>WNFX01001545.1_pt1 | contig 23649 bp, 25 predicted proteins | sample 5400111 | NCBI WGS metagenome assembly WNFX01 (sample SAMN13153363, study PRJNA577476) | soil metagenome | isolation source: 40 cm soil or saprolite under grassland replicate 1 | place: USA:California | collected 2016-06-15
CACTCAGGCTTGATGAAAAAAGCTGCCGCTCCCGCCGCCAACGCTTTCCAGCGCACAATTCGATCGTCGTTTGCAGTCAGGACAATGACCCTGGTCGAAGGTGAAATCCCACTAAGTCGCCTTTGGACCTCCAAACCGTTCATACGCGGCATCCACATATCAATTACCACTACCCTGGGATGATGAATCTCCGCATGACGCAGGAAAGCGTCCGGGTCGATGAACCTTTCTACCTCCCAACCTGCCGACGCGAGAAGGCGGCCGGTCGCTTTCAGCACCGACAGGTCATCGTCGAGCAACCAGACCGTGGAAGCAGATTTAGCCACCAGTCGTTGACGAAGCCCGGGGCTCATAGGAGGCGGCGCTCCTCAGGGGTTGTGAATTGCCGCGCATTTCCTGTCCGCTCCCTCCGGGGAATAATCCCGCCCGCGAGCGCGACTTCGACACCCTTGGCGATTAACCGCTCAGCTGCCTCGGCCGGGTTCTTCCCGTATAAGCCCGTGTCTACAAGCGCAGACAAATAGCCGTGCACGAGAGGAGTTGTCGACACGGTAATTTGAACGGATTTTACGGGGTTGGGTTTCCGTGCCATTCTTTTGCCATAATAATGGCATTAATTTATTTGCAAAGCCTTTTCTTTCAGACCGAGTCACAGCACCTATGAAAATCCTATGCAGCGCGTACCGGAGTCGAACCCGTGCACCGGCCTTGAGAGGGCCGGGTCCTAACCACTAGACGAATGCGCCGTCGCAATTTCGAAGGCGCTTAAAATAACCGCAGCTCTCCAGCTCAGTTTAAAGTTGCTTTAATAGCGTTTTCCAGCGGGCCCAGGCTTCGTCGCGCGCTTTTCTGTCGCCTTCGCGAACATTCGGATTGCTCGGCTCGCCTGAGCGCATGAAACCGTGACCGGCGCCCTTGTAAATCACCGGCTCATATTTTTTCCCGGCAGCTTTCATGAGTTCTTCGGCTTTCGGAATTGTGGCGTTCACCCGTTCGTCGTTCTCGCCGTAGAATCCGTAAACCGGACAGGGAATTTTTGCGATCTTTGCCGGATCATCGAGCGCGTTTCCGTAAAATGAATAGACCGCTTTGAGTTTCGGGTTCGCGGTGGCGTAATCGAACGCCCATCCCCCGCCCCGGCAAAATCCGCAAACCGCGAGCGTGCCATTGCCCGCCGGGATTTTCGTGAGCGCGTAATCTGAAGTCGCGTCGAGAACGGCTTTGATTTGTTCGCTGGTCAACGCCGAGGTCGCTTTGCCCGCGCCGTCGGCGTCTTCGAATTTTTGGCCGTTGAGAAAATCGGGCGCGATCGCAATGACTCCGTTCTCGGCCAATTCGTCGCATAAACTGCGCAGCCAATCGGTCAGGCCAAAGATCTCCTGGATGACCAGCACGACCGGGGCTTTGTCCTTGCGCTCGGGATAAACGACGAACGCTTTGATCGTGCGATCGCCCGACTTGATATCGACCCATTCGCCGTGTCGCGGCGAATTGTTGAGGCGGTCCTTGCCAAAATCCTTGTATTCCTGAGCTGGCAACGACTGCGCGACTAGAATAAAAGCGGTCGCGAGGATTGCCCGTTTCATTGAAGCGACGACATCGATCCGGTATTGACTACGGAGTGGAAGGCGCAGCCGTGGCCTTCCCTTTGCTAATCAGCGCATCAATGCTCCAACGGCCGGCACCGTAAAACACGACAAACAGGAAAAACCAGCAATAGAAGATAGCCAGTTCGCCTTTGTTCGATACTTGTGGTCCGGCGCTCGAGATCGGGAAAAACTTGGCCATCGGTGTCGGCGCGTTGGCCACGTGGATCATGAAATAAGCCACTGCCATCTCGCCGCTGGAAATGAATGCGGCGATACGCGTGAACAGCCCAAACGCGATCATAAAGCCGCCGACAAGTTGAACCCAACCCCCAACCTGCATCATCATGTTGTCTGAACCGGGCATCCCGCCAAACATGCCCAGCACTAATTGCCCTCCATGGGAGGCAAACATCAAACCGACAATCAGCCGCGTAAGGCAGTAAAACGGATCCGCAAATCGATTGAGAGAGTTCATGGTCGTTTAGGCTGAACGATGTCGATCTTCGCTGTCAAGATCGCAGGTGGAACTCGCTCGCGGCGCATTTACGCCGCCTTTTTGTGACGCTGGGAATGTTTGCCCGCCTGCTTGGTTGATTTTGTTTTCGCCTTGCCGGTTTGCTCGAGGCTTTGCTGCAAGACTTTCACCAGGTCGATCACTTTGGTCGGCTTGGGCGCCTCTTTTGGTTTCTCCTCGATCTCCTTCCCTCCTGCTTCGACTTTTTCTTCGATCACTTCCATCAGCGCTTCGCGATAGTCGTCCTTATATTTTTCCGGATTCCATTTCGAGCTCATGCCATCGATTAACGCGGTGGCCATGGTCATCTCGCGTTTTCCGACTTCCACCTTTTTCGGGATGCGAAGTTTGCTCGTGTCGGCCAGTTCATCTGTGAAATGCATTAACTCTAGTACGAGCGCGCCGTCTTCCGGCTTCACACCGGCGAGATATTGGCGGGTTTTGATTACAACCTTGGCGATTCCGACCTTTTTCTTTTGCTCGAGTGAATCGCGCAAAAGGACGTAGGCCTTGTCGCCGCCTTTTTGCGGCTCTAGATAATACGGCCGGTAGAAGAAGATCGGATCGATCTCATCCAGATCGACAAAGTCTTGAATGTCGACCGTTTGCGTCGCTTCCAGGTCGACCCGCTGAAAATCTTCGTCCTTCAGCACAACGTATTTTCCTTTTTCGTACTCGTACCCTTTGACGATTTCGTCCCACGGCACTTCTTTGCCGTCCTTTTCCGCGACGCGTTTGTAATTGACCGGACTCAAGTCGCTTTTTCTAAGCAATCGAAAACTGAGCTCCTCTTTCCGAGTCGCCGGACAGAGCGCGATCGGAATGTTAACCAGACCAAAACTGATGCTGCCTTTCCAGATTGCGCGTGCCATATCAAAAAGTATTTCGCGGCGCGAACCGCAATTGCGCGTCTTGGAGGGCGCCGCGCTGTCGGCGCTATTCTGTCATCCTGAGCGCAGCGAAGGATCTCACAAAAGGCGAGTGATCACGCAAGGCACTAAGTGTGACGCGCGCTTCGAAAGTGAGATTCCTCGCTCTGCTCGGAATGACCGCGGCAGATGAGGCGCGGTCGTCGATCTAAGCGGCGAGCTCGAGTTGCTGGCGAGGAATTCCGCGCAGTTCGAACAGCCGAATCAAAGTTTCCTCGATCAAGTTGTTGGGACAAGAGGCGCCGGCAGTGATGCCGACGACGGCCGGGCCGGGCGGAAGCCAGAAATGCGAAACCACTTCGCGTTTTTCGGGCAAATTGTAGTGCTTGATTTCATTGCGCGAGAGAAGCCGCGAAGCGTTCAGGACAAAGTAGGTTGGCAATTTTTCCTCGCCCATTTCCGCGAGGTGCGAAGTGTTGGAGCTGTTGTAACCGCCGACAACAAGCAGCAAATCCATTTTAACGTCGAGCAGTTCGCGCAACGCATCCTGACGTTCCTGAGTCGCGCCGCAGATCGTGTCGAAGAAGCGAAAACTCTGAGCGGCAGCGTCCGCTCCATCGCGATCGACAACCGCCTGCCGGACCCGCCGTTGCACTTCCTCGGTTTCGCCGCGCAACATCGTGGTTTGATTTGCGACGCCGACAGTTTTGAGATGCACGTCTGGATCGAAACCCGGCGAATACCCGCCGCGAAATTTTTCGAGAAACGCCTGCTTATCGCCGCCGTGGCGAATGTAATTACAAACATAATCGGTATCCGCGAGCGTGAGCACGACCAGATAATGACCTTTGCCGTCCCCAAGCGCGCGCGAACTGGTCGCCTTGGTCTCCTCGTGCTCGGCTTTCCCGTGAATGATCGACGTGACCGATTCGCTCGCGTATTTGCGAACGCGTTTCCAAACGCTCATCACGTCGCCGCAAGTGGTGTCGACAATCTGGCAGCCGCGCTCTTTGATCTGCTGCAACATCGACAATTCGGTGCCGAACGCCGGTACGATCACGATATCGTCGGGTTGCAAATCGGAAATCTCGGCCTGCTTGTTGCAACCGGTGAGATTCTTAATCCCTAGCGACGCGATCTGATGGTTCACCTCCGGGTTGTGAATGATCTCACCGACGATGAAGAGCCGGCGGTCCTTGAAAACTTTGCGCGCCGCGTAAGCGAGATCGATCGCGCGCTCGACCCCGTAACAAAAGCCGAACTGCTTGGCGAGGCGGACGGTGGTCTCGCCGATCTTGATGATCCCACCGGCGCGACGCACTTTGTCAACGATGTCGCTGCGGTAATGCTGCTCGACCTGTTCCTGCACTGCCGCCATCACGTCCGGCGTGCGCAGGTTTACTTTCTCGCGCGCCGTCGTTCCGCTGGAGATGAGGTTGGTCGTGCTCACAATGTCCGGGCGGTAATTTGCCGCAGGAACGCTACTCGAGCAACGTGCCGGTCGGTTTCTGAAAAGCCGCGTCGGAAATCATGATATGCGGATCGGGATCCGGCGTCCGCGAATCGTCCACCCGTTGTACTTTTGGTCCGATCGTCTCGTCCTCGGCTTGCGTACTGGCGATGCTGACCGGCGTGCCGATTCGCATCAATGCATAAAACTTCGGTGCGGCCTCGCCCTTTAAACGAATGCAGCCGTGGGTCCGTGGGACCGGATGCACAAAGCCCTGATGAAATCCGTATCCCGGCGCGAACTCACACCAGTAGCCCATCGGATAACCGACGTAACGTCCGCCGCAATTGCCACTGCAAGGGGTGACGTTATTGCCCGAGACGCTAAAGCCGTACGAGCCGGAGCGCTTGTGCTCCTGCTTCGAATAAATTGTGAAACTGCCGCGCGGTGTCGGTTTGTTAGGCAAACCCACCGAAACGGCGGCCGCCATCAGACAGCGGTCGCCTTCCATCACGTAAACATTTTGTTTCGACAAGGAAACTTTTACCCGCACGGCCGAGGGATCGTTCGGCTGGTACGCAGTGACGCGGTAAGGACCGCCGCCACCTCGGGAGAGCAGACCTCCCGTTTGGCAACCAGTGAGCAACGAAAGAGCGGCAGGAACGGCGACGAAAGCTAAGCGGGAAACGACTCGCATGGCGGTACTGGAGAATCTGCCGGGACTTTTGTCAACCGTTCGCAGGTCGTGACATCTTCGCCGAGACGGGTTTGTTTTCACCGCCGGCGCTGATTCTTTTGTCAAAACGGCGATGCAGCCGCGCGTAAAACGGATAAGGTCGATCGGCTGCGGCTGGTCTGTATCGCCAATGTTTATACATCCAAAGCCAGGGAGGAGGATTTTTGCGCACATATGGTTCAAACGAATTCCAACACGCTTGCGCGATCTGCTGATAACTTCGTCCGGCCGTTTCGATTTTCGGATGAAACACTAACCGATAGCGGCCATTCGGCAGCGGTTCGCAATGAGCCGGAATAATCGGCGCGCCGGTTTGTTCGTTCAACCAGGCGTGCGCCGAAGTCACACTGGTTTTCAAACCGAAACAATCGATCGCAACGGAGGGCATCTTCGGTTGCAGCGTAAGGTCGACAAGCAATGCGGTGCGCCCTTTTCGACGCAGCACTTTGTAAAGACGAACGATTCCGCCCTGTCGGGGAATCAATTCGTGGCCTGATTGCTCCCGCAATTTTTTGAAAATCGGATCGAGGCGCGAGTTTTTGAACTCCTGGGAAATAATCGTACCTCTCAAATCGAGAAAACCGCAGGCCAGACTTAGCCATTCGAAATTGCTGTAGTGGTAGCAGGCGATCATGATGCTGCGCTCGGGACCGTAGCGCGCGGTTTCCTCCAAATTCTCCAGCTCGATGTACCTCGAAAAGTTTTCGGCTGTCAGTCGCGGGCTCCACAGGAGATCGAGCATCGTCCGCGCGAAATGTTGAAATGATTCGCGCGCCATTTGTTCGCGTTTCCGCTGCGAAAATCGATCGCCAAAGGCGACCTCGAGATTGCTGAGCGCAACTTTGCGACCGTGTCGATCGAGGAACGACATCAACGCGCCAAGCGTGAGCGCGAATTGGAAACAGCTTTTGCGCGACAGCAACGGCACCAGCTTCGCGGCAACGAGCAAACCTGCCCACTCCAGCTGGTAGCGGATTTTTTTCCAAATCGAGCGCACCCGCGGATTGTAACGCCTTTCACGACACCTGCGAATCTCTCAACGTTGCCGGTCGCCAAATGGCTCATTCGATTGATTTTGTTCGTGTTCAAATCTACGTTGTTTGCGCGTTCGCAGGCGCGACGCGAAATCGTGAAAAGCGTCCTCTTTGTTTGCACGGGCAATATCTGCCGCAGTCCAATCGCCGAAGGATTATTTCGCCGGTTGCTCGGGAATCGCAGGGACATCGAAGTCGCCTCCGCCGGGGTGCACGCGGTCCGCGGACAGCCGCCAAGCCTTTACGCGGTGCAGGTTTGCGAAACAGATGGCGTAAACATCAGCGATTTGCGCAGCCAACCGCTCACGGCCGATCTCGTTGACGGCGCCACGCATATTTTCGCCATGACCGGCGCACATCTCGAAACGATCCACATGCTCTTTCCAAATGGCGCGGAGAAAACTTTTTTGCTCCGCGAATTTGAAGAACCCGGTACGACCGTCTGGCGCGATGTCCCGGATCCAATCGGCCTCGGTCGCGAAGTTTATGAAGAATGCGCGCGCACAATCAAAAATGCGTTGCCGAGCGTGCTCAGCTTCGTCGAGCAAAGCGAACTGGTCCCTCCTGGTGCGGCGCGAAATCGCGGAATATCTTCGTACTCAATGAGCGATCTCCCGCGGCCGGCGCAAACCAGCGTTGGATCGACAACGTACGGCGGAAGCTCCTTTGAAGCTTTGCGCAAGGTTGATCCTGAGATTTACGACGCGATTCGGGCAGAAGAAAAACGCCAGCGTGAAAACATCGAGCTCATCGCCTCCGAAAATTTTACCAGTCGGGCGGTGATGGAGGCGCAAGGCTCCTGCCTCACCAACAAGTACGCTGAAGGTTACCCGAAGAAACGGTGGTACGGCGGCTGTGAAAATGTGGACACGGCCGAGCAGCTCGCGATCGATCGTGCCCTGCGATTGTTTGGCGCGGAGCACGTCAATGTCCAACCGCACAGCGGCGCCCAGGCGAACATGGCGGTCTACTTCGCCGCAATTAAACCGGGCGACAAAATTCTGACAATGAATCTCGCGCACGGTGGCCATCTCACTCACGGCCATCCCGCGAATTTTTCAGGAAAATTTTATCAGGTCACGCATTACGGCGTTGCCGAGAAAACCGAGACGATCGATTACGACGCGCTCCAAAAACAAGCCGAGGAAGTGCGGCCAGTGATGATTACCGCCGGCGCCTCGGCCTATCCGCGCACGATTGATTTTCCACGGCTGCGGCAAATCGCCGATTCTGTCGGCGCGATTCTTTTCATCGACATGGCGCACATCGCCGGACTGGTCGCCGCCGGCCAACATCCGAGTCCGATTCCGCACGCGCAATTTGTGACCACCACGACGCACAAAAGCTTGCGCGGCCCGCGCGGCGGTATTGTTTTGTGTCAGGAAAAATTTGCTAAAGCAATCGACTCAACACTTTTCCCCGGTGTGCAGGGCGGACCGTTGATGCATGTGATCGCGGCGAAAGCGGTTTGTTTTCATGAAGCGTCGCAACCTTCGTTCCGCGATTATCAGCGCCAGGTCGTAATCAACGCCAAGGCACTCGCTGCCGGATTGGCGAAGCATGGTTATCGGATCGTTTCCGGCGGCACCGACAATCACCTCATGCTGGTCGATCTTCGCCCGAAAGAGATCAACGGAAAAGAAGCGCAGGAAGTTCTCGATCGCGCAGGCATTACCGTGAACAAGAATGCGATTCCGTTCGACACCTATCCGATCTTCAAACCCGGCGGCATTCGCGTCGGGACGCCGGCCGTGACCACGCGCGGGATGAAAGAAGAAGAGATGCTCGAGATCGCCGACCTCGTCGCGGAAGCTCTAGTGAATCGCACCGACGAAGCAGCACTCGCGCGCGTGCGCGAAAAAGTTCGCGAGATGACGCGAAAGTTTCCGCTCGCGGCCTAACGCACAGCCCCTCGCGCGGTCATCCTGAAGTGAGGGATCTCACACAAGCTGGTTGATCACGCTGCGTGCGTTGCGTGCCGCTCGCTTCGACTGTGATATCCCTCGCTCCGCTCGGGATGACCATGGGCGACCGCGACATTTTCCTCTTACCCAACCAGCATAAATCTGCGTAATTTGAGAGGGCTCATGAATCGAGCGGCCGATCAATCGCAGGTGAATCCATTGCGCGAAGGTTTGTCTACTCGTGCTGTGCCGCAGCCGTGCAGCGTCGTCATCTTTGGCGCCACCGGCGACCTGACCCATCGCAAACTGTTGCCGGCGCTTTACAATCTCGCTGCCGATGGCGAGTTGCCGCCCGCTGTCACGGTGATCGGTTTCGCCCGTCGCGAAAAGAGCGACGACGATTTTCGCCGCGAAATGGAAGAGGCGGTGCGAAAATTTTCGCGCCAGACTGTGCGCGACGAAATCTGGAAAAATTTCAGCCAATCAATCTTCTATCATCAAAGCGATTTTAGCGATGAAGCCGGCTTCAAAAGTTTGGCGCAACGCCTCGATAAGATCGACCAGGAACGCGGAACGCGCGGGAATCGGCTCTTTTATTTCGCGGTCGCGCCGGACCAATTCGAGCCGATCCTGAAACATCTCAAGACCGCCGGCTTGAACGAAGCCAAGGAAGGAAGCTGGGCGCGCGTCATTATCGAAAAGCCTTTCGGAAGCGATCTGGCTTCGGCGCGTGAACTCAATCGCGTGGTCAGCGATGCGTTCAGCGAGGAGCAGACGTATCGGATCGATCATTTTCTTGGAAAAGAGACCGCGCAGAACATTTTGGTGCTGCGCTTCGCTAACGCGATTTTCGAACCGCTCTGGAATACGCGCTACATCGATCACGTCCAGATTACGGCCGCGGAAACGCTCGGGGTTGAAGGACGCGCCGGTTATTACGAGGGCGCGGGCGCGTTGCGCGACATGGTGCAAAACCATTTGCTCCAGTTGCTTTGCCTTGTGGGGATGGAAGCGCCCAGCGACTTGAGCGCCGACAGCATTCGCGACGAGAAAGTGAAAGTGGTCCGTTGTCTGCGACGAATGACCACGAACGAAGTCGTGACGAATGTTGTCCGCGGGCAGTACTCCGAAGGTGCAATCAATGGTCAACCGGTCCCTGGTTATCACAGCGAAAAAAATGTCGATCAAAAATCGATGACCGACACATTCGTCGCGTTGCGCTTGAACATCGACAACTGGCGCTGGTGGGACGTGCCGGTTTACATGCGCGTCGGAAAACGGTTGCCGAAGTCAGGCACGGAGATCTCCGTCCATTTCAAAAAAGCGCCGATGGTTTTGTTCAATAAAGAGACGAATGAATCGAATGTGCTGGTGATTCGGATTCAGCCGGACGAAGGAATTTCGTTGCGGATGCAGGCGAAAATGCCGGGAACAAGTTTCCGGATCGAACCGGTGAAGATGGATTTTCATTACGGAACGTCATTCGGCAAGGCGAGTCCGGAAGCTTATGAGCGCCTGTTGCTCGACGCGATAAGCGGCGACGCCACTCTGTTCGCGCGTCGCGACGAAGTCGAAGAAGCGTGGGCGTTCATCGACATCATCGAAAACGCGTGGTCGGCAAAAAAGAAAGCGCCGGATTTGTTTTTTTATCCCGCAGGTTCGTGGGGACCGGAAGAAGCAGACGAATTGCTGGCGCGTGACGGCCGCTCGTGGAGAAGGCTCTAAATTATGCCAGCAATCGCTGAAAATTATTCGTTAGGCCAGCCGGTTGAGATCGGCAAGATCGACAAGGAGCTGAAAAAACTCTGGCGGGAGGGCGAAAGCGCGATGACCCGCGCGTCGCTGATTAATTTCGCGGTCTATAGCGAAAAGCCGGGTTCACTTGAGAAAAACACGCAATTGATCGCCAGGATCGCCGAGAATCATGCCTGCCGCGCGCTCGTGATCGGGGCGAATCGAAATTCGAAGGAGAATCGGGTCAAAGCCTGGATCAACGCGCATTGCCATGTCAGTCGCACCGGGAACAAGCAAATTTGTTCCGAGCAGCTTTCTTTTTCACTGGAAGGTCCGTGCGTAAAATTCTTGCCGAGCATTGTTTTTTCTCATCTCGATTCTGATCTGCCGCTTTCCCTTTGGTGGCAGGACGATTTTCCCGATCCGATGGACCCACAACTTTGGGAGTGGGTCGATCGCCTGATTTTCGACAGTCAGACTTGGAAAGACTTTGGCGCGCAGATGCGTCTCGTCGAAACCGCGCAGCAGAAAGCAAAACAAAGGATCGTGCTTTGCGACCTCAATTGGACCCGACTCGACAAAGTCCGCTATGCCATCGCGCAATTTTTTGATCACCCGGCGTCCCATCATCATTTTGGCAAGATCGAAAGCCTCAACATCGATTATGCGCCGGGATTTAAATCGACAGCCCTCTTTTTGGTTGGCTGGTTGAGTGCGCAACTAAGCTGGAAGGTGAACGAGCCGGCACGCAACGGGAGCTGCAGACTGGTGGATGCGAATAATCGCAAGATCGACGTTGAGCTTCGTCAGCGCGAAGGCGACCCAGTCGGAGAGATCGCGATAAACTCGAGCGGCATTCAGTTCCGGGTCGCACCAGCGCAATGTGGAGATCTTCTCGAGATTTCGCGCAGTGGCGAAAATGAAATCGCTCGGCCGCAGATGATGCCGGCACAAAGCAACGACCCGGTCGATCTGATGACGCAGGAACTTCTGCGCGGTGGTCCACACCGCGTCTATCTCCACGCGGTAAATTGCGTGCGCGAATTGCTCTAGGTAGGGGCGGTTCACCGAACCGCCCGCGGGCGATTGGGGTCCATCGCCCCTACCTCGCTCGCACGCCTTGTGCTTTACAAATCGCGTGTACCATAAAACCCTGCTTCTTCTGCTGATCTTCGCCGTCTCGTTCGACTTCAGCGGCTGCGCTTACACGAGCGCGAACGGCCGTCGGGAAATGGCTTGTCGCCGTTATGTCGCAAAGCAAACGAAGCAGCGCCGGCGCGCGATGGCGCGGGCGCAAAAAGCAGCCAATCGCGAGTTGAAGCTGAAAATGAAATCGGCGCAGCTAAGCGAGCCGCAAGTGACGACAAGTGTCGAAACGGTCCCGGGTTCCTGGTCTGAACCGGTTACGCCGCCAGTCACCGTTTCCGCGTCGGGCGCAATCGCGAACCAAACCGATAGCGAACCGGCGCAGCCGTAACGCTAATCGCGTTTTACCGGGATCGGTTTTCCATCCGGCCCGAGCGCGACATAAGTGAAGACGCCGTTGGTGACTTTCACTCGCTCGCCCGTCCGATAACGCGTCACCCAAACATCGACACAAATCTTCATCGACGTGCGTCCGATCTTCTCAACCCAGGCGTAGCACGCGACGGTGTCACCAACGCGCACAGGATTAAGGAACGCCATTCCTTCGATGGCCACGGTCACCACGCGCGACTTTGCCACGTTTCCAGCCAGGATCGCGCTGCCCAAATCCATTTGCGAAACCAGCCAACCGCCAAAAATGTCGCCATCGCGATTAGTGTCCTTGGGCATGGCGATCGTCTGGATGACGAGCTCGCCTTGAGGTTGATCGGCCTGCGCCATTTGCGCGCAGACTAGCAGCTGTAGGAGAAGCTGTCAGCTTCTCAGCGTTACAAGATCAACATGCAATCGCCGTAACTGTAAAAGCGATACTGCTCGCGAATCGCTTCCTCGTAGGCGCGCAGCAAAAATTCGCGGCCGGCGAACGCGCTCACGAGCATGAGCAAGGTCGAGCGCGGAAGATGAAAATTGGTGAAGAGAAGATCGACATGTTGAAATCGATACGGCGGGTAAATGAAAAGATCGGTCGGCCCTGATTGCGCTCGGATCGGCGCGTTTGAAAACTTGACGGCTTTAAGCCGTCGAGTTTCGCGCGCGACCGTTTCCAATACACGGACCGTGGTGGTCCCGACCGCCACGATCCGCTGCGCATTACCGATCTTAGCGGCGGCTTCCTTCGAAATTGAAAACGATTCGCCGTGCATCCGGTGCTCTGCGAGATTTTCGGAGTGCACCGGCCGAAAAGTTCCGGGGCCGACATGCAGCGTCACAAACACGTGCGGGATTTCGGATAAAATTTCGGCCGTAAAATGCAGACCGGCGGTCGGGGCCGCGAGCGCGCCCGGTGTTTGCGCAAAGACAGTCTGGTAACGCTCGTCGTCGGCGAGGTCGCTTTCGCGGCCGATGTACGGCGGCAACGGCATCGATCCGTGCGCATAAAGATCGACATCATCGGCGAGCGCGACGATCCGTTCGCCGTCCGGCAAAATTTCTTCAACGCGCAACAGCACATTGTCGATCTTTGCTGTCGCTTCCGGTCGCATTTTGCGGCCGGGCTTGACCAAACATTTCCAGCGCGCCGGTCCAAGTTTTTCCAAAAACAGAAACTCAATAGCGCGGTCATCCGAAAATCTGCGCGCGGCCAGGACGCGGGTGTTGTTGAGAACAAGCAAGTCGCCCTCCCGCAAAAAGCTTTTCAGATCGCGAAACTGTCGATGTTCGATCGTCTGTGAGGCGCGATGCAGCACCATCATGCGCGACTCGTCCCGCTGCGGCAGCGGCCGCTTGGCAATCAGCGTTTCCGGCAACGGGTATTCGTAGTCGCTCAGCTTCGAACTCATCGGTGCATCATCAACTCCGAAAGCTTTCGCGAGTCAAAATCATTTGCCGATCCGCTCAAAACTTAACAATATGCGTTGATGCAATTTCCGCAGGCGCTCGAAACGGTTCTGCAAGCCCTCGCGCGCATGCGCGACGAAAGCGCGCATCGTCCGTGCGCATCGCGAAGCGCACTCGATGCACTAGACCAGGCCGCGCCGGCTCGCACTTCCGAAAACCGTCGCAAACCAAAGATCAACATCGAAGTTGCGAAAGATCCCAAGAAAACCGAAAAGCTCGCTGCGGTGCAAACACGCGTCTCTGTTTGCACCAAATGTCCAAATCTCGCGAGCTCGCGCACGCAGACAGTTTTCGGCGTCGGCAATCCCGATGCCGAGATCATGTTCATCGGAGAAGCGCCGGGTGCGGACGAAGATGCGCAAGGTGAACCGTTCGTCGGTCGCGCGGGGCAATTGCTCACCAAAATTATCAAGGCAATGGGATTCGAGCGCGCAGAAGTTTACATCGCCAACATTCTGAAATGCCGTCCGGATGTGCCGGCGGGTTCGTTCGGAAATCGCGCGCCCACACCGCGTGAGATGCAAACGTGCCGGCCGTATTTGATGGAGCAGATCGACATCATCAAACCGAAAGTGATTGTGGCGCTCGGCGCGGTCGCCGTTGAAGGACTTCTCGGAACGCGCGCTCCGATGCGCGAACTGCGCGGACGTTGGGAATTTTTCAACGGCACGCCGCTGATGATCACTTATCATCCGGCGTATCTGTTGCGAAATCAGTCGGCCTCGGAAAAACGCAAGGTTTGGGAAGACATGATGCAAGTTCTGGAGCGGCTCGACAAACCGATCAGCGAGAAGCAGCGAAATTATTTTCTGTAAATCGCGCACTCAACGCGATAGGTCGCGATACAAGGACTCAATGCGCGATCGCGCACCGAATCCCAGAATTAGTGACGCGACGATCGCGCGGACTTCGCTTCGTGGGACTTTGATATGTCGATGCAAAGCTGTCGTGCCAGCATTACGTAAAAGCGCAAGTGTTCGCGCACCGATGAGCCCGGGGAGCGCCGTTGCGACACGCACGCGACGATTTCGAATCGCGTTGGCGTATTTTAATCCCGCCTCGATCCCCTCCTCCGCTTTCTCGCGCCATTTGCGATAGATTGGCTGAAAGCGTTCCGGTTCGCGCAAAATTTGGGACGGCTCCATCGCGACCACGGCAAGTTCTTCCTTTGGAAAATAACACCGGCCTGCGCGAAGGTCCGCACCGGCATCGCGCAAAATGTTAATCAATTGCAAACCCATGCCGTACCGTTTCCCCATCCCGAGCATGTCGTCTTCGCTTTGCGCAGTAAACTTTGGAAGGTGGCGAAAACAGAGCCGGGTCCAAAATTCTCCCGCACTGCCGGCGACGAGATGAGTGTATTCGTCGAGGCGCGTCGACGTTTCCAAGGCAACGATTTGTTTTGGATTCTGGAAACGCTCAAGATCGAGGAGTTGGCCGCGGTTAATTTGTTCGAGCACGGCCCGGACTTCTTCGCGATCCAGGACGTCGCTTTGATCGAGCCAATCCAAACACGATTGCAATGATTCGATCAGAGCGCGCTCGGCTTTGTTTTTCTGCAATGACGCGAGGGATGCGCTAAGATCGACAATTGCATCGCCAAGCGCTTCGCCTTGAATACCGCGGACGAGCAATCGCAAATTCTCCATCCGCAAATCAACCGGCAGCTCGGTCGTGTCGGCGATCGTATCCGAGGCGCGCGCGAGCAAATAGCCGAGAGAAACAGGATCGCGCAGTTTTTTGGGCAACAGGCGGATGGAAAGATAAAACGACCGTGAGACGCGTGCCAAAATCGAGCCGCGCAAGGTTGAAAGAGAAATCGCGGAACCTGTTTCCTGGCCTAACGAATCGTCACTGGCCGACATTTTTCACCTCGATTCGACTCAGGTCTGAATTGCCGAGGCCAACCGTGGTGGCCGTTTGCACGTAACTCGCCAATCGTCCGATGGGAGGGAAATTCGATTTCGATCGCCACTCCTCGAGTCGCTTCAGCGCAATTGTGTCCAGAGCCACCGGATCTTTACTCGCGTAAAGAGTCGCATGGTGGAGGGCAAAGTTCGGCTGCGATTGCGGTCCGCCCCCGTATTGCGCGGCGAGGCCGTCCATTAAGTTGAAGACTACCTTTTGCGAGATCACGGGATTGCTGTAGATAATCGCAATACTTTCCGCGCCGAAGCCAGTGCCTTGAGCGAACCGCCGCCAATTGTCGATGTTGGGAATAGTCATGTTGTAAAGACAGCCGGCGATCCCGTTGGTGGTGCTGTTGCTCATCACCGGGACGTTGATGATTTTTGTCACCTCGCTCGAAAGGATGCGCGAGAAATGGCTCACGCTGCTCGTATTTTCCGTGTCCGATAAAGGTTCGCTTTTTCCTCTATCGCTGATGTAATCGACGTCGCCCCAGACGAGTTTGCCGAGGAGCGGCGCGGTAAAAGTCGCTTTCGGATCGTAGCCGTCCCGCGGCGCGATCGACTTTAACTCAAAGCCGTCCGCCGCTTTTTTGTAGCCAGCCTCCTTGGTCCCTTGCAGCGAGCGATCCCAAACAATGATGCTGCCGCGCGGATGTCCGGCCGCGACCAAACCATCCACGATCGCGGTCACGACGTCGTGATGAGTCGTGAACAATTCTCCCCCGGCAGCCGAAATTTTAATTCCGATCTTATCGTTAGGCGAAATCAGTGAGCCCCACGCCCGGGCAAGATCCGGCTGACCGGTCGCCGCCAAAATCAACCGATCGACCATTGCCCGGACTGCACGGCGATCCGTTCGGTAACTCACGATCGCATCGGGATCATGCGTCGTATAAACGACCGATTTTTCCGATGATGGAGCTTGCGCGAACACGCCGCCGATGGCGCAGAAGTAAACCAGAGCTACATTTCGGATCGACAAGGAACTTTGATTTTATGGCCGCAGCCGCGAATCACAACTTCGGAACGACTCTTTTGAAACGTGAGCAAATTGATACCGCGGTGTCAGACCCAATCCGCCATGTCTACGTCCACATTCCTTTCTGCGCGCGGATTTGCCCGTACTGCGCATTTTACAAAGAGCTGCTCAATCGCTCGCAAACGCAGAGATTTTGCGAGGCGCTTCTGAGCGAGGTACGTGAGCAGACCCAAGATCGATCCGCTTCGCGCCCGAAGGGGAGCTACTTCGATGAAGTGGCTGGGTCGCCCGGCTCCTTCAAATTGACTTGCTTCGATAAAGACGTGGTCTCGGTCGAAGGAGCTGCCCGCCAACGGCGGGCTCGCCGACATCTCCTGCCATCGACCATTTATTTCGGCGGCGGCACGCCGACGGCACTAACGACAACGCAATTGGAATTTTTGCTGGGCGGTTTCCGCGACCAGCTCGACTTATCGGAGCTGATCGAGTGGACGGTGGAAGCAAATCCGGGAAGCGTTTCGCCCCGTAAAGCCGCATTGTTGCGACGGCTTGGGATCAACCGAATCAGTCTCGGCATTCAATCGTGGGATGATGATTTGCTGAAATTGCTCGGACGTGAGCACAACGCAAAACAAGGCGAGGAATCGTTCCAGATTTTTCACGACGCCGGATTTTCAAACATCAACGTTGATCTCATGTTCGGCCTGCCGGGACAAACGATGCGCCAATGGCAAAGCACGTTGGAGCGAACGGTGTCGCTCAGGCCCGAACACATTTCCTCTTATTGTCTGACCTACGAAGAAGACACGGAATTTTTTCTGCGGCATGCGCGGGGTGAATTTCGGCAAGATTCTGATACCGATGCCGAATTTTTCGAAATGACAATGTCGATCCTGGAAGCGGCCGGGTACGAGCATTACGAGATCTCGAATTACGCGCGGCCCGGTTTTCGCTCGGCCCACAATCGCGCCTATTGGTCGGGGTCAGATTATCTCGGCATTGGACCAAGTGCTTTCTCAACCATCGGCATGACGCGATGGCAAAATATTCCGGATTTTCGTCGGTACGCGGAGGCTGTTCTCGCTGGAGACTCCGCGATTGGGTCGGTCGAACATTTGACCCCAGAAATGAAATGCGCCGAAGAAATTGCGCTCTCATTGCGAACGGGCGACGGCACTCCGGCGCCATTGCTTGAGTCGTTTCCTAACGAGACCCGCGAATTTGTCAGACTCGGTTTGCTCCAGAGAGCGCGTGGTAATTTCGTTTTAACGCGGGCCGGGAAAGCGCTCGCGGATTCAGTGGCTGAAGCGTTCGTTTAATTACTCCACCGCGCCGTAACGCCGTTGACGTCGTCCGTATTCTTCGACTGCGGCAAACAAATCCTTTTTCGTAAAATCAGGCCAGAGTTTCTGGGTCACGTACATTTCGGTGTAGGAAAGCTGCCACAGCAGAAAATTCGACAAACGCATCTCGCCTGAAGTGCGGATGAGCAGATCGGGATCGGGATAATACCGAGTGTAAAGATGTTTGCTGAACATCTCGACATCGATCATCCCCTTGTCGATGTGGCCGAGCTCAACAGCGCGGAGCAAACTTTTGATGCCGTCGATGATCTCGAGCCGTCCGCCGTAACTTAATGCGAGAATCAACGTGACGCCGGTGTTATTAGCAGTCGCTTCGATCGACTTGTGAAGTTGCTGCTGGCAGGCCTCGGGCAAATCGGTCAGATGTCCAATCGCTTGCAGGCGAACATTTTTCTCGATGAGCTCCGGCGTTTTCTCTTTGAGGAACTTTTCCAAGAGCCGCATCAAGGCAAAAACCTCGCTCTTCGGCCGTTGCCAGTTCTCCGCCGAAAAAGCGTAGAGCGTCAGATATTCTACCTTCAACTCCGCGCAGGCCTCGACACATTCGCGCGCCGCTCTAGCGCCTTCCTCGTGGCCCTTGATCCGGGGCAGACCTTGGGCTTTGGCCCACCGACCATTCCCATCCATGATGATCGCGATGTGCCGCGGGACGGATTTGGCACCGGGGGGCATCGCTATAGGAAGAGAGTCTGCGCGCGAGTCGGCCCGACGCTGACAATGGAAACCTTCGCACCGGTAAGCTGGCCAAGTCGCTTCACGTAATTTCGCGCGTTTACAGGAAGTTGCGAAAGTTTCTTCGCAGAACTCGTGGATTGTTTCCACCCGCGCATTTCTTCATAGATTGGCTCGCAATTGTCGAGCTGAACCGCATCACACGAGGGAACTTCCAAGCGCTTCCCGTTCAGCCGGTATCCAACACAAATCCGGATCGGATCGACATCGTCCAGACCGTCCAAATTCGTAATCGCCAGCTCATCAATTCCATTGATCATCGCCGCGTATCCGGTGGCTACCGCGTCGAACCATCCGCAGCGCCGCGCCCGGCCAGTGGTGGAGCCGAACTCGCGGCCGAGCGAATGAAGCATCTGTGTCAGATGTCGATCCTCGGTCGGCAACGGCCCCTCGCCTACCCGCGTCGTGTAAGCTTTCATCACGCCAACCACACGATCCATCCGATGCGGCGGCACACCGGTTCCGGTGCACGCGCCGCCGGCTGTGGTATTGGAAGAAGTCACATATGGATAGGTACCGTGATCGATGTCGAGAAATGTGCCCTGCGCGCCTTCGAACAAGATTCCTTTTCCGCGCTGAATCGCGCGATGCAAATAGACAACCGTGTTCGTTACAAACGGCCGCAACTTTTCCCCCGCCGCAAGATAACTCTCGTGGACCTCGCGATAATTGATCGGCTTCGCCCCGAGCGCCTGGAGAATGCTGTTGTTCTCGCGAATTTTGGCCTGCAGTTTTTTTGCGAACAAGATCGGCTGCATCAAATCGGAAATCCGGAGACCGGTCCGCGCCGCCTTATCGCCGTACGCCGGACCGATGCCGCGTTTGGTTGTTCCAATTTTTGCCCGGCCTTTTCGTAATTCGCGCTGTTCGTCGAGCAGACGGTGGTAAGGCAAAACCAAATGGGCACAATTACTCACCAAAAGGTTCTTTCCGATTTTCACCCCAAGCTCGCGCAAGTGTTCGATCTCAGTCACAAGCGCGATCGGATCGACCACCACGCCGTTGCCGATGACGCAGACTTTTCCGCGGCGCAAAATTCCCGACGGAATGAGATGCAGAATATAAGTCGCGCCGCCGTGAACAATCGTGTGCCCCGCATTATTTCCGCCCTGGCTGCGGACAATCACATCGGCTTTGCTTGTCAGCACGTCGATGATCTTGCCCTTTCCTTCGTCGCCCCATTGCGCGCCAACTAAGATCGTGTTTGCCATCTCAATTCAAACTCGGGCAAAAAATTTTCCCGACGCATCTGGCAGGACGCAGTCGGGACTTGCCCACGAATGATAAGAAGCGCCCGCTTTCACGCAAGCGGTTTTCAACGCAAGCCTTCCAGGCTTCGGTAAAAAAAGCGACCACCTGCCGCGGCGTCTGCGTAGGAAGGGTGATGCGCACTATTCTATTGATCATTCTGATTATTCTGTTGCTCGGAGCTTTGCCGACATGGCCGTACAGCACCGGTTGGGGCTTCTATCCGAGCGGCGGGCTCGGATTGATTCTTCTGATCGTGATAATTCTCGCCTTGATGAGGCGACTTTGATCTAAATCAAATCGTCTAGTGAGCGCTTGCGCTCTGCGCGGCGAGCGCCTTCTTCAGCGCGTCGGTCGATTCGCTCGATCCGCCACCAGTGTGCGCGTGCGAGTAATTGCGCAGCTTGTCCCATTGGATTCTCGAATCGTAAGTAAAAGTGTTCATTGCCACGCGGTAACTGGCGCCGCTGCTTTGCAGATGTCGATGCGAAACAATGAACTCCGAGGGATCGTAGTAATTGGTGAAATCTTGCGCGAATTTATCGCGGCTCATCCCGATCGCGATGTTTTTGCGCACTTCGAGATGCAAATGCGAATCGTAGAGACCATGGGCCGTGCCCATTGTGCCGACCTGCTGGCCGCGTCGCACCGCCTCGCCGCGTCGCACCAGAATCTTGTCCAAATGCCCGTAAAGCGAGTCGACATTGCGAACCACGCTGCCTTCGCGGTACGCGTGGCGCACAATTACAACGTTCCCCCAGCCCTGATGGCAGTCTCGCGCGAACACAACCACGCCATCACCAATGGTGTAGATCGGGTCGCCGAGGTCGGTGTCACCGCCGCCCACTCCGTCCCAATCTTCGCCGACATGTCCCTGCGATCGAAGGCCGCGCGCTTTATAATATCCGCGGGCATCAGGTTTACCGACCGGAAAATCGAAACCGTCCGCCAACCTGGTAAACGCTGTCTGCGAAGAAAAGCTCACTGATTGCGCAGGAGGAGGAGGCTCGCTTTCGCGCGATTGTCGCTCTACAGCGCGCACTGCATTTGCGCTGATTTGCTTCTTCGTCTGGGGAGCTGGCAAATCCGCCGTACTCGAATCTGTTTCGATGTCGTGATTCTCTTCCTTCACTTTCTGCGCGGCCAGAGCGCCAGCCTGCCGCATCTGCTCGAGGCTAAGTTTGGGCGCAGACAAATTCGATCTCTCGGCAAGGGCAACAGCTTTCGGATGGACCTCTACCAGCGAATGCGCGGTCGGTTGTTTTGTTGACTGAACGATCTTGCCAGCTTTCTCGCGCGGGACCTCGACTTGTTGTCCAGAGATTGCCCCGACTGATATCAAGACACAAACCAAAGTTCCGATTGCGACCTTCCCGAGCATGAACGTCGCTTGTGATAAACCAAAGCGCACTTAGCTGGCAAGCAATTATTCACAAGTCGCGGTGAAAAAGTCGCGCTGCGCTATTTCCGCTGAATTCGCACCACCGGAAGCGGAAAACGCAGCCGCAATTCGTCCTGCAAAAAAATCTCAACGTGATGCAGCCCGAATTGTTGGAACTGGACGCCGCCAAAGTAATGAACGTTGGTGGCGTGGCCTTCCATTTCCTTGAGCTCAAATTCCACTTCCGCCTGCGCGAGGACATTTTGCTCATCCACTCCGACGATGCGCGACCGTTGTTTGAATTTGCCAGTGCCGCTGCACCAGCGCGTCCAAATGCACAAGCGCAAATAATTGATCGGCAACGATGGCGCGGCGATGACATTGAGCACGCCGACCAGAGTATTCATGCCGTTGAACTCGCAACGGACGTCCTCGCACAACACGCAACTTTGCAGGTCGGGGAGAATTGCTTCTGTGGTTTCCATCGATTCCTAAATCGAACCGCGCATCAACAGAATGATCAAAACGATTGCCAATGCGATCCGGTAAATTGCGAACGGCGCAAATCCCTTCGTTCGCACCCAGCGCATGAACCACGCGACCACGGCAAGCGCAACAATGAACGAAACAACGAACCCGATCGTGAGCACGATCCACTGATGCGTGTTCACCGCCAGCGGCGCGATGTTTCCTTCGCCGATTGTGTTACGGGTCGGTTTGAGCGTCTTGAACAAATCGTAGCCCGTGGCAACGACCATCGTTGGCATCGAAAGAAAAAATGAAAACTCGAGCGCCGCCGGACGAGACATTCCAGCGATCTGACCTGCCGCGATGGTGGACATCGAACGCGAGGTGCCCGGGAAAACCGCCGAAAGAATCTGGCATGCACCGATCCAAATCGCTTGCGGCAAGCTCATCTCTTCCATGTGCGTCACGCGCACTCGCGTAAAAGTTGCATCGACCATCCACATCACGATGCCCCCGACTAGCAGCGCAATACTAATCACCCACAGGCTTTCGAGGTTTTTGCCGATAACTTTCGTTAACGCCCATGATGGCAGTGCGGTCACGACAAATGCGACAATTGTCAGGCTGAGCGGATGGGTCAGGAAATTGCGATCGCCCCGCTCACCTTTTGGAAATGTGCTGAGAAATTGCAGGATCCGTTTCCAAAAATAAGCCGGCAGCGCCAGGATCGCGCCGAGCTGAATCACGATTGTGTACATCTTCCAAAAGCTGTCGTGCAGATTGAGATTGAACAGCGCTTCAACGATGCGGAGATGTCCGGTCGAGCTCACCGGCAAAAATTCCGTTAGTCCTTCGACGATACCGAGCAAGATCGACAATAAGAAATCATTCATGAAACCGCTTCTCCTCCGCGCTCATCGGTCCGAATGCGAATTGCCTCTTCCACTTCCGTCACGAAAACCTTGCCGTCGCCGATCTTTCCGGTCTTAGCTGATTGCAGAATCGCCTCGACCACGCGCTGCGCGCGATCGTCATCCACCACTATTTCAAATTTCACCTTCGGCAAAAAATCCACCGTGTATTCGCTGCCGCGATAAATTTCGCTGTGGCCTTTTTGCCGACCGAAACCGCGAACTTCACTCAGCGTCATCCCTTCGATGCCTACGGCGGCAAGCGCGTCCTTGACCGCTTCTGTCTTAAACGGCTTGATAATCGCTTCGATTTTCTTCACCGCGCCAAACTAGAGACGACATTACAAAGCGCAAGCAAATCACCGGAGGATGCGACGAAACGCTCTTGCAAAGCGCGGAACCGCACGCGGGTAGGCGCGGTTCAATCGCCGGAAATCACTCAGTTCGGCAGCAAACGAACCCCCCGCCGCGCGACGTTGTTCTTCAAACAAATTGCGCGCGTATTCGTACAATTCGAGATCGAGACCGTTTGCGTCTTCTACCAACTTGCGCATTTCGACATCCAGAGATGTGTCGTCAGGTTTTTCCTTGGTCACGTTTTCTTTGACATAAAATGGCAAATGCCAGTCGAAGGCGCGTCGTAAAAGCAAGAGGCTTGCGTCAAATTCTTCTAAAAGGCCTACGACGCGAAAATGGCTCCGCAAGTTTGACTGCGCGCGCTCGAGCGCAGCCCGCGTCACAACACGTTGCGGATCCTCCCACTCGTCGCCCGCGAGCTGGCGGGTCTGCCCGTTCCAAAGTTCCGACGTCAAGTCTCGTGAAAGCAATGTCTTGAGATCGAGACGCTCACTAGCCAACAGCGGATAGAGATAATGATCGGACGTGCTGCGGGCGTAATAGTAAAACGAAAGCACCCGTTCGACTGGGCGACGCAAAAAAGTGATATAGGTGCTCGCTCTCGGGATGAAACGATGGAAACCAAAGTAGAGATGGCCTTCGACCAAGCGGTACCGTTCCCGCTGCGCGGCCGGGAGCGATTTGAAAGCGATGATTTGGGGATCGTCTAACTTTACAGTCTGTGCCCGCGAGTATTGCCGGTCTAGAATCTTGTGCAGGGTCGATCCACCGGTTTTTGGAATGTGAAGAAAGATAAGGGCTTCGTTTCGGTCGGGCATCGCGTCCAATTCGTTTCCGGGCAAGCTCGCGCTGTGGCGCTAACAGTATTCGAGTTTCTCCAGGCGCACGAGGACATTTGGACACTCCGACTGCATAATTCCGCCAGACAGGATAATTTTGACCCAACGGTTTGCCGTCAACTAAAGTGGCTCGACGTGGACCAAATAAGCATCACCAACAAACGCTCGGTTTTCGAAACACCGTGGTTCAGGCTAATTGGAAAGAGCGTAGGCCACGACACGGCTTTGCATTACTCGATTAGTACACTCGACTACGTCTCCGTTTTTGCCGTAACAAAAGACGGAACGTTTCCACTGGTTCGACAATTCCGGCCGGCTATCGAAGAGTTCACATTGGAATTGCCGAGCGGCCACGTCGATCCCGGCGAAACCCCTGAGCAAGCTGCGCGCAAGGAACTGCACGAGGAAACCGGGTTCGTCGCCAACGAGTTGATTTTGCTCGGAAACTTGTCGCCCGACACAGGCCGGCTTGGCAATCGCCAATGGTGTTTCTTCGCCCCGCGGGTCGCACGCGATCCGACGGCTGAGTTCAAGGCGCAACCTGATGTCGAGCCGGTCGTTTACCCTAAATCTCTGCGGGATTTGATTCTGGACGAGCCTGCTTTTTCCAGCGCTTTGAATCGTGCCACGATCCTGATGGCCGTGGCA
>WNFX01001681.1_pt1 | contig 23647 bp, 17 predicted proteins | sample 5400111 | NCBI WGS metagenome assembly WNFX01 (sample SAMN13153363, study PRJNA577476) | soil metagenome | isolation source: 40 cm soil or saprolite under grassland replicate 1 | place: USA:California | collected 2016-06-15
GCGACGCAGGCTTCGGCCCCTGTTTCTCACCTTGCGTCGCCAACAACACATTCTCGGACCCCTCTAGCTTTGTCAAGATCATCATAACAAACACAAACTCCACCGCCTATACGATCGTGGTCGATAGAACAAGCTCGCCTCTCTTGCTACTCCAGGTCAACGCCCCTGCTCCCGGAATAATAGTCTCCGTGGACGGTCGAAATTCGACCTCGGACCGGTCCAATGAGCTAAGGATACCAGTTCACTACGGCCCCCATGAAATCTATGTGCAGTCACAAGTCCCAGTTTCACTAGGAACATCATCGGTTCACATTGGCTTGTCGGACTCGTTTGCTGCATGGGATGATGGCAATACTGCGAATCCGCGGTGGATTTCAGTCATCGAGGACACAACTTTGACAGCAACGTACCGAGTAATAGTTGAACCATCCTTCGCGACAGCCGCAACGGCTGCCCTGATCCTCGGCGTGGTCCTAGCCGGGATCAGGCTCAATCGAGCGGGACGCCAGAGCAACCGGCCCGCCACAGCCCAACAGACCTCTCACCAGGACGGTGGTCAACAAGCCGAAGCCGAGAGCGAGACTCTATTCCCACGGGATAACGGTCTTGGCCGCGACCCCGTAAACGGCGACAAAAAGTCCAATGACCCCTAAGCCCAGTGCCACGAAATTCGACTCTCCGTCTCTCGTAACAAAACTGTTCACTGAACTCGTCATCAGCGAGGTTGAGAGCAGCACAGTTTTCGACGTGCTCGCATCTCTATTTTCGAAGCTGAAATAGTACGTCGTCGAGGCGTTAAGGGGCACCCGTAGCGTCTGATTAGACACGTCCTCATTGACAAGGCACCCACTCGGACTTGTCTCTCGCACGCAGTTTCCGGACTCGGCCTGTGTGAATAGCTTGAACCGGATCAAGGAAAGACTACCCGACTCCGTTGAGACGGTAACATTGATCAGCATTGCATTTTCCTTTCCTTCGACCAATGTTACGTTCTGATGGGTTTCAGCCCGGTAATTCGGATAGACTACTCCTGGTGACGGAGTAGCCAAGACAAGACTTGACTGAACAGGGACTGTGTGAACATTAGGAATCGTTGCATAGCCCAGAAGACCGAGTATGAGAAGGGACACTCCCGCTACAAGTGCGATGAATTTCGTCTGACCTTCACCGATCCTCCATGTCTTTGAGTTTCTTGAACTCCTGTAGCTCGCTCAGCCTATGGCGCATGATGCTACTTTCCAACTCTGCCTGGAGTAAAGCGAAAATATCCCTGTGGATCGTGATGAACTCCGAATCAGTGGAGGTTCTCGGCCTCCGGTCTCCCTGTGAATATCCGAAACCTCAGCCCGCAAAGCCCCAGCCGTGAACTCGTCTATCGCACTGAACGCCTCATCCATCAACACCACTTCCGGATCTATCGCTAGAGCTCTGGCGATTCCGACTCGCTGCTTCATTCCACCCGAGAGTTGTTTGGGGTAGAGATTCTCGGAGCCTCGTAATCCAACCATCTCTAAGAGACGCATTGCCACGGCTTCACGGTCCCGCTTCGGCTTCCCCTGTAGTTCTAGACCGAACTCGACATTCTGGACAACGGTTCTCCAGGGAAGGAGAGCGAAGGTCTGGAATACCATGCTTATCTTGGAATGAGGAGCAGTGAGAGGGTCCCCCCTGAACCGGATCTCGCCGGAGGATGGATGGTCGAGCCCTGCGATCATACGCAGGAGGGTCGACTTGCCACAGCCGCTAGGTCCCACGATGCAGAGAAACTCTCCCTCGTTTACGTTGAATGAGATATCCTGAAGTGCAGTCACCCTCTCGGGTGGATCTTCGTAGACCTTTGTCACGTTAGACAATTCGACGTGCAAGAATCTAGTGCCACCTCTTTGTCCGATTTTCCAACCTCTCGAAGAACGCCCTGTCCATCGTGATAGTGATGATTCCAACCGTCATTATCGCCGCGAGCCCGTAGGTGAGGGAGTGCGCAGAGCTTCCAAGACTGGTGGAGATAAGTGTCCCGACTCCGGCGACGCTAGCGATGATTTCTACTGCTAGAAGGACGTTCCAGCTGAATTCGAAAGATAGTCGAAGCCCTGTAAGTAGGCTAGGAAAGATCGAGGGAAGAACCATTTTAGTGAAAGTCTGAACTTTTCCAGCTTTGAATACCGACGCGACGTGGAAGTAGTCAGCTGGAATCTCTTTCACCCCTTGGCGAATGGTGAAGTAGATCGGGAAGAAGGCGCTGAACGCTGAGATAGCGACTGCTGCAACGTTGCCTTTGCCGATTATTGTAACCATGAAGGTCAGAATTGCAAGATCGGGAAGCGCGCCTACCAGCATTATGATGGGCGTGAGCGCCTGGTCAAGTTTTGTTCGCATTCCTACTAGCAACGCGAGAGGTAGTACTAGTACAAGCGCAACTGAGACTCCTGTTGTCACATTTACCAGACTCTGGCCGACATGAGAGAGGAAGAACGGAGTGCCAGCGAGTTGGATCAGAGTTAGAAGTACAGAGTGCAATGGCGGAAGCTGGTTGCTCGATACGAGTCCTGAAACTGAGATAGACTCCCAGAAGGCAAAGATCAGAATCAATGACAGTGCCCAAGATGGGAGGTGGAATCTCCTCCTTGTCTTGTCATGCACCCGGTGAAAGCCTCTTGAACCGAATAGTCGAAACGGCACCCCATTACCTCCGGGGCGTCGCAAGTCGGGCGTCAGAACTAATTAGCTTTGGACGAAATTCAGGTAAAAACCTACGCTGACTAGGAGACCCAACTCAGGACTCTCCTCAAGATGAGTTACCGATTACGAGGAAAGATTGCCTCTGCCAGTCTGGTGTATTTGACTCAGTTGAGTCCAAAACTCGCCCCTTCCGGTCGGGAGTAGACTGTGCAGGTCCGTGCATGAGTCTGTGCAATCGGCTCAGAAACGCCAGGACTGGGCGTACCTTCGCTGAGCAGTTGTCAGTGCATCGATCTTCTTCCCAAACGCCTCTAGACGCCAGCGGGCAATCTGAAGGTCAATCTCTTCAGGGACGCGAACGACTTGGGCCTCGAGTCTGCGACCTTGATGGAGAAGGTACTCCCCTGACAAAGCCTGGCCGGCAAAACTCATGTCCATAACTTCAGCTGGGTGACCATCTGCTGCAGCAAGGTTGACCAGCCGACCGTTAGACAGCAAATACAGCCGTTTTCCCGACTTCAGCCGGTATTCAGTGACTTCAGGCCTGACGTTACGTTTGCGCTGCGCAATTCTCTCGAGATCCTTCACGCTAACCTCGACATCATAATGTCCCACGTTGCACAGAATCGCTCTGTCTTTCATTGCAGACATGTGAGAAGCGGTTATGATGCCCGAGTTCCCGGTAGCGGTGATAAAGAGGTCTCCCAGGGTGGCAGCTTCGATCATCGGCATCACATCGAATCCCTCCATCAGAGCCTCAAGAGCCCGGACAGGATCCACTTCGGTGACTATCACCCTCGATCCCATTCCCTTCGCCCTCAGAGCAACTCCCCGACCCACCCACCCAAAGCCCGCAACTACGATCGTTTTACCCGCGAGCAGTAGGTTGGTAGCTCGCATTATCCCCTCCAGCCCTGACTGGCCAGTGCCGTATCTGCTGTCGAAGAGAAACTTCGTGTACGCATCGTTGACAGCTATGACCGGAAACCTGAGACGTCCCTCCTTCTCCATTGCTCTCAAACGAGAAACCCCTGTCGTGGTTTCTTCACAAGCACCAATGATCGTTTCAACCAGACGGGAACCCTTCAGATGCGCAGCGATCGAGAGTTCTGCACCATCGTCGATCAACACATCCGGTTTCAAGGCTAGGACCTGGTCGAGGTTTGACTTGTGTTCTCGCTCTGTGACTCCTCGCCAAGCGTGGACGCGGACCCCGGTTTCAGAGAGCGCTGCGGCCACGTCGTCTTGGGTGGAAAGAGGATTACTTCCGGTAATAGCGACCTCCGCGCCCGATTTGAGAAAGACCTCGGCGAGCACTGCGGTCTTCGCCTCGAGGTGCAGGCATATTCCAACTCTGTGATCCTTGAAGACTTTAGTCGAGGAGAAGCGCCTAGCGATCCTAGCTAGGACCGGCATGTTGTCTCGAGCCCACTCAATCTTCACCCGCCCTGACGGAGCGAGGGCGGGATCCTTTACTTGGCTCAACGCGGACCGAAAGGACCGGCTCAATATTCCAATTATATATGTTCTGGCAGAATGCCATTCCTATTGGAATGATCGAAACTTCGACCGACAAATCTCCCAACGAGGACTGGAATCGCTCCTCCAGCATTTTCTCGGAACGAATCTAGATTTGAGAGGGATTGCCGCCATGTATAATAAGGAAAGAGGCCCGGCTACGGTGAAACCTACTGGGAGCACTTGGGAATAGGTGTCGGAACAAGGGTTCAGAGCGAAATTCAAAAATTCAGATGTCGCCGTCACGTTCAGGGATCTGATTCTTCTTCCTGGATGGACGGAGGTTGAGCCCAGCCAAGTTGAACTCTCCACGCAGGTTTCGCTAAACCACTCGATCAACATCCCCTTCATCTCCAGTCCGATGGACACCGTCACCGAGAGCGAGATGGCCATTTCGCTCGCCCGCCTGGGTGGACTGGGAGTTATTCACCGAAACTGTACGATCGAGGAGGAGACAGAAATGGCCCGAAAGGTCAAACGGGCCGAGTCGCTGATAATCCGGGACGTAATAACGATCAGTCCAATGGAGACGGTCAAGTATGCGACCGAGCTGATGCAGAAACACAACATCTCCGGGCTCCCGGTCGTTCAAGGCGAACACTTGGTTGGAATCTTGACTGGACGAGACGTTCGCTTCGCCGACCCCAGTCTCCTAACCAGTGACGTTATGACAAAGAAAGTCATCACAGCTCCCGCGGACACGGACATCGAGGGCGCCAAGGAGATTCTCCACAAGCACCGGGTCGAGAAGCTTCCTCTGATCGATTCTGAAGGCCGTCTCAGAGGTCTCATGACAATTAAAGATATTCTCCTAAGAGGGGCGTTTCCTAACGCGGCTCGTGATGAGAAGGGTCAGCTGCTCTGCGGCGCTGCTGTCTCACCCTTCGACCTGAAACGGGCAAAGAAGCTCAGCGAGTTTGCAGACATTCTGGTCATAGACGTAGCTCACTTCCACAACGCCAACGTTTTCAGCGCAACGAAGAAGATTCTCGAAGAGGTCGACACTGATGTGATAGTTGGGAGCATTGGAACATACAAGGCAGCCGAAGACATTCTCACGAAACTGGACGGAGTAGCAGGGTTTAGAGTTGGGATCGGCTCTGGCTCGATATGCACCACCATGGAGTCGACCAAGGCAGGGTCTCCCACCGTTTATGCCACCGCCCAAGTGGCAGACGCGGTAAGAACGTATGGGTCTAAACTACCGATAATCGCCGACGGTGGAATCCGTGGCCCAGGAGATGCCGCCATCGCACTCTCCCTCGGAGCATCTTCCGTGATGATGGGCAACCTGTTCGCCCGATCCAAAGAGGCACCAGGGACCCTTATCACGATCGGAGGCAGGTATTACAAGCAGTACAGGGGAATGGGCAGCCCATCCGCGATGGCCAAGAGATTCTCCACAGACAGGTACGCACAACCGTCTAAGGGCCTCCCGGAGGGAGTAGAAGGATGGGTCCCTTACAAAGGCGAAGTCAGCGTCGTAACACAAGAGCTCGTTGCCGGATTACAAGCCTCGATGGGCTATGCGGGGGCGCGTACGATAAATGAGCTTTGGGAGAAGGCTCGGCTCGCGGGAATCACCAACTCTGGGGCAGAGGAGGCTCGGCCGCATGACGTGCTCTTGCCAAGCGAGCATCCTGAAAGAGTCTAATAGAATACTCTTCCACCGATTATCGTCTTGAGTACTCTCGTTTTCCGAACAGCCTCAGGATTCGATTCGAAGGGGTCCTTGTCGACTACAACCATGTCAGCCCTTTTTCCAGGCTCCAATGTTCCCCTAGCATCTTCGCAAAAACAAGCGTAGGCGGCGTTTGCCGAGTATGCTGTGAGAATTTCGCTGACTGTCAACCTCTCGTCTCCACTAATTCCGGGCCGCACGATAGCAGACCAAATTCCCTCGAACGGATTAGGGTCTTCGACCGGACAGTCAGAGCCGGCGGCTAAGGTGACTCCATTTCTGCTGAAGGATGCGAAAGGGTAGAGATTCTTCAGCCTCTCGGGTCCGATCCTCTCGCTCGCCCACGAGTCAGAGTAGATAAACCGCGGTTGCACAGAGGCGGTAATTCCCAGCCGACGCATATCGCGAATTGATTTCCGAGTAACCAATGACGCGTGCTCTATCCTGTGTCTTAACTCTCTGCAGCCGCGGGCTCCGAACGATTCGTCAAGGACCTGAACCGCCAGCTCTACAGCTCTGTCTCCTATGGCATGAAGGCAAAGCTGGAATCCAACTTCTTTCGCCCTGAGCGCAACCTGTTCAAGTTCGTCTCTCCTCATCGTTAGCATCCCATTAGAGCCTGGATCGTCAGAGTACGAGGAAACCAGTGCGGCTGTCCGCGCTCCCAGAGAACCGTCGAGAAACAGCTTCACGCCTCCGATACGAAAACCTTCCTCGCCCTTTTCCGTCGAGAGACCGATGGTTAGCAGCTGTTCCAATATTCTCAACGGGACGATTGCATAGATTGACTGAGGAACCTCTCCGTCCCGCTTGAGCCTTCGCAGAACCACTAGCTCGTTCAGGTCGCTGATTATGCAATGGAGAGACGTTATCCCAAGTCTCGCTAGTTTTCTGGAGGCCAGAACTAGAGCCTTCCTAGTCTCCTCAACGGATTGTGGGACGGCTCTCTCTACCAGTTCTATCGCTCGTTCTTTCAGAACACCGTTAGGCTGCCCGTCAGGGTCACGGAGAATAACGCCGCCTTCAGGGTCCGGTGTATTGTGGCTGACTCCTGCTAGGAGAAGAGCTTTCGAATTGGCTACCGCTACGTGACCGCAGACGCGTTTGAGAAAAACTGGATCCGAAGCCACCTGATCAAGGTCATGCCTGTTGGGATAGCGATGCTCTCGAAGCTTCTCATCGTCCCATCCTCTTCCCAGAATCCAACCGTTCTTGGTCGTCGACAAGCCTTTCTTGGCAATCTGGCTCTTGATCTGGTCGATAGATTTCGTCTTTGAGAGGTCAAGGGTTCTCAACATCATGCCATAGTTCAATAGGTGGATGTGCGAGTCGAAGAATCCGGGTAGAACGACAGAGCCGCGAAGGTTCGTCTTGGTGGTTCGTCCTGCTCCCAGGGACAGGATCTCGCCGTTAGAGCCAAGGTCAGTAACTGTCCCCTTCCAGATGGCCACAGCCTCGACGCCGTGTTGAGGTTTCGGATCTGGATAAATTCGGCCGTTGTACAGGATTAGATCGGGGATGGGCAAGGTTGCGACTGTTTGTTAATCCTTCAACCTACAGACACCATTTTCTAGGCTAGATGAGAGCCCAACCTCAAGAGGTCGTAAGCGGTCTTGCTTCGAGCAGTGAGGCGAGAGTCGCTTCTATCCGTGATGGTTCGCGGATAGGAGGCCCGCAAGTCTTTCCTACGCATATGTAGGCGGCCGGTGACGACTCTACAACGTATCCAAGGCGCGTGATTCTGTCCGAGTCTCGGTCCGGGTCAAGATATACTAAGTATCTTCTCGCCGAGTAGAGGTTGAGAGCATTGTTCTTGAATTCTGTAAATTCCTTTGATGCCGAAGCGGCAATGATTGTAATCCCGAGGGGGCCGTTAAGGTACGAATCCAACGCTAGTGCGTAGATTGCTGCTCCAAGGCCATACCTTTCATATTCTTGGTTGAATAGCTCAAGGGTCCTTCCTGCAGTTGTGAAGTAGGCGTTCTCACCTGTGATCCATGAGAGTCTGAGGAGTCCTAGAGCGGCTAGGCTATTCTCATCGATTGGCTTGTCTCGTGTATTAAGTTCTCCAAGATCCAAGTCTGAGGGTGGAATGTCGTAGAAGCCTCCGAGCGTTTCGTCGTTCAGCTTCTCAATCAGATCGTCTGCGATTAGTCGAGCCTTCTCCAAGTATTGGGTTCTGCCGGAGTACTCGTACGCGTCGATGAGAGAATTGAGGAGAGTCGCATAGTCTGTAAGCATACCTTTGAGCATCGAGCTTTCCTCATCTTTCCAGTAGCGGAATGGGAGGCTGCCCTTCTTACCCAAGCTAAGTATGCGGTCCAGAGTCTTAAGGGCGAATTTTCCGATCGTTTCCTTTTCCAGTAGGGTGCTGGCTAGTAGAAAGGATGAGACCAGGAGCGCGTTGTAGTTGGTGTACAGGGTCCTGTCGACTGCAGGGGCTTTGAGGCTTTTTCGTGCATCGAGATCTTGCTTGTAGTATTCTTCATCAGCGTCCTGGCTTCCGAAGAACCCGCCCCGGTCCTGGTCTGAGAGATTCGTCTGCACGTACTTGACGATTCCCTCGGCCTTCTCCTTGTACAGTGTTTTGGCTGTTAGCTGGTATGCCTGAAGATAGACGGTGAGTAGTTTCGCGTTGTCCTCTGCCATCTTTTCAAAATGCGGTACTGACCAGTCGCGGGTGGTTGAGTATCTGAAGAACCCCTGTTCCACCTGGTCGTAAATCCCACCGTTGGCCATGCGATCCAGCGTTCTCGTCGCAACCGTGAGCATCTCCTTTTCCCCATGATATCGATATCTCAAGAGAGCATAGTCAAGCGCTTCCGCGTGTGGAAACTTGGGCTCAAAACCAAACCCCCCATAGTCAATGTCGAAGTTGACGGCGATGGTTGTGGAAATGTCTCTCGTAATCTTTTCCGAAAGCGGTTCAGCTTTCGGGGTTGGAATCCGTGGGGCTTGAAGTTTGCTTCTGACCTTCCCCTTGTTGGTGGAGTAAAAGTCGAGAACTGAACGAAGTACATCTCTCAGTTGTTGTGGAGGAATGTAGGTCCCGCCGGTGATTATTCTTCCCTCTCCGTCAAGGAAAGCGGTTGTGGGCCATCCGCCGAGATTGTATCTGCGGTTGACGTCAGGTCTCTTGTCCGTGTCTACCCTGACTGGGATGAAATTCTTGTTGACGACACTTACGATAACTGGGTCGGAGTAGGATGTATCGTCCATAACGTGACACCAATGGCACCAAGATCCTGTAATATCGAGCAGGATCGGTTTACCAGAGGATCGGGCCTTCTCGAAGGCGTCTTGGCCCCACTCAAACCACGCAATCTTGCTCAAAACAACTAATCCTACCCTAACATCTCTGATAATGATATAATAACTCTAGAACCTAATTGATCCTCGATGAATCCGCCAACCACATCTGTCAAGCGTGACAGAACTGAAGCAGCAGTCCTAGCTCGACTAAAGACTGCAATTTCGGGCACACCGTCAGACCATGTACTCGAGAACGTGGTCAAGCTTCTAAGAGCGAACTCGGACCACTACGACTGGGTTGGGATCTATCTCACAAAAGGGGACAGTTTGATCCTAGCAGCTTACGCCGGAGTAGCTGAGACGGAACACGTAATGATTCCCATAGGACAGGGTATCTGTGGTCTGGCAGCCAAACAGGGAGCGACGGTGGTCGTTCCGGACGTAAGTAAAGATCCTCGATATCTGATGTGTTTTCCCTCAACCCGATCCGAGATAGTCGTCCCGATAAAAGCCAGGAATAAGGTGTTAGGCGAGATTGATATCGATAGCGACCGCCTCTCAGCATTTACGACACGGGATAAGGAAATACTGGAACAGGCAGCAACTCTCCTAGCAAGCTATCTGGAGAAACGGGGCGACAGGCTAGAGGCCTACAAGGTCCTACAGTAGCACTTGTCAAAGTACCAACGGGGAGAGACCACCTCCTTCCCGAAACACCGGCACTGCAACGCCTGCGGGACACCTATCGATATGGGCAGGGACTTTTGCAGCGACAAGTGTCGAGTCAGCTACAAGAAAGCATCGCGTGGCAAAACCAGAAATTTCGTCATCATCACCGCGGCTGTTCTGGTCGTCTACCTTCTCATCGTATTTGGACGATTATAGACTACGACTAGGCTTCGCTTTGCTTTGCGGCGGTTCCAACTGCATCGCGAATTGAACTCCACCCTTTCGACTCGATAAACTTGGCCATGCCTGTGGTCACATCTCGGAAAATCTCCAGTCCTCTATTTGTGACGGCGCTTCCAATCTGAACTGCGGATGCTCCCGCCATCACCATTTCCATCGCGCTCCTCCAGTCATGGATTCCTCCAACGCCGATTATGGGAATGTCAACCGCACGCCTGATCTGGTAGACAGCCCTCACGGCGATTGGATGCAAAGCGGCACCGGAAAGCCCGCCAAGAATGCCGCCTAGGATTGGATATCCAGAGTCAACATCAACTGCCATTCCCAAGGCCGTGTTGATGGCGGTTATGCCATCCGCACCGGCGTTCTGAGCTGCCTTCGCCACCTCAGTGACGTCAGTCACGTTGGGGCTCAATTTCACAAACACTGGGACTTGCACTCGGTTCTTTACTGCTTGAGTAACCTCGGCGACAACCTTTGGACGCTGGCCTATTTCTACTCCAACCTCTTTGACATGAGGACATGAGACGTTCAGCTCGATTGCTATCGCACCACCCTTCTCACCCATTGCAGCTGCAGCGGCAAATTCCTCTGCGTCAAAGCCGAAGACACTCGCAATGATTGGGACTCCAGCCTTGGAGACAGTCCGAACCTCCTCACGCATCTCCTCCATGCCCGGATTCGGGATTCCTAGAGCATTGAGGAAGCCTCCTGGAACCTCGATGAAAGAAGGGTTCCTGTACCCTTCTCGACCGTTCCGGTTAAACGACTTACAGACAACGCCCCCAGCTCCGGCGCGGCTGGCTCGAATCATTATCTCGGCTGAGACCCCAAGGATTCCGGACGCTAGGATTGTCGGGTTGGGGAGCTTTATACCAGCAAACTCAACCGACATGTCGGGTCCCAAATGAGTCACCGAACGAACGGATTCACTCGGCTAATTATCTTCGCGCGGGCTCACAACCTTGAAGGAATGCTATGGTTGCGATCGGGTGGGGTCTGTTGAAGGCTTATCTCATCGATTCGCCGGCCGGGTTGTTCCTAGTCGAGAAGACGGGCAAACTTTCGGAGAAATCGCTTTTTCCCCGCAATCCTGCAGACGCAGCGACTCAGCTGCGACAGGTGCAAGACGGAAGCCTACCCGAAGGCTCATCAGAATTTGTTCAGAGACTCGCAGGACTAGAACTTGAAAGAGTCACGGTGGATTCGGAGCCTCTAGCCAGACTTGCCCGATCCCTGGTCAAAGCGGAGGTTGTGCAGGATGAGCATGATCCTACGATTTCCAAGCTCAGGAATAGGCTGCCCTCGATTCTAGTTCGTCTCAGGATACTGGAGTCAAAGGACGAGTACGAGAAATTCGTAAGGGATGTCTCCCTAGAACTCGCCAAGACTGCAATTGCGGAAGCAACAACAAAGCGAGACCTCTATGCAATACAGACAGTCCGTGCGATAGAAGATCTGGACAAGATCCTGAACCTTCTTGCAGGAAGAATAAGAGAATGGTATGGACTCCACTTTCCGGAACTGGACCGTTTAGTCGAGAAACACGACACATACGTTCGACTGATTCAAAATCTTGGATCACGAGAATCATTCACCTATGAAGCCCTCACTAAGCTTGGGATACCGCAGGAAAAAGCCGGCGAGATATCCCAGTCTGCGATAAAATCCGCCGGCGCTGAGATATCATCGCCAGACTTGGAATGGTTGCAGGAAGTTTGCAGAACTGTGTTAGAACTGTATGGAACACGTGAAGCCGCCGAGAAATATACGGACAAGATCATGGTAGAGGTCGCGCCCAACATGACTTCCGTGTTAGGCGCAGTCCTCTCTGCGAAGCTGATATCGATGGCGGGCGGCCTGGAAAACATCGCAAAAATGCCCGCGAGCACGCTCCAAGTGCTCGGAGCAGAGAAGGCCCTGTTCAGGACCCTGAAAACTGGTGCACGTCCACCGAAACACGGCATAATCTTCCAATATGGACCAATCCATCAGTCGCCAAAGTGGCTTCGAGGAAAGATCGCGCGGGCAGTTGCAGGAAAGCTCGCCATTGCGGCGCGAATGGACGCCTTTGGCGGGGAGAATCGAGGAGAAGGTATGAAAATGTCGCTCGAAAAGAAGATTGTAGATTTGAAGGGACGTTATCAAGGACCGCCACGTCAGAAGGAGCATGCAAGAACGTGGACCCCGGCCCCACAAGGAGTTCGAAGGGATATACTGGCTGGTCAGAGAGGGAAAAGAGAGATTGGCTACACGCAGCCAGGCACCCGGGACCACGATTTACGGCGAAGACATCGCAAAGATCGGCGATAGCGAATATCGCGTCTGGGACCCATTCAGAAGCAAGTTGGCCGCCGCGATTTTGAAGGGACTCTCCAGAGTCCCCATTTCACCGGAAAAGAGCGTACTATACTTAGGGGCCGCTAGCGGCACCACCGCAAGCCACGTGAGCGACATCGTGGGACAGAATGGGAGAGTCTACTGCGTTGAATTCGCTCAGAGATCGTTTCGAGACCTAGTAAACAACGCGTGCCAGAATCGGCGAAACATGACCCCAGTCTTCCAAGACGCTAGATTTCCTGCGCGATATCGAAGCATCGTTCAAGAGGTAGACACTATCTACTCGGACATAGCTCAACCAGATCAGGCGCGAATACTCTCCGAAAACATCAACATGTACCTTAGGGAGAAGGGAGAATTTCTGATGGCAGTAAAGGCTCGAAGCGTAGATGTAACGAAAGACCCCTCGATAATCTTCAGCCAAGAAAAGCAAACCCTAGAAGACAAAGGTCACCGGGTGACTGAGATGATTAGACTGGACCCTTTCGAAAAGGACCATTGCATGATCGTCGGATCAAAATAGTGACTCGCGACTTGGAGAATGGCGACCGATTCGCGCACGCGGCTCTCCGTGACGAATTGAGAAGACTCAACACACATCTTCCAAAGAATAGAAGGACCCTAAACGATCTCTTGGGGGACCCCTCTCCTAGTGTTCTGTCGGTCTCTGGTCACAAGATAAGAATGAGGAAAGAAGAGCTTGAGGAGCTATCGGCCTCTCTCCCCGAGGAGAGTCCGCGACGAATCAAGCTTCCAATTGTTCTCCTCCGAAGGAGAGACTTAGGGTCCGGAGCATTCACAGTCCTTGGCGATCCTTACGAGGAATATGCCATTCTACGCCTGTCTGGATCTTTCAACGAGACATTCGAAGACTTCAAACAGCAAGCGCGTGGAACGACAACGATCTACAAGCCCCAAGTCAGCCTTCTTCTCCGTCGATTCCATTCGCTGATAATTCTCGGATTCGGAACAGCAAGCTTAGAGGAATAGAATCGGCGTTCCAATGAGATCCTCTGGATAGAGGTAGACCTGTACCCGGACTGATATCCCCAATGAAATCTGCGAATGGCTCCAAGAGATCGAATGCTTAAGATTCGAGGCTAGAAGTCCACTTTCCGGCGGGAACTTTGGGCAGTGCTTTCACGGGCTTGACCGACGCATTGAGCTTCTTTCGTCTTACCTTCTTGCTCATACCGATATCCACAACGGACTGACAGGGGTATGAAATATAACTGTTTCTGATCCCGAACGAAGGAGGGAGGTCCTAGTGCGCCTCAGACACAAGATCGACAAGTCACACGAGGATCCAAGAATTAGAACCTCACCTCACATCGTGATATATTTCCAAGATGGCATACTCCTCCTAGAGAATTACCTAACCAGACAAACATTTCGCGGGACCGCTGACACTCTTCTCCTACTCGCCTATTTCAGTAGCTGGTTGACGATTAGTCAAGCTGTGAAAACCCTCAACCATTACACTTACGAATCAGTAGTCGGTTCTGTTCGTGACCTTCTTCGACACGGTCTGCTGATCGCTGAGGACTCGGAGGAAGACATACTATCTCGGAAGCTTGCCAACAGGTGGCTCTGGCCAAATGCATCACGCTACTATCACTTCGCAACAAAACTAGACGAACCGTTTTCAACACCAACTGAGATCAGACGATTCTATGACAACTATCTTAAGGGGAAGCCTCAGCCTCCCATCTACAAGACTTACGCAAAAAACCCCAAGATCAGGCTACCACCAGGTACAGGGACCGAAGCGCCGCTCTTCGAGACAATGCGGCGGAGACGGACAACCAGGATTTTTTCGGGCGACCCAATAAGTCTTGGACAGTTGTCGAGAATCATGTACTACACCTGGGGAGGGTTATCCACTTACGAAACCAAAGAGTTCGGCCGATTGCTGCACAAAGTCAGCCCTTCCGCTGGGGCGCGACATCCGATAGAAGCATATGCAGTAGTCAACAACGTGAGGGGTATTGACCCCGGAATCTACCACTACGCAGTACGGGATCATTCGCTAGAGCTCCTCAAGAGCGGCGATTTTAGAGAGAAATGCGTGAATTTCGCTGCTGGACAGGCGTGGGCTGAGAACGCAAGCGTATTCCTGATAATGACTGCTGTAGTCGCAAGAACTGCTTGGAAATACCGGATTTCTAGAGTGTATAGAGCATTCCTGCTCGACATAGGACATCTTTCTCAGACGTTTCTTCTAGTCTCGACGGCGCTCGGACTTGGCGCATTTTGCATAGGAATAATATCAGATTCAACAATCGAAAGAGAGCTAGAAATAGACGGCGTCAACGAGGTAGCACTGTTTGCGGTTGGTGTCGGACAACCGGCCGAGACCCAGATCAAGGAAAACACGTCTGACTAGGTTCTCGCTTTGGGCTTGCCCTAGCTTAGTTGTTGATCATTCGCTTCGTTTTTAGCCTTCAGTCTCTCTACTCTTGAGAGCGGAGCGCGTCGACACCAGAAGATGAAACGGGAATATTTCTTGATCCCCATCCGTGCGCGAGGATACGGAAGGGATTCAGTGTGGCTATGTTGCCGACGACGCGAAGCGTTCTTCTCCCCACGGCTTACGGGAGAAGAATTAGAGGCTAATGGGTTCTCGTATCGAGAATCCACTCGACCCTTTCAACGCTTATCTACGCGGTAAATCCTCATTACAACTGGTCTCTGCTTGCCGGATGACTCCATAGCAAGGCGCATAGTGCAGACTTCTCTAAGAATACATGAAGACGATATGGTCCTCATCGAGACCTGGCAACATACTATTGACCTTGCGAGCGACATAGCGCTCGAATGCCTCAGGACCGGGGCCAAGCCCTTGGTCACCCTCATGACAGACCGTCTCTGGTGGAAGGCTCTAGAAGAGATACCTGAACAGTATCTGAGGAAGACTCCTCGCCACATGCTGAGCGCGATCGAAAGCACCACGGTATGGGTCGGACTTGGTGGGCCGGAAGATCCGACAAGGTTTAGAGAGGTGCCATCGTCCCGCCTTGAGCCATTCTTTGAAGGAGACAAACCAGTCGTCGATAAGACAGTCGAAAGAAAAATCAGGTCACTACAAGTTCTTCTTGGCGACGTAACTCCCCAGAGAGCAAAGGCCTACGGATTCGACTATGCTCGCTGGCTTAAGAGCACAGAGGAAGCGATGAAAGTCGACTATCCGAAAATAACGGAACTGGGCAGAAAGATCGCGAACCGGCTAGAACGCGGCTCAAGAATCCACATCACCTCCAAGCTCGGAACAGACATCAGGTTCGAGATTACTAAGAGACCAATCCATGTCCAAGACGGAATAGTGGACGAGGAGGACATGGAACGCGGACTTGTCTCGACCCAACTCCCTTCTGGGAAGGTCGAAGTCGCCCCGATTGAGACGACGGCTCGGGGCACCGTCGTGTTTGACACGCCTAGAGCGCTCAAAGGCCGTTTGATAACCGACCTACAGCTGATGTTCGAAAAGGGACGGATCAAAGAATTGCACGCCAAAAAATACGAGGACGTCTTCCGAGAAGTCTTCGAAGCCACGCAAGGCGACAAAGACCGGATCGGTCACTTCGCTCTTGGAATGAACCCGAAGATCGACCTTATTGGCTATCCAAGCGACGAGCTAGCTCTGGGAACAGCCACGATAGGAATAGGCGCCAACAAGGGCAACGGTGGCCAGAACGACAGCAGTTTCGAGTTCTCGGGAACACTCACCAAACCCACCATTGAAATCGACGGGTCGGCTCTCATGGTGGACGGAAGACTGATCTTCTAGGCCATCGTCTAGTCCCCTTCAATACTGACTGTCGTCGGAGGAAGAAACGGACGAAGCGACGAATCGATCTACTCATCTACGATTCCAATGAGACAATTACAGTCAAGGGGACTGAGAAAAACGACCTTGGAATAATCGACGAGGGAGGAGTCGCTATTGATGAGGGAAGAATCGTGGAGGCTGCGTCCTCCAAACTCCTCGAACGCAAGTACTCCCCTACAAAGTCGATATCTGCTAATGGCCAAATCATCCTCCCAGGCTTTGTCGACCCTCACACACATCTTGTCTTCCAAGGTTCAAGAGAAGAAGAATTCCAGCTCAGACAGCAAGGGGCCTCCTACCTTGAGATTCTCAGAAAGGGTGGAGGAATCATGGAAACAGTGAACAAGACTCGTGAGACCGGTAAGGATGAACTTGTCTCGATATCTCGAGAAAGACTCGGCACAGTTATGGAATCGGGAACTACAACGCTGGAGATCAAGAGCGGATACGGACTCCAGCCGTATGATGAACTCAAGATACTCAAGGTCGTCCAAACCCTCCAGAAGCTAGGACCTTGTCGGATCGCGTCAACTTTCCTAGGGGCACATGCAATACCACCCTACACCAGTCAAGAGGAATACTCGAGGATCATCATAGAAGAAATGCTACCGGCCGTCAGTCAGCACAGACTCGCAGATTTCTGTGACGTATTCTGTGAAGATGGAGCATTCGACGAGGACGCCTCAATGAAAATACTCAAGGCCGGCAGTCGAAAAGGTCTCAGACCAAAGATTCATGCGGACCAGTTGACGAACAATGGAGGCGCAAAGATAGCCAACGATCTGGGAGCAATCTCGGCAGACCACCTCACCCATTCGAACATGTCCGAACTCGAGAAAATGAAGAAGACCTCGGTCATTCCGGTCGTCCTACCAGCGTCGTCCCATAGCCTCCTCAACCATGAATATGCACCTGCAAGGGACATGCTCACAATGGGTTTGCAGGTGGCCCTTGGATCCGACTTCAGCCCTTCCAACTGGACACTGGGACCACTAACCATCGCGGCGATAGCCGCAAGAGAGCTAAGGATGACCTCTGAGGAAATAATTCGAGGAATCACGATCAATGCTGCCAAAGCTCTCGGTCTTGACCGTTCGATAGGCAGTCTCAGCCCAGGCAAGTCAGCAGACATCGTCGTCTTGAAAGCGCCCAATCACCGGTGGGTCGGTTACACGTATGGTGAAGGACTGGTGGACAAGGTCCTTATCGCAGGCAGGGAAGAAGTGAGTGGGGGAAGACGAGTCACTTGACCGAGCGACGCCTGTCTCGGCCCGTTACCGCTTTGAAGTACAAGAAGCCCCCTTCGCTCATCACCGGTCCCGTACTCAATTGTAAGAACTGGCAGATCGAGGGGGCGTTGAGAATGCTCCACAATGTGTTGAATTCCGATGTGGCGAAGGATCCTGAGAACCTGATTGTCTACGGGGGTACAGGGAAAGCTGCGCGTTCGTGGGAAGCACTGGAGGCGATCGAGGACTCGCTAAAGAAACTCGGAGAAGAAGACACGCTACTCGTCCAAAGCGGAAAACCTGTTGCGATATTCAAGACGCACCGCATGGCACCAAGGGTGCTGATCGTCAATAGCATGCTGGTGCCTAAGTGGGCTACGTGGGACTATTTCTACGAGCTGGAGCAGAAGGGCTTGATAATGTTCGCGCAGATGACAGCCGGTTCCTGGGCATTCATTGGAACACAGGGAATCCTCCAGGGAACCTATGAGACACTTTCAGCCGCTGCTAAGCAGCATTTCGGGGGGAGTCTCAGGGGAAGACTTGTCCTCACGGCAGGCCTTGGAGAGATGGGCGGGGCCCAACCGTTGGCTGTGACGATGAACGATGGAATCGCGCTAGCGGTCGAGATCGACAAACGCGCGATAGAAAGGAAGCTCAAACACGGCTATGTCGAAAAGTGGACAGACAATCTCGACGAGGCAATCGATATGGTTGACCAGGCTAAGCGAGACCAAGTTCCTGCTAGCGTAGCCTTGCTGGGAAACGCAGCAGAGGTCCATCCAGAACTGGTTCGGAGATCACTGGTTCCTGATATCGTGACCGATCAAACGTCCGCCCACGATCCCCTTAACGGCTACTATCCCATGGGATTGTCCAAAGAAGAGTCGGACCAGCTCAGAAAGTCAGACCCTAAGGAGTATCTGGATCGGGCAATGAAGAGCATCTCGACCCAAGTCAAGGCGATGATCGAAATGGGTCGCAAGGGATCGATTGTTTTCGAATACGGCAATAATCTTCGACAGCAAGCCTTCGACGCCGGGTTGAAGGAGGCCTTCGAGTTTCCAGGATTTGTCCAGAAGTACATTAGACCGATGTTTTGCGAGGGGAGAGGTCCGTTCCGGTGGACATCACTCATGGGAGACCCTGACGATATCCGGAAGATCGACGAACTGATCCTAGAAACTTTTCCCCACAATAGAGGACTGGGGCGTTGGATAGAAAAGGCGCGGGATCAGGTAAAGTTCCAGGGACTCCCAGCACGAGTCTGCTGGCTCGGGTATGGAGAGAGAGCACAGTTTGGAGGGCTAATTAACAAGATGGTGAAAAACGGAAGACTTTCAGGTCCTATATGGATCGGTCGGGATCATCTCGACTGCGGAAGTGTCGCATCACCTAGACGGGAGACTGAAGGAATGATTGATGGTAGCGATGCGATAGCAGACTGGCCCATTCTGAACGCACTGCTCAACACTGCCGCTGGAGCGACCTGGGTCAGCGTACATCAAGGAGGAGGAGTAGGCATGGGCTACAGCATCCATGCGGGAATGTGTCTCGTAGCGGATGGGACGCCCGAGTCATCTGAACGACTAGAACGCGTACTAACTGTCGACCCGGGAATAGGAATCGTTCGCCACGCTGACGCCGGATATACTACGGCAAAGAAAATAGCAAGAGAACGCGGATTGCGCATGCCCATGCTCACTTAGACCTCGGGTCATGTCCGCGGTGTAACACAGCCGTATTTTCGTAGACAGAACGCATGCTGATCATCTCACCCCGCTATAGATGGTCTAAGGGCAGTCTCTGGAATTTCTGGTACCCCCAGGGGGGGTCGAGAAAAAGATAGCAGCAAATAGTTAGTAGAAATGAAAAGATGGCGGAAAAGAAAACATTTGGTATCTTATGCGCGAGATTCGTCACTCGGATCGAGTAGATCTCCTATGGACGGAGTATTAGTGAGAATGATATCGCCAACGGCGATCTTTGGCTTCAAGGCTTTGCCGTGCCGCGATGTTTCGAGGACTGCCATTCCGCTTCTAGAAAAGAGGGCCTAAGTCGAGGGTCTCTCCGAAGCAAACGGGCTTGAGCCGGAAGACTGTGCCGGCAACCAATACTTATTTCCAGAGACAGTTCCCCGCCACCACACGTGAAACATTGACCCAAGTCACAATAGACGGGTCTCACCTCAGCATCGACCTTCTCCTAGAAGTAGCGAGAAATGGGGCACAGACAGTCGTAGCCAAGGAAGCTCTCGCTCGCGCAGACAATGGGCGCAGAGCCCTTGAAAGATTGATGAAGAAAAAAACCGTGATTTATGGAGTTAACACGGGATTTGGTGCACTTTCCAATTACCCGATTCCGACGGAAGACCTGAAACAACTTCAGACGAACCTAGTTCGAAGCCATGCAGCAAGCGTGGGAAAGCCACTCCCGTCGGACGTGGTTCGAGCCATGATGTTGCTACGCGCGAATACGCTTCTCAAAGGAAACTCCGGGATTCGGCCGGAGGTCGTGAGCACAATCGTTCGCCTTCTCAACAAGGAGATCCATCCTTACATTCCCGAGAAAGGTTCTGTCGGAGCGAGCGGGGACCTTTCACCGTTATCACATATGGCCCTAGTCCTAATCGGGGAAGGACGGGCCGAGTTTCGGGGACGCTGGGTTTCCGGGAGAGACGCGTTGAAGGCCTCTGGCAGCCCTGCTCTGGAACTTGAGGCAAAGGAGGGCCTTGCACTCAATAATGGAACCCAGCAGATGGTAGCTATGGGGGGCCTTTGCCTCCACGATGCCTACCAGCTGCTAGCGTGTGAGGAGGCTGCTCTCGCTCTATCGTTGGAGGCGTTGAACGGCTGGATAGATGCTTTCGACGAGAGAATCCACCGATTAAGACCACATCCAGGTCAACAGTCAGTTGCCGAACATGTGAGATTCCTATTGAAGGGTAGCAGAATGATTCGAACAGTGACGAGGAGAGACGCGCTTGGAGGTCATCCTCAGGACCCGTATTCTTTCAGATGCGCTCCGCAAGTGATGGGTGCAGCGAGAGACGCTCTGGACTACGTTAAGCGGGTGCTTGAAGTGGAGATGAACTCTGCTACCGATAACCCTCTCGTCTTTCCTAGCGATGGTCTGTGTGTCTCCGGTGGTAACTTTCATGGGCAGCCGGTTGCGATGGCGATCGACTTCATGTCGTTAGCGTTGTCGAACCTGGCGAACATATCCGAACGGAGAATATCTGCTCTGCTCGATCCATCTCTCAACAACGGTCTCCCGCCATTTCTTGTGGGAGGTCATTCAAGGCCTGGACTGTCGAGCGGATTAATGGCCGTTCAATACACGGCAACCTCACTAGTGGCCGAGTCTAAACTATTGACGCATCCCGCTAGCAGCGATTCTATTCCCACATCTAGCAACTTTGAAGATTTCGTCAGCATGGGACCTGGCGCAGCCCACAAGGCCAGAACCATCCTGGAGAACCTGCAATATGTTGTCGCCATTGAACTCCTCGTCGCGGCCCAAGGGATACACCTGAGGGGCGAAAAAGACATGGGTGCTGGGACGAAAAAGGTGTACCAGACAGTCAGACGCAACGTCCCGCCTCTGGAAGAGGACCGCTCCTCACACGAAGACATCGAGCTATTGTCCAAGACGATTCGTGACGGTGATATTGCAAGAATTGTCTTGGGCCCAACTCGATAAGGGAACGAGAGTGTTAGTCTATCCCCTAAAATCGGATCTGGTCAAGCCGGGGGATTCGATTCTCGAGTTGCTTTCTGTAGCTCTTGCGAGAAACCATCTTCGAATAAGAACACACGACATAGTTGCAGTCTCGAGCAAGATCATCGCGATCTCAGAAAACAGGATACGAAACATTGGCAACGTAACTGCCACGCGAGAAGCTAGAACGCTTGCAAAGAGATTCGCTCTAGCTCCCCCTTTCGCGCAGGCGGTCTTAGATGAGGCTGACTCCATTATCGGAGGAGTCAAGGGAGCAGTGCTTACGATCAAGAACGGCGAAGCAGTCCCAAACGCGGGAGTTGACAGAAAGAACGCTCCGAACGGTTCGATGGTCCTGTGGCCTCGTAATGCAGACGCTACTGCCCGGACGCTACAAAATCAAGTTAACACGAAATTTGGCAAAAAGGTTGGCGTTGTGATTGTTGACAGTCGGGTAGCTCCTTTGCGACTCGGAACAACCGGTTTTGCCATCGGCTCGTCGGGCTTCCGGCCTGTCGAGGACCTTCGCGGTGCAAGAGACCTCTCGCGCAGGCGGATAGAGATCACGTTCCAGGCGATTGCAGATGGAATTGCCGCGACCGCCCAGCTTGTCATGGGAGAGGCTGCGGAGAGAACACCCTTCGTGATAATCCGCGACGCCCCCATCCGTCTAAACTATAGTGGTGGTATTCATGAGGCTAGGTTGGCACGGGATGAGTGCCTCTACATGAGCCAGATACCATCCAGTCGTCGTAGCCGAAGCAGAAACGACATGAAGGCGAGGTCTCAAGTAGGATGATACTTAGCATGGTTGTCTGTGGTAGAGACGACCACAGGGCTAGACGGGTTTCTGGCATCTGTCGCAGTACCAGCGCATCATAGCTGGGTCCCACCTCAATGGCTGTTGGCATGTAGGACATCGGCTGTACTGGACCCCAGCAGGGTTCCTCCTTCGAAAAATCAGGTATCCCAAGAGCACACCTACGCCAACCCCTATTACTACTCCGATGAGCCCGAAGACTAGGGCTGGAGAGATGATGCTTCCGCTGAATCCTTGGGCGGAGGAAGCAGCTTCTGCGGCGGCTAATGAGTATGGTACTGCTTCGCTGTAGTTCATGGACTCATAGAGCCTATTTGCTTGCGCAATGTTTTGTTGTGCGATCAGTATATTTCCAGAGTTGAAGATAGTGTTTGAGACCGTTGACAATGTCTCTTGAGCAAATGAGAGCAACTCATCGTTAACCCCTCGCAGAATGGTGTCCCTATCGAACTGGCTATAGTTCAAGCTGTATGCGTAATAGCCCATTACCGTGTCCGTGAAGTCTTCTGTTGTATCGTAGATGAAAGGATGGTTCAAGCCGAGCATATGCCCGATTTCGTGGATAGCAACATGAGTGAATCCATCTCCCTTTCCATGCTGCTGAGGCGTTGTGCTGTTGCCGGCCATGAAGTCCGATTGTGATAATCCGATCAGAACCATGTCGCCCAGTGCTTCTCCGGCGAAACTATTCTTTGAGCTAGTCGATGCTATGTCCTCCTTGAAAGGCACCCCAAACGTGTAGTTTCCCTTCAAGGCGAAGAGAAAAACGGGGATATCGATCTCTGCTATTGTCCGTGTGACATTGATGAAGTTCGTGATGTGGCCAAGACCGCTAGTGGTGAGCCAACGGTAGACTAGGTTACCGTCCACGATGGTTCTATTGAGCGACGGATCTATGAGACTGGTAGTTGCATTTGCCACAACCGCGGCCAGCTCGGGAGAACTCGATACGTCCGCAACGTGAGGGTTGACCGTCACCGTTGCGAAAGGCACAAGGCTAGCAAGAGTCTCTTGAAGCAAAGTCTCATTGATCGTCTTCGCCAAAGGCAGACGTGACTTTTCGCTAAGGGTCCGGTTATCGATCACAAACAGTTGGATGTTGAAGATCTGAGAATAGTTCACAGGGTAAAGCTGGTCCGCGGCGAAGAGGTTGTAGACTGCCCCGAAGACGTAGGATCCTACGAACTCGCTCATCCAGAGCTTCCCGTAATAGCTGGTCGTGTCGACACCTCTGAGCTGGGAAGCGACCTGGACCGGAAGTTCGTTGGTCCAATAGCTGGGTCCCGCTGAGAGATCCATGTAATAGAACCTGCTGCTTCCACCCCATCCGGTCAGGTAGTGGCGAGAGTTCTGGAGGCCAAGGTCTGGGTCTATTACCGTCCTATTGTAGTAGTGGGGCGTGGGAGGCGGGCAGAGTGTACAGTCCGTCTTGTACGCCTGATATTGAGCGTACGTGAAGGAAGGGATTGAGCCAGTGAGATTCGCCACGAACAGAGTATAACCTGGAACAGGGTTCCCGCCGAAGAGGGCCATGTTGGATTCCAACCATGACTCGACCTTGTCAGCATCGTAGAAGTAGTTCTGGGCCGGGAAAAGGAGGCTGGAATTGGTAAAATACGGATTCTCCAGGGTAGATGTCATCGTGGTGGTTTCTTCCTTTTGGATTGACA
>WNFX01001546.1_pt1 | contig 23643 bp, 18 predicted proteins | sample 5400111 | NCBI WGS metagenome assembly WNFX01 (sample SAMN13153363, study PRJNA577476) | soil metagenome | isolation source: 40 cm soil or saprolite under grassland replicate 1 | place: USA:California | collected 2016-06-15
AACTTTCCGGGCTCACTTTATCGATCGTATCATCGGCTGTGTGCCACCAGGCGAAATCAAAATCGATCACATCGATTACTGGTATGCCGATCCCATTCAGCGGTGTGTGATCATCAGTGATTTCGCGGTCAAAATAGGTGAAATAATTGCGCCGCTCGAGAGCATCGGCCGATGCAAAGATATCGTGCGCGAGCTGCGCGGGAGAATCAGGCGCTAGCGTAACATTGAGCGAGCGATCGCCGACCATGTCGAACAAGATTCCACCGCGAAATTGTTTCGCAGTTTTGCCTTGCACGAGCTGGGTGGCGAAGTAACGGCTGCCGTAAAGACCATCGGTCCGGGAAAAGTTTTCGTAGGCCTCTTCTCCATCGAAAAATACCAGCTCGATTTTTGCGGCCAGATTCGGATCGCGACTCAGGACCCGTGCCAATTCCAAAAGCAAACCGGTGCTTGAACCGCCATCGTTGGCACCAACAAATCGAATGGTCTGAAACACCTTTGTGTCATAGTGCGAACACAACAAGAACGATGGCGCCACATTTCCCGGTGCAGGAAAGCGCGCAATAAGATTAACAAACTCAACTTTTCCGAGCGGTGTGTCTTCCCGGAATGCTTGTCGCGCGACCTGCCAACCTGCCAGCCGAAGTTGAGTGTCGATGTAAGCGCGGGATTTCTCGATCGCCTCCGATCCCGGCGGGCGGGGGCCTAACTCAACCAGCTGCTGAACGTGAATGAAAGCTTTCTCGCCGGAAAATCCTTTCCAGAGCTGGCCATGGAGCGGTCGACGCGAATGCGCCGGACAAGCAGTAAGGGCGATTGAAAGAGCGCCGCTTAAAAAATAAAGCGCGGTCCGCGTCATGCGCTTTAATCTGACTAGTGCCGACTCAACTCTCGCTTGCTCTTAGGCCGAGGGCAGCAAGAATCCTCTGAAGATCCTCACTCCCGTAATATTCGATCTCGATTCGTCCACGTTTTTCGCCGTGGTGAAGCGTTACGTGGGTGCCCAGATGTTGTTGCAGTCGGTTTTGCAAATCTTCGATTGCGGCGGAAGTAACGCTCAATTCGGCGGTGCGCGGTTTCCGTCGTGCGCGGCCGATCCCGAGCTGGCGCGCTACCAGCCGCTCCGTCCCTCGAACGGTGGCATTGCGCCGCAAAACCGTTTCCGCAGCGAGCAGTTGGTCCTCGGGCGATTTTAACGCGAGCAAGACCTTGGCATGACCGATCGAAAGCAAACTCTGCCCGATCCAGACCTGGATTTGCGGATGCAGGTCCAGCAAGCGTATCGAGTTCGCAACAGCCGCGCGACTGCGGCCAACCTTTAACGCGATGTCTTCCTGACGCATCCCAAATTCGTCGGCCAACCTTGCGTAACCTTGCGCCTCTTCGATTGGATTTAAATCGGCGCGCTGCAAATTCTCGATCAAAGAAATCTCAAGCACTTCCAGATCGTTCGCTCTTCGGATAATGACCGGCACTTCGGTGAGGCCGGCCTCCTGAGCCGCGCGCCAACGCCGTTCGCCCGCGATCAGCTCGCATCGGCCCTCTATCTGGCGCACGATAAGCGGCTGAATGATCCCATGTTGCCGGATTGAATCGACCAGCTCCCTTAATGCGTCGGCCGCAAAATCCTTCCGCGGCTGCAGCGCACTCGGAACAATGCTGGCAAGGCTGACCTGGTGAATGTTTTCCCGTTGATCGATATCCTCGGACCGCACCGGCGCCGGACGAGCGCCAATCAATGCGCTAAGACCTTTTCCGAGACCGGACTTCGCCATGCGATTGAGGCTACCGGAACAGCTCTCCTAACGCAAACAGCAACCGCCACTGGACGGCTAATCCGACGTCTTCTTGCGCGTCTCCATGTGGACAGATAGCGTGCGTTTCATGCTGCGGGATCAGGTAGTTTTTACGCTCGGACATTCACCCGATCCGGACGATGCCTTCATGTTTTATGCGATGGCAGAAAAGAAAATCGATCTCCGTGGTTACCAGTTCGAACATCGGCTTGAAGATATTCAGACGCTGAATGAATGCGCCCTTCGCGCTGAGCTTCACATTTCTGCAATCTCGATCCACGCCTATGCGCACGTCAGCACCAAGTATGCGCTCCTGCCCTGCGGCGCAAGCATGGGCGATGGCTACGGACCGGTAGTTATCGGAAAACTACCAAGGTCGAATGAAGATGCCGATCTTCGCGAGCGGTTGCGCGGTTGTGTAATCGCGGTACCGGGGCGCATGACGAGCGCTTATTTGGCGCTGCGCCTTTACCTTGGCGATTTCAAGCACGTTATCGTCCCGTTTGATCAAATCTTCGATGCTGTTAAAAACAACCAGGCGGATGCCGGTCTTATCATTCACGAAGGGCAACTGACTTACGCACGCGCCGGCTTTAGCAAGATTGTCGATCTCGGCGAATGGTGGAAAAGCAAAACTGGATTACCACTGCCGCTGGGTGGAAATGTATTGCGCAAGGACATACCGCAGTCGGTGCGGCACGATCTTCTTCAGATCATACGAGAAAGTATCGACTACGGCCTTGCCCACCGCAGTGAGGCTGTGCGCCATTCTTTGGCATACGCCCGTGACATGGGCGCGGAGCTGGCGGGAAAATTCATTGGGATGTATGTGAACGATTACAGTCGCGATTACGGCGATGCCGGCCGTGCCGCGATTCGCAGATTCCTAGGTGAAGCGCATGCCGCCGGATACATCGACACTCCAGTTGAGCTTGAGTTTGTGGAATAACGGCAAGCCGCCTGGCGAATTACTTTTTTGCCTTTTCCGGCTTGCTTGTCTGCTTAACCACAAACGCTTTTACGCGAGCGGCTTCTTTTTGGAATCCATTCGTGAAATCGTGCGCCCCGTACTCGAAAAGCACGATGAAACAAAATGTGAAGAACACAAAAAGGGCGAACCAGAAAAGTCCGCGGAGCAACGCCATGCCGGAGATCGTAACGTAGTTAAATTGTTCGGTCAACGGTGCATATCCTCGTCCAAACTTCAGATTGAACCGCGGGACGAAGCTGCCAAGCTATTCGCGCCATGCGCGTGCCGCTTCTCGATTTAAGTGAACAATACCGCACCCTGGCGGTGCCGATTCGCGCGGAAATCGATGCCGTTTTAGCAAGCCAGCGTTTTATTCTTGGGCCGCAAGTGGAAGCCTTCGAGAAAGCAATCTGCAACTATCTCAATGCGCCCCGTGCCATAGGCGTTTCATCCGGAACCGATGCTCTGCTCGCGGTCTTAATGGCCCTCGATATTGGGCCCGGCGATGCTGTAATCACAACCGCCTACTCTTTTTTCGCAACGGCCGGTTGCATCGCACGAGTGGGCGCCACGCCGTTGTTTGTCGATATCGATCCAAAAAGCTTCAATCTTTCCCCAAATGCACTGGAGCGGTACATAGACGATCGCTGCCGGCCCGACTCAGACGGTCAACTGCGCGATCGCGCCGGTCGCAGGATCCGCGCGATTATCCCCGTCCATTTGTTCGGCCTGTGCTGCGAGATGAATGCGATTCACGCCGTCTCGGAGAGATGGGATCTCGAAGTCATCGAAGACGCGGCCCAAGCCATCGGCGCGGAATATCTCACGGCGCACATGGGTCTGCGCAAAGCCGGCACAATGGGCGAGGTCGGATGTTTCAGTTTCTATCCATCAAAAAATCTGGGCGCAGCGGGTGACGCTGGATTGGTCGTCTGTCGTAGCCAAGAACTAGCGAAAAAAATGCGCGGTGTCCGTCAACATGGAATGGAGCCGCGTTATTATCACGATTTTATCGGTGGGAATTTCCGGCTCGATGAGATCCAGGCCGCCATCCTTAAGGTCAAGCTCGCGTATTTAGACGCCTGGTCGCTCGCGCGCCGTGCGGCAGCGGGTTTTTATCGAGAAGAATTTACCCATCGCGGTCTGACTGACCGAATCGCGCTACCCGCGGAACCGTATCGCGAGAGTGGTCTAACAAATCATCATACCTACTATCAATTTGTTATCGGCACGGACAAGCGCGACGCGTTGCGCGAACACCTTGCCAAATGCGAGATCGAGACCGCGATTTATTACCCGCTCGGTCTGCATGAGCAAAAATGTTTTTCTTATCTCGGCTACAAGAAAGGTGATCTGCCGGCAACAGAGCGCGCTGCTCGCGAAACAATGGCATTGCCGATTTACCCGGAGATCCCGCGTGCGGCACAACGCTATGTGGTCGAGATGATCGCCAAATTTTTCCATTAAAGATCGACAATTAATATTTATCGATCTTACCGATCCGGCCGGCGGCCAATTCACTTGCGAGGGACACCGCACCAGCCTATATCAACGCTCGCAAGCGAGGGGTAGGTTCCGGAGTGGCCAAACGGGGCAGACTGTAAATCTGCTGGCTTTACGCCTTCGCTGGTTCGAATCCAGCCCTGCCCAGTTCTTGTGGGCACGAACGCCAATACTTCAGCCCGTTAGCGGCGGCGACGTTTGCCCGAACTCTTACGCGCACGCGACCTGGGTTTGGCCCGGCGGGTTTTTCTTGCGCGCGATTTGCTGGCCCGAGATTTTCCAGCTCGCCGCCCTCCCCTCTTCGCCGATTTAGAAATCGGTCGGCGCCGTCTTGTCGATTTTTTCGCAGTCTTCCGCGACCTGGAAGATTTCTTACCTGAACCGGCCTTCGGCTTGGACCGGCGCGGCTTTTTTTTGGGCAGGATTGTCTGACCGCGACCGGCCGCCCTTCCCGCCAAAGCACCAACGACTCCGCCTACGACCGCGCCAACCGGACCGGCTATACTTCCGATCGCAGCGCCGGTTACGGCGCCAGCAGTTTGCTTTGGAATTGCCGGAATCTGGATCTCCTCCGAGGATTGCGGGCTTCTTTTTCCTTCTGAGCCTGGTTCGTCAGGCATAAATCGCAAGGCTCCTTCCCTTTTGTTCGGTTCTCATCAAAAGGTGATTCGCACGCCGAGCTTATTGCAGCCGTCCGTGAACCGTCTTCCGGAAAATTAGCGGCCTGGTCTTTTTGACCAGGCCGCTCCCGAGATTACTGGCCTAGTGGCCGCGCCTTTGTCCGCCGTCGCGGCGTCCACCGCCGTAGCCCCCTCCGCCACCATAACCACCGCGTCCACCGCCACCGCCTCCGCCTGGTGGGCGCGCCTCACGAGGGCGGGCTTCATTCACGGTCAAAGCCCGGCCGTCAACGGTTTTGCCGTTAACTTGAGTGATGGCGTTTTGAGCCTCTTGTTCCGTGCCCATTGTCACAAATGCAAATCCGCGGGATTTGCCGGTGAATTTGTCCTGCATGAGCGTCACTTCCTGCACTGCGCCGGCTTGGGAGAAAAGCTCCTGCAGCTCGTTTTCAGTCGTGTTGAAGGAAAGATTTCCTACGTATAATTTAGTTCCCATTGAGTCTATTGTGGAAAACGCCGCTAGGTCACTGTTCCCGCTTATCGGATTTCAAATCGCCACTGAATAAACTCCAACTGACAATCCACCAACTCCCGAGCTTCCGTTTCCGTTTCGGCCTCATTAGTAAAGTGCCTTTTTTCAGAAAGCAACATCAAATCGAGGGCGGACGAGGGAGACTAAAATGAGGAGATCCACTGCATTAAACGGAAAAAGTAGTCCGGCTCGTGTGGCCGTCATGGCTGCCGGGATAATCAGCCCCCTTGGTTGCGGGTTGGCAGAAACGCTGGAATCGCTGCGGACAGCGCGCGATTGCATTACGCCGGTGACCCGGTTCTCGGTGGATCGTTGCCGATGTAAAACTGCCGGCCAGGTCCCAGACGACCGTCTCGCCGTTCCGCCCAATGGTCGACGCGGACACCGCCTGCATCGCGCCTCGCATATGATGATCGCGGCTTTGGAGGAAGCGCTGGCGCAAGATCGACAATTCGAGCCGGAATTGACCGTCGTCGGCACGACAAGCGGCGGCATGAGCTATGGAGAGGATTATTATCGGGCGCTACATCGACATGACGATCTGCGACACTCCCCTACCTGGATTGCAAATTATCCGCCGCAAAAGGCCGTAATTGACGCGCAAGAAGCATTTGGCATATCCGCGCCTTGCGAAGTCATTGCCAACGCCTGCGCTTCCGGCACAAACGCGATCGGCCATGCTTTTGAATGCGTTCGCTCAGGTCGTTATCAGCGGGTCCTGACCGGTGGTTATGACGCGCTCTCCGAATTGGTTTTTGTCGGCTTTGATTCGCTGCAAGCTTCAACGCCGGAGAAATGTCGCCCCTTCGATCGACATCGCACCGGGATGGTCCTCGGCGAAGGCGCCGCGATTCTTGCTTTGGAAAATTTCGAGGCCGCCCGGGCACGTGGCGCGACGATTCTCGCGGAAATAATCGGTTACGGTATTTCGACCGATAACTTCCACCTCACCCAACCGGATCCATCCGGAAGTGGCGCGCGCCGAGCAATGGAACGGGCGATAGAGGGAGCGCGGCTTTCGGCCGAGGCGGTCGATTACATCAACGCACATGGAACGGCCACTGCATTCAACGACGCGACCGAAGGCAAAGCAATCGCCGAGTTGTTCGGCCGAGTCCCTGTAAGTTCGACCAAAAGCATGATGGGCCACTCGTTAGGCGCAGCCGGCGCGATCGAGGCCATCGTCTGCCTGCTCGCGCTCCAGCACCAATTTCTTCCTCCCAACATCAACTTCGGCGCCGCAGATGAAGATGTCGATCTAAACATCGTCGCGAATGAATCGCGGCCCGCGCCTGTGCGCAGGGTCCTTTCAAACTCGTTTGGTTTCGGCGGCACCAACGCTTCGATTGTAATGCAGCAATCCGGCACATGAGTCTGGCCATTGCCGGCATGGGGTGGGTTACACCATTGGGCGCCGGTGTTGATCAGGTCTGGGACCGTTTGCTTCGCGGCGAAGAGGCGCGCGCTGAAAAAATCGCCGGGCAAGGTAGCGATCGATCTTACACGGTTTTTCGAGTGCCCGGTTCCGCGTTGACCAGCCTGGCGCCGCACCCGCGTCTGCGGCGCGTCAGTTTAATCTCGCGCTTTGCCGCAGCGGCCGGCCTAGAAGCCCTGGAAAACGCACGGGTAAAACTCGATTTAAAACTCGCCGAGCGAACGGCGCTTATCTTTGCAATCTCGAATGGCGGCGTGATTTATACGAAGCGTTTTTATCGCGACATCGTTGAATCGGGCCCTCAAGCAGCCAGTCCGATTCTGTTTCCCGAAACTGTTTTTAACGCGCCGGCGAGTCACCTTGCCGCCATTCTTGGAATTACAGGCGTCACTTACACGCTGGTGGGTGATGGTGCCGTCGGGCTCCTGGCAATGAAAATGGCGGAAGAAGTAATGGCCAATGATGCAATTGATCGTTGCCTTGTCGTCGGCGCGGAAGAAGTCGACTGGCTTCTTTGCGACGCCTACCGCCGATGGCGTCTTCTACGGTTGGAAGCTCCGGTCGAACCTTTCCACGAAATCGCGAAAGGGATGATTTTGAGCGAAGGTGCCGGAGCCGTCCTGCTCGCACGCGAAGGATCACTAAAGATCGAGAGGACTCGTGCCGGCCAGTACCGCCATCAACGCACCGAGACCGAAGCGGCTTTGAAACAGATCCTTTCCGAATTCGTTGACGCAGAAAACGATCTGGTCATTGCAAGTGCAAACGGCACATTTGTCGATCAAGCGGAATGCCGTGCACTATTGCAGTTAATCCCAAAGGCGGTCGTCTACACAGCGAAGCCGGCGCTTGGTGAAAGTGTCGGGGCCGGCGGATTGTGGCAGGTCATTGTGGCCAGCCAGGCTTTACGCCATCAGGAAATGCCACCAATGCTTCACGCGCCGGTCAAGACGTCGTTACGAATTCCAGCCTTGCGCATGAGTCTGGCAAGCGCGCGCGCCGCGATTGTCTTGAGCTGCGGTCTAAATCAGCAAATCGCAGGGTTACGTCTTGGCTTGGACCCTGAAATCGACTAGCTTTCTGTTGGCGAAACAGGCGCCTTGGACAAGGAGGGGCCGCCTCACTCGCATCGGGTTTTTGGCTTTGCAAGAGCCTCTCGCTCCGCTACCTTCGGCGTCCGCCATGCGAACGCCAGCTTGTTTGTGCCTTGCCCTTTTTTTGTCGGCCGCTTTGGCCGAGGGAGCAATCAAAACTCCGGACAATTCACCAATCGAGATCACGTCGACCGGCGAAACCCGCTATGAGGATGGGCTGGCCACAGCACGCGACAATGTCGCCATTCACGTCGGCGACACAGATATCTATGCGGATTATGCGCAGTATAATTCCCGCACTCACGAAGTGCTGGCGGAAGGCCATGTTCGAATCTACCGCGATGTCGATATTTACCTGGCTGATAGCGGCGTTTACAACATCGACACAAAACAGATTCGCGCGACCAACATGCGAACCGAATCGGATCCATACTTTGTCGCCGGTCGAAATGTCAGCGAAATTTCTGAGAACGGCTATTTGGTTGAGAACGGAACCTTCACAACGCACGATTCACCGAATGCGAATTTCCACCTTCGGGCGCGGACGATTCGCGTTTACGAGAAAGACCGGGTTGTCTTTCAAAATGTAACGTTCTACGTCGGGGACGTGCCGATCTTTTGGTGGCCGTACTTGTACCAATCGCTCAGTGACGCGTTCAGCTTTACCGTCTCCCCGGCGTTTTTGAGCTCGTGGGGACCATCGCTTCTCACGCAAGTCATGTTCCCGATCCGTGAGAACATTAAAGGACGGGTACGCCTGGACTATCGAGTCCGCCGCGGCGTGGCCATCGGTTTCGAATCGGATATCGATTACGGTAAAGACAACAGCAGCTGGGCCAAGCTCAAGACTTATTATTTACAGGACCAAAATCCGCTGGTGAATCGAACGGCGCTGCCGCGCGGTGCAGTCCCAACCGGTCGATACCGCGTTAGTCTACAGGACCGAACAGAGTTCACCGATGACATCTACGGTATCGTCAACATGACCAAGCTGAGTGACCCTTTTGTGATGCAGGACTTCTATCAGAATGAGTTCCGCCTCGACCCCGTTCCAGATAATGTAGCCGCAGTAGCCAAGACCGACCCATTTTACACGCTGACGGCAATTGCGCGTTTCCAGGCAAACAATTTCTTTGAGCAGACGGAACGTTTGCCGGAAGTGGTCCTGGACATCAAACGGCATGGACTTTTTGGCGGACCCATTTTCTATGAAGGCGAGAGCGGATTTGCCGATCTGCGTCGGGAATTTCCGGTCGACTCGCGGTTTGAGAGTTATAGCGTAACTCGCTTCGACACTTTTCATCAGCTCCTCTATCCGAACACCTACTTTGGCTGGCTTTCTATCGTGCCGCGCGTCGGGTTCAGAGGCACCTATTACAGCCAAACTCGCGATCTCGGACAAACTGTCTTCGGACCGAGCTCAAATCCGTTGGTCCCGGATTTCCTTCTCCCGGACGCAACCCTGGCGAACCCAATTGTTTTTGGAGGCGACACCTTTCGGACGGTCTTTAACACCGGAGCGGAGGCCTCTTTTAAAATCTCGCGCGACTGGGAGGATGTCCAAAGCCGAGCCTTCGGCCTCGACGGGCTTCTCCACGTGATTCAGCCCTACACCAATTTCTCTTACGTTTCGGAAAACGGCGCCAATCCCGCGTCGATTCTGCAGTTCGACCGCTTCGAGCAGTCCACTCAACTTCGATCGATCGATTTTCCACAATTTACCTCCATCGATTCGATCGACAACTGGACGGTTTGGCGGATCGGCGTCCGCAATCGCCTCGAGACGCGACGCGACGATCAGACCTTCACCTGGTTCCAAATCGATACGTTTTTTGACGTAAATTTTGACGATTCCTACGATCGAACACCGTATTCCAATTTTTTTAACAATATCCGGTTCTCGCCCCTGCCGTGGGTCGCGTTGAACGTGAACTCTCAGGTTCCGGCTTTTGACAAGGGATTTACTGAAATCAATACCAGCCTGATTATCCAACCGGTGGCAAATCTGCAGCTGAACCTCGGGCATCGTTATTTGAATGATAATCCTTCCTTTCTCGACAGCAGCTTGTTCATCGCCGGCGGATATTACCGTCTGGATGAGAACTGGGGCGTGGGAGTTCAGGAAGTGTATGAAGAAGCAACCGGGGTCCTTGAGCAACAGCGTTACTCTGTTTATCGCGATCTTACAAACTGGGTAGCCTCATTCGGCGCCGTGATTCGAGACAATGCTGGCGTAAAGGAATATGGCGTGCTATTTACCTTTACCCTTAAAGCATTTCCGAAGTTCGGCTTCGATTTGAATTTCGATCCGGCAGGGGCGGGGCAGGGACCATGAGCGAGATAGGACAAGGAATGCGACCCTCTCCAGGATCGGCCCGGCCGCTGCTTCATTGCGACTGAAATTGCGGAGCCACTTCATCCGCCATGGACATTGCCATCATTGGTTCGGGTTACGTCGGCCTTGTTACCGGAGCTTGCTTCGCCGACGTTGGTCACAACGTCCTGTGCGTTGATAACGATGCTGGCAAAATCGCTGCACTCCAAGCCGGCAAAGTGCCCATCTACGAGCCTGGTCTCGAGGAAGTAATTCATCGCAACGTCTCCGCCCATCGCTTGCATTTTACCGGCAGCATTCGAGAAGGGGTCGAAAATTCACAGATCGTTTTCATTGCCGTACCCACTCCGCAACAGCCGAATGGCGATGTCGATCTTGGCTTCATTGAAAAAGTCGCCCGCGAGATTGCGGGTGTCCTGACCAGCTACCGCGTCATTGTCGATAAAAGCACTGTGCCCGTGAAGACAGGTGAAAAAGTCGCCACGTCGATCAAACGTTACAACCGCCATCGCGCCAGGTTTGATGTGGTCAGCAATCCGGAGTTTTTGCGCGAAGGCAGCGCCGTGGCCGATTTAATGCATCCGGACCGGATCGTCATTGGGGCGCAAAGCGAACACGCCATCGATCTGATGAAAAAGGTTTACGAGCCATTCATGGCGCCAATTCTCGTCACCGACATTAACAGTGCCGAGCTCATCAAACACGCGGCCAATTCGTTTCTTGCGCTAAAGATCTCCTACATCAATGCCGTCTCGGCCATTTGTGAGGCAAGCGGGGCTGACGTCGAAAAGGTCGCCGACGGGATTGGAATGGACCGGCGTATCGGACGCGATTTCCTCAATGCTGGGATCGGCTACGGTGGCTCCTGTTTCCCAAAAGACATCGCTGCATTTATCACGATCAGCGAACAACTCGGTGTTCCATTCAATTTGCTCAAAGAAGTGCAACGAATAAACACGGCGCAAAAAGAACGCTTTCTCAAGGTCATACGAGAAACGCTTTGGGTCCTGCGCGAGAAGAAAATCGCTGTCTGGGGCCTCACCTTCAAACCGAATACGGATGACATTCGCTCCTCTGTCGCGATTGAGCTGGTGACCAATCTGTTGCGCGAAGGCGCGCACGTCACCGGCTACGACCCAAAAGGTATGGAGAAAGCACGCGAGGCCAAGACGATTGAGGGCATGGTCTTCGCCGCTTCTGCTCTCGAAGCCGTCGACGGCGCCGAAGCGCTGATTATCGCCACCGAATGGAGTGAATTCGCCAATGTCGATCTTGCTCTGGTCAAGGAAAGAATGACGACACCGATCGTGTTTGACGGCCGAAATCTGTTTGACCCTGAGACGATGGGTGAGCTCGGTTTTCGTTATCATTCCATCGGCCGTACCAGCATCACGCCACACTGAATGCAGCATTTGTGGCCAAGCGCATCGCACTCCCGTCCGCACGCCGGACCGCTCTGACAGCGCTGCAGACATGGCGAGGCAAAAAGCGCTTCGCCGATTCGATCATTGGGGAATTGCTCCTTCAAGCAGAGCTCGAGGCACGGGAGCGCGCTTTTGCCCTGGAATTGTTCTATGGCGTTCTGCGTAACGCAACCCTGCTCGATTTTTGGATCCGTTGCCTGCGCCAGGCTCCACTCGATGTCGATCTTCGCGACCTTCTTCGACTCGGTCTTTACCAGCTCTTTTTTCTCAAAACACCTACACACGCCGCAGTCCACGAAACCGTCGAGCTTGCGCCAAAAAACCGTCGGGCATTGATCAATGGGGTCCTTCGCACGGCGGCGCGTCGGCAAGGTGAATTACGCTTACAAGCAAAGGGGCAGGCCCTGGCGATTCGCACTTCTCATCCTCGGTTTTTAATCGCACGTTGGGAACAGAACTTCGGTCAACAAGCCGCGGAGGCATTGTGCGCGTGGAATAACCTCCCGCCGCCCTTGTACGCCCGCATCAACCGACTGAAAATCAGTCCCGAGAACTTTCTCCGCGCTTATCCAGAGTCGCGACCACTATCGGGAAATCGAGATTTTGTGGAACCTCACGCGTTCCCAACCGAGGCTCTCGCTCGCGGTCATTGCTACATTCAAGACCCGAGTACAGTCATTGCTTCCCAGCTTCTCGACCCACAACCCGGAGAACAAATTCTCGACACGTGTGCCGCGCCGGGCGGAAAGACAAATCACATCGCGGAACTTATGCAAAATCGCGGCAGGATTATGGCCTGCGACCGGGCAGGCGACCGCGTTCGCATTCTCGAAGGAAATCTCGCGCGACTCGGCGCCGCGATTGCGCGCGTCTCTCATTTCGATTGGACCTGCGGGCGTATTCCCAAAGACATTGCCGCGATCGCTCCTTTCGACCGCGTGTTGATTGACGCCCCCTGTAGCAACACTGGAGTGATGCGGCGCCGGGTGGATGTTCGATGGCGGATAAGAGCAATGGACTTTGTCCGCATGCAGGATCGACAACTCAAAATTGTCCGGAGCGCGCTTGCTTTATTGAAGCCCGGCGGAGTGCTTGTCTACAGCACATGCAGCCTTCAGCCTGAAGAAAATGAAGAGGTCGTGCAGCAGGTCTTGCGTGAATTTGCAGATTTGCGACAAACGGACGTTCAGTCATCGCTTCCCTTCCGCGACGGTTTCGATGGGGCGTTTGCAGTGAAATTTATCCGAACCGGTTAGCTCCAGGCTGTCTCCCCTTCCCAAGTTGCATCCGGCGCGTCCAATGGAATCATAAACGCCTATGCATGATGCTCGCTTCGACACGCTCGCGAAGATTCTTGTTGGTTATTCCATTCGACTTAGGCACGGCGAAAATGTTTTGATCGAATCGTTCGATGTCCCTGATGAAATGACTGTCGCTCTTATCCGGGCGGCACAAAAAATCGGCGCAATTCCATTCGTGCAAATTCACCGCACCCGGGTCAGCCGCGCTCTTGCACTCGGAGCATCGGATCGACAACTAAAACTGATGGCGAACCATGAGCTGGCACGGATGAAAAAAATGAACGCGTATATCGCGGTGCGTGGCAGCAACAACATCACCGAATTGTCGGACGTGCCGGTGGAGCGGATGAAAATGCTCGCAAAAATAATGCGGCCGGTGCAGGACCAAAGAGTTAAGAAAACGCGGTGGGTAGTCTTGCGCTGGCCGACGCCATCCATGGCCCAACTTGCCGGAATGAGCACAGAGGCTTTCGAAGACTTTTTTTTCGTAGTCTGCACCCTGGATTATCAGAAACTGCAGCCTGGTATGAAAGCGCTCAAGGCGTTGATGGAAAAGACAAATCGCGTCGAGGTGAAAGGGCCGGGAACCGAGCTCCGCTTCAGCATTAAGGGGATTCCGGCGGTGATCTGTGGCGGTGATCGCAACATTCCTGACGGCGAGGTCTACACTTGCCCCGTGAAAAATTCCGTTCAAGGACATGTTACTTTCAACGCGCCGAGCATTTATCAGGGCACTAGTTTCGATGGAATCCGCCTTGAGTTTCGCGATGGAAAGATTGTCCAGGCCACGAGCAATCAAACCAACAAATTAAACAAGATTCTCGATTCAGACCCAGGCGCCCGTTTTATTGGTGAGTTTTCCCTCGGGTTTAATCCGTATGTCCTGGAACCGATGCGGGACATCTTGTTTGATGAGAAAATTGCCGGCTCGTTCCACTTCACGCCCGGCCAAGCCTACGAAGAGGCCGACAACGGAAATCGAAGCCAGGTCCATTGGGACATGGTCAGCATCCAGCGGCCGGAATATGGCGGGGGGGAAATTTATTTCGACGGTAAATTAATCCGGCGAGATGGAGAATTTATGCCAAGACAGCTGCGATCTTTAAATCGCGGCCGCTCCAAAAACGCCTAGAGATCAGGCCCGCTTCGGGCCTTGACCGAGCAGATTGAGCTGGAGCATTCCGATGTCGCCGCCACCAGTGAGCTGCACATTCGCAATCTCGAACATCGGGCCGCCGTCTCCCGCGCCGGGACCGGGTAGTTGCACCGCAACCTGTTTCGACGTCGAATTCAACACAATCGATGCGATCTCGAATGATGGCGAAAACTCAACGGTCGCGATTTGGAATGGCGCTGTCACCAAAACCGAAGCTTGGCCCTGCTGCGTTGGGGTCAGTTGAACAGGCGCGGCCTCAAAGTTGGAAACAAGTTGCAATCCTGCCACCGTGAACGAAGGCGAACCGGTCGCCGTCGGCCTTTGCTGCTGAGACGGAGTCAACCGAAGCGTACCAAGCGCGCCCCCTGTAGGCTGAATCTTGGCGATCTCGAAGGTAACCTGCAAATTCATCGCCGGCTGCGACTGCTGGGTCGGAGCTAGGCGCATGGTAACGATCTTGGAGGTCGGCCGTACTTGCAAAGCGCCCATCTTGAAGGTCGGCGTAAGTTGCATCGAAGCGATCTCGAATGAGAAAGTGAGCTGCACGGCCGTCTGCATGCTGCCAGCGGGTTGGGGCGTGCCTGGGGCGGCTGGGGTTCTGACTACTGGAGCAGCGGTTGGAGTTTGGGTCGGTTCAGGCATGGTTAGAGATGAGGTTAGTTGCGGAACTGAGGGCTCGGTGGAAATAGGTGCGGGATTAAAAGATGGCGCCTCGACAGACTCCTCTACGAGAGGGTCCGCCGCAAGGGCCGGAATTTGGTACGGAATGGGTTGTCCCTGCCCGATCGGTTCCAACGGTTCCAGTTCAGGCTCCACTTTTGATTCGATCACAGGCTCACTGACAGAGGCGACCGGCGTTTCAAAGATGGTGGGAGCTTCATCCGCGGGTTCGATAGCCTCGGACATCTCGACCATCTCGGGCACATCGGGCATCGGCGAAACAAACGGAAAGGCGACGCCAGCAGCCGGCATAAATTCAAAGCTTGGACTTTCAACCGCTTGTTCGGTGACAGGACCAATGGCCGAGTCGGGAAGAGATTCGGCGAGCGGCATTGGTTCTTCTACGTCTTCAGCCGAAGGCGAAAGGATAGGTTCAGGGACAACGGCAGTGAGGGCCGGATTCCCAGTCAATCCGCGAGAAGATTTTCCTACCGCCAGAACGCCGCGGCGCAACGAAGGCTCGGAAGCCTTTAATTCTAACGACACTCGGCGAGGCCCGCCCGTGAGACGAGTGCTCACCGCTGTCGGCTGTACTTGGGAAGACTCGATTTCGATGTCATCCACGCGCGGGCCAGTCACGGCCGCGGGCCGCACGGACGCGTGCCGAAAAACTGGGATGTTTATTGCTCGGCGTCGAATTTCAGGAACAATCACCCAAGCTAACAAGAAGATGCCGGCCAAAAGCAAACCGCCGACAAGTAATCTCTGTGGCGTTTCACCCATGGCAGGCCGCGACCAATCGCGAACACGAGCCGGTGCAAGAACGGTCGCCGGCGTCGCAACCACGACAGGCGCTGCAGATGTCTGAAGCGGAACATCAGCCGGCCGCGCCGCTGTCTTCTCGCCTTGGGCAAGAGGAGCAGTCGCGGCGCCTGCAGGCTTATCCGGTGCCGCGACCGGCGTTTCCACAGTAGGCGAAAGCGCGGCGACTGGAGCAGCAGGAAGCTCTTCTGGTTTGGCCGGAGTTCCTGCCGCGACAGATTGGTTTGCCGCAACCAACGGCGCCTGCATGACTGCCGCACGAGATTCGGCCGCTCGCGAAGTCGTCGCCTCCATGCCAGCGCCTGCTGGCCTCACGACAGGTGCGGAAGGACGCACAGCCTCGGTCTTTGGCTCCTTCGGAGCTTTGTTTGCGGCGACAGTAGTCCCAGGAATAGGACTGGGCTCGATTGCGGGAAAAGATTCGGTTTGCGCCGATATCACAGCAGCGGCCTCAGCGGCTGGAGCCACCGAAGCGACGGTCGCCGGGCTTTGCACCCAGCCGAGATCATAAAACGCATCCCCAAAAAGGTTATTTAAGGCTGGCGAATAAATCTTTTTCGCCGAAACGATCCAGTCGGTCGCTTTGTTTGGATTGTTGTGCTTAAACTCCCACGCTGCCTGAGCGTAGTACAGGGCCGGCGTATCTCCGGTGAACTGAAATTGCTCCATCATCTTTTGCGCTCGGCTCTCTTTGTCCTCGAGCAAAAGCGTCATGTAAATCTTGAACTTGATAATCTGGGAAGCCTGGTTTTTGTCGCCTCCCGGCGTCTGCTGAAAGAGCGTTTCGAAACGCTCGCGCGCCCTGGCATAATCTTTTTTCTTAAATGGAATTTGCGCGAGATTATATTGCGCTTCTCGAAATTTCGGATCGATCTTGGACGCTTTTTTAAAAGCGGCTTCTGCTTCGTCGAATTGCGTCCGCTCCATTAAAACCTCACCGCGTAAATTGAGGATCGACGCTTGATTCGGATCGGATGCATCGGCCTCATCGATGAATTTTTGGGCGGTCGCGAAGTCGCGCTGTTGCAGAGCCTGCTGGGCCTGTTCGAACCTCGATCGGGCAAAGACTTTGCTCTTTGCCACACGCTCTGCTGCAGTCGTTAACGGTAGCGAGGCGCGGGCCTGGCCCGCCGGCTTTTCCAGCCAGCCGACTTCATACAATGATTCCGCGAAAAGCTTGTTCAATTGCGGAGAGAAACTCTTCTCCGCCGCACCCATCCAATCCTTCGCTTCCTTCGTATTTTTGCGCTGAAGTGCAATGGCGGCATTCGAGTAATGCACCGCTGGCGTATCGCGCGAAAGCTCAAATTTGGCCAGAAGCGAGTCGACCATGTTCTCTTTTCCCTGGAGCAAATAGGTCAACAGAATCTTATATTGAATAAGTTGCGCCGCGTCTCCCTCCAGCTCAGACACGTTGCTCGAAAGAAGTTGTTGAAAACGATTGCGTGCTTCGGTCCAATCCTTTTTCAGAAACGGAACCTCAGCGAGGTTAAAGCGCGCATTCCAAAACTTGGGATCGATCCGCACTGCTTCGTGCAAAGCCGCTTCCGCTTTATCATAGATGCCCTGGCGCATCAAGATAACGCCACGCAGGTTTTGCGATTCGGCCAAATCCGGCTGCCGAATGTCTATTTCGTCGAGCTCTTTAAGTGCCTCCGGAAAATTATTCGTGTCAAAATCCCGGAACGCTTTGCTATACATTGCCTCCAGTTCCGATTTTGACGGCGCGACATTCGTGGCCGCGAAAGAACTGAGAATCAGAACAGTGATCGCGGCGATTTTCCGAATCTTCATGCCGTCAGCATTACAATCCTTGTGCGTAATCGATGACAAGCCTAAAATTTGCCTGCGTTTGGGCATTCTCCAGATACCATAATTAGCACAAATTGGACCCGGTATCCACCCTTCGCGCACTATGATTATGAATTGAGATTCGCAACAATGCGCAAGCCTTCCAGCGTCAAATCAGGATGAATCGCGGCGATTTCGCGAGGGTTTGCCGCGATCAATCGGGCGTAGCCGCCGGTCGAGATGACGTAAACTTTCCGGCGCGCAAACCGTTCGGCCTTGATTCGCATGATAATTTCGCGCACTAAACCGCGATAACCGAAAATCGCCCCCGCCCTCATCGCTTCAATTGTCGATCTTCCGATCGCGCTATGCGGTTTTCTTAACGAAAATCTCGGCAGCAGCGCGGTCCGCTGATAAAGGAAATTTGTCATCGCTTCGAGGCCTGGTGCGATCACGCCGCCAATATAATTTTTCTTTTCCGAAACAATATCGAATGTCACTGCCGTTCCAAAATCAACCACGATCGCAGGGCACCCGTAAAGTGCCGCGACTGCTGCCGCGTTGGCCAGTCGATCGGCCCCAATAGTTTTCGGTGCTGGATAATCAATTCCAACGCCGAGTTTCAGGCGCGGATTTAACCACAGCACTTTGCTGTGCCGGACTGCCTTTCGAATTTCGCGATTTTTCCGCGGCACAACTGAAGCGACAACCAACATGTCGATCTTGCGCCGCTTCAAAAATCGACGAACAAAGGCGCTGGTCAGCTTGTCCGTCTCGATTCGAGTGGACCGTCCGAGTCGCGTTCGCGAAGCGAATGCGAGTTTCGTAAATGAATTGCTGATATCGATCAGTAAATAATCTGTGGCGCGACTCATTGCATGGCGGACGAGCCAAGCAGCCGCTACCGCGAACCGGACATGCCGTCAAGTTCGCCAGTCGGACGGACTCGTCCTATGGCGAGCTTGCGACGCTATGGCCAAACGCGTAGCCTCGCTCCGTGAGAAAATTGGTCAATCGACCACGCCGGCTGCGAAGTTCACCAGCACTGCGCAATCTCGTTCGTGAGACGAACTTGAGCGCTCGCGATTTTGTTCTGCCGCTTTTCGTCAGCGAAAAAATAGAAACACGCCGGCCGATCGAGAGCATGCCGGGCGTGTTTCAATTCTCTCGGAATGAAATTGTCGATCAAGCGCAGCGCGCGCACGATCTCGGACTTCAAGCCGTCCTTCTTTTCGGAGTTCCTCGAGAAAAAGATGAACAGGCGAGCGGCGCTTACGCCGAAGACGGCATCGTCCAAGAAGCGCTCCGCGCCATTAAATCAAAATGTCCGGAAGTGGTCGCGATCACCGACGTCTGTCTCTGTGAATATATGAGCCATGGCCATTGCGGCGTCACGCGGATCGATGGCGATCATTTCCACGTGCTCAACGATGACACTGTCGATCTTTTGGTTAAAACTGCGCTCTCCCACGCGCAAGCTGGCGCGGATATGGTGGCGCCAAGCGATATGATGGATGGCCGCATCGGCGCAATCCGTGAAGCTCTGGACGCAAACGGCTTCGATCAAACCGGCATCATGAGTTATGCGGCCAAATTTGCCTCGGTTTTTTACGGCCCGTTTCGCGATGCTGCGGAAAGCCCGCCACAGTTTGGCGATCGCCGCTCTTATCAAATGGATTGCGCGAATGCGGAGGAAGCCTTGCGCGAGGTAGCCCTCGATGTCGAAGAAGGAGCAGATATTTTGATGATCAAACCGGCGCTCCCCTACATCGACATCTTGTGGCGGGTGCGCGAGCGCTTCGCTAAACCGACCGCGGTGTATCACGTGAGCGGCGAATATGCCATGATCAAAGCGGCTGCCGCAAAAGGCTTTCTCGACGAGCGGGCGGCGGTTCTGGAAATCATGACGTCACTCAAGCGCGCCGGCGCCGATATCATCGTTACCTACTGGGCGCGCGAACTCGCCGAATGGGTGCGCGAGTAAAAAGCCGTAGCGGCGAAACGGTCGCGCATGTGCGCCTAAAGCGTCTCGCACTTCTTTGGGCGCAGGCGCACGGTTATTCGGCGTGCGCTCTCGAAGTTACGTTGCCGCAATGCCGCTATCGCGCCGATCTTGCGGCTTATCGGCCCCAGTCGGGCGGACTTGGGTCGACAGCGGTATTTGAGTGCAAACAGGCGTTGGTTGATCTTCAGCGAGACAATTGTCGCACAACCACGACTCGGGAACGCCTCGAGAAAGCGCAACGGCGCCGGCAAATTCTCGAAAAACATTTGCGAGTGCATTATCCGAATCTTCGAATCGCCGATTCGTTATTCAGCGAATTTGAATCGCATGATTTCGCGGCAATCAAGCACCACGGCTACGGCCAGCTTTTGCGCGAGCTGGCCGCGCTGCAAAATCGCCTGTTTGATTGCACGAAATTCGAAACTCTGATGCGCTATCGCTGCGCAAATTTGTTTTTTCTTGTTTTGCCTAATGAGTTGTTCCGCGCCTCGGAGGTGCCGGTTGGCTGGGGTGTACTGGTGCAATCGGGTGGCGAGCTCGTGCTCATACGCAAACCCGCCCGGCAGGAAAGCGCGCCCGAGAATCGCCTTTGTTTCTTGCAGCGAATTGCGGCTGCCGGAACGCGAGCATTGAACCGGCAATTGGAAATCACATTCGAAGACGTGCTTTTCGCTCATGGTCGATCTTGCTAGCCCTTCCTGGTTTTCTCCGAAACCGGGACAAGCAGATTTCGCCCCGACATTTCCGCGGGCTGTTTTATGCCGAGAAGAAACAAAAGTGTCGGCGCGACATCGGCAAGAATTCCATCTTCGCAACGAAATTGGGCGGCGTCTTTGGCGACATAAATGAAATGCACGAGATTAGTCGTGTGCGCAGTGTTGGGTGAGCCGTCCGGGTTACGCATTTGTTCGCAGTTCCCATGGTCGGCGGTGATAATGCATTTGCCGCCAAGGTCGAGAAGCTTGGGGATGATTTTGCCCACGCATTCATCGACCGTCTCCACCGCCTTGATTCCTGCTTGGAGAATACCGGTATGGCCGACCATGTCGGGATTCGTGAAATTCAGGACGATCAAATCATAATTGGCCAGGCGTGCCAGCACTTCGTCGGTGACAGCAGGCGCGCTCATCTCGGGCTGCAGATCGTAGGTTGCGACTTTCGGCGAAGGAACAATCTTCCGGTCTTCTCCGGCAAAAGCGCGCTCGATTCCGCCGTTAAAAAAATAAGTCACATGCGGATATTTTTCCGTCTCGGCAATGCGTAGTTGCGATTTGCCCGCGGCGCTTACCATCTCGCCCAAAATGTGCGGGAGTTTTTCCGGCGGGAAAATAAACGGGGCGTGATAGCGGACATCGTATTGGGTAAGGCTGACAAAGTGAATACGCGGCCATGGTTCGCGGTCGAAACCGTCGAAGTCCTTAAGAAGAAAAGCTTGTGACAATTGCCGCGCGCGATCGGCGCGAAAGTTGAAAAACAAGACGGTGTCATCGTCGCGAACGCGTTGTTCGTTCCCGTGGGCAAAGATAAGCGGCGGCATAAACTCATCGGTCTTGCCCAGCTTGTATTGTCGATCTAACTCTTCAGACGGCGATGAGTCGCAGATTTCGCCCCGGCCGAAAACGATTGCGTCCCAGGCTTTTTTTATCCGGTCCCAACGGCGGTCGCGATCCATCGCGAAATAACGCCCGACGACGGTGACAATTCGCGCGCCGCTCTTTTTCAATTGCTCAGCGCAAATTTTTAGATACTCCGCGCCGCCGGTGGGCGAGGCATCGCGTCCATCGGTGAAAGCATGAACGAAGATTTCCTTCACGCCCGCATCTCGCGCGGCATTGGCGAGCGCAATCAGGTGCGCGTAATGGCTGTGCACGCCACCGTCTGAGATGAGCCCGAGAAGGTGAAGCCGATGGTCCCGTGCGGCCGACAACGCTTCCTGCACAACGCGGTTGCGCGTAAGCTCACCGTTGGCGATCGCCTTATTGATGCGAGTTAAGTCCTGATAAACGATTCGACCGGCGCCAAGATTGAGATGGCCTACTTCCGAATTGCCCATTTGTCCTTCCGGCAAGCCGACATCGGCGCCACTGGCGCTCAACTTACTGGCCGGGTACTCGCGATAAAGTTTGTCGTGGAACGGCGTCGGGGCGAGGAGCGTTGCATCCCCATTTTCCTCGCGCTCCTCTTTTCCGCCGGGATTGATGCCCCAGCCGTCGCGAATGATGAGCAGAACCGGGCTCGCCATAACGGCGCACTTTGCCGACGTTTCTCAACCTCGACAAGCCGTTTCCCGCGCCTGCGGGATTGACAAGGCCCGAGAGGCGCCTCTACATCGCCTTCGTGAAGTGGCGCAACCGATTGCTGGCGCTTGTCTGCCTCTTCGTCTTCGCCGGGCTCGGCGTCGTTTATTTCAAACACTGGGTCGTCCAGAAGCCTTTCGGAATAATTTTGTTCATCGGAGAGGGACTCGCTCCCGGACGACTGGCCATGACGCGCGTTTACGCCGGCGGTGCAGATCGGCCTCTCGCCTTAGAATCAATGAATCACGTGGCCCTGATAAGAAATTACTCGAAGGATTTTGCCGCTCCTGACCAGGCGGCCGCAGCAACTGCGCTGGCAACGGGAAGCAAAGTGAACAATCGAGCGATCTCCATCGACGAGAATGAGAAACCGCTCACGAGCATTGTGGAGTTGGCTCGGGCGCATGGTCGTGCGATCGGCCTCGTCACGAATACAAAATTAACTGATCCTACGAGCGCGGCGTTTTACTCGCATTCAGCCAATCCAAACGAAGTCGAACGCATCGCGCGCGACCTCGTTGAAGGCGGAAAAATGGACGTTGCCATGGGCGGCGGGATCAAGCTTTTTGTCCCCGAGACAAAGGGAGGGGAAAGACAGGATGGCCGAGATCTTTTGCTCGAACTGCGCCGTAACGGTTTCGATATCGTCCGCACCCGAGCCGAACTGGAAGCAATTCCCGCCTCCCGCCAACCACGTCTGTTTGGTGCTTTTAGTAATGCGGAGCTGGCGTTCGCCAATCAAGTGGAAGAGCGAAGCGAACAACCCAGCCTTGGCGACATGGTGCGTCGCGCGATTGAACTGCTTCAATATAATGCGGGTGGCTATTTGCTGGTGGTCGACGCCGGGTTAATGCGCAAAGCTGCCCAGGAGAACAACGGAGAAAGAGCGTTGGAGGAAACAGTAGAACTGGATCGCGCAGTCGCTATTGCGCAACAGTATGCTGGTAGAAGATCGACAATCATCGTCTGCGGCGACGTCGCGATTGGTGGATTGAGCTTGAACGGTTTTCCGTTTCGCACTGACAGTGGAATCGCATTGCTCGGCCTTAATTCAGCCGGAGAACCGTGGATTACATGGGCGACAGGCCCGAATGGCACCCATGCTTACGGAGCGGCGAAATTGCCGGGCAAACTTGAAGAGGCACCGCCGCCCCATGAACCGGAACGTCTCGAGCCCGCAGCGTTTTATACAAAGTTGGGTCTTGGTACTGTCGATGATGTCATTGCGTTCGGAACCGGCCCGGGAACCGACGTGTTGCAAGGGTGGATGGAGAACACGATCATTTTCGAAATTATTCGAAATGAGCTTTAACAACTCCCTACGCCGTCAAAAAGAAAGGCCCATCGATCCGCGCGCTTCCCGATCGACGGGCTTGTGCCTTAAAGCGGTTATTACGGGCTGACTTCCGGGACAAACGAGAAGGGGGGCGGTTGAGGAAGAGTAATCGGAGGGCCCTCGCCAGGAGGTGCCTCATTCCCTTCGGTCGCATCAACGAGCCCGCCAGCCAATTTTAGGCCTAGTTGCTTTTGTTCTTCCAACAGGATCAAATCCAAACTGGCCAGCCGCTTGTCGAAACCGATGAAAAAGGGCGAGTCGCTTACAAATTTTCCAATGTCAAAATCCAACACTTCCGAAAAGCTTTTGCCATCTGTGGTGACCATTTTCCCTGGACCCAGCTCTACCGATTTACCATTGGCCAAATAAAGATGGAACGTCCCTTCCAGGCAAAACCACTTGCTGAAGGGGAGACCGTCGCTGGTAATGGCGGGATGAAATTCGCCGATGCCAGTCGTGCCGGTGATGCCGGCGGTGACCGCAACAGTTTTGATTGTCATGCCGCCGGAGCCTTTCGGCACCACAAAAAGAATCGCCCCATTGGTAAGGTTCATCTCCCGCGTGCC
>WNFX01001981.1_pt1 | contig 23641 bp, 22 predicted proteins | sample 5400111 | NCBI WGS metagenome assembly WNFX01 (sample SAMN13153363, study PRJNA577476) | soil metagenome | isolation source: 40 cm soil or saprolite under grassland replicate 1 | place: USA:California | collected 2016-06-15
ATATAGTCGATCCGCCGCAGGGCATGGAGGTCGAAGTCGAACTCGGCCTTCATGCCGGCGAGGCGACCCACATTGACGATGCGGCCGAGAAGCGCCGTCGCTCTCATGGTCTGCGCAACCACCGGCCCTGACAGCATATCGACGACGAGATTGATGCCCTTGCCGTCGGTCGCGGTCAGCACCGCATCGGGCCACGCCGGATCGCGGGTATCGACGGCGAGGTCCGCGCCGAATTCCTTCAGACGCGCCCGGCGCGCGTCGTTGGTCGACGAGCCGATCACCACGTTCGCGCCCATGAGCTTGGCGATCTGCAAGCCCATCAGGCCGACGCCCGAGCTCGCGCCCTGGATCATCACGCTCTCGCCCGGGCGCAGCCGGCCGGCGGTGACGAGCGCGTTGTGCAGCGTCATGAGCGAGACCGGGAGCGTGGCCGCCTGTTCGAAGCTCATGCCGTTCGGCATCGGGTTGACGCGCCCCCAGTCGCTAACGGCATATTCGGCATAGCCGCCGGTGCCCGAGCACATGACACGGTCGCCCGGCTTGTAGCCGTTCACTTCGGCGCCGGTTTCGACCACTTCGCCCGCCCATTCGAGGCCGACCACCGCGCCGATCCCGCCGTGGCTGCCGTGGGGGATACCGCGCGCGGTGGCAAGATCGGCGCGATTGAGCGCGGCGGCCCGCACCTTCACCAGCACCTCGTTGGGCTTCACCCGCGGTTGCGGCATGTCGCGCAGCGCGAGTCCCTTTTCAGTCGCAACGGCAGCCTTCATCTCGTTCTCCGTCGGTTGCTTCGTCCAGCCCTGAGGCGAACGCAAGTGGGGCCCTCTTGTGCTCAGGGCGCGGGCTTAGTCGAGTAAGACGCCGCCGGTTGCATCGGCGGCTTCGCCTCAAGTCCTTCACGCGCAGGTCAGCACGGCAGTCTACATGAGAGTGCGACCGCGTGTGCTATCGTCCGGCAAGACGCGGTCGGTGGGCCGCTGCCCTGGAGACCCACGCCCATGGAACGCACCAAGCCTCCCTTCCGCGCCGAGCACGTCGGCAGCCTCATCCGACCCGCCGCGCTCATCGACGCGCGCGAAAAGGCGGAGAAAAAAGAGATTTCGGATGCCGAGCTCAAGCGTATCCAGCACGCCGCAATCCGCGACGTGGTGCGGCTGCAGGAGGAGCTCGGGCTCAAGCTCGTCACCGACGGCGAATACAACCGCCACTCCTGGCACCGGGATTTCATGCTGAAATTCCGGAACGTGCGGATGATCCCGTCCAAGCTCACCGTGCGCTTTCATTCGGCCGAAGGCGATCGCCTGCACAGCCCCCCGACCATGCAGGTAACCGGCAAGCTCGCGCGGCCCAACGGCGGGGGAATCTTCGTCGACGATTTCAAGTTTCTCGCGTCGGTCGCGCGTGCGACGCCGAAGATCACGCTTCCTTCGCCAACCGTGATGCATTTCCGGGGCGGACGCGGCGCGATCGATGCCGAGGCCTATCCCGACATCGACGCCTTCTACGACGATCTTGCCCATGTCTACGGCGAGGAAATCCGCGACCTCGCCGCGGCCGGCTGCCGCTATTTGCAGATCGACGAGGTCAATCTCGCCTATCTGTGCGATGCGGAGCTGCGCAAGCAAGTCGCCGATATCGGCGAGGATCCGACCACCTTGCCGCGGACCTACGCCAAGCTCCTCAATGCCACGATCAAGGATCGGCCGCGGGACATGACGGTGTGTATGCATCTTTGCCGCGGCAATTTCGCCGGCGCGTGGGTGGCGGACGGCGGCTACGAGCCGATCGCCGAGCTCATCTTCAACGAAATCAACATGGACGGCTATTTTCTCGAATATGACAGCGCGCGCGCCGGCGGCTTTGAACCGCTGCGTTTTCTGCCCAGGGGCAAGGTGGCCGTCCTCGGTCTGGTCACGACCAAGCGCGGCAAGCTCGAATCGAAGGACGAGCTCAAGCGTCGCATCGATGCGGCGAGCAAGCACGCCCCGCTGGAGCAGCTTGCACTGAGCCCGCAATGCGGATTTTCCAGCGGCATTGGCGGCAACACCATGGACGAGGAGGGCGAGATCGCCAAGCTCCGCCTCGTGGTCGAGACCGCGCGCGAGGTGTGGGGCTCGGCGTGATGCGTCCTACCCGTGCCTGCGTAGCCGCAAGCTTTGCTCTCTGATAGCGTTGGGCGCAGAGCCAAGATTGTTGGGAGGTACCGTGCAAGAGCAAGTCGCGAGCCGCGAAGAGACCAAAGCGTCCGAACCCCGATACAAGATTAAAATCGAGAAGGACGTCGACATCCCGATGCGGGATGGCGCCAAGCTCAAGGCCGACGTCTTCCGGCCCGATGGCGACGGGCATTTTCCCGTACTGATCAACATGGGCATCTACCAGAAGGACAAGCTCTGGATTCCGCCACCCGATCTGGAAGAGAAGCCCAATCCCCACATGAACTGGGAAACCGTGAACCCGGAATGGTGGGTGCCGCGCGGCTATTGTTGCGTGCGCGTCGACGAGCGCGGTTCCGGCAAGTCGCCTGGGCAATCCGTGCTCTATTCACCGCAGGAGGCGATCGACTTCTACGACGCGATCGAGTGGGCCGGCCATCAGCCCTGGAGCAACGGCCGCGTCGCCACCATCGGCATCTCGTTCTTCGCCCGCACCCAGTGGTGGGTGGCGAACCTCAAGCCGCCATCGCTCACGTGCATCGTGCCGTGGGAAGGCGCGGCCGATCAGTACCGCGACATCCTCTATCACGGCGGCATTTTCGGCTCCGGCTTCATCGTCGGCTGGTTCACCACCCACATGGCGCATCACTTGCTCGGTCGCGCCTACCGGAACAATCCGGACACGTTTCAGGACAACGTGCTGTGGCGCTTCATGCGCAACAGCCTCGACAGCGGCGTGTTCAAGAGCCAGCAGGCGCAATGGGACAAGATCGATCTCCCCATGTGGGCGGTTGGCAATTGGTCCGGCATGGGGCTGCACCTGCGCGGCGCCACCGAGGGCTACATGCGCGCCGCCTCGAAACACAAAAAGCTGCGCATCCAATGCGGCACGCACTATCACCCGTTTTACAGCGAGGATGGTCGGCGCGACCAACTTCGCTTCTTCGACCACTGGCTCAAGGACATCGACAACGGCGTGATGCGGGAACCGCCGGTGAAGCTCGCGATCCGCACCGGTCACGGCGCATACCATTTTCGCTACGAGAACGAGTGGCCGATCGCGCGCACGCAGTGGACCAAGCTCTACCTCGACCTGTCCAAGTCGGACGCCGGGGGCGACGCCGTTGCCGGCACGCTGGCGAAGGTCAAGCCCTCCGTGCTCGCCCGGCGGAGCTATTCTGCGAGCGGCGCGTCACACGCCGGCCACGCCTCGGCGTCCTCGACGTCGCTTGCCGCCGGTGGCGGGGGCGGACTTTCGTTTGTGACGCCGCCGCTCGAGCAGGATACTGAAATCACCGGTCCGCTCGCCGCCCAGCTTTGGGTGTCGAGCACGACCGAGGACATGGATTTGTTCCTCACGCTGCGCAACATCGACCCCGACGGCAACGACGTGCTGGAGATCGGGCAACAAGGGCAGCCGGTGCCGGTGGCGAAGGGCTGGCTGCGGGTTTCGCATCGCGAGCTTGATCCGGAATTATCGCGGCCCTATCGGCCCTATCACAAGCATCTGCAGCGGCAATGGCTCAAGCCTAATGAGATCGTCGAGGTACAGGTGGAGATTTGGCCGACTTCGATGGTGTTCAAAAAAGGCCACCGCATCCGCCTCGACATCCAGCCGCGCGACGGCATCGGCAGCGCGCCGTACACGCATTACCACGCCGACTACAATGTCGGGGAGAATACGATCCATTCCGGCGGCGACAAGGACTCGTTCCTGCTGGTGCCGATCATCCCGCCGCCATGAGGTCCGCTCGCCCGCACGCACGGGAGGACGATTCGATCATGGTGACATCAGTCAAGCGGCGCAAGCAGCCTCGGCGGGCAGCCGAGCGATCCGCCCGTTCCAAGCCGAGCAACCCGGCGCGGACCGCACCCAAGCCCGCGAGATCGCGGGGCCCCGCTCCCAAGGCGACGGTCATCGACGTGCACGCCCACGTCCTTGTGCCGGAAGTGATGAAACGGACCTATGAGCATTCGCAGTACGCGCGCGCCGTGGCGGGGCCAGGCGGCGTGCCCGAGCCGCTGTTCCAGCGTATGACCGATGTGCCGCTGCGGCTGCGGGAGATGGATGCAACCGGTGTCGACATCCAGGTCATCAGCCCGAGCATCATGCAGCAATGCACCTATGGGATGGAGCCGGAGGAAGCGCTCAAGATGGACCGTTTCGGCAACGACCGCGTCGCCGAAGCGGTGGAACGGCACCCGGACCGGCTGGTGGGGCTCGGCTCGCTGCCGCTGCACGATGTCGCGCTCTCGGCCGCCGAGCTCGAGCGCTGCGTGCGGGATCTCAATCTGCGCGGCGTCATCATTTCATCGCACGTCAACGGCGTCGAGTTGGGGGACGAGCACCTGCGGCCGTTCTGGGCCAAGGCGGAAGCGCTCGGCGCCGTGATCTTCGTTCACCCCGCCGGCAATACCGACAAACGCATGCTTCGCAATCGGCTGATGATCACGGTCGGGCAGCCATTGGAGGAGGCCTACGCGTTGTCATCGTTGATCTACGAGGGCGTCATGGATCAGTTTCCCAAGCTGAAAATCATGGTCGCCCACGGCGGCGGATATCTGCCGTTCTACACCGGTCGGCACGATAACGATTATCGCTACGGCCGCTCCCCGCATCTCAAGGGCGACTTCAGCAGCTACCTGCCGCGCTTCTTCTACGACACCGTGTTGTTCAATCCGGACATGCTGGAATTCCTGGTGACCAAGGTCCCCCCGAGCCACGTCATGCTGGCCTCCGACTATCCGTTTGCGGAAAAGCGGCCGGTCGAATATGTCCGCCGCGCCAAGAAAATCGGGAGGAAGGAGCAGGATGCGATTCTCGGCGCCAACGCCGCACGGCTGTTCGGCATTTCCGTTTGATCGCACAGCCACCAATGCGTGGGTAAAGGACATCGCGCTGCGGGAAGGGCCCGAGCTCCGGGGGACCTGCGGCATGCGAGCGCATAACCGCGCCACTCTCCTCTGCGGCAGTACAAGGACAATGCTCGATGGCTGACGTTGAGATCGTTCTGCATCCGATTCCGACGCCGCAGAGCAAGCCGTATATCATCGTATTCGGTCCGGACCGGCACCTCTGGTTCTGCGAAAGCGGGACATCCAAGATCGGCAGAATGAATCCCGGCAATGGGCGCTTCATCGAATTCGATACGCCGACGCCGAACAGCCGGCCGATAGGGATCACCCCGACGGCCGATGGGACGCTATGGTTCTGCGAGAATGCCGGCAACAGGATCGCGCGGATCACCACGTCAGGCGCGGTCACCGAGTTTCCCGTTCCGACGGTCGGCGCCGGGCCGGACGGCATCGTCGCGGGTCCGGACGGAAACGTGTGGTTTTCCGAAGCCCACGTCAGTCACGTCGGCCGTATCACGCCCAGCGGCACGGTGACGGAATTTTCGGAGGGCCTCACGCCGGACTGCCGCCCGCTTTCGCTGGTGGTGCGCGACGGCGAACTTTGGTTCAGCGAATATCAAGCCGGCCAGATCGGCCGGATCAGCATGGACGGTCGTGTCACCGAATACGAAATCCCGACGCCGAACAGCGAGCCGCGCGCAATGGCCGTGCATCCCGACGGCAACATCTGGTTCGTCGAGACGAAGGCGAACGCGCTCGGGCGCATCGACGCGCAAGGCCGCGTCACCGAGTGGCCGGTGAAGACGCCGGAGGCTTCGCTGCGCGGCGTCACGGTGGCGCCGAACGGCGATCTCTGGTTCACCGAGAATTTTTCCAACAAGATCGGCCGCATGGCGCCGGACGGCAAAGTGATCGGTGAATATGCGATTCCGATCGACGGCTGTGGGGCACGCGCCATCGTCGCGATTCCCGATGGCCGGCTGTTCTTCTCCGCCCACGGCGCCGGCGCGATCGGCGAAGTCATCCCGCGGCGGTGAAATGGGGCGAATTGCGAATAGGGAATAGCGGCTCGTCCTATTCGCTATTCGCTACTTGTCGTTCGCTATTCGCCCGACTGTATGGGAGTAAACCATGACGACCAACAAGAGCCTCGAAGACCGAATCCGCGCCATCGAAGACCGGCTCGAGATCTACAACCTGATCGCCAGCCACCCGCCCAGCGCCGACACCGCCGGCAAGGACCATATCGCGGCGAGTTGGGTGGAAGACGGCGTGTTCGACCGCGGCGAGAATCTCTCCAGCCCGCGCGGGCGCGACAGCATCGCCAATCAAGTGCTCAGCGCCGACCACCAAGCGGCGATCGAGCGCGGGCTTGCGCATTTCACCTCCCTGCCCCATGTCGCGATCGAGGGCGACGCCGCGATCGTGACGTCCTATCTGCAGATCCTGGTGCCGCAGACGCAAGGCGATCCCGTCGACGTCCCCAACCACGGCAGCTCCAAGGGCTTCCGGGTCCATCGCATGACGGCGAACCGCTGGGAGCTCGCGCGCACGCCGCAGGGCTGGAAGATCAAACGCCGCACGTTGCGTCAACTCGACGGCTCGGAGCCCGCGCGGAAGATTTTGCGGCAGGCGATTGCGCGGTAGGGCAGCACATCAAATCGGAATCGGCCGCCCGACCCCAGCGGCGAGCGCGCGCTGATAGACAAGCTCGGCAAAGGCCACATCCTCGAGCGCAATGCCAAGCGACTTGAACAGCGTCAGGTCGGACGGCGATGTTCGGCCGGTGGCCTTGCCGGTAATAAACTCGCCGAGCTCGCGGATCGCCGACCAAGCGAGCTTGCCGGCTGCGACCAGCTCGCGAAACTCGCCTGCTTCCACCTTGGCTTGCTCGACGTGATCGGTGGCCTTGACGGCGGCGCGCAAGACCGTCTCCGCATCGACCTCGCGACGATCGTCGGAATTGGCGCCGGCCACGTTGACGTGCGCGCCTTCGGCGAGCCATTCCGCCCGGCACACCGGCTCGGCCGACTTGGTGATGGTGACCACCACGTCGGCCTCGGCCACGCAGGCCCGCGCTGAAGGCGCGGGGAGCACCTCCACGCCGAGTTCTTTTTCCACCGAACGCGCGTAGGCCTCGCGGCGCTCCGCCGTGCGGGAGAAGACCTTGACCCGCGTGATCGGCCTGACCGCACACACCGCGGCGATTTGCGTGCGCGATTGTTTGCCGGTGCCGATGACGGCGAGCGTATGCGCATCCGCATTGGCCAGCAGCTTGGTTGCAACTCCGCTCGCTGCGCCCGTGCGCATCTGCCCGAACAGATCGGCCTCGATCATTGCCTTGAGCTTGCCGTCGAGCGAGGAGTAGAGCAGCGTGTGATACTGCGCGCCCTTCACGCCGGCGTAGGCCTTGAGGCCGTGCACACCCTTCGCACCATAGGCCGCGCCCATCAGATTGAAAGCGCCGCCCGCAAGGCGCGCGCGCTGCCGCGGGAGATTGCTGGTGGAGGGCTGTCCCCAGGTGGCAAACAACGCTTCCAGCGTGGCAATGGCGTCCTTGACCGTGACCAGACGGCCGACGTCCGCTTCGGCGAGATAGATCGGGGATGTGGACATTTTCAAAATTCCCGGCTCGTCGCCAAAAGGCCGGATCAGGCTCCTGGCTTGAGCACGTCTTCGATCCAGTCCCACATGTAATGCACGGCGATCGTGACGTTGTCGACCTGGCAGTGATGGAAGCCGCCTTCCTCACGCTCGAAGACCTTGAAGGTCTTTTGCTTCGAGCCGACCGCGGCGAAGCATTTTTCCGCAAGCGACAGCGGAATCTGCTCATCGCCCGCGCCATGCAGGAGCAGGAACGGACAGGTCATCTTCTGCACGATGCCGTCGAGCCGGAAAGCTTCGAGCTTCTTGAGCGCCGCCGCCGGGCTCGACACCCCGAGCACCCACTGCAGATGCTCCGGCGGCACCGACAGGGAGAGCACCTTGCCAGACGAAAGCTCGTCGAGCCGCTTCGCCCAGATGGCGTGATAGTCCCATTGCGCCCCCCAGGCGACGCAACAGGCAAAGCGCGGCTCGAGCGCGGCGGCCCGCGGCGCGTAGTAACCGCCAAGGCTCAGCGCCATCACACCAATGCGACGAGGATCGAACTCGCGCCGGCCAGCGAGATACTCGTAGGCGGCGGTGGCATAGCGCTCGGTCTCGGCGATGAGCGGGAGGTTGCGGAAGCGCACGCTCTCGCCGTTGCCGGGACCATCGACGATGAGGCATCCGATGCCGCGCGCGGCGAGGTCGGGGACGCCGTAGCCGTATTGCAGCTCCTTGGTGACATCGAAGCCGTCGAAGAACACCATGCACGGCGCCGGTTTCGATCCGGCAGCATCGGGCTCGGGATGCACGAGCAGTGCCGGCAGGCTGGTGCCGTCGTAGGGCACTTCGACCGGCTCGATGCGCGGATGGCGGATGATGGCGGCGGCGTCCTTGAAGATTCTCACCGACGTAGCGTAGACGGCCATGCTGCGCTCCGAGCGCGGCTGGATGAAACGCTCGCCGGTCTGGTAGTAGCGCGTCGCGCGCATGAAGCAGGATGCCGCGGTGAGCCTGTGCCCGTTGCGCTCCTCGTCGCGGCCGCGCGCCACGACCTTGTCGCCCATGCGGGTCCACTCTTCGAACCAGGCGGCGTCGTCGCCGAGGTGATTTTCGAGCGCGCGTCCGACGCGATTAACCTCGTCGATCTCGACACCGGTCCAGGGCGCGGCGCTCAGGCAAATGAGCAGGCCCATGGACCAGCGGTAGTTGGCGGGAAAGTAAAGAAAGGCGGGGTCGTCTTTGCGGCCGATCACGGCGAAATCTCCAACGTTGCAACCCAGTCAGTATGTCGTCTCCATGAGAGGTACCTCGCGCCGCGGGGGCCTCTTTGTGAGGATCCATGTCGCAGAGGCGGATGATTGTGCCTGCCCGCGTTCGCGGGCGACGATACCGTAGTAGCGAGCACGAAGAATCACACCGGCTTTTCGCCGAGGATGGTCACGCGACGCATCAGACGCCGCTCGTTGGGGCTGAAATCGGTTCGTGCATGCAGCGTGCAACGGTTGTCCCACATCAGGAGGTCGCCGGCACTCCAGACGTGCTCGTAGATGAATTCGCGCCGCTCCTGGTGGTCGAACAACGTGGCGAGCAACTCGTCGCTCTCCGGCGCGGGCAGCCCTTCGATCCGCACCGTCATCAGGCGGTTGACGTAAAGCGCCTTACGGCCCGTCGCCGGATGGGTGCGGACCACAGGATGCACGTAGCACGGCACGCCCTCCGCCAGCCGCGTGCCGCGCTTCATTGCCGCGGTGTCGTAGTCGTAGGCGTTGAGCGCCTTGCGACCCTCGATGCGCCGTTTGATCCCATCCGGCAGGGTTTCGTAGGCCATGTAGCCATTGGCGAACAGCGTGTTGCCGCCCGTGCTCGGCACCTCGAGGGCGTAGAGCATCGAGGCCATTGCGGGCCGCTCCTGGTGGCACTGGTCGGTGTGGAAATGCATCTCGCCGTCGGGCAAGGCGCCGATCGGCTTGCCGTCCTCGCGGATGTTCGAGATCAGCATCACCGCTGGATGATTACGCACGAATTGCTTGGTGTGGATCACCGCCGGAGGGCCGAATTTTTCCGCGAAGCGAACTTGGTCCTCCTCGCTCAGCTCCTGACCGCGCAGGAGGATGACGAGGCTCCGATGCCAGGCGTCTCGGATTTGCGCGAAGCTGTGATCGTCGATCTCTTCGCTCAGATCGACGCCGATGATCGCGACGCCCAGTGCCGCCGATAGCGGTCTTAAGGCGAACGGCGGCGGACGAAGCTCCGCCTCGGCGCGAGCACGTTCCATCCCGATCGCTCCATCGATGCCGTGGCGCCCCTGCGCGGCGCTGTTCGTCGGATTATGGGCCGCAACGCAGCCGATGCTCAAGGCTCCTTCGCATCGACCAGGATGAAGGCGATGCGGCAGGGCTCGGTGCCGCGATTGACCCAGGCGTGATTGGTGCCCTGTTGCACCAATACGTCGCCCGCCTTGAGGTGGATTTCCGAATCGTCGAGCAGCATGTCGATTTCGCCGGCCATGACGACGGCGTAATCCACCGTGCGAGTGCGGTGCATGGCTGGATGGCGAGGCGGCAATCCGCGCTTGGGCGCGCCGTCGCCCAGGCTTTGGTGCATGGTGTTGGGATCGAGCTTGCTCGTTTCGGACGTTTCCGGCGGAAAATCGACGATGCGAAAGACCGTGCCGCCGCGCGGCGGCATGATGCCGATATCGATCGCGGCCCGGTCGGCACTGCCGGAAAGGTCGGCCGGCGTCTGATCCGTGACCCACAGCAACCGCGAGACGGTCTGCGTCTGCGGCCGCACCTTCTTGTGCGGATTGGCGCCGTCCAGCAGCACCACGGCCTTGTCCTTGCTGTCGATGGTGGTGACCACGCGGCGAACGTCTGCACTCAAAGCCATGATGGCGTTTCCTCCTGCGTTTGCGAGAGCGCCAGGAGGCCCATCATACCCTCGCAATGATGCCCTGGACACGGCACGTCGCGCTCAACCGACTGGCCGCGAGACGATGGCTGCCCACGCCTGATGTTGTGGCTAGACCGGCTCGGCATCGATCAGCACGAAGGCGACATAGGCCGATTCATCGGCGCGGTTGCTCCAGGCATGATTGGTGCCGCGCTGGACCAAGACGTCGCCAGCCTTGAGCAGAACCTCGCCCTCGTCCATCAGCGCGTAAATCTCGCCCGACAGCACGATGGCGTAATCCACCGAGCTGGTCTTGTGAAAGCCGGGATGGCGCGGTGAGCCGCGATCGAACGCGGCGCCGTGACCGGAGCCGTCGTCGGCGCTGGCGCGCTCCCGCTCGAGCGCGGCGAGGCGCTGCCGGTCCGGCGGATATTCGATGACGCGGAAGACCGTCCCGTTCTTGGGCGGCGCGAGCCGAAAAGCATGGTCGGTCGCCTCGGCATCGCCGCCGTTGTCGGCGGGCATCGTCCGCGTCTCCCACAGTTCGGTCACCACCGCGCTGCCTGGACCGCGCTGGTAAACGTGCGGCGCCGGCGCATCCATGATGAACACGGAGCGGCCAGCGGCGTTGTGGCCGGTCACCACCCGGCGGATGGGCTTGGGCATCGATGTCTCCGAGGAACGCGGCTATGGCTGCACGCCGCCTCGCGCGTGGCGACGTGCCCACCCCAATCAAATCAAATCGCGGATCACATTTGGCGCTCGACCATCATCCGCTTGATCTCGGCGATGGCCTTGGCCGGATTGAGGCTCTTCGGGCAGGCCTTGGCGCAGTTCATGATGGTGTGGCAGCGGTAGAGGCGGAACGGGTCCTCGAGATTGTCGAGGCGCTGCCCGGTCGCCTCGTCGCGGCTGTCCTTGAGCCAGCGGTCGGCCTGAAGCAGCGCGGCGGGTCCGAGGAAACGCTCGCTGTTCCACCAATAGCTCGGGCAGGCGGTCGAGCAGCACGCGCACAAGATGCACTCGTAGAGGCCGTCGAGCTTCTGGCGGTCCTCGTGGCTCTGCCTCCACTCCTTCTGCGGCGTCGGCGAGGTGGTCTGCAGCCACGGCTCGATCGCGGCATGCTGGGCATAGAAGTTGGTGAGATCGGGGACCAGATCCTTCACCACCGGCATGTGCGGCAGCGGATAGATCTTCACCGCGCCCTTGATGTCCGCCATCGCCTTGGTGCAGGCGAGCGTATTGGTGGCGTCGATATTCATGGAGCAGGACCCGCATACGCCCTCGCGGCAGGAGCGGCGGAAGGTCAGCGTCGGGTCGATGTTGTTCTTGATCCAAATGAGCGCGTCGAGAACCATCGGCCCGCAATCGCCGCAGTCGACGTAATAAGTATCCATGCGCGGGTTTTTGCCGTCGTCCGGATTCCAGCGGTAGATGCGATATTCGCGCACGTGATGGGCGCCGCTGGGATATGCCCAGGTTTTGCCTTCGGTGAGCTTGGAGTTTTTCGGCAGCGTGAATTGGACCATTTGACTGTCGCGTCAGCGCCTCTAATACACCCGCGGCCTGGGCTCGATGTAAGACACCTCGTTCGTGAGCGTGTATGCGTGCACCGGCCGGTAGTCGATCATGACCTTGCCGTTGGCATCGAGCCAGGCCAGCGTGTGCTTCATCCAATTCTTGTCGTCGCGGTCGGGGAAATCCTCGCGCGCGTGCGCGCCGCGGCTCTCGGTGCGGTTCTTCGCCGAGTCCATTGTGACGACGGCCTGCGCGATCAAATTGTCGAACTCGAGCGTCTCGATCAGGTCCGAGTTCCAGATCAGCGAGCGGTCGGTGACCTTGATGTCGGCGACGTCGCCATAAACCGCGTGAATGAGCTTGTGACCTTCCTCCAGAACCTCGGCGGTGCGGAACACCGCGCAATTGTTCTGCATCACCTTCTGCATCTTCAGGCGCAGCTGCGCCGTGGGCGTGTTGCCCGAGGCGTGGCGGAACTTATCGAGGCGCGCGAGCGCACGGTCGGCGGAATCCTTCGGCAGATCCGAGTGGCTGTCCCCGGGATGCAGAACTTCGGCACAGCGCATGGCCGCCGCGCGGCCGAACACCACCAAGTCGATCAGCGAGTTCGAGCCCAGGCGATTTGCGCCGTGTACGGACACGCAGGCCGCTTCCCCGAGCGACATCAGACCGGGCACCACGAAATCGTCGTTGCCGCTCTTCTTGGTCAGTGCCTCGCCATGATAGTTCGTGGGAATACCGCCCATATTGTAATGCACGGTCGGAACGATCGGGATCGGATCGGTTGTGACGTCGACCCCGGAGAAGATGCGCGCGGATTCTGAAATCCCCGGCAGGCGCTCGTGCAGCACCGCCGGATCGAGATGGTCGAGGTGCAGATAGATGTGGTCCTTGAGCTTGCCGACGCCGCGGCCTTCGCGGATCTCGATGGTCATGGCGCGCGAGACGACGTCGCGCGAGGCGAGATCCTTCGCGGACGGTGCATAGCGCTCCATGAAGCGCTCGCCCTCCGAATTGACGAGATAGGCACCCTCTCCGCGCGCGCCCTCGGTGATCAGGCAACCCGCGCCGTAGATCCCGGTAGGATGGAATTGCACGAATTCCATGTCCTGCAGCGGCAGGCCGGCCCGCAACACCATGGCGTTGCCGTCACCAGTGCAGGTGTGCGCGGAGGTGCAGGAGAAATAGGCACGCCCGTAACCGCCCGTTGCGAGGATCGTCATGTGGGCGCTGAAGCGGTGGATCGAGCCGTCGTCGAGCTTGATGGCGACGACTCCGCGGCAGCGGCCCTCTTCGTCCATGATCAGATCGATGGCGAAGAACTCGATGAAGAATTCGGCGGCGTGGCGCAGCGCCTGGCCGTACATCGTGTGCAGCATCGCATGGCCGGTGCGGTCGGCGGCGGCGCAAGTGCGTTGCGCGGTGCCCTTGCCGTAATGGGTGGTCATGCCGCCGAAGGGGCGCTGATAAATCTTGCCGTCATCCCGGCGCGAGAACGGCAGACCCCAATGTTCCAGCTCGTAGACCGCCTCCGGCGCGCTGCGGCACATGTATTCGATCGCGTCCTGGTCGCCGAGCCAGTCGGCGCCCTTGACGGTGTCGAACATGTGCCAGCGCCAGTCGTCCTCGCCCATATTGCCGAGCGCGGCGGCGATGCCCCCCTGCGCCGCGACCGTGTGCGAGCGGGTCGGAAACACCTTGGTGATGCACGCGGTCTTCAGCCCGGCCTCGCTGCAGCCGACCACGGCGCGCAAGCCCGCCCCGCCGGCGCCGACCACGACCACATCGTAGCTGTGATCTTCGATCGGATAGGCGCGGCCGTTGACGGCCGATCCCTTGCCATTTGATCCGCCATTGGTAGCCACGGGTCACACCTTGAAACTGAGCATCAGGATGGCGAAAGCCGAGGCGAGCCCCACAGCAACGGCGAAGAACGTATTCGCCATCAGCAGGAAGAGCTTTCTCCCCTCGTCGTGCACGTAGTCTTCGATGATGACCTGCATGCCGATGCGCATATGGGTGGTCACCGACATGATGAACAGCAGCATGATCACGGCAATGAGGGGCGAGCCGAGGATCTGCACCACGGCGGCGTGGTTGCGCCCGAGCAGTCCCACCACGATGAGAACGAAGGCGATGGTCAGCGGCACGTTGGCAACCGCGGTCAGGCGCTGGCGCCAGAAATGTCCGGTGCCGGATTTGGCCGGGCCGAGACCGCGCACGTGCTTGAGCGGGGTGCTCATATCTCCAGCCATCAGCGCGGCCCTCCCATGAACAGGTAGCCGATGACCCAGATGACGACGGTCAGGCTGATCGACCCGACGAGGTTCGCCACCGTCAGCCATTCGCGCTCGTGGGGGCCGAAACCGCGCCCGGTGTCCCAGATCAGGTGTCGGATGCCGCCCAGCATGTGATGCATGAGCGACCAGGTATAGCCGAACAGGATCAGCCGGCCGACGAACGAGCTCATGAACGACCCGATGCCGGCATAGGCATTGGGGCTGGATGCCGCCGCGATCAGCCACCAGGCCACCAGCAGCGTGCCGAAATAGAGGCCGGCACCGGTGATGCGATGGACGATGGACATCGTCATCGTCAGCGTCGGCTTGTAGATGAACAGATGGGGAGAGAGTGGCCGCTCAGCGGGCGCCTTGGTTTCGGCCATTGCTTTTCTCCGTCTCGCCCGCGCGCGTTGCGTTCCTAACCAAAGCTACAATCCGCCGCAATCCACGAGTTCGCGGCGGTCCTGGCTTTCGTCGATGGCGAATATGATACTCAGGCACTTGGCGGACAATAGGTATTTCGCGTAGCTTTCCTTCGTCGAATTCGAAGGCAAATCGATGCAACGCGCCAAATTTGACTGCAACGAACCATGCGCTTCGACCTGACGGATCTCAGCCTGTTTCGCCACGTGGTCGAGGCAGGGAGCATCACGGGCGGTGCCACGCGTGCGCATCTCGCGCTGGCTGCAGCCAGTACGCGCATTCGCAATATGGAAGAAGCGCTGGGTGCAGCGCTGCTCGTGCGCGGACGGCAAGGCGTGACCCCGACCCAGGCCGGCCGCACGCTGTTGCAACATGCGCGCGCAATCTTGCGTCAGGCCGAGCGGCTGCGCGAGGACCTCGGCGCCTATGCCGGCGGGCTCGCCGGCCAGATCAGGGTGCTCTCCAACACCAACGCGCTGACCGAATTTCTGCCCGAAGCGCTGAGCTCGTTCCTCTCCACGCACCCCAATGTCAGTGTCGACCTCGAGGAACGGCTGAGCGACGAGATCGTGGGCCTCATCGCCGAGGGCGTTGCCGACCTCGGTATCGTCGCTGCTACCGTCGATGCGAGCGCATTGGAAACCTATCCCTTCCGTAAGGACCGGTTCGTGCTGGTAGTGGCGCGCAACCATCCGCTCGCCAGCCGCTCGAAGATTTCTTTCGCGGATGTACTGGATCACGACTTCGTCGGCCTCGATCGCGCGAGCGCGTTGCAGCGTTTCCTCGCCGACAAGGCGGTGCGCATTGGACAGCCGCTGCGACTGCGCGTGCAATTGCGCAGCTTCGATGCCGTATGCCGCCTGGTCGAGTGCAATGTCGGGATCGGCATCGTGCCGGAGACCACCGCACGCCGAGTGGCGCGGACAATGGCGATCGTCCCGGTGGCGCTGACCGATCCCTGGGCGGTACGCGAGCTGACGATCTGCATCCGCAGCCTCGATGAGCTGCCACCCTACGCCCGCCAGCTCGTCGAGCACTTGCGAACCGCTGCGTGAGTGTACGATCTGGGCGGTAGAAAAATGCGGTCTGCCGGCCTGCGCCGCTTCGATGAGGTCGCGCGTTGCAGCCACGCTCTAGCCCTCGCCAACGCCGCCTCGGCTTGGCGCCGCGTATCGCCGCCAGGTTAAGGAAAGCCCTACCCTTCACGGGGGGCGGAACCGAGCGTGCCGCGAGCGGTTTTCCAGGGTAATATCCATCAAGACTGGCGATGCCGGGCGCCACGTCGAGGAGTTAGGTCATGATGATTTTGAAATATGTGCGAAAGGTCGGCGCAGCGGCGCTGCTGACAACCGCCCTGGCTTTGCCGGCCGCGGCCCAATCTGCCAAGGCCGTGCTTCACGACAAGAGCGGCAAGGAGGTGGGTACCGTCGATCTCTTGCAAACTCCGGCCGGAGTCCTGCTCAAGCTTGCGCTCAAAGGAGTGCCCGCGGGCGAGCATGCGTTCCATATCCATGCCGTCGGTAAGTGCGACCCGCCTTCCTTCGACTCAGCTGGCCCGCACTTCAATCCCACCAATGAAAAACACGGCATGCTGTCTGGCCACGGTCATGCCGGCGACATGCCGAACCTCCATGTCCCGCAGAACGGCGAGCTCTCGGTCGAAGTATTGAATACGGCCATCACGCTGGAGCCAGGCAAGCCGAATTCGCTCTTTCACCCTGCCGGCACCGCGGTCGTGGTTCACAGAGGCGTGGACGACTACAAGAGCGACCCTGCCGGCAATGCCGGCCCCCGCCTCGCGTGCGGCGTTATCGCCGGCCCTGGCAGTGGCAGTGCACCGGCGCGTTGACGCAATTCTCCAACTTCATCGCGGCATCAGCACCCAATAGTCGAGATCGAGCAGCACCGCGGGGTCGTCCTTCTCGCCCGACTTGAGCAGGAAGTCGGCGCAAGGATGATCCTTGGTTGCGACGGTGCGCAGCCGCAGCGCGCCGACGTCGTCGCGGTCCGCTATATCGGCCTTAGCCAGCACCTCGGACCAGGCAAACACGGTCGCGCCGGCAAACAGCGGCGATACATGCCGCCCGCCGTTGATCGCCGCAATGTGGAAGGCATTGGCGAGCCCGTTGAAGGAGAGCGCGCGGGCAAGCGAGATCACGTGGCCGCCGTAGATCAGGCGGCGGCCGAACCGGCCTTGCGCCGCCGAATGCTGATCGAAATGGATGCGCGCGGTGTTCTGATAGAGCCGCGTTGCGATCTGGTGCTCGGCCTCTTCCACGGTTATGCCGTCGATGTGGTCGATTTTCTCGCCGACGGCATAATCGCCGAAGCGATAGGGACTGCCCGCAAGCGTGAAGTCGTAGGCAGCGACGTCGATGCGCGGGCAGGCATCGCCGAGCGTGCTCGGGATCACTGCTTCCGGCAGGCGCGGCACATGATCGCCGGGCGCCGGCGCCGCCTCGTCGCGCTTTCGCACCATGACCCAGCGTACGTACTCGAGCACCTTGCTGCCGTCCGGCTTGCACCCGGTCGAGCGCACGAAGACGATGCCGGTCTTGCGGCTCGAATTCTCCTTGAGCCCGATGACCTCGGATTCGGCATTGAGAGTGTCGCCGGGATAGACCGGCGCGAGAACGCGGCAGGCGGCATAGCCGAGATTGGCAACTGCGTTGAGCGAGATGTCCGGTACGGTCTTGCCGAAGACAACGTGGAAGACGAGGAGATCGTCGACCGGCGAGCACGGATAGCCGATCGCGCGCGCGAACACATCCGAGGACTGCACGGCAAAACGCGGGCCGAACAGGCCATTGTAGAGCGCCACGTCTCCGACCGTGATGGTGCGAGGAACGGCGTGCTTGATCACCTGGCCGATGCGGAAGTCTTCAAAGAAATTGCCGCCACCGGTCTTCGACATATGTCTCACCAGATCGCTGTTGGGCCGGACCGATCGAGCCGTGCGTCCGGCCAGCCTTGGTTCGCGTAGCTTGGATGCGGGCGTCGGCACGGGAACGTGAAACGACCGGCCCGCGCGAATTTGCTATAGGTCGCTCAATTGCAGCTCATTTGCTGCTCAATTGCAAAAGGCGGGCCATGTCGATCGGAGCCACCCATGATCAGGCCTTGACGCCCGCCACGCCGGCGGGCGCGATTATCCATCCGCTCTGGGTGCGCCTTACTCATTGGGTGAATGCCGTGGCCATGGTCGTCATGATCGGCTCGGGTTGGGAGATCTACAATGCCTCGCCGCTGTTCCCGTTCGTGTTTCCCCGCGGGATCACCCTCGGAGGCTGGCTTGCGGGCGCGCTGCTCTGGCACTTCGCGGCAATGTGGCTCCTGGCGGTGAATGGTCTCATTTATCTGGTACTTGGTATCGCGACCGGGCGGTTCCGGCGCAAGCTCGTTCCGATCCGCCCGGGCGAGGTCTTGGCCGATGCCAAAGCCGCGCTCATCGGAAGGCTCGCCCACGACGATCTCTCGGTCTACAACGCCGTGCAGAAGCTGCTTTATCTCGGCGTCATTCTGGCCGGCATCGTCATCGTGCTGTCGGGCCTCGCCATCTGGAAACCGGTGCAATTGCAGGAGCTGACCGCCGTGTTCGGCGGTTACGATGCCGCCCGCTACGTGCACTTCTTCGCCATGGCGGCAGTCGTTGGCTTTCTCGTCGTCCACGTGGTGATGGCTTTGCTCGTTCCGAAGTCGCTGCGCGCCATGATCACCGGCCGATAGGCGGCGACGTTCAAACTCCAGGAGCAACGAGGATGTCACGCATTCGAAAAAGCCCACCCGGCGTCGATCCCGAGCTCCTCGGCAGGGATGCTGCCAAACTCATGCCCGATCCCACGCGCCGCCTCTTCCTTCGCGGCGGCGCGAGTCTCGGGGCGCTCGCCTTCCTCACCGGCTGCGACATCGTCGACGGCGCGTCGGCGGAACACGTGCTGACGAAAATTTCCTATTTCAACGACCGGGCGCAGGCATGGCTGTTCAATCCGAACAAGCTTGCGCCGACCTATCCCGACAGCGCGGTCAGGCGGCCGTTTCCGTTCAACGGCTATTATCCGGAGGACGAAGCACCCGAAGTCGACAAAGAAGACTACAAGCTCGAAGTCGGCGGCATGGTCGACAACACGAAATCGTGGACTCTCGACGAGCTCTACGCGCTGCCGCAGGAAACCCAAATCACCCGCCTCGTTTGCGTGGAAGGTTGGAGCGCGATCGGTAAATGGACCGGCACGCCGCTGCGCGAGTTCCTCAGGCGCGTCGGCGCCGATACGCGCGCGAAATACGTCTGGTTTCGCTGCGCCGAGGGCTATTCCACCTCGATCGACATGCCGACCGCGCTGCATCCGCAGACCCAGATGACCTTCAAGTTCGACGGCGAGATCCTGCCGCGCAGTTACGGCTTCCCGATGAGGGTGCGCATGCCGACCAAGCTCGGCTTCAAGAATCCGAAATACGTGATGGAGATGGCGGTCACGGACAAATATCTCGGCGGGTACTGGGAGGACCAGGGATACAACTGGTTCAGTGGAAATTGACCGCCGACGAGAAACTTATCCTCTGGCCGGCGGCGGAACCTCGGTGATGAGCCGCGCGCCGCGGTGAAACGTGACGTAGTCCCACAGCCATGTGAACGCCACGATGAACCGATTCTTGACTCCGATCAGGAAATAGATGTGGGCCAGGCTCCAGAATAGCCATCCGACAAAGCCCTTGAGGCGGAGATTGCCGAACTTCACCACCGCCGCCCGCCGCCCGATGGTGGCGAGATCGCCGCCTGACCGATAACGAAACGGCGGAGGCGAGGATTTCTCGGCGACGCGCGCCGCGATGAGCCGGCCGACATAGCGGCCCATTTGCTTGGCGGCCGGTGCGACACCTGGAGCCATCGCCCCCTCTTCGTCACGGACTGCTGCCGCGTCGCCGATCACGAATATCTCCGGATGGTTTGGGACCGAAAGATCGGGGCGGACCAGCACGCGGCCGGCATGATCGTGCTCGGCGCCGAGCCAGCGGGCGGCGGGCGAGGCAACGACCCCCGCGGCCCAGATGATGGTGCTGGCATCGATGCGTCCGCGATCGAGGTCGACGCCGTGCCGATCGCAATTGATGACGCGCGTGGAGGTCCTCACGTCGACCCCCATGCGCATGAGCGTGCGCTCGGCATACATCGAAAGATCCTCGGGTAAGGTGGGCAGGACGCGCGGACCCGCCTCGAGCAAGATGATGCGGGAGCTGCGCGGATCGATCCGCCGAAAGTCCTTGGCCAGGGTCTGGCGCGCGATCTCGGCGATGGCCCCGGCCATTTCGACGCCGGTCGCTCCCCCACCGACGATGACGAAAGTGAGCAGACGCTGCCGCTCGGCATCGTCGCCGGCGAGCTCGGCTCGCTCGAACGCCAACAGAATGCTTCGGCGAATGCGGGTCGCGTCTTCGATGCGCTTGAGCCCCGGTGCGAAATCAATCCAATCGTCGTGACCGAAATAGGAATGGGTCGCGCCTGTCGCGATCACAAGATAGTCGTACGAAATTGGACCCGCGCCGGTCTGAACGAACCGCCCTGCGAGGTCGATGCCGCTGACCTCCGCCATCAACACCGTCGCATTGTGCTGCTGCCGTAGAATGTGCCGGATCGGCCAGGCGATCTCGGCCGGCGACAGCGCAGCGGTCGCAACCTGGTACAGCAACGGCTGGAAGCAATGATGATTTTGGCGATCGATCACGGTCACGTCGACGGCAACGCGGCTGAGCGCCTTCGCCGCTTCGAGGCCGCCGAAGCCCGCGCCGACGATGACGACCGTTGGACGCCGTTGTGACATGCGCGTTGCTCCGATGGCCCCACTCTAACCTGCCATGAGCAATGCGACATCCCGAAACGGTGAGCCCAGCTTGCCAAGCAGTGCGCGCGCCTTTAGCAATCGGAGCGGAGATGCATCAAGCGAGGCAATGCGCAATGGCGACCCACAAGCTCCTTCTTCTCCCCGGCGACGGCATCGGACCGGAGGTGATGGCCGAGGTGACCAAGCTCATCGCCTTCATGAATGCGCACGGTTTATGCGCCTTCGAGACCGAAGAAGCGCTCGCCATGGCCAAGGCGCATGCGGCCGATGCCGTGATCTTCGGCGCCGTCGGCGGCCCGAACTGGGACGGCGTGCCGTATGACGTGCGGCCGGAGGCGGGACTCCTTCGCCTGCGCAAGGAGCTCGGCCTGTTCGCCAACATCCGCCCGGCCATCTGCTATCCCGCGCTCGCGGAATCCTCAAGCCTCAAGCGTGAGGTGGTCGATGGGCTCGATATCATCATCTTGCGGGAACTGACCGGCGGGGTCTATTTCGGCGAGCCCAAGACCATCATCGATCTCGGCAACGGCCAGAAGCGCGCGGTCGACACCCAGGTCTACGACACCTACGAGATCGAGCGCATCGCCCGGGTTGCCTTCGAGCTCGCGCGCAAGCGCCGCAACAAGGTCACCTCGATGGAGAAGCGCAACGTGATGAAGACGGGCGTGCTCTGGCACGATGTGGTCAAGGAGTTGCACGCCCGCGAGTTCAAGGACGTCAAGCTCGAGCATCAGCTCGCCGACGCCGGCGGCATGCAGCTCGTGCGCTGGCCCAAGCAGTTCGACGTCATCGTCACCGACAACCTGTTCGGCGACATGCTGTCGGACATCGCCGCCATGCTCACGGGCTCGCTCGGCATGCTGCCGTCGGCCTCGCTCGGCGAAGTCGATGCCAAGACAAAAAAGCGCAAGGCCATGTACGAGCCGGTGCACGGCTCCGCGCCCGACATCGCCGGCAAAGGCGTCGCCAATCCGATCGCCATGCTCGCCTCCTTCGGCATGGCGCTGCGCTACTCGCTCAATATGGCCAAGCAGGCCGACCAGATCGACCAGGCGATCGCGGCCGCGCTCGCGCAAGGGCTGCGCACCGCCGACATCAAATCGGAGGGCGCCAAGGTCGTGACCACGGCGCAAATGGGCGATGCGGTCGTCGGCGAACTGGAGAAGCTCGTGGCCTGAGCGTTGCCCCGGGCGCCGGCACGCAAAAGCGCGGTGCGCAACAAAGCGCGGTGCGCAATAATGACAGGCAGGACCAATGCAATGACTCAAGCCGCCGGAGGAAGGTTCGGCATTCGCAGCATCGCGCTCTTTGTCGTGGCACTCGGCGCCGCCGGTGCTCACGCCGACACGTATCCCAATCGCCCCGTTCGCCTGATCGTCCCCTTCGCGGCGGGCGGTTTGAACGACGTCGTGGCGCGACTGGTCGCGCCTTATCTAGAGCGGTCGCTGGGCCAGCCCTTCATCGTCGACAACCGACCGGCCGCGAGCGGCATCGTCGGCACCGACGCCACCGCAAAGGCGCCGCCGGATGGCTACACGCTGCTGATGGTGGCCTCGAGCTTCACGGTGGTCCCGGCCACCAATCCGAAACTGCCCTATGATCCCGAGCGCGATCTTGCACCCATTATCATGGTGGCGAAGAATTCGCTGTTGTTTCTCGTGAATCCAAAAGTGCCGGCCAATTCGCTCGCAGAATTCGTGGCGCTCGCCAAGGCCAATCCCGGCAAGCTGAATTACGCCTCCCCCGGCGCGGCCACCCAAACCCATCTCGTGGTCGAGCTGTTCAGCCAGAAAGCGGACATCAAGCTGCAGCACATCCCCTATCGCGGCGGCGCGCCCGCCATGACCGCGATGGTCGCCGGCGACACCCAATTCACCGCGATCTCGACGTTGCTGTCGCTGCCGCAGATCCAGGCTGGCGCGTTACGCGCGATCGCGAGCGGAAGCCTCAGCCGCGATGCGCAGCTGCCCGATCTCCCCACCGTCGCGGAACAAGGCTTTCGCGGCTTCGAGGCAATCCAATGGATCGGGTTGCTGACCACAGCCGGCACACCGAAGGACGTCATCGAGCGCATCAATGCGGAGCTCAATCGCGCGCTGCGCGATCCCGAGCTGATCGCCAAATTCGCCCAGCAGGGTCTATCGCCGGCGGGCGGCACGCCGGCGGACTTTCAGCGCACCATTGCTACTGATCTCAAGAACTGGACCGAAACCGCGCACGCCGCCAATATCACCGCGCAGTGACCGCAGGCGCACTCCGCACCGGCCACCGGCGCGAGCGGCAGCATGCGTGCAGCGCGAGTTACCAACCGTACGGATTATAGCGGCTCGGAAGATCGAACGGCCCCGGCAGCGGCGACTGGTGCCAGCCCACGCGCCCGCCGGTGCTTTGCACCACGCTCAAAGGCATCGAATATGAGCCCACAGGGAAGGCGTAATCGGTGAATTTGCGCTCGCCCGGCAGAACTTCGGTCCCGGCGTCGAGGAACGAACGCGGCGCCACGGTGACCCGCGCTCGCGGGCGAGTAACGGGGCGGTCGGGCGAGGTGGTGTAGACGTATTGCTTCTTCTTGGTCTCGGCCGCGACCGGCGCAACGGCAATCGCCGTCACCGCGATCGCCGCAACGCAGAGCCCGGCCGCGTAAACTTTCATGTCCATGGCACCTCTCATTCGATTCCGTCCAAGTCGTACACTAGCCTTGTTTCAGCTCTCATAACAGCAGCCGCGGCCCGCGGCCGCCACTCCGTCACCGGGTGTGTCAAAATTCCCTCTATGGATTATCAGGGAAGATCGTTTAAGATTTCCGCGATTGGGGCATAAAATATTCCGTAAAAGACCCTTGCCAAGAGAAAAAACGACCAACGAGGAGGGAGCGCCATGTTCACACGTCGGCATCTCATCAAGGCAGCGGGCGCCGGACTTGCGTTCACCGGCTCCGGTTTCGGCCTGAGGTCGGTCGAGGCAGCGGCCGCCCCGATCGATCTGCCTGCCGCCCTGCCGGAGGGGGTGCGCAGCAACGCCATGCTCGATGCGCTGCCCGGCAAGAAGCCGCTGATCAAGCTCACCTATCGGCCTCCCAACTACGAGA
>WNFX01001548.1_pt1 | contig 23638 bp, 17 predicted proteins | sample 5400111 | NCBI WGS metagenome assembly WNFX01 (sample SAMN13153363, study PRJNA577476) | soil metagenome | isolation source: 40 cm soil or saprolite under grassland replicate 1 | place: USA:California | collected 2016-06-15
CTCCAACGACCAGACAGCCCGGTGACCTGAGCAGACATCTACCCATCTCAGCTGCCTCACGGCTCGCTACAGGCTAACGGCTTGCGCGAAGTCGGGCAGCCTTGGCTCAGTCATCACCTGCGAAACCATTAAAGCCCGCGGGACGAGAGCCGATCGCGGAACCTTGGATGGCACGGTTCGCGATGCTCGTTGGGTCGCGGCAGCGCGTGACCCGGATCATGGGGTGCGCCGGCGAGGGCTTGAGCCTCGCTGGCCTAGGGACCGGAGGCTGCCGACATTCGTTGACCTGCCGGCCGGGGCCACGGCTTCGGCCCGGCTTGGCTTGCGGCGGTCGTCACCGCCCGCGGCGAGTCGGGGAAGCTGGCGGTCACGAGACGTGTGGTGCTCGACTCAGCCCCGCCCGAGGTGCTTGCTGCCGGATCGCTGCGCTGGCCGCGGGCCGCTGGACGTTTGGGGACTGCTGCGGCCATGCTGGCGGCGTTCGCCACCTCGGCGATCACGTCCGAGTAGTCACATCGCAGACGGTCGGCCACCTGGGCGATCTGGCATGTCGCGCTGACTGGCAGAGTGCGCGCGATTACTGGCAGCTTGGGATTGGCGACGGGCCGCAGGGTCTCATCGAGTGTGGCGATGGTGCCTCCGCCTGTGGTCTGGAGGATGCGGCCGGCGGCATCCGGCGGCAGCATGTTCGCGATGTGCGTGGCCGCGCTGCGCATCGCCCAGAGCCGGCCTTCCGGGTGATCGAGCCGGCTGGCCCAGCTATCGAGGTGAGCGTCGATGACGACGGTGGCCAGCGGCTCGACGTGGTGCTGCAGGAAGCTGTCAAGGGCGGCCAGGCCGTCAGCGGTCAAAACGTCAGCCGGGTCCCGGCCGGGCGGCAGCATCACCGCTGCCGCCTTGCCGGTGACCGCGAGCAGAACGTCGTGTGCTCGGACCGCCGCTTCGCGTCCGGCGCGGTCACCGTCGAGTGCGACCAGGATGCCGGTCCTGGACAGATCGGCGGCGCGGGCTAAGGCCGCGGCCTGCCGGCTGGTGAGGGCGGTACCGCAGGGCGCGACTCCCGCGTAGCGGCCTGGGCTGACCGTGCTGACCGCGATCGCGTCGAACGGCCCCTCGACGACGACAGGAACAGCGCCGCGGGCCAGCTGCGGCCGCGCTTCGTGGAGGCCGAAGAGGAGGTCGCCTTTGGTGAACGCCGACGTCTCCGGGCTGTTCATGTACTTCGGCACGGACGGCTCAGCCTTGGGATGGACTCGGCCGATGAACCCTGCGACCATGCCGGGCTCGTCGCGGATCGCCAGCATGAGGCGGTCGCGGAAGTGGTCGATGAGGGTCCCGCCGGACGAACGGCGCGCCAGACCTGCCGCCACGATCACATGGTCAGCGTGGCCGAGGCCGCGCAGGTGATCCACCAGCGCGGTCCATCCGCCCGGCGCATAACCGACTCGCCACTGCGTCCAGGTCGCCTGGCTGAGCCCGCGCGATTCGAGATAGGCGGGCACCCAGCTGCCGGCCAGATGGTCCAGGTAGAAGCGTTCCGCGTCCAGCAGTATCCGGCCGATGCCCGCGCGTGGCGGATCGACCGCGGCCGCGTCCGCGACCTCGGTGTGCAGGCTGGCGGCGGTAGCCGGGCAGTCGGCGGTGCCGGTTGGTTCCCCTAATAGATCGGTGCCGGCCGCGCGCTCTGGCCGGTGAGGCGAGTGAATCGGGCCGGCCGTCACCTGCGGCGGGCGCGCGGCGCTCACGGCGGAGTCGAGGTAGGCGGTGATCGTCGCGGCGGCTGTGTTGATGCGGGCTCCGCTGGCGGCGATGGTTTCCTGCGGACGTGCACGCGGGTCCGCGCCTGCCCAGCTCGCCACGTGGGGCCAGGAGCAGCCGGCGGTATCCAGGCCCAGGGGCGCGGCCACGATGAAGGCAATCGAGTCGGCTTCGAGCTTCAGGATGCCGCGGCATCCGGCGGAACTGGTTCCTGGCACGAGTGCGAGATTGTCGTGCGCCAGGACATGTCCGAGTTCGTGGGCAAGTGCCGTTGCTGCCTCGGCTTGGCTGAGCCCGGGACGGATCCGGATTCGCCGGCTGCGCCAGTTCGCGGCGCCGGGATCCGGACCAGTATCGCCCCGGTCGACTGCGAAGCCCTCGCGCCTGGCGAGCCAGGTAAGCACGTCCCATACCCCGGGTGGCGTCCCTCCGGCAGCCGGAGCAGGCTTCGGCGATCCGGCGCTGACGGTCCCGCTTGTCTGAGCGATGTCCCAGACGTAGCTGAGCCGTGCGGCACGAGCGGAGATCACCGCCTGGTCTGGCACGTGAGCCCTGGCTGACCGGTTGGAACGCCCGGTCCGGCGGGCGGGTGGAGCGGGCACGGCGATGAGCTGGATGCCTGGTTCGCCCTTGCGGACCTGCCGTCCCTGCGCCTGCCACTGCTGGTACCCGGCGAGCACGGTTGCGGCGGGCCGCTGCGCGGCGGTGAGCATGATGTTGGTGAAGCTCCAGCCCGGGAGCCGCGCCGCAAGGCGCAACCAGGCCTCCCAGTCCTCGCCCGTGACCAGCGACCGTACCTGGGCTGCCGCACGCTCCGACAGGGCCGCGATCGCTTCCTGCCGGTCTCCCCCAGGCCGCCGCCCGTCATGCGCAGGCTGGCGGTACGACGCGGTCACCCCGCCTCCGCCCCAGGCTGCAGCCCGCACACGGCCGATAGCCACCGCAGCCGACCGTTGGCGATGCTGAATCCCTGTGCCCGCAATCGCCTGGCCAGCTCCGCCTGGCTCAGCCAGCCATCGTCGGCCCGGGTTTCGGCGACGATCCGGGCTGCCGCGTCGATCAGTGAGCCCTCGGCACGCCGGGACATGCCCGGGCCGGAGCGCAGTGCCACCGCCGGCCGGCTGCATGCGGGATGTCCGGTGCCTGGCAGGTCGCAGACATTGCCTGTCCCCGCCAGTGCCGACCGGGAGGTTGCGGTGGCATCGAGGTCCGGCGCGGCGGGATACCTCTTCGCGGCGTCCTCGCCGACGACGTACGGCCAGCGGGCCAGCGGAGTGCGACCAGCCCGGCTGCCTGCCGCCGGGCCGCCCGTTCCGGGTGCGATCAGGCTGTCGAGTGCCGCCTGGGCTTGCTCTGGGCTGGTGTAGTCGAGTCTGGCCAGCACGCTGGTGAGCGTCAGGACCTGAACCTGGCGCAGGACCTCAGCGGCGACGAGCGGGTCGGTGAACCGGGCTCGCACCAGCGCGGCCTGGGCCCGCAGCTCGGCTCGCCGGATCCGGTAGGCGAGCGCGGCACCGGGCATCGCTGCCCGGTCCGGCGCGGCGAGCAGCTTGCGCAGCGCGTGCAGGCACCGCGCGGCACGGTCCACCCGGACCCGGCGCATCGCAGTCTCCGCGGACATGCCCGCATCAGCCGACAGCACCAGCAAGGCGCGGATCCGTTCTCCGGGGCGGAGCCAGCCCAGGCCGGTCAGCCGCCGTCGCGCGCTCCTGGCCAGGTGCCGCGTCTCCCGGAGCGAGAACTCGAACAGCGTCGCGGCGATCACCGGCATCAACGCGAATGCCTGGCGGGCGCCTGGGTGATCGGGGGCGTGCGTCCAGTTGAACAGGGCCGACGCAGCGACCAGGCCCCACACCGCCAGGCGAGGGCCGGCCGCCGACTCGCCGCGCGCCGCCCGCCGCATCAGCAGGACCGCGCACAGCCCGGCCGCGCCATCCAGCGCGCCCCACAGCAGGTAGGGCCATAACCCGCGCAGTCCCATGCTCACGCGCGCGAACCCGACCAGGCCATGAGCAGAGATCGCCGCGGCCACCGCCGCGAACCCGAAGAGCAGCCCGTACTGCGCCACCGCCGCGGCCACCTCGCGCGTGCGGGCCCGGTGCGCGGGGTCGGCGGTCACCGCCAGCCGAACCCCCGCAGCCGACCCGGCGACCACCACGACGACCGCTCCCGCGATGATCAACGGAAGGCCGTGCCGCATCATGCACCCGCACCCTGCCCCATCACATCAACTCAAGAAGAGGACTGTGGTTATCTGATTCAACTCAGATTGTTACCTCATCATAGGCCGCCCGCCTGCGGTAGTGTCAACCTGAGGTTCCGGCAGGACATGCGTACATTAATCTGAGATGATGACCGGATCCGGCGGGGAGGTGAACGATGACGCATCCGGCCACAGCGGGCGGCCAGGATGACCCGCCGCCGCGCACCCTCGCCGGCAAGGTCAACTGGCTGATCGAACGGGCGCACCCCGCGGGACGCGGCCCCTACTCCAACGCCGAAGTGATCGCCCTGATCGAGAAGGTCACCGGAGAGCAGTTCTCCCACACCACCATCTGGAAGCTGCGCAACGGCCAGGCCGCCAACCCGCAGATGCGCCTGATCGAGGCCCTCGCCCGCACCTTCGGCGTGCCACCGGCCTTCTTCTTCAGCGACTACGACGACGGGCAGGCCGGGCTGCTCCGCGAGCAGGTCGAGCTGCTCGCCCTGGTCCGCGACGCCGGCGTCACCAGCGCCCAGCTCCGCGCCCTCCTCCAGCTCAGCCCCGGCGCCCGCCAGGCAGTCGCCGACCTCATCGAGCACACCGCCCGGACCGAGGCACGCGGCAATCCGCCCGATCGCCAGTAACGCACCCGACCGCGCATTGGCCGCGGGCACTCAGGCCGCCGAACTCTGTCACCGCCCTGCCCCCTGGGCGGCCCGCGCCAGAGCCGGATGCCAACATCCTTCCGCGTCCGGCGTGCTCAGGCCAGCGCGCCGGCCAGCTCGGCTACCCGCCGGTCGCCCGGGCACCGGCCGTGCAGGTCCGCGCTGATCTGGCTGAGCGTGGCCGCGTGCGGCACCGAGCCGGTCCGGCGGACGGCTCGCGACGCTTCGATCGCGGTGGCGCATGCGGGACCGACGTCGCCAGCTTGCGCGTGCGCGAACGCGAGCCAGGTCAGGTTCTTCGCCGCTGCCCAGAGCGCCGTCTCATCCGGCGTGATGGTCAGCAGCGCCACGGCGCGCTCGTGCCAGCGGGAACTACTGCCCGCCAGGTACGCGCACGTGATGCCTTCCTCGTTCATGAAGACCGCCGGATTCAGCCAGTATGACCACGGCCGCTGATCCTGCGGCCTGCCGGCTAGCGCCGCCGCCAGGTCATGTGCCTCGCCCAGCTTGCGCTCCGCCGCACCGCTGTCACCAGTCATGGCGTGCCCGCGTGCTTCGAAGCCCGTGGCGTCGGCGCGCTGCCCGGCCGCAGCCCTGACGTCCCGCTGCGCGCCCTGCGCCAGGCCGATCATCGTGCCTGCCTCGCCGGCATCGGCGGCCAGGTAGGCCCTGGACACGAGCAAGGTGGAGATCATCGTCCGGTCGCCCAGTTCTTCCGCCCACTCAAGCGCCTGAGCGCCGCAGGTCCTGGCACCGGCCACGTCGCCGGCCTGGCGGCACAGCTGACCGCCGAACTGCGCCCACTGCTGCGCGACATGAACGAGCGGCGGGCGCACCGGCCCGTGCGCCTGCCTGACGAGGTTCTCGACGACGGCAAGCTGGGCGAGCGCAGGCCGCAGCATCGCAGCCGACCCGAGTGCATCGTCCGCGTGCCGGGCGCTGGCCAGCACATCGGCCAGTGACTCCACCGCGGCCAGGTCAACGTGCGACTCGTGACGCGCCACCCACGCAAGCCTGTCGGCGGCCTCCAGGCCGATGCCCAGCAAAGCACCCGCGATCAGCCCGCCGGCCAGCACCGACCGGCGACCAGGCCCGGCTTCCGCCCGTGCGATGGCAGCCAGATCCCCGCCCGCGCCTAATACCTCATCAATACGGTTCGCCATCTTCGCGGACGGTGCCTGCTTCCCGCTCCGGTAGCGGCAGATGAGCGCCTTATCGCACGGGACCATGCGCGCCAGCGCACACCCGCTGATACCGCGCGTCGCCATTAACGCGCGCAATTCCCCTGCAAAACCCATTCGCGCGCACCATTCCGCGTTGATGTCAACCCGTTGACGCCTTGACGACCGCGCCTTCAATATCGCACGACGGCTGCCAGCGCCGCCACAGTAGACCCATGACGTACGACACAGACTCGGGCTCACCGCCTTGGCGAGTCAATCCCGCGGCCGGCGGTCGGCCTCGGGCACGACGAACCAGCCCCGGCCAGGGACCTGCCGGATCAGCCCCTCATCCGCCAGCACGCGCAGCGACTTCGCCGCAGTGGTCCGGGCGATGCCGTAGGTCTGGCATAGCGTGCGGATCGACGGGACGGGACGGCGCGCCTCGATCTTGCCCGCCTCGATCTGGCCGCGCAGGATGCCCGCTACCTGCATGTAGACCGGCTCATCCCACTCCCTGTCTATGACCATGGCGCGACGGTAGGCTCCTACGGGCGGGCACACGTGACGCAGCGTAGACCATGGCGCGACCCTGTAGGCAGGGTAGACTAGTATAGGACACCAGCTATACGCTGGGCATTCATCCGCAAGCAGGCGGGCCCGGCCGACGATTGCGCGCCGACCGAGCCCTAGAACGAGTCCTAACGAGGAGGACCCGCCCATGGGAGACAACCGTCCCACAACAGCCCCGGCACCGACCAGCATCAGCGACTTAACGCAGCAGTTCGGCCAGCGCTGGACAGTCGCCTACGACGCGACCCTGAACGTCTGGTCCGCCGAGCAGCGTTCACCAGACGGCCGGCACATCCGTTTCCTGGCCGCCCATGCGCCCGGCGAACTGGCGAACAAGCTCGCCGGCGCCGAACTGGTCGAGCCGTGACCGCGCCGCACCACGGCGACCGGTACCAGCGGCTGCAGGCCCTCGAGGACGCGCTCAAGTACCGGCGCGCCCGGATCGCCGAACCATGCGGCGCCTGCGACGCCTTGCCGAACGAACAGTGCGACGACCACGCGCGCGACGTCGGCCTCATCGCCGAGTACGAACGGGCGGCGCGCAGGGAAATGCAGAGAACGCCCCGGCGCCGGGGCGCGTTCGCCATTTGCAAGCACCGGATGCGCGGAATACTGGACGTGTTCGGCGTCAACGGCCAGGACCCCGCCACGCGGCTTCGCGTGTCAGCCGTGCACGGCCCGTGCGGCACCTCCACGCGGGCACGCGAACTGCCCGCCGTGCGCTGCCCCACTGGCCCGATGCGCGCCAGACCTCGGCTGGGTGTCGTGGCCAATCACAGCCATCAAATGCTCGAGGAAGCCTGCGCCGCGGCCGAGGTCGAGGTCGGCGCGTCCGGCCACAGCATCCTGATCTGGCTCGCCCGCTTCGAGCCCAAGACGTGCGCCGCAATCGCCAGGCTAATCCGCCGCGCAGCCGCAGGCCAGGGAACCGGAGCGCAGGCAGACTCCATGAGCCCCGACGAGATCACCGGCCCCGGCGCTGAGGAGGCCGGCCAGTGACCCACTGCTGCTCACCGGGCGCCGGGGCCCCGCTGCCGACTGAACCACCGGTACGTTCCGATCCCGGGTTCGCACGGAAGAAGCACACTTGCTGCAGGAACCAGATCTCTTGCGGTTACGCGTTCGCCCGTGTGCCGAGGGGCAACCGGTGAACCGCGGCGACCGCGTGGAGCTGGTCACCGTCGACGACGGCTACCGGACGTTCGCTGTCTCAGCCGGGGAACTGGGAACAGTCGACCTCGTCGATTCCCTCGGCACGATCCACATCCGCTGGGACTGCGGCAGGCAGTTCGGAGTCATCACCGAAGCGCGGGACATGATCCGCGCTGCGCCAGATCCGGGCGAGCAGCCATAGCGCTGCCCTGGCGGGCCGGTAGCCGTAGCCGACCGTGATGTCCTGCAGGAGGCTCCAGACCCCGGCCGTGAACGCCTTCGTGCTGCGCTGGAGGCGTTCGGCGGCGTAGAGCACCTGGCGCGCGTCAGAGGGCTGGCCGGTCGCTCAACCAGGGCCAGCTCGCAGTGCGGATCGGACGTGACTGCCGCCCCATGCCCATCCAGCCCACCACCTCCGGCCAGCGGCGCTGGACCTGGAGCTACCACGGCAATAACGGCACCCACCCCAGCAACGACCACGAAGGCACCGCCGACGCCATCGAGAAGTTCCTGCGCGACAATCCGGCACTCGCCGGCACCGAGCTGCTGTACCGGATGGACCACCTGGGCTGGACCATGTGACAGGAGGACGACGAGCTACTCGAACGCGCCAGAACCAGAAAGCAGCCGCGATCATACGAAAGGACACCGCCCCAATGGCCCGCAACCAGCCCAGCCCGGCCATCACCATCACCACCCGCGCGAGAACATGGTTCTCCCGGATGAGAACGCGCAACTACCCCGGACCACCCAGAGCACCCGCAATACGATGCCGCACGAGCCCGCGAGCTACTCGCCAGGACCGGTGAGCTACCGCACCGCAAACGGGACCTGACCATCATGCTCACCCAGTACCGGCACGCCCTGCACAGCCTCGCCACCCAGCCCGCCACCAGCAAGACCAGCCACACCGCATAACCCCTGCTAGTCAGCTCGCCTCCACGCTCGCCGGATCAGCAAGCACACCCAACTCCCGCACACCGGGGACCGCATCCGGTTCTCCCGCACCGAGGGCCGCCCGGCGCCAGCCCAGCCGCCTCCGCAGCGCGGCCTGCCTGTCCGCGAGCACCGGCCGGATGGCCTGGCTGATCCGGAGCATGTCCGGATCAGCGGCCGGTGCCGCGGCCAGTTCCGGGGCTGGGTACCTGCGCGTTCAGGGGCTGAGTGGTTTCAGGAGCTGCCAGGTGCTGCCGTTCCAGCGTTCGGCGAGGGTGCGGCCGGTGGTGAAGCCGACGGCGATGCACCGGGCGGGCCGGCCGCAGGAGACGTCGGCCAGCGCGCCGCCTGGTCCGGCTAGCCTGGTGACCCGCCAGGTCTTGCCGTTCCAGGCCATGGCCCGGCCGAATTCCAGCTGGGTATGAAGGCCGATGACGATGTAGGTGCTCACGCCCATGCAGCTGGCGATGCTGGGGCAGGAGATGTCCGCCGGGCCGCCTGGGACGCGGGGCATCTTGAGTACCCGCCAGGTCCGGCCGTTCCACCTGGCCGCCAGGTTGGCCGCGCCGCTGCCGATGCTGCCGACGGCCATGCAGCCCGCCCGGATGACGCAGGCGACAGCGTGGAAGCCGCTGTTGCCGCCGGGATCGGGACTGTGCACGGTATGCCAGCGGGTGCCGTTCCACACGTCGGCGAGAGTCGAGGGGACATCTTGATGCTGGTCCAGGGTGTAGAAGCCGACGGCCATGCAGAACGCGGGGCGGGTGCAGGACAGGCCGAAGAAGGCGGAGCCGGTGGCGGCGGGGGGGACGGCCGGCGGTGCGGCGTCGCGCCACGCCCTGCCGCGCCATATCTCGGCGCCTGGGGTGCGGCCGGGGGCAAGGGCCAGGCACAACACGCGGCTCAGGCAGGAAATCTGGTCTATCCCGGCATTGCCCTGCGGGATGGGCACTGGCTTCCACCGGGTACCGTTCCAGGTTTCGGCCAGCGGGTTCCCCCCGTCCGCGTCGCCGCGCCCCGCGGCCAGGCAGAACGATGCGCTGAGGCAGGTCACATCGGTCAGGCTGCCCAGCAGGCCAGGCGGGCTCGCCGGCCGCCAGGTCCGGCCGTTCCAGACCTGGGCCAGGGCCTGGGTGATGTCCGAGCCGTTGAGGTACTCGCCGACGGCCAGGCACCACCGCACGCGCGGGCAGGACAGGCTCCACAGGGCGTCGAAGCGCTCGGTCCGCAGCACCCGCCACCTGGTGCCATTCCACGACGCGGCCAGACGCCCGCCGGTGGCCATGCATCTGGACGGGCCGGGGCAGGAGACGCGAGACAGCCCCTCATGCCGGTCAAACGCCCCGGCGAACGGGTCCGGGACGGTGCGCAGGGTCCAGCTCGCACCGCCCTGCCATTCCTCCGCGAACGGGCCGAAACCCCCCGCCGCGTTGTTCGCCGCGCCGACCGCTATGCAGCTGGTAGCGGAGGCACAAGACACATCGTTCAGACTGGGAAACTGGCTGCCTGCCGGGCTCGGGGCGCTGAGATTAGTCCAGCTGCTGCCGTCCCAGGCTGCCGTGAACATGGAGAACCCGCCACCGAGCACCATGCAGGCGCTTGCACTCGCGCACGAAACACCGCCCAGCACGGCCGGGCCCGCCGGCGCCGTCAGGAGCGTCCAGGTGCTGCCGTCCCAGGATTCGGCCAGCGGATGGATCTGCTGGGAACTACCGGTGCCGGTGATGAACCGGCCCACGGCCATGCAGGTCATGGCGCGCACGCACGACACGCCGGAGAACCCGGCGGCGGTGGCGCCGGGCGGGACGGCGGGCGTCATCCGGCTCCACGCCTTGCCGTTCCAGCTCTCGGCGATGGTCGGGCTTGGCGAACCCAGGTTCCGGTCGCTGCCGCCCACGGCGACGCAGCGCGAGGCAGTCACGCACGACAGGCCCAGCGCCGCGTGGAACGCCGGGGCCGCCAGCGGCGGCAGCGTCCGCCAGGTCTTGCCATCCCACTCATCAGCGAAGGCCACGCCTGTCTGGTTAGTGTTGCCGATCGCTATGCACCGGGTGGCGCTAGGGCACGAGACGGCATTCAGGACCGAGTCGGGCTGCTGTTCGGGCGTGCGCAGCGTCCGCCAGGCCCGGCCGTTCCAGATCTGGCTGAACGGGCTGCTGAACGGATCGCCATCCGCCTCGCCCACGCCCATGCACAGCGACGCGGCTGGGCAGGAAACATCAAGTAGTCCTTGCTTGCCCGGCAGCCGGATGCCCCCGGACGACGGTAAGCCGCCGGCCTGAGCCCCGATCGCGGCCGCCACCGCCGTGACCCGCGTCGCCGGGCCGCCGGGCCGCGCAGACGCCGAGCCGGCGCTCAGCACCACGACAGCCGCCGCAGCGGCAGCCAGTAAGGAACGCACCGCGGACCGGCCTGCATGCATCTCCGTCACGTCCATCCGAAACTAGCAGTGATATTCAAATCGCCATGAATACGATATAGATCGCGAAATGGCAGGCGGCTGCCGCCGAACAGCATGGCGCACGCGGACGTGGTCCGCGCGCGGTGGCGTGGTCATGGGTTGCGGGACCGCAGCAGCCGCCACCTGGCGCCGTCCCACCGGTAGGCGGAGGTGAGCTGGATACCCCGCTCGCCGACCGCGACGCAGCGGCCGGCGGCCGGGCACGAGACGCCGTACAGGTCGTTGAAGGCCGGGTCAGGGCTGCGGATCGAAGCCAGCCGCCGCCACGCGCGGCCATTCCACCGCTCAGCGAGCACGAAGGCCTTGCCCGACGAGCTGACGTAGCCGCCGGCCGCTATGCACCTGGCCGGCCCCTGGCAGGACACGGCGGTGAGGAGCCTTCTGAGCTGCCCGCTGATCGCCGGGGTGGCGCGCACCCGCCAGCGGCTGCCGTTCCAGCTCTCCGCCAGAGTCCTGGCCGGGAACTCGGGCCTGGACCTGGGGAAGGTGCTGCCCGCCGCCATGCAACTGGCCGGGCGAGGACAGGAGATCGAGGTCAGGACGCCGGTGCCACCGGGGATGGGGGTGGTCAGCACCTGCCACGCCGTGCCGGTCCAGCGCGCCGTCAGCGGGCGCAGCAGGCCATTGCCGGCGCTGTCGTCGCCGACGGCGATGCAGTTGCTGCCGCTCGTGCACCAGACCCCGGTGAACTCAGCGACCTGTCCGCCGGGATCCGGGCTGGGCTGGACGGTCCAGGCGGTGCCGTCCCAGGTCGCCGTCAGGGTCTGGGGGCGTCTAAGGCTGAGGTAGCTGCCGACCGCCATGCAGCTATTGACCGCCGGGCACGAGACGGCCCTGAGCGCGCCGTTGTGCGGGATGACCAGCGTCGTCCAGGAGGCGCCGTTCCACTGCTCGGCGAAAGCCTGGCGGCTGGTTCCCGCGTCGTAGTAGCCGACCGCCATGCAGTTCGCCGCGGTCGGGCAGGAGACGCCGGTGAGTACGTTGAGGTTCGGGCCCGGGCTGGGCGTGGCCAGCACCAGCCACCGGCGGCCGTCCCACCGCTCGGCGAGCGTCACCTGAACATCGGAGCCATTGATGCGGTTGCCGACGGCCATGCAGCGCGCGGCCGATGTGCACGACACCCCGGATAGGCCGTTGAACGCATCACCAGGGCCCGGGGTCCTGCGGACCCGCCAGGTGCTGCCGTTCCACTGCTCGGCCAGCGGCAGCACCGCCCCGTCCAGCGTCCGGTACCCGCCGACCGCCATGCAGCCTGTCCCGCTCCGGCAGGCAATGCCGGGCAGCGACATGCCCGCCGTTCCCGGCTGCGCGAGCATCAGCTGCGTCCAGGAAGTGCCATCCCACGCCATCGCCTGCGAGGCGGAGACCGCGATGCAGCTGGCAGCGCTGACGCAGGACACCGCGGACAGGCTGCCGGCACCCGGCGTGCCCGCCTGCTGCCAGGTACTTCCGTTCCAGGCCAGGGCGAGGATGCAGGCAAATGCGTCGCACGGTGACGCTACCTCACTGTCCGTGAAGCCGACTGCCATGCAGAAGGAGCGGGTCGGGCAGGACACATCAGACAACTCGCTTTCCGCGCCGCCAAGCGGGGTAGCAAGCTCCTGCCACTTCCTGCCGTTCCACTCCTCAGCCAGCGCCATATCGGCCTTTGAGTCTGGGTCCAGGCCGGCGCCGACCGCCATGCACATGGACGCGCTGACGCAGGACACGTGGATGAATCCGATGATTGTGACCCGGCACGGTTCCAGATTGGGAAACGCCCGCCACCTGGTGCCGTTCCACGCCGCGGCGCTCTCGCACACAAACTCGGGCCGGGATTCCCCGGAGCCGACCGCCATGCAGAACGACCGGCGCGTGCACGAGATCCCGACCAGGCGCAGGCCCCGCGGGGTCCGCGCCGCCGTCCAGGTGCGGCCATCCCACCGCTGGGCCGGGCTGCCGAGGGCCATGCAGAACCTCGCGCTCGTGCAGGAGACACCGGACAGGCCGGTGCCGCGCGCGCCCGGCACGACCAGCCACCTGCTGCCATTCCACTTTTCCGCCAGCGAGTGCCTGCGGCCCAGGGCGTCGGCATAACCGCCGACCGCCAGGCAGAAGGAGGCGCTCACGCAGGAGATTCCAGCCAGCACGGCGTCGGCAGGCAAAATGGACCGGTCAGGGAAGCCCCGCACCGGCGGCCGCCCGCCCGCCCGCCGCGCCGCGCTGATCACCGGCGCGCCGGCGCCCGGAATCGCGGTGGCCTGACCCGGGCCCGTCCGGGCCCTGGCAGAACCGCGCACCGACCCGGCGGCCGGCCCGGCCACCCCAGCCGCGAGAACCACCGCGAGAACCACCGCAGCCGCCGGGCCGCCATGCACGAACCGGGCCATCAAGCGCATCATCATCACCTGCCCGCAGCGCCGCTGCGTCCCCGGCGGCCAGGCCAGGCTTGACGGACCCGCGCGGATCAGCCGCCATTTCACCCGCGCCAGAATAACCGGCGGCAGGCGCCTATAATGCTCGAATTGGCCCCAGAACCGGCATGCAGGGAACATTTGATCATCTCGGCCGTTTTCAGGGCCGAAAACAATGATACAAAGACAACCCGACTATTACCATCGCCGCGCTCACCGGATTTCACCACCAAAAGGAGAAAGCCAAGCGCGCCGCGGCCGCCACAAGCACCAGCCCCGGCGGCGAGACCGCGTCCACGGCAGTGCGCGACCGCTGATCGACGACCACGACCGGGCTCTGCTCGTCCCCGGCAAGCCAGCGCAACGACATCGGGCGGCCAGACGGCAGCGCGCAACCTCACCCGCCCAGATCCGAGATCCGATGAACGCGCCCCGCGTGCTCCTAACCCCAGCCGCCCCTCTCCAACTCAAAATCCGCGGCACAACACCGGCCAAGATGTCCTGCGCTCCAACCCAAACCGCCGCATCAGCCAGCTAACGGCGCCGATCCGGCGCTCGGCGCAGGCGCTGCGCGCCCAGGGCAAGGGCATCAAGCCGATCATGCGCGAGACCGGGCTGGCCAAGGAAACCGTCCGCCGCTTCTACCGCGCGGCCAGCGCCGGCGAGCTGCTCGCCAAGATCGCGGGCGGCCGGCCGTCGGTCCTGGATGAGCACAAGCCGTACCTGCACCAGCGGTGGAACGAGGGCTGCACCAACGTCCGCCAACTGCACGCCGAGCTCCGCAACCGCGGCTACCACGGCAGCTACGGCACCGTCCGCAGCTACGTGCAGCCATTCCGGGAACTCGGTGCCGCCCCGCCGGCCGCGGCCGCCCGGCCGAAAACCCGCGAGGTGGCCAGCTGGATCCTCCGGGACCCAGACACACTCGATGACGAGGAGAAATTCAAGCTCGCGCAGGCCCGGGACCGCTGCACGCACCTGGACACCCTCGCCACGCACGTCACCGAATTCGCCAAGATCCTCACCGGCCGGCACGGCGACCGCCTCGACGACTGGATCGCCGCCGTCGAAGCCGACGACCAGCCTGAACTGCACTCCTTCGCCCGCGGCCTCAAGCACGACTACGACGCCGTGCGCAACGGCCTGACCTTGCCCTGGAACTCCGGAGTCGTCGAAGGCACCGTCAATAAGATCAAAATGCTCAAACGCCAGATGTACGGCCGCGCAAGCTTCCCGCTGCTCCGCAAGCGGCTCCTGCTGACCGCCTGACAGGGCTCGTTACCATCACGAAATACGGGCCAGATCCAGTTTTCACGTGCCGCCGACAACGCTGGCCTCGAAGACGCGAAAACGCTCCGGCCGGACATCACCGGCACTCCGAGTCAGCCACGAACGCGGTGGCCCGGCGGCAGACTTTGACACAAAGTCTTACTGGAAGCCGGAGATCTGAGGCCGAAGGTCACGATGGCCAAAGACCTCCCACCCGCCAGAATCGACATTCTGCGCGGTAGCGCAGCCGAATGGCTACTCGGTTCATAGGAATACCTATTCGGCGATATGTGCGCTATTAGGCGTTTCGAGTGCCGCCATCGTACTTACTCTACGTAGCCGACTTAGATTGTTCTGCGGGTGAATGCCTTCGCAGTGAGTTCGCTGAGATTGCAGCCAGTGGTGATCTGGTTTCGTTGGCGGGCCGTTCACAGGATCACCAGCACAGACAGGGCTATTGCGATACCGCCAAGGCGTCCGGCCGGATTACAGCAAGAACAGTCGTTTCTTCCTGATCTGCGCGCGGGATCGACCGATGCGCCCGCAGTTCCGGCGCGCAGGTCACCGCACCGTTTGTGCACGATCCGGGCCAGTCGCCTTGGTCGGCGCGACGGCTCGGGGGTGATCGGCGGGACACGCGACGGGATCGTGCTTCGGGAAGCTGCGCTGGGCGACACTCGCCGGCTTCCGCCACCGGTAGCCGTTCGTTAGCTCCGACACCTGGGCTGCCGAAACGGGTGGCTCGGCAGCAACCTGGCCCGGCGATTCGGCAAGGGCTGCGCGCATGGTGGATCCATCGATGCCGCTCGCCCCATGACTTCCGTCGCTCTGCGGCGTGGCTGCTTCGATTAGCTGCTGCTCTATATCACGCACTCGCTCCCGGGCGGCGCCGAGCTGGCCGACCTGGGAGAACGGCTTGCCGATATCGTCGCGGGCACGGGCAGCTTCGGTGCGCAGCCGGTCGATCTCATCGAGTGTCTTGGCCTTGAGTGCCTCCAGGCCGGCGAGCCGGTTCTCCAGGCGGATGACCAGGCCTGCCGGGTCCGTTTCGGCGAGCTCCTGGGTGGTCATGCGCACATCGGTGCCTGGGGCGCCGTCGAGCGCCAGGACGATCTGGATCGAGCCGAGTACCCGGTCAATCGCGCTGGTCACCTCGAACCCGCCCAGGTGACCTGCGCGCAACTCGGCCCGCCGCTGGCTGCCGTCGAGCGCGGCGGCCTGCCGCTGGAGGAGCCGCCGGAGCTGCTCCCCCGCGTCGATGCGCTTGCCGTACCGGATGCCGTCGACCGTCATGGTGAACGCATCGCCGCGCGTCTGCTGGCGCCGGCTGATGGCAGCGTCGATATCGCCGGTGAGCGCGATCAGGCTGCTGGCCCGGTTCTCGGCGCTGGCGAGCTTGTAGCGCAGGGTGTCCTGGTTGCGGTGGTGGGAGCGTTCGGCGCGTTCCAGGCGGGTCAGTTCGGCGTCGGCTGCTGCCTTGTCCATCAACAGCGGGTTGCCGGTGGCGAGGGCCTTGACCTCGTTGTAGGACAGGGCGGCGTCGCCGATGTCCTCGATCTCGCGGATGTCCAGCCGGCCGCGCATGACCTGGGCGATGAAGCGCGCTTTCCGTTCCACCGTCTGCCACATATAGCCGTCAAATGATTGCTTCGTGACATACCGCAGGATCTGGGCTTCGCTGTTGTGGTTCCCCTGGCGCAGGATGCGGCCCTCGCGCTGGGCGACGTCGGCGGGCCGCCATGGGCAGTCCAGGTGGTGCAGGGCGACGGCCCGCGTCTGGATGTTCGTGCCGACGCCCATCTTCTCGGTGGAGCCGATCAGGACGGCGATGGTCCCGGACCGGCAGGCGGCGAACAGCTCGCCCTTGTCCCGGTCGGTACGCGCCTCGTGCACGAACCGGATCGCCTGGCGGGGCAGCCCGCGGGCGGTGAGCTGGTCGCGGAGCTCGGCGTACACGTTCCATCCGTCTGCCGGAGTGCCCAGGTCGCAGAACACGATCTGCAGGCTTCCACGAACCGAGCTGTCCTGGCCCTCGGCCGCCGGGTACACGTCGCCGCGGTGCGCCTCCCAGATCGCGGCGATCCGGGCCGCGGCTTCCCCGATCTTGCCTGGCACGGTCGCGGGCTGGCCGATCAGCCGCAGATCGAGGGCGGCCTTGCGGCCGTCGCCGGAAACCTTCAGCATGTTGTCCTGTTCCGGGCTGACCGTCCGGCCCCGGATCTTGTCGGCCCGCTCCCCCAGTTCGGCGACGTACGCGACAAGCGCGGCGCAGGGCTGGACGATGACGGTCTCCGGCGCCCGCTCGCCGTCAGCTTCCCGCCGCGCGAGGGCTGGCGCGGGCAGGTTAAGGTCCGCACCGGTCTTGATGTCAGCGGAAACATGCCATATTTTTAACAATTCCGGCACGTTAGTGAACTTCGCGAAGCGGGTCTTCTGCCGGAAATGGCTGCCGCCTTCCGGTGCCATCTCGACCTGGGTGACGGTCTGGGCGAAGGTGGCGGCCCAGGTGTCGAAGTGCTCGATGCCGACCGCGCGCAGCAGGTCAGGCCGCAGGTAATGCTGCATGACGAACGCTTCGCTGATGCTGTTGGCGATCGGGGTGGCGGTGGCGAACGTCACGACCCGCGTCCCGTTCCGCTCGCGCAGGTAGCTGATCTTCATGTCCAGGTCCGATGCCCGCATCGACCCGTCGATCGCCGCTTCCGGGATATTCGAGGCGATGTGCAGATTCTTATAACCATGCGCCTCGTCCACGAACAGGTAGTCCAGGCCGGTGGCCTCGAACGTGATGCCCGGGTCCCTGACGGAGTCCAGCTTGGCCTTGAGCCTTTCGCTGGCTCGTAGCAGCGCGGCTTCGAGCCGTTTGACCGTCAGCCCGTCGCCGGACCTGGATTGCTGGATCCATTCACGGAATCGGTCAAGCTCGCGGTCGAGGTACGCCTGCTGGGCGTTGCGGCTCATCGGGATCCGCTCGAACGCTGACCTGGACAAGATCACCGCGTCCCAGTCGCCGGTCGCGCAGCGGGCCACGAACAGGCGCCTCCGATTGGCCTGGAGGTCTTCGCGCTGTGCGACCAGGACCCGTGCCTGCGGGTAGAGCTGCAGGAACTCGCGGCTGAACTGCTCGATCATGTGGTTTGGCACGATGATCGCGGGCTTGCGGGCCAGGCCGAGCCTGCGCAGTTCCATCGCGCCGATGGTGATCTCGGCGGTCTTGCCGGCTCCGACCTCGTGGAACAGCCCGACCGCGGGCTCGTTGATGATCCGCGCGACGGCGGCGACCTGATGCGGGCGTGGTTCGAAGTCCAGGGCCAGGCCGGGCAGCGACAGCTGCGCGTCGTCGTAGCTGCGCAACACGATGCTGTTGAACGTCTCGTTGTAGACGCGGGCCAGGTCCTCGGCCCGTGCCGGGTCTTCCCACACCCACTCGGCGAACCGGTCGCCCAGCTCGGCGGCCTTCTGCTGCACGGCGAGGGTCTCGTCGATGTTGAGCACCCAGGTGTCGACGCCGATCTTGTCGCGGACCTCGATTCTGCGCTGTTCCAGGATCGCTTGCGCCAGATGCGGCGCGGGGTAGCGGCTGGTGCCCCAGGTGGAGGTGGCCAGGATGGTGGATCTGGCGCCGGTGACCGTCCAGATCTGCCCGCCGGGGTGCTCGACCTTGACCAAGCGGTCGTCGAGGATCTCGCGCAAGAACTGGCGGACCACGGATGCACCGATCCAGGCGGCGCCGAGCCGGGCGGTGATCTCAGCCGGTGCCAGGTCGGCCGGGAGCACGTCGCGGAGCCCGGCGACGTTGACGGCGAAGCGGGGGTCGTCGTGCGCGGCTTGCTCGGCCGCCCGCAGCTTCGCGCGGACGTTGCCTGACAGGTATTCGGCGGCGGGAACGATCCGGCCGGTCTCCGGGTCGTCGTAGACCAGCGTGCCGAGCTCCTGGCGTGCCTGCTCCTGATCGGTGCCGAGCAGCCGGGCGATGGCGGGCAGCCGGACCTCTCCGCACAGGTCCACGCAGATCGCGAGCGCGTCGGCCGGGGTGTCCGCGCCGAGCCGCGGATTGCGAGGCGCCACGACCCGGCGGGTGAAGATGGCGGCCTTGGTGGCGTGCTGGCTGACCGGGTCGAACTGTTCAAGGGCCAGGACGACCGGGGCGAAGGGGTCGGTGCGGAATCCGCCCTGCGGCGGGCGGATTCGCGCCATCTTCTCGTCCCCGGTGTCCGGGCGGATCCGCCCGGTGTGCCGCCAGGAGAACCTGCTGACCGGGCCGTAGGCCTGGACGTAGGCGTCGTACCTGTGGCCCAGTTGCTGGCGCAGCCTGGCAAGGTCCGGGCTGTCGTCCGGCGTCGCGGCCTCGGCTTCCAGTAGCGCGGTCACCTGATCGCGGAGCCCGAGAAGCTGCCGCAGCTCCGCTGCCTGGCTCCGGGGTGCGGTCCAGGGCTCGGCCCGCCCGCCGGCGATCCTGGTGAACGTGCCATCGGCGTGAGCGTGCAGGTAGCCGTCGGGCCGGTGGGAGGGTGCTTCGGCGGGTATGGCCGGGCGGGACCGCCAGGATCGCGGCTCGGCCGGCGGCGTCCAGGTCAGGCCGCTGGTTCGGGCACGTCCGGCGATGCGGTCAAGGGCCGCGCTGAGCGCGGGCCAGGTGTCGCCGATCGCCGTGACCACAAGGTCGTCGGCCCGGTAGGCGCCGTTGACTGCGCTCAGCTCCCCGAGCACGGCACCGGGCTGGTCCAGGAAGTACTCGTTGACCGGCACCTGCGCGCCGTCCAGGCTGACGATCCTGGTCTGCTCCCAGGCGGCGGTGCCGGATTCCCGGCCGGGTTCACGCCGGCGCAGTATCAGCAGGTCGGTGACCACCCTGGTGCCGGCCGCCCGCTGATGCGCGCCGCTGGGCAGCCGCACCGCGCCGACCAGGTCCGCCAGTGCCGCGATCTCGCGCCGGACCGCGGGGTTCCTGGCGTCCATCGTGTAACGCGAGGTGAGCACCGTGACCAGGCCTCCTGGCCGGGTCAGGTGCAGCGCTTTGATGATGAAATGTCCGTGGATGCTGTGCCCGCCCCGGTTATGCCGGCGGTCGGTCAGCCGGATCGCCCCGAACGGCACGTTGCCGATCGCCAGGTCGAAGGCACTGTCGGCGGCGGCCCGTGTATTGGCGAAGGATTCGGCCAGGATCTGAGCGTCCGGGTAGAGCACCGCGGCGATCTGCGCGGTGACCGGTTCCAGTTCCACGCCGGTGAGCTGGGTCCTTGCAGGGGCGAAGGCGATGAAGTTGCCGCTGCCGCACCCGGGTTCCAGGACCCTGCCGCCGGTGAAGCCGAGCCGTTGCACGCCCGACCAGATCGCCTGCACCAGCGCGGCGTCGGTGTAGTGGGCGTTGAGGGTATTGCGTGCCGCGGCGGCCAGCTCCGCGGGCGAGAGGAGGCCGGCCAGTTCGGTGCGCGCCCACTCGTACTCCGCCCGCCTGGGATCGAACACTTCGGGGACGGCGCCCCATCCCGACCAGCGGGCCAGCAGCGCCTGCTCACCAGGCGCCGCCGGGCGGCTGTCCCGCTGGATCCCCCTCAGCGTCCGCAGCGCGGTGAGGTTGGCGCGGACGCGAGCGACCGCGCCGGATGGTGCGAGATCCTCCTGACCGCGGGGCTGGAACCGCTGCCCGGCTAGCTGCCCTGGGCCAGGTCCTGCTGCTCGGCGTTCACCTGCTCCCACAGCGGGTCGCCGCGGCTCACGATCAGCGGCCTGTGCTGACCCGTCGCCTGCACCTGACTGTCCTGGTCCTCGCTGTCCTGCCGGGCGCCCGGCTCCGGCAGGGGCAGGATCTGTTCTCTCAGGACGATCTCCTCGGCCTGGAGCCTGGCCATGTTCAGCCGGCCGACCTTGGCCAGATAGGCCTCCGCGGGCGGGTCGTCGCCCGCCAGGTCCAGCGCCAGGTCCGCGATACGCCTGGCCGCTTCCTCGCCAAGGCCGGTGAAGAAGCTGTCCGGGTCCGGTATCGCCGCGTACCGCTCCGGCAGCCACCGGGCCCAGTGCTGCCGCGCCATCATCCCGTAGTGATGCATCGTGATCGGCTCCCTCGGCCGCCGGCTCCCACAGGTCCTCCAGCGAGAGCTGGCCTTCTATCTTGTCGTACCTACGCCGCCGCGCCACCACGGCGCATCACCGGTCTCCGGCCGTTGCGGGCGCCGGATCCTGGTCGTCGCCGATCGCCCACCAGCCGACCGGCGCGTCCTCGGCCATGGCCTGGCGGAGCTCGATGTGCTCGTCCTCGGTGCACTGCGCGAAGGGGCCTGCGCGGCCAAGGAGGACGGGAAGCTGGTGATCAACATGGTCGCGGAGCCAGGTCGCTATCCCGGTGCCTGGTTCCATCCGCAGCGCTTCCCAGGAACGCCACAAAGCGGTGAGCCGGATGATGGCCTCGGCGTGCTGCCACCACTGGCGGCACCACCGGTACTCTCCGCCGAGCGGCCGGCGGAAGAGCGGCAGGAACTGGCCTCGCACCCAATCCTCGACGCCGTCATATAGGGGCGCGGCGGGGCGGCTGGCATCGGCTCCAGCCTGACCTGGAGCGGTGCCAGCGGGATGGGTGGTCACCGGGCGCTCGCTCCCCCGCCCGGCCCGGCACCGGCCGGCCGGTCCGCGGCGGGCGTCAGGGTCGCTGCTGCGTCAGTGCGCCACTGGCGCGCGTCGTGCGGCCCGCCGGTCAGAGCCGGAGCGGTCAGTGCCCGCGCTCCATGCCGCATGGCTTGGTCTGCCTGTCTGATGGCCGCGGTGATCCGGGGCGCGTCCGGGCTGGTGTACCAGGGCCGGAGCGCGATCAGGGCCGGGCGGGCCCCGGTGGCGAGCAGCAGCGCCGTTCCTGGCGTCAGCGCGCGGACATCGGCGGCCTGCATGATGTCCTGCCGGCGCAGCGAGATCTGCTCGCTGGCGCGGCCGTGGCCGTAGCTTGCCGACCGGACCGGGACGTCGTGCTGGCCGATCAGGGTGGCCAGGTCGCGTGCGAGCCGCGGGTCGTCGATCCCGGCGCCGATGACCTTGCGGGTGGCCGCGCTCCACAGCGCGGCCATGCCGGGCTCGCCCCAGACGCTGACGCCCTGCTGATAGGACTGCAAGATGGTGACCGGGACCATGCCGCGTGACCCGAGGTGGCTGTACAGGTCGGGCAGGTCGGCGATCCGGCAGATGTTGGCGGCCTCGTCCAGGATCAGGACCATCGGCGGGTCGAGCCGCCCGCCGGCCATCTCGGCTTGCCGGCGGCCGGCCCGCATCGCCATGTCGGTCAGCGCGGCGATCAGCGGCGACGCCGCGGCCCGTGATTCTGACAGCAGGTACAAGGTGTCCCGGGACGCGGCGAACGCAGCCGGGCTGAACGCCGGGAGCGGTGCGGCCGGAGGCGTCACCCAGGCCATGATCTGCTCGTCGTGCAGGCAGGCGGCAGCGGTGCGGGCGGTCTGGTAGATGCCGTCGCGGGTCTCCGGCGCGCCGTGCTGGGCACCACGCAGCGAGGACGCCAGCGCCCCGAAGCCGACCTGGTCCAGCAGACCGGCCGGCGCGGGTGACGCCGTCTCGTCCAGCCACCGGGCGACCTGGCGCAGCGACCTGGCGGACGTGGCCGCGGCGAGCAGCAGCGCGCACAGCAGTTCCTGCGCGGCCGGCCCCCACAGGTCACGCCGTGCCGTGTCCGCCACGGTCAGGACGAAATGCGAGGCCATCCGGTGTGCCGCCTCCACCGTGGTCACCCCGGCCAGCGGGTCCCACCACCACTGCTGGGGCTGGAACGTGATCCCCTGCGGGTCGAACAGCCAGGTCCGGCCGCGACCCGCTCGCGGCCCGGCGGTGGCGGCCCACAGGTCGGCCTTGATGCTGGTGGCGACGACAGGGCCGGGCGCGGACAGCACGTAAGGCACGCCCAGAGTGGTGGTCTTGCCCGAGCGGGGCGCCATGAACCCGATGATCGTGTCCTCCCAGGACGCGTACAGAGCCGGGCCGCGCCCGGCCGGCTGGCGAAGGTCGCCCAGGATCAGACCCGTGTCTGCGGGAGTGATCCGGCGCGGGCCGGCCGCGGCCAGGGACGGGCGCAGCCGGGTTGCCGTCCGCGCGGACGGGGCTGTGGTGAGGGGTTCGATGCCCGGGTTCCTGCGCAACGCCGCGACCGGATCGCCGGGCCGCGCCCGGTGCCTGGATACCTGCCACCACGCAAAGGCGGCGGCCCTGATGAGCCGTCCCGCGATGGCAGCGGCGATCGCGATCACGAGCCAGGTGGGCGTGCCCGGCCATGTCCTGGCGATCCGGCCGGCCGCCAGGTCCGCGACCCACTGCTGGCTGAACGCGGGCACCTGGCCCCCGGCCAGCGCGGCGGCGACGTGCGCGGCGGCCCACACCGCGCCGGTCACGGCGACCAGGCTCCAGCACAGGCCGAGGATGCACCACATGCCGATCGCGGTCTCAGCCGTGACCGGGGCCCGCGGGCCCGTGGCCCTGGTCACGGCGCGTCCTGCGCCCGGTCAGCGCGGATGGCCTGGTCTGTGTCGTACAGAACGTGCTCCGGGCCGACCAGGCTGAGTTCGACCGGGATGCCGAGTCTGCCGCCGGTCTTGATGAGATATTTCCCCCGGCCCGGGTGCCGGGCTCCGGGCTGCCAGGAGTCCGGTGCCGACCAGGAGGCGACGAGTTCCTGCTCCGGGCCGGTCAGCGGCGCGATGTGCTGGACCTGTGCCAGTTCGCGGGGCGGCAGCCCGGCCAGCACCGTGATCGCGCAGCGGTCGGCGAACCCGCGCGCCCTGGCCCGGTCTTCCTCGCTGGCCAGGGCGTCGAGGTCGGCCAGGGAGTGAGTGATCATGATGCTGGCCATGCCCTTGGCCCGGTTCAGCCGGGTCAGGCTGTCGGCGTACTCCACCAGGCCGGGCGCGCCGCGCAGGGCACGCCACAGTTCGTCCATCACGGCGAGGTAGGAACGACGGGAGGCGATCCCGTGAACGGCGAGCGCGGCCGTGGCGTCCGCTATCGCGAAGCCGTACGCCCAGGTGCACAGCATCGCCGCGGTGAGCAGCTTGTCCCCGGCGGCGCCGACCCGTGAGATG
>WNFX01002648.1_pt1 | contig 23636 bp, 19 predicted proteins | sample 5400111 | NCBI WGS metagenome assembly WNFX01 (sample SAMN13153363, study PRJNA577476) | soil metagenome | isolation source: 40 cm soil or saprolite under grassland replicate 1 | place: USA:California | collected 2016-06-15
GAGCAGGCGCAGGTGCTGGGAGACCGCCGGCCGGCTGATCGGCAGTTGCTCGGCCAGCTCGCCCACCGAGCTCGGCCGTCGGGCCAGCAGCTCGAAGATCGCGCGCCGGGTCGGGTCGCCGAGCAGGCCCAGACCGGCATCTCCGTAAGCGTCCACGAACGGTAAGCTACCACTTACCATCGCTGCGGTCCAGGCAGCGGACATCGGCATCTGACAGGGCGCCCGGCGGCGACGGCGGGCGCCCTGCCGTGTCAGAGCTTGTAGCCGATCCGGCGGAGGAGCGCCTTGCGGGCCTGGACGTCCTCCTCGGACTCGGTCCCCAGCGGTACGCCACCATCCACGACGCCGAGAATGCCCCGCCCCCGGTCGGTCTCGGCGACGACGACCTCCACTGGGTTGGCGGTGGCGCAGTAGATGCGGCATACCTCGCGGACCATCTTGACCTCGTTGAGCACGCTGATGGGAAAGCCCTCGCGGAGCATGACCACGAAGCAGTGCCCCGCGCCCACCTCCCGGGCCGCGCCGACCGCCAGGTCGACCAGCTCCTGATCGTTGCCGCTCCGGCGGATCAACCGGGGCCCGGACGACTCGCAGAAGGCCACCCCGAACCGCAGCACGGGCGACGCCTGCGCCAGTGTCTCGTGCAGGTCTTCCACCGTCTTGATGAAGTGGGCCTGGCCGAGGATCAGGTTGACGTCCTCTGGCTTGTCGATCGGCACGACGTGCAGATCCATGGGTCGGTTCCTTTCCCGCGACGGTGGCTGGACGTGGTCGCGACAGGTTGACACGCCTTCGCCCGGGCCGCGCGCAGCTACGGGCGCGGCGTGTGGTGCCCGGTGTGCAGGTGGTCGTGGAAGGCGCGGATCAGGCCCGCGAGCCCGAGCGCGAGCCCGGCGCGCTCGTCCGGGGTGAGCGCGGCGAACAGCGCGGCATGCCGGGCGTGCAGATCCGCGCCCACCCGCGAGGCGACGGTTCGGCCCTTCGCGGTGAGGCGCAGGCGGTAGAGACGCCGGTTGGCGGGGTCGCGCTCGCGGGCCAGCCATCCCCGGCGCTCCATGCCCGCGGCGAGCCGGCTCACCGTGCTCTTCTCCAGCCCGAGCCGGTCGCCCAGGTCCCGCTGCGACAGCGTGCCCGCCTCGGAGAGCTCACCGAGGGCGAACACCTCGGAGACGGAGACGCGCACGCCGCCGTGGTCGTGCACCTCGAGGAGCCCGCCGGCCTGGGCGAGCTGCTGGAGCAGCCGCCGCAGTTGGTCGTCGGGGAACGGTCCCGCCGCCGGACTGTCGGTTGTGTCGTACAACTATTCGTCCTAGGATCGTCACCAAGAGTTGTTCGATACAACTATAGAAGGGATGCCCCATGCCGACGATCCACCGGGCCCACGGCAGCAGGTTCGGGTCCTTCGACCATCCCGACCGCTACGACCGCTGGGCCAGCCGGTTCTTCGGTGGCCTGTACGAGCGGGTCGCCGCCGACGTCGCGGCCGCCGGCCTCCCCGACGGCGCACGGGTGCTGGACGTGGGCACCGGACCGGGGCGGGTGCCGCTGGCGATCGCGCGCGCCCTGCCAGGGTTGCGCGTCGAGGGTCTCGATCTGTCCACCGAGATGGTCGCCCAGGCCAGGCGCAACGCCACCGACGCCGGTCTGGACGATGCGGTGCGCTTCACCGTGGGTGACGTCGCCGACCTGCCCTACGCCGACGCCACCTTCGACCTGGTCGTCTCGACCATGAGCCAGCACCACTGGGCCGACGCCGCCGCGGGGCTTCGTGAGCTGCGCCGCGTCCTGCGCCCCGGCGCCCAGGTCTGGATCTACGACGTGCGGTTCGCGCTCGGCCGGGCCGAAGCCGCCGCCCGAGCCGCGTTCCCCTCGGTGGACGTCCGTCGGGAGAGCCTGCGGACCGGTTGGCTGCCGCTGCGACTCCTCAGGCGGCTGGTGATCGATCCCGCCGAGGCACGCGTCTGAGTCTCGCCGCTCGAGCTGATCGGGGCGGGCTCGGCGGTCCACCTTGGAGCCTTCTATCTGCTGTCTCATGGGTTGCTGAAGATCGTCCTGGTCTCGGCGTGACCGACCGCACCCAGGCCGCCCTGTGGGCGAGCCGCCACGGCCTGGCCGACGACAGCGATTGACTCCTGACCGCCGTCTGCGCCTAGGCTCGGATGCGCGTGACGGCATCCTGGGTGGACAGGATGGCCTCGTCGACATCACACAATTGGGGGCGTGATGCGGTCCGTGAGCGATTCTCGCCAGATGCGTGCCTGGGTGGTCGACCGCCCAGGCGCCATCGCGGGCCGGCCGCTGACGCTGGTCGAGCGTCCGGTCCCCGAGCCAGGGCCGGGGCAGGTGCGCGTCCGCGTCTCGGTCTGCGGTGTCTGCCGCACCGACCTGCACCTGGCCGAGGGCGACCTGCCTCCCAAGCATCCCGCGGTGACTCCGGGACATGAGGTCGTCGGTCGGGTGGATGCGCTCGGTACCGGGACGAGCCGCTTTGCGGTCGGCCAGCGCATCGGCGCTGCCTGGCTCGCCTACACCGACATGACCTGCCGGTTCTGCATGCGTGGCGCCGAGAACCTCTGCCTGAACCCGCGCTTCACCGGCTGGGACCAGGACGGAGGGTACGCGGAGTATCTCCTGGTCCACGAGCATTACGCCTACGCGTTGCCGGACAGCTTCGCCGACGAGCAGGCCGCGCCGCTGCTGTGCGCCGGGATCATCGGCTACCGGGCGCTGCGTCAGGCCGCGCTGCCGCACGGTGGACGGCTGGGAATTTTCGGCTTCGGGGGCTCGGCGCACCTGGTCGCCCAGGTGGCCGTGGCGGAAGGCGCGGAGGTGCACGTGTTCACCCGCAGCGCGCACGCACGCGACCTGGCGATGTCGCTCGGCGCCGCCTCCGCCAGCGCCTCGGTGGACGGCTATCCCGCGGCGTTGGATTCGGCGTTGCTGTTCGCGCCCGTCGGCTCGCTCATTCCGGGTGCGCTGGAGGCGCTGGACCGTGGTGGAACGCTGGCGGTCGCCGGCATCTACGTCGACGAAATACCGCCCTTGAATTACGATCGGGACCTTTTTCAGGAAAAGCGCCTGCGCTCGGTCACCGCCAATACCAGAGTTGATGGCGAGGAATTCCTCGCCATCGCCGCTCGCATCGGCATCGACGTCACCACCAGACCGTATCCCCTCGAGGAAGCCGACAACGCGCTGCTCGACCTCTCGCAGGGGCGGTTCACCGGCGCCGCGGTGCTGCGAGTGGCCGAGGGTGGCTAGACCGCCTCAGCGGGGTCGCTGGCCAGCGCCACGCAGCAGCCTCCGGGCCGCGGGCGGCTGGTGGTTTCGACGGCGAGCTCGGCGCCCAGGGTGCGGGCGGCGCTGTGGAGGCGCGACCGCCTAGCCAACTCCTCGGCCTTCTGGTACCCGTGGTAGCCGCGCCGTCGCGACGGCGTGGTGCGCGCCTCGATCAGCCGTCCCCGAGTGCGTCGCGCCTCCTCCAAAAGGACCCGGGACGCCTGAAGACGAGGGACATGACTGGTACGCATCCAGAGGAGCAGCGAGAGCAACCGGGCCGCATCAGCCCGATCGTGATCATCGCCGGGGCGCTCGCCTCGCTGTCGGCGGCGGTGGTGGCGTCGTACTTCGGCGTCGCCGGCACGTTCATCGGCACCGCCGTGGTGAGCATCGTCAGCTCGCTGGCGGCCGCCCTCTATGCGGGCCTGCTCGGCCGCACCCGGGGCCTGGTCCAGCGCACCACCACCGTCCTGCGCGCCCCGACGCCGCACCCCGAGGACCGCGACGCCCGCGCCTCCGCCGAAGCCCCGGGCGAAAGGGGGCCGTCGGGCGGCCCCGGCGAAGGGGAAGCGTCCGACCACCGGAGGGGTGGCGGCCTGGCGGGGTTGCCGTGGCGGCGGTCGGCGTTGGTGGTCGGGGTGGCGGTGCTGATCTTCGCGATCGCGATCGGGGCGGTGACCGGCATCGAGGCGGCGATCAAGGAGCCGATCGCCGCTGCGCTCGGTGTCCGCGACAAGGGCCAGGCACGCACCTCGGTCGGGGTCGCTGTGAACCGTGCCAGCGGCCCCGCCACCACCCAGTCGCCTGGTCCCTCGTCGCCGTCGCCGAGCACGCAGCCGCAGGCGCCCACGAGCAGCCAGCCGGGCCAGGCGCCTCCGACGACGCAGCCCAGCCAGCCGGGCCCGTCGACCACCGGCGGCACGCAGCCGCCCACCACGGCCCCGCCGACGACGGCGCAGCCGTCATCCCCCTCGACGAGCGGCGGGACCTCCGCCAGTCGCTGAGACCCCTGTGGACAACGGGTGGCACGTTGCCGTGCAATTCCTACTATGTCGGTTGGAGTAGTGAGGTTCCGGCCGGAGGATGGGGGATGGCGTGCACTTCGATCTCGCGCTCGCGGTGGCGGGCCTGCTGGTGGGGTTCACCGTCGGGCTGACGGGCATGGGCGGCGGCGCGCTGATGACCCCGATCCTGGTGCTGCTGTTCCGGGTCCAGCCGCTGGCGGCGGTCTCCAGCGACCTGGTGGCCTCGTTCATCATGAAGCCGGTCGGCGGCGGTGTGCACCTGCGCCGGGGCACGGTGAACTTCGCGCTGGTCAAATGGCTGATGGTCGGCTCGGTGCCGGCCGCCTTCGCGGGCGTGCTGGTGCTCAGGCGCCTGGGTGACGGAGCGGTCGTCCAGGCGAGGGTCAAGGAGGCGCTTGGGATCGCCCTGGTGGCCGCCGCCTCGTCGATCGCCGCCAAGGCACTGCTCCAGTACCGCGCCGCCCGCCAGGCGCGGCGCCGCGCCCCCGCCAGCACCGACCAGGTCCGCACCGCACCGGCCGGCGGGGGCGCCCCGGCGGGCGAAGGCGCACCGGCCGGCGAGGCCCCACCGGCGCGTCCAGGGCGGCGGTTCCGGGCGCGGCCGCTGCCGACGGTGCTGGTCGGGGCGGCAGGCGGGCTGGTGGTGGGCATGACCTCGGTGGGCTCCGGCTCGCTGATGATCGTCATGCTGATGCTGCTCTACCCGATGCTGAGCTCGTCCGAGCTGGTGGGCACCGACCTGGTGCAGGCGATCCCGCTGGTGGGCTCGGCGGCGCTCGGGCACCTGCTGTTCGGCGACTTCAAGCTCGACCTGACCGCCTCCCTGCTGGTGGGCTGCCTGCCCGGGGTCTACTTCGGGGCCAGGGTCTCCTCCCGGGCCAGGGACGGGGTCATCCGCCCGGCGCTGGCGGTGATCCTGCTCGCCTCCGGGCTCAAGCTGGTCGACCTCGGCACGCCGCAGCTCGTGGTGGTGATGGTCGCGGTCGTGCTGCTGGCGGTGCCGCTGTGGGGCGCGCTGGACGCCATCAGCCTGCCCCGCCACGCCTGGCGCGCGGCCAATGTGAGCCGGCGCACGGTCGTCGGGGTGCAGTCGGCGGGGGCGCCCTTCGGGATCGGCTTCGTCGCCGCTCTGGTCTACTTCGGCTTGCTCCGGCCGAAGCTGATCGCCCGGCAGCCTTGCCCGTAGCCGGCGGGTATACTGGCCCCCGCCTGGCAGTGCTGTTCCAGCAGGCAGCCTGCGCGGCCACATCCGAGGCCCGCGGGCCTGCAGCTTCCTTCAGGCAAGCTCGGTCGTCCAATCCCGTCCGGAGGCAACCCGTGCGTAGCACCGTTGAGCCCGTCGAAGCCACCAAGGTCAAGATCAACGTCGTGGTGGATCCCGACGAGCTTGGCCCGGCGATCGAGCGGACCGCTCGCCGTCTAGGCCGCGAGCTGAAGGTGCCCGGATTCCGCAAGGGCAAGGTGCCGCGCCAGGTCCTGGAGGCCCGCATCGGCCGCGAGACGCTGATCGCCGAGGCGATCGAGCACGAGGCGACCGACGAGCACGTCGACACCCAGCTCGACCAGCTCCGCGAGCGCTTCGCGCAGCTCGAGGTCATCGGCCGGCCGCTCGCCAAGGGCGACTACGCGCAGATCGACGTGCGCGCCACCAGGCACACGCAGGAGATCCCCGAGCTCACCCGCACGGACTTCCTCTACGAGGTGGGCTCGGGCACGGTCGTGCCGGAGCTGGACCCCCAGCTCGAGGGCTCGCGCAAGGGCGACATCCTCAAGTTCAACGCCACCCTGCCGGAGTCGGCTGGCGAGCAGCTCAGTGGCCAGGAGGTCACCTTCACCGTGCTGGTGAAGGAGGCCAAGGCCAAGATCCTGCCCAAGCTCGACGACGATTTCGCCCAGGAGGCGAGCGAGTTCGACACGCTCGACGAGCTGCGGTCCCACCTGCGCGAGCGGCTGGAGGAGGGCGCCGAGGCGCAGAACCGCTCCGAGACCGAGACCAGGGTGCTCGGCAAGTACCTCGACGAGGTCGACGTGCCGCTGCCCGAGTCGCTGGTCAACGACGAGCTCCAGTTCCGGGCCAGCCGCTTCGTGCAGCAGCTCAACATGATGGGCATCCCGCTGGACCAGTACCTCCAGGGGGCCGAGACGACCCAGGAGCAGCTCGAGGCCGACCTGCGGGCCCAGGCCGAGCGGGCCGTGAAGGCGCAGCTCGTGCTGGAGGCGATCGCCGAGGCCGAGGGCATGGACGCCGACGAGGAGGAGATCGAGGCCGAGATCCTGCGCCAGGCGCAGCGGATCGGCCGCGATCCCGAGGACGTCCGAAAGGCGCTCGGGCAGCGCGGTTCGGGCCCGATCCGCGGTGATATCCTGCGAACGAAGGCCCTCGCGTACCTGGTCGAGCACGCTCAGGTCAGTGACCTGGAGGGCGAGGGGTAGGCCGCCAGCGAGACGGCCGATGGCGACCAGAACGCAGCAAAGGAGTAACGCGTAATGCGGCCGATCTCAAACTATCTGGTCCCGATGGTGGTCGAGCAGACCAGCAGGGGCGAGCGCTCGTTCGACATCTACTCGCGGTTGCTGAGCGAGCGGATCATTTTCCTCGGGACACCCATCGATGACACTGTGGCCAATCTTGTCATGGCACAGATGATCCACCTCGAGGGCGACGAGCCGGACAAGGACATCCAGCTCTACATCAACTCGCCGGGCGGCTCCGTGACCTCGCTGCTGGCGATCTACGACACGATGCAGTACATCAAGCCGGACGTGGTCACCCTCTGCATGGGCCAGGCCGCATCGGCGGCCGCGGTGCTGCTGGCGGCCGGCGCCAAGGGCAAGCGCTTCGGGCTCCCGCACTCCCGCGTGCTGATCCACCAGCCCAGCGGCGGTGCCGAGGGCCAGAGCGTGGACATCGAGATCCAGGCACGGGAGATCCTGCGCATGCGCAGCATGCTCGACGAGATCCTGGCGACCCACACCGGGCAGTCCGTCGAGAAGGTTTCCACCGACACCGACCGAGATTTCATCATGACCGCCGAGCAGGCCAAGGAGTACGGTCTGATCGACGAGATCATCGCCACTCGCCGGGTGGCCGAGGAACTGGTCGCGGCGTCCTCCAACGGAAGACGCTAGATTCTGCAAGTGATGCTGGAAACCTGTCCTATCCGACGCGTACCCTCCAGCAGGCGAGGTCCGGCGGGGCGCGACAGCCGCACGAGAGGACTCGGACAGATGGCCAAGTTTGGAGACGGTGGCGACCTGTTGAAGTGCTCGTTCTGTGGCAAGTCGCAGAAGCAGGTCAAGAAGCTGATCGCCGGTCCCGGGGTCTACATCTGCGACGAGTGCATCGATCTCTGCAACGAGATCATCGAAGAGGAGCTGTCCGAGACCTCGGAGCTGAAGTTCGACGAGCTGCCCAAGCCGACCGAGATCTTCCAGTTCCTCAACGATTACGTGATCGGGCAGGAAGACGCGAAGAAGGTCCTGTCGGTCGCGGTCTACAACCACTACAAGCGGATCCAGGTCGGCGCCACCGCCTCCAGCGACGTCGAGCTCCAGAAGTCGAACATCATCCTGCTGGGGCCGACCGGCTGCGGGAAGACGCTGCTGGCGCAGACCCTGGCCAAGATGCTCAACGTGCCGTTCGCGATCGCCGACGCCACCGCCCTGACCGAGGCCGGCTACGTCGGCGAGGACGTCGAGAACATCCTGCTGAAGCTGATCCAGGCCGCTGACTACGACGTCAAGAAGGCCGAGACCGGCATCATCTACATCGACGAGATCGACAAGATCGCCCGCAAGTCCGAGAACCCCTCGATCACCAGGGACGTCTCTGGCGAGGGCGTGCAGCAGGCGCTCCTGAAGATCCTGGAGGGCACCACCGCCAGCGTCCCGCCGCAGGGCGGCCGCAAGCACCCCCACCAGGAGTTCATCCAGATCGACACCACCAACGTGCTGTTCATCTGCGGTGGCGCCTTCGCGGGGCTGGAGAAGATCATCGAGTCGCGGATCGGCCGCAAGGGCATCGGTTTCGGCGCCGACCTGCGGCGGATCGGTGACAAGGACATCGGCGAGATCCTCTCCCACGTGCTGCCCGAGGACCTGCTGAAGTACGGCCTGATCCCCGAGTTCGTCGGCCGCCTGCCGGTGATCTGCTCGGTCCACTCGCTCAACAAGGAGGCGCTGCGGCGCATCCTGGTGGAGCCGAAGAACGCGCTGGCCAAGCAGTATCAGCGGCTGTTCGAGTTCGACGGGATCGAGCTGGAGTTCTCCGACGACGCCATCGAGGCCATCGGCGACCAGGCGATCCTGCGTGGGACCGGCGCCCGCGGCCTGAAGGCGATCCTCGAAGAGGTGCTGCTCGACATGCAGTACGAGCTGCCCTCCAGATCCGACGTCCGCCGCTGCGTGATCACCGCCGACGTCGTCTCCAAGGGCGTGAACCCCACGCTGGTGCCGCGCGACCGGGAGGGCCCGATGCGCGACCGCCAGCGGCGCGAGCGCTCCGCCTGAAGCCTGCCGGCGCCCGCGCCGAGATATCAACTGTTCGGCCGTTCGGCCGGCGTGATATCGTCCCGCTCGAACTGGTGTTCGAGTCGATGGGAGGCAGGATGCCCCAGGTCAAGTCCTATGATGCCGGCACTCCGTGCTGGATCGACCTCGCCACGAGCGACCCGGAGGGCGCGCGCAGGTTCTACGGCGGCCTGTTCGGGTGGGAGCTCGAGGTCGGCCCGGCCGAGGCCATGTACTACACGCAGGCCCGCATCGGCGGGCTGCCGGTCGCGGGGCTCATGGGCGAGCCCAAGCCGGACGGGGTCCCGGTCGGCTGGACCACCTACTTCGCCACCGATGACGTCGACGGGACCGTCAAGCGCATCACCGACAGCGGCGGCACGGTCACCATGGCCCCGGAGGACGTCATGGACCAGGGGCGCATGGCGATGGCGGCCGACCCGCAGGGGGCGATGTTCGGGCTGTGGCAGGCCGGCAGGCACTTCGGCTCCGCCCTGGTCAACGAGCCCGGCACGATCTGCTGGAACGAGCTGATGACACCGGACCTCGAGGCGACCCGCCGGTTCTACTCGGCGGTGTTCGGCTACGACTGGGAGGACGTCGACACCGGACCGGACGGGCCGGGGTACGCGACCTTCGCGGTCGAGGGACGCCAGGTCGGCGGGGCCATGGAGCTCGATCCGCAGCAGGCGGGCGGGGCGGCGCCGTCGTGGATGGCCGACTTCGCGGTGGCGGACACCGACGCGACCGTGGACACGGCGCGGCAGCTCGGCGGCGCGATCAGCGTGCCCGCGACCGACTCGTCCTACGGCCGCTTCGCGATCCTCCGCGACCCCCAGGGTGGCGCCTTCGCCATCATCCGCCTCGCCGAGGAGTCCTGAGCCCTGGTTGACCGAAACGGGCATGGACCGGGCGTAGTAGGCTGGAGGCACGAACAGCGACCTCGACGAGGACGGTTGGTGGCGTGAGCAGGTTCGCGGCGACGTTGGCGGCGCAGACGGCCGCTCTGCGAGTATCTGGCTGACGCGCACGCCGGACCGCTGAAGTCCTTTCCTCGTCCTCCCGAGCGGCGCCGCCCTGACCCAACAGGCAGCGGGCTGCGCGTCCTCGGGAGCGGGCGACACCCAACCGATCGAGGAGCACACCCGTGACCGACGCCGCTGGGCGGCGCGAGCTGCCCAAGACCTACGACCCCCAGGCGGTGGAGGGGCCGACCTACCAGCGCTGGCTGGAGATGGGCGCGTTCCGCGCCGACGCCGCCTCGCAGCGCCCGCATTTCAGCATCGCGCTGCCGCCGCCGAACGTGACCGGCTCGCTGCACATCGGCCACGCCCTGGACCACACCTTCCAGGACTACCTGGCCAGGATGCACCGCATGCGCGGCCACGAGGTGCTGTGGCTGCCCGGCATGGACCACGCCGGCATCGCCACCCAGAACGTCGTCGAGCGTGAGCTGGCCAAGCAGGGCAAGACCCGCTTCGACCTCGGCCGCGAGGCCTTCGTCGAGCGCGTCTGGGCGTGGAAGGCCGAGTCGGGGGGCCGGATCCTCGGCCAGATGCAGCGGCTCGGCGACTCTGTCGACTGGTCGCGCGAGCGCTTCACCATGGACGAGGGCCTGTCGCGCGCCGTCCGCGAGGTCTTCGTGAGCCTCTACGAGCAGGGGCTGCTCTACCGGGGCCAGCGGATCATCAACTGGTGCCCGCGCTGCCTGACCGCGCTCTCCGACATCGAGGTGGAGCACGAGGAGGTGCCGGGCGAGCTCGCCTACCTGCGCTACCCGCTGGCCGACGGCTCGGGCGCGCTGGTGGTGGCCACCTCGCGGGCCGAGACGATGCTCGGCGACACCGGCGTGGCGGTCCACCCCGACGACCCGCGCTACCGGGACATGATCGGCAGGACGGTGCGCCTGCCGCTGGTCGACCGCGAGATCCCGGTGGTCGCCGACGCGGCCGTCGACCGCGAGTTCGGCACCGGGGCGGTCAAGGTGACCCCGGCGCACGACCCCAACGACTACGAGATCGCCCAGCGCCACGGGCTGGAGGCGGTCAACATCCTCACCGAAGAGGCGGTCGTCAACGCAAATGGCGGCCGCTTCGAAGGGCTGGACCGCTACGCCGCGCGCGAGGCGGTCGAGCAGGCCCTGGCCGCCGAGGGCCTGCTCGAGAAGGTGACCGAGGCGCCGCACGCCGTGGGGCACTGCTACCGCTGCAAGACCGAGGTCGAGCCGCGGCTGTCGCTGCAGTGGTTCGTGGCCACCAAGCCGCTGGCGGCCGAAGCCATGGAGGCGGTCCGCAGCGGCCAGACGCGCTTCGAGCCGGCCCGCTACGCCAGGACCTTCTTCACCTGGATGGAGGGCATCCGCGACTGGTGCGTGTCGCGCCAGCTCTGGTGGGGGCACCGGATCCCGGCGTGGTACTGCCCGAACGGGCACGTCACCGTGGCCAGGCAGGACCCGAGCGCCTGCGCGGAGTGCGGCGCCACCGAGCTGCGGCAGGACGACGACGTGCTCGACACCTGGTTCTCCAGCGGCCTGTGGCCCTTCTCCACCCTGGGCTGGCCGGACGACTCCGAGGACCTGCGCGCCTTCTACCCGACGTCGGTGCTGGTCACCGGCTACGACATCATCTTCTTCTGGGTCGCGCGGATGATGATGTTCGGCTGCCACTTCCAGCCGGCGGCGCCCTTCCGGGTGGTGGCGATCCACGGGATGGTGCGGGACGCCCAGGGCAAGAAGATGTCGAAGTCGTTCGGCAACGTCATCGACCCGCTCGAGCTGATGGACCGCTACGGCACCGACGCGCTGCGGTTCGCGCTCATCCGCGGCGCCAACCCGGGCAGCGACGTGCCGCTGGCCACCGAGTGGGTCGAGGGCGCCCGCAACTTCGCCAACAAGCTGTGGAACCTCGGCCGCTTCGTGCTCTCCTCGGTGCCCGAGGGCACCAAACCGGAGGACCTGCCCGCCGCCGACCAGCGGTCGCTCAGCGACCGGTGGCTGCTGTCGCGCCTGGAGCGCACGCGGGCGGCCGTGACCGCGGCCTACGACGCCTACGACCCCGCCGAAGCCGCGCGGCTGCTGCACTCCTTCGCCTGGAGCGAGCTGGCCGACTGGGCGGTGGAGCTGGCCAAGCCGCGGCTGGCCGCCGGCGGCGAGGACGCCCGGCGCGCCGGCGCGGTGCTCGCCTACGCGCTGGACGTGACCATGCGGCTGCTCCACCCGGTGATGCCGTTCGTGACCGAGGAGCTGGGGCGGGTGCTGCGGGACGTGGACACGATCACGCTCGGCCCCTGGCCGGTGGAGCGGCCCGAGGACCTCGACGAGGCCGCCGAGGCCGACATGGCCGACCTCCAGGAGGTGATCGCCGCGGTGCGGCGCTTCCGCGCCGAGCACGGCGTGCCGCCGTCGCGCCACCCGCGCCTGACGATCGTCCCGGTCGGCGACCACCAGGCGGAGCTGCTGCGCGCCGAGGGCGACAGCGTGCGCCGGCTCGCCCGCCTGGAGACGGTCGCGGTCGGGCCCCCATCGCTCGGCGGTGGCCCGACCGCCAAGGTGCTGGCCGCCGGTGCCGAGCTGCACCTGCCGCTGGCGGGCATGGTCGACCTCGACGAGGAGCTGGCGCGGCTGGAGCGGGAGCGCGAGGCGCTGGACGCCGAGGCGCGCAGGGCCGAGGCCAAGCTGGCCAACGCCGACTTCGTGGCCAAGGCCCCGGCCGCGGTCGTCGACAAGACCCGTGCGCGCCTGGCCGAGGTCGAGGCCGCCCGGACGAAGGTAGTCCAGCGGATCCAGGAGGTCACGGCGACAGCGGGAGGATAGCGCCATGCGACGCCCCCAGGTCCCGTCCAAGCCCACCCTCGACGGCCTGGAGGCGAAGTGGCAGGCCCGCTGGGAGGCTTCGGAAACGTACCGGTTCGACCCGACGCGCCCACGCGAGGCCGTCTTCTCCATCGACAGCCCGCCGCTGACCGCCAGCGGCACCCTCCATATCGGCCACGTCTTCTCCTACACCCACACCGACCTGATCGCCCGCTACCAGCGCATGCGCGGCCTGAGCGTGTTCTACCCGGTCGGGTGGGACGACAACGGCCTGCCCACCGAGCGCCGGGTCGAGAACCACTTCGGCGTCCGCGCCGACCCGGCGCTGCCCTACGATCCGGAGCTCCAGCCGCCCCGGCAGGGCGACGGCCGGGCCGGCGGGGCCAAGGTCCCGGTGTCACGCCGCAACTTCCTGGAGCTCTGCGCGCGGCTGTCCGCGGAGGACGAGCACCGCTACGAGCAGCTGTGGCGCCGGCTGGCCCTCTCGGTGGACTGGTCGCTGCAGTACAACACGATCGCCGAGCGAGCCAGGCTGGTCTCGCAGCGCAGCTTCCTTCGGCTCCTGGAGCTGGGCGAGGCGTACCAGGCGGAGGCGCCGACCCTGTGGGACGTGACCTTCCGCACCGCGGTGGCCCAGGCCGAGCTGGAGGACCGCGAGGTCCCCGGTGCCGCCCACCTGATCCGGTTCGCCATCGAGGGGCGCCCGGACGGCGTGGTGGTGGAGACGACCCGGCCGGAGCTGCTCCCGGCGTGCGTGGCCCTGGTGGCCCATCCGGACGACCGGCGCTACCAGGAGCTGATCGGCCGGGCCGCGCGCACGCCGCTGTTCGGCTTCGAGGTGCCGGTGCTGGCCCACCACCTGGCCAGGCCGGACAAGGGTACCGGCATCGCCATGATCTGCACCTTCGGCGACACCACGGACGTCACCTGGTGGCGCGAGCTGGGGCTGCCGGTCCGCTCGATCGTGACCCGTGACGGCCGCATCCGCGCCGAGCCGCCCGAGGGCGTGGCCGCCGGCGATGCCTGGAAGCAGCTCGTGGGCCTGGAGGTGACCGAGGCCAGGCGCAGGATCGTCGAGCTGCTGGGGGAGAGCGGCGAGCTGGTGGAGCCGCCCCGCCCGATCGTCCACCCGGTCAGCTTCTACGAGAACGGCGACCATCCGCTGGAGATCGTCACCAGCCGCCAGTGGTTCATCCGGCTGCTGGCCCACCGCGAGCGCCTGCTCGCCAGGGGACGCGAGCTGGACTGGCACCCGCCGTTCATGCGGCGGCGCTTCGAGGACTGGGTCGAGGGCCTCACCGGCGACTGGCTGGTGAGCCGGCAGCGCTTCTCCGGCGTGCCGGTGCCGCTGTGGTACCCGATCGGCCCCGACGGCACCGTCGACCGGGACCACCCGATCGCCCCGAGCGCGGATCGCCTGCCGATCGACCCGGCCGTCGACGCGCCCGAGAGCTTCACCGCTGCCGACCGTGGCCGGCCCGGCGGCTTCGCCGGCGACCCGGACGTGTTCGACACCTGGGCGACCTCCTCGCTGACGCCGCTGATCGCCGGCGGCTTCGGCGAGGACCCGGCCCTGTTCGAGCGGCTGTTCCCGATGGACCTGCGGCCGCAGGGCCAGGAGATCATCCGCACCTGGCTGTTCTACTCGGTGGTGCGCTGCGAGCTGGAGCTGGGCGTGCCGCCGTGGGCGCACGCGGCCATCTCCGGGTGGGTGGTGGACCCCGACCGCGCCAAGCTGTCGAAGTCGCGCGGCAACGCGGTGTCGCCCACCGAGACGATGGACCGCTACGGCGCCGACGCGCTCCGCCACTGGTCCGCGGGCGGCCGGCTCGGCTCCGATACCACCTTCGACGAGGACCGGGTCCGCGTGGGCCGCCGCCTGGCCATCAAGGTCCTGAACGCGAGCCGTTTCGTCCTCGGGCGGCTGGAGGCCGGGGCGGAGGCGGCGGCGGGGGAGGCGGCGCCGGCGGGGGAGGCCGGGGCCGCTGGACCAACCGCCCCGACCGAGCCGCTGGACCGGGCGGTGCTGGCGGCGCTGGACGAGGTGGTGGCGGAGGCCACTGCCTCGCTGGACGGCTACGACCACACCAGGGCGCTGGAGCGGACCGAGGCCTTCTTCTGGCGCTTCTGCGACGACCACGTGGAGCTGGTCAAGGACCGCGCCTACGGCTCGCACGGCGAGGCCGCCCGCGCCTCGGCGGCGGCGGCGCTGGGGACCGCGCTGGACGTGCTGCTGCGGCTGCTGGCGCCGTTCCTGCCGTACGTGACCGAGGAGGTCTGGTCCTGGTGGCGGGACGGCTCCATCCACCTGGCGCCCTGGCCCGAGCGGCTGCCTGCCGGCTGGCTCGGCGACCCGCTGGTGCTGGAGGTCAGCGGCCAGGCGCTGGCCGCCGTGCGTCGCGCCAAGACGCAGGCCAGGCGCTCGATGCGCGCCCCGGTGGCGCGCCTGCGGGTGGTCGACGCCCCGGAGCGGGCCGAGGCGCTGCGCCAGGCCGCCGACGACCTCCGCGCGGCCGGCGGGATCGCCGAGCTGGCCATCGAGGCCGGCGCCATCCCCACCATCGAGGTCGACCTGGCCGAGGCCGACTGAGGCACCACTACAATCGGCGGCGACCGGCCAGCCAGCCTCGGAGAGCAAGCGATGGAGTACCGCCAGGCAGTTCGAGCGCTCTACGCCCGCGTGCCGACCCGCATGGGTCCCACGCTGGAGCGCATCCAGCACCTGGTCGACCTGCTCGACCACCCGGAGCGGACCGCGCCGGCCATCCACCTCACCGGGACCAACGGCAAGACCACCAGCGCCCGCATGGCCGCCATGCTGCTCACCTCGCTCGGGGTGGGCGCCGGCCGCTACACCAGCCCGCACGTCCAGGACGTGCGCGAGCGGATCGCCCTGGCGACCAGGGTCATCTCCCAGGAGGAATTCGCCGAGACCTGGACCTACCTGGAGCCGTTCCTGGAACAGGTCGACCGCGCCCACGACGAGCCGGTCACCTTCCACGAGGCGCTGACCGCCATGGCGTTCGCCTGGTTCGCCGAGCTGCCGGTCGACGCCCAGGTGATCGAGGTCGGCATGGGCGGCTCCTGGGACTCCACCAACGTGGTCGACGGCCAGGTCGCGGTGATCAACCACGTCGGGCTCGACCACCCCGAGCTGGGCGACACGCCCGCCAAGGTGGCGACCGAGAAGGCCGGCATCATCAAGCCGGGCGCCGCGGTGGTGAGCCAGGCCCAGGATCCCGACGTGCTGGAGGTGATCAGCGAGCGGGTGCGGCGGCGCGACGCCCGCCTGCTGCTGGCGGGCCGCGACTTCGCCGTCGAGCGCCGCCGCCTGGCCTACGGCGGCCAGGTCCTGGACCTGCGCACGCCGGCGGGGGGCATCCAGGACGTGCTGCTGCCGCTGCACGGCCGCCACCAGGCCGACAACGCGGCCAGCTCGCTGGCGGCGGTGGAGACCTTCCTGGGCGGCAGGCCGCTCGACGAGGCAACCGTTCGCCAGGGGTTCGCCTCGGTGACCTCGCCAGGACGCCTGGAGGTCATCCGCCGTGACCCGCTGGTGCTGCTCGACGGCGCCCACAACCCCGACGGCGCCAAGGCGCTGGCCGCCTCGCTGCTGGAGGAGTTCGTGGTCGACCGGCGCACCCTGGTGGTCGCCTGCCTGGCCGACAAGGACATCCGCGGCATCCTGCGCGGACTCGCACCGGCCACCGGCCGGCTGATCGTGACCGCCAATTCGAGCCCCCGTTCCGCCACCGCCGAGCAGCTCAGCAAGGAGGCGGAGGCGGTCGGCCTGGTCGCCGAGGTCGAGCGCGACGTCCCCACCGCGGTGCGCCGCGCCATCGACGAGGCAGGAGAATCCGAGGCGGTGGTGGTCACCGGCTCGATCTACACCGTCGGCGAGGCCCGCGAGCTGCTCATGGGCCCGGGTCCGGCCTGAAGTTCGAGTCCAAATCGAGTCCAAATTGCCCGGGCCGGCTTGAGCCCCTTACCGCTGCGCGGCCGGTATGATCGGCCCAGTACGTTGAAATTCATGCCTGAACTCTCCTTGGAGGTCGTCGGTGGCCGTCGAACGCACCCTGGTCCTGTGCAAACCTGACGCGGTCGAGCGCGGTCTGGTCGGCGAGGTCGTGGACCGGCTCGAGCGCAAGGGCTTCCGGTTGGTGGCCATGGACCTGCGGGTGCTCGACGAGGCGGTCGCCAAGGCGCATTACGCCGAGCACGAGGGCAAGCCGTTCTTCGGCGAACTGGTGTCGTTCATCACCAGCGGCCCGCTGGTGGCGATCTGCGTCGAGGGGCTCGACGCGGTGGCCGCCGTCCGGACGCTGATGGGGCCGACCAATCCCGCACAGGCACCACCAGGGTCCATCCGCGGGGATTACGGACTCGACATCGGCCGTAACCTGGTGCATGGATCCGACTCGGCCGCTTCGGCCACTCGCGAGATCGAGCTGTTCTTCCCCGAGCTCTCGGGGTGATGTGATCCCGCACCTGCAGTGCATGGCCTAACCGCCGTCCCCTGTTGTTCGTGAACGTCGACTATCGCTCGAAGGGGGTGGTCACCTTGCAGAACGCCTTCCGGTTCCTCGGCCGCGACATGGCGGTCGACTTGGGGACGGCCAACACGCTCGCCTACGTGCGCGGTCGGGGCGTGGTGCTCAACGAGCCGTCGGTCGTGGCGATCAACACCAAGACCAATCAGGTCCTCGCCGTCGGCGCCGAGGCCAAGGCGATGATCGGTCGCACCCCCAGCCACATCCAGGCGATCCGGCCCCTCAAGGACGGGGTCATCGCCGACGCCGACACCACCGAGAAGATGCTGCGCTACTTCGTGCAGAAGGTGCACCGGCGCCAGTTCGTGGCAAAGCCGCGGGTGGTGGTCTGCGTCCCGTCGGGCATCACCGGGGTCGAGCGCCGGGCGGTCTTCGGCGCCACCATCCGGGCCGGCGCCCGCTCCGCCTTCATCATCGAGGAGCCGATGGCCGCGGCCATCGGCGTCGGCCTGCCGGTGCACGAGCCCACCGGGAACATGGTGGTCGACATCGGCGGGGGCACCACCGAGGTGGCGGTGGTGGCGCTCGGCGGCATCGTCACCAGCCAGTCGATCCGCATCGGCGGCGACGAGCTGGACGAGTCGATCATCAGCTACGTCAAGAAGGAATACTCCCTGCTGCTCGGCGACCGCACCTCCGAGGAGCTGAAGATCAGCCTCGGCTCGGCCTTCCCGCTGGCGGAGGAGCCCACCGCCGAGGTGCGCGGCCGCGACCTGGTCAGCGGCCTGCCCAAGACCATCACGGTGGGCGCCGAGGAGATCCGCAAGGCGATCGAGGAGCCGGTCAACGCGATCGTCGACGCGGTCAAGAACACGCTCGACATCACCCCCCCGGAGCTGGCCGCCGACGTGATGGACAAGGGCATCGTGCTCACCGGCGGCGGCGCGCTCCTGCGCGGCCTGGACGAGCGGCTCAAGCACGAGACGAGCATGCCGATCCACGTTGCGGACGAGCCGCTCCACTCGGTCGTCATCGGATCCGGCAAGTGCATCGAGGAATTCGAGGCCCTCAAACGGGTGCTCATCTCCTCCCAGTCCAACAGCTACTGACAGCTATCCACAGTCGAGGGCTTCCCATGTACGACCGTCCCCGCCGGCGAGGCCGTGCGGTGCTGGCCGTGCTCCTCGTCGCGGCGGTCGTGGTCATCACGCTCGACTTCCGCCAGGGGCGGCAGGGCCCCGTGGGGCGGCTCCAGGACGTCGCCGTGGCAGTGTTCGGGCCGGTGCAGCGCGCCACCGGCAACGTGCTGCGGCCCGTCGGCGACTTCTTCAGCGGCATCGCCCAGCTCGGCAGGCTCCGCGGCGAGAACCGGCGCCTCCAGGACGAGGTCAGCGGCCTGCGCGCTCAGCAGCGCACCTACCAGGACGTCCTCAAGGAGAACGAGCGCATGCGGGGCGCCTTGAGCATGGCCAAGCGCTGCGGCTGCCGCACCGTGGGCGCCTCGGTGGTCGCCACCTCCGCCTCGAACTTCCAGTGGGCGGTGACCATCGACGCCGGGGCCCAGCAGGGGATCGCCGCCGACATGGCGGTGATCGACGCCAGCGGCCTGGTCGGGCGGGTGAGCAAGGTCACCGCCGACTACTCGACCGTGCTGCTGATCAGCGACCCCTCCAGCGGGGTGGCGGCCAGCGTCGCCCGCAACAAGGCCCCGGGGATCCTGCGCGGCCAGGGCGAGCAGGACCTGCTCTTCGAGCCGGTCCGCGCCGGGACCGACGTGCGCCCCGGCGACTCGGTGGTCACCCAGGGCTACCAGGGCGGGGTCTTCCCGGCGGGCATCCCGATCGGCGGGGTTGCCAGGGTCGACCGCGTCAGCGCCCAGAGCCTGGTGGCCAAGGTCGCCGTGCAGCCCTATGCCGACCTGGCCGCGCTCGACGTGGTCGCGGTGGTGGTCGCCAAGCCGGCGCCGCCGGCCACCCGGCTCACCAAGGGCGGGAGCTGAGCCATGCGCCGGACCCTGCTGCTCGGCGCCATCATCGTGGTCAGCCTGGTGCTGGAGTCGACCCTGCTGGCGCACCTGCGGGTCGGCGGGGTCCATGCCGACGTGCTGGTGATCGCGGTGATCGCGGTGGCGATGGTGGACGGGCCGGTGACCGCCGCGATCTTCGGGTTCGCCGCCGGGCTGGTCTCCGACCTGCTGTTCGCCAACCAGGTCGGCGTCTCCGCCCTGGTCTACACCGTGATCGGCTTCGGCATGGGCGTCGGGCGCGTCTGGGTGACCAGCTCGAGCACGCTGGTGCACCTGCTGCTGGCCGCGGCGGCCAGCTTCGCGTCGGTGTGGCTGGCCGGCCTGGTCCTGCGCGTCTTCGACCTCTCCTCGTGGGACTTCCTGCTGCGCACCGCGCCGCTGGTCGCCCTCTACAACCTGCTGCTCACCCCACTCGTCTTCCCGCCGGTCCGCGCGCTGCTCGAGCGCCTGGAGCCGGTGCCGACCGTCCGTTGGTAGGGCCGCCATGCATCCACAGTCGCCGCTCCGTCCCCGCATCACCGTGCTCTCGGTGGTCGTGACCCTGGTGCTGCTGGCGCTGCTGTCGCGGCTGTGGTTCCTCCAGGTGCTGGCCGCCGACCGCTACGGCGACCTGGCAGAGGCCAACCAGGTCCGCCAGGTGGTGGTGGAGGCGCCGCGCGGGCGCATCCTGGACCGGCAGGGCCGCGTGCTGGTGCGCAACCGGGCGGCCTGGGCGATCACGGTGAAGACCGTCGAGCTGGGCGACAAGCGGCTGCGCGACACCGTGCTCGGCCGCCTGTCGAGGCTGCTCGGGGTGTCGCGGGCCAAGATCGACGAGCGCCTGCGCGACTACAACGGCTCGCCGCTGCGGGGCGTCCCCGTGGCCGAGGACGTGCCCATCGACAAGCTGTTCTACCTGTCCGAGCACGGCGACGACTTCCCCGGCGTGGAGCCGGAGGTGGTCGCCCTGCGCCAGTACCCGCAGGGGACGCTGGCCGCCCACGTGCTCGGCTACGTCGGCGAGATCTCCGGCGACGAGCTGAAGTCGGGCAACTTCAAGGGCCTCAGGCAGGGCGACACGGTCGGCAAGGCCGGCGTCGAGCTGACCTACGACCGCTACCTGCGCGGCCGGGACGGGGTCGAGGACTTCGAGGTCAACGCCTCCGGCCGGGTGATCCGCTCGCTGGGCGGCCGCGCGCCGGTACCAGGCATGGACCTGCAGCTCTCCATCGACCTCGACGTCCAGAAGCAGGCGGAGAGGTCGCTGAAGGACGGCATGAAGCTGGCGCGGGGCCTGGGCCCCCGCTTCCCGGCGCCGGCGGCCACCGCGGTGGTGCTGGACCCCAACGACGGATCGCTGCTGGCGCTGGCCAGCCTGCCCGAGTACGACCCGCGCAAGTTCGTCGGCGGGATCTCGCGCAAGGACTTCGCCGCCTACAGCAAGGACCCGAGCAACCCGCTGCTCAACCGCGCGGTCCAGTCCGCCTATCCGCCCGGATCGACCTGGAAGCCGGTGACCGCGCTGGCGGCGCTCCAGCGCAACGTCGTCACCCCGTCGACGACCTTCCACTGCCCCGGCTCGTACAAGTTCGGCAACTCCGTGAAACACGACTGGACACCCAGCGGGCACGGCACCGTCAACCTCAGCCTCAGCCTGGAGCAGTCGTGCGACGTGTACTACTACAACCTGGGCGCGAGCTTCGCGCGCTCGGAGGCCTCCCAGGAGGCGGCCGGCAAGAAGGCCGCCGAGGACATGCAGGCGACCGCCCGCAGCCTCGGGTTCGGGAACCCGCCGCAGCTCGACCTGCCGTACTCGACCGACGGCACCGTGCCGACCCGCGAGTGGCGCAAGCGCTACTGGGAGCAGAGCAAAGGCATCTACTGCAAGGGGACCAGCGCCCTCTACAGGGAGCTGTGCCGCGACGGCTGGCGGTGGGAGGGCGGCGAGGACCTGAACATCGCCATCGGCCAGGGTGCCCTGCTGGTGTCGCCCCTGCAGCTCGCGGTCGGCTACGCGGCCATCGCCAACGGCGGAACCGTCTACCAGCCGCACGTGGCGCGGGCGGTCACCAATCCGGCCAACGGCAAGCCGGTGCGCACCATCCAGCCCAAGGTGGCGCAGGTGGCCCGCATCCCGGCGGGCGATTTCTCCGCCGTGGCGCAGGGCCTGGCCACGGTCCCCAGCGCCGGCACCGCGGCCGGCGCCTTCTCCGGCTTCCCGCTGGACCGCTACGCGGTGGCCGGCAAGACCGGCACCGCCGACCTCCCGCCCAAGGCGCCGTTTGCGTGGTTCGCTTCCTTTGCGCCAGTAGGCAACCCTCGATACGTTGTGGTCGCCATGATCGAGCAGGGCGGCCACGGTGGGCAGTCGGCCGCCCCGGTCGCCCGCGAGCTCTACGAGAAGCTGTTCGGCTTGCCGATACAACCCATCGTGGCGGGGCACGACCAGAGCGGCTAGTCCTACCGAAGTAGCTGGATCGACCGGAGAGAGCGGATCGGATGCAAGAGAGCTGGGGATCGTGGAACGACCGGGTCTCGCGGCTCGGCTGGGAGGGCGCGAGCGAGCGCCCGATGGCCTGGCGCGCGCCCTGGCGGCACTACGACCCGATCACCACCGTGGCGGCGTGCGCGCTGGCGGTCTTCGGGCTGGCGGCGATCTACTCGGCCACCTTCGCCAGCCTCCGGCTCCAGGGGCTGCCGGGCAGCCTGTTCATGCGCCGCCAGCTCATCAGCCTGGTGGTCGGGGTCGTCGCCATGGCGGGGCTCACCTTCGTCGACTACCGGCGGCTGCTGGCGTGGGCGCCGGTGGCCTACGGCGTGATGGTACTGGGGCTGGCAGCCGTGCTGACCCCGCTCGGCTCGCAGTCCAACGGCGCCCAGTCCTGGTTCAGCCTCGGCCCCTACCAGTTGCAGCCCTCGGAGTTCGCCAAGGTCGCGCTGATCCTCACGCTGGCCGCCATCCTCGGCGGCCGCGGCGACCGGCCGGTGCGGCCGGGGCCCAAGCGGATCGCGCTGGCGCTCGGCGCGCTGGGCCTGGTGGCCGGCGAGATCCTGCTGCAGCCGGACTTCGGCACGATGATGGTGTTCGTGGCGATCCTGTTCGGGACCCTGCTCACCAGTGGCGTCCGCTTCCGCTGGCTGCTGGTGCTGGTGCTGATCGGCAGCATCGGCGTGGTCGGCATGTTCAAGCTGAACGTGCTCAAGGAGTACCAGAAGGAGCGGCTGACGGCGTTCGTGAACCCCAGCGCCGACGAGAGCGGCCGCGACTTCACCTACAACTACCGCCAGTCGCTGATCGCCATCGGCTCCGGCGGGCTGACCGGCAAGGGCTACCTGCGCGGCACCCAGACGAACCTCCAGTACGTGCCGGAGCAGCGCACCGACTTCATCTTCACGGTGGTGGGGGAGGAGCTCGGCTTCCTCGGCGCCACGCTGCTGCTGGCGCTGCTCGGTCTGCTGGTCTGGCGGGGGTTGCGCATCGCCGCCATGGCCCGAGATCCCGCCGGCGCGCTGATCGCCGCCGGGGTGATCTCCATGCTGGTGTTCCAGGCCTTCATCAACGTCGGCATGACCATCGGGATCATGCCGATCACCGGCATCCCGCTGCCGTTCGTGTCCTACGGTGGCTCCTCGCTGATCGCCTGTTTCCTGGCGATCGGGCTCCTGGAGAACGTGCACATGCGCCGCTTCGCGCACACCTGAGGCACCTCTTTGCCCGGCAGGGACTCATCTGGCAGACTAGGCAGTAGTCTTGCGCCATGCCGAACCTGTGGTACGGCCCGACGATGTGTTCGCTGCTCTCGCGCTGACCTCTCGCTCGGCTCGCCATGCCCGGCGCGCTGATCGATGAGCAACGTGCAAGGGTGCGAGCGGACGAGGCGTTGCGTTCGCGGCTGTCACCAGAGGCGACGGGCGGCATGCCGCTGGCGCGCGTGACATGGTCGCGTCCCGTCCAGCGGGTCCGGATGGCATGGTGGCGCCGCCTGACCGGGCGGACGACTCAGTGCCTCCGCACGACGGCGGCGAGGGTCCAGCCTGGCTCAGCCGGGATCGTGCTCGACCCCGTGCGCGCAAGAGGTTTCGGCCGCCCCCGTCGGCGACCGCCTGAACTTTGTGAGGAGCATTGATGGCTTCCAGGGAGGAGCCCCAGGTCGACGATACCCGGGGCCTACCTGACGTACCCGCCCCACAGGAGACTCTGTTCGAGGAGGACCCGAAACCGGAGGAGACGACCGAAGCGACCGCGACCCCGGACCTCAATGGGGACGCTCCGAGCCCCACGGCTGAGGCCTCCGGCGTCGTCTCGCCCGCGCGCCCGCGCGGGATGGCGTCGTTCCCCGGTGGTCCACCGCCCGTCTCCACGCCGCCCCCGACCGTCCCCCTGTTCACGCAGCCCGAGCCCGCCGCCGCGCCGAGCTTCCGCGTGACCACCGTCGAGAGCACCGCGGCGTTCCGTCCCGCCGGCCCGCCGCCCCCCGCTCCACCCGTGACCGAGCCCCCACCCGCCCTGGCCGCCG
>WNFX01009070.1_pt1 | contig 23632 bp, 26 predicted proteins | sample 5400111 | NCBI WGS metagenome assembly WNFX01 (sample SAMN13153363, study PRJNA577476) | soil metagenome | isolation source: 40 cm soil or saprolite under grassland replicate 1 | place: USA:California | collected 2016-06-15
GGCGCTCAGGTGCGTGTGCGCCCGAGCCGCCACGCCCACACGACCAGCCCGGTACTCAGTGCGACGATGATACCGTCACTGACGAACACGCGAGACCGGTCGATCACCTCCCAGACATGGCCAACCGCGATGACGGCGAACACAATGCCGGTCGTGTACAAGTAGGCTTTCATGGGCGCGGCCTTCAGTTGTGAACATCGCGTTCGATAGTTGACATCCTGCTCAATAGAGAACATGGTGTCTCATATCGTCGGCGGGCAACCGATCCCGCGCGGCAACACGTACGATAGTGAACAGCAATGCCCGCTTTGTTCGGTTTCGGGACACCGACGGAAGCGGCGTTCGAACACGAGACGACGTGGCAAAGAAACCGCAGGACCGGCGCGTGCAACGCACGCGCCAGCTGCTCCAGGACGCGCTGATCTCGATGATGATCGAGAAGGGCTACGCCGCCACGACCGTTCAGGACATCATCGACCGGGCGAACGTGGGTCGCGCGACGTTCTACGCCCACTTCGCCGACAAGGAGACGCTGCTCCACAGCCGGCTGGAAGACCTGCGGAGCTTTATCCGCGAGCGGCAACGACAACAACCCGGCAGTCTCGGCTTCAGCCTTGTGATGCTGGAGCATGCGCACAGCCATTTCCGGTTGTGGGAGTCGATCGCGAGTCGGGGGGGCGGCGCGGTCGTCCTGGAGCGCATTCAGCGCATGATCGCGGATCTCGCCGCGCTCGACGTGACGGCGCTCGCCTTCAAAGGCAGTGCGCCACAGCGAGAGGTGGCGGCGCAATACATCGCCGGTGCGTTCGTCGCGGTGTTGCGCTGGTGGCTCGACCAGGGCGCGAAACTGCCGCCCACGGAAGTCGACGCCATGTTTCGTCGCCTGGTGCTGCGGGGTCTCGAGGGAGGCGTTGGGCGGATAGGCGCGTAGCCCTGGGCATCGGTCCCCTACACCAGCCGCCGGGTCACCTCGAGACACTTGGCTACTTCGTCACCGGTATTGAATAAGGCGGGGGCTATGCGAACCTGCCCGTCGCGCACCGTGACGTCGACCTTCGCCGCGTGGAACGCCGCACGCACGTCGGCCATCGGCTTGGTCGCGTACGTGGTCACAATCGACGACCGGTTCCCGGGTGGCGTGAACAACTTGTAGCCTTGCTTTGAGAGTCCCTCGTAGAGCTGCTGTGCGAGTCCAACGGTGTGTTCCTCGATTCGCGCAATGCCCACCCTTTCCAGGTACGAGAGCGCGGCACTCAACTCCCGCACGGGGCCGAACGCGCGGCTGCAGTAGTCGAATCGCCGAGCCGTCTTCGCGAGCTCGAAGTGGTGATCCGGCAGCTCCCGATCGACCTGGAACTCCCCGAAGCGATCGAGGTGGATGCGATCGTTGAGCTCGCGGCGGATGAAGAAGGGAGCGATGCCGAACCCAGCGAGCATCCACTTGTACGATCCGCAGCACAGGGCGTCTACTCCCGCCGCCTGCACGTCGATGGGGAACATCCCGACCGCCTGGATGGCGTCGGCGTAGAACACCGCGCCGTGGGCATGCGCCAGGTCCGCGATGGGACGCATGTCGTGACGAAAGCCGTTCTGATGCGACACCCACGCGACCGAGACGATGCGCGTCCGCCGGTCGATGAGGGGCGCGAAGTCGCTGGCGTCGACCATGCCGGCGCGGTGCTTCGCGATCCGCAACTCGACGCCTCGCGCGGCCTCCAGGGCCCGATACAGGACGAATTCCGTGGGGTAATGGAGCTCGTCCACCACCACGTTGTCACCGGCCACGAGGTCCAGGCCCTGCGCGATGACGTTTTCGCCCTCGGCGGTCGAAAACAGCAGGCCGATTTCGTCCGCGGTCGCGTTCACGAGCCGCGCGAACTGTGTCCTCACGGCCTGGCACGTTCCGAGCAACTCGCCGACCTCGAGTGGCCGGGTGGCTTTGTTTTCGAGGAATTCGGTGCCCGCGGCGACGACGGGTCGAGGCATCGGCGCAATGTACGCCGAGTTCAGGTACGCGCGCTCGGTGACAATCGGGAAATCGGCGCGCACGCCGAGGGGATCCGAGTCGCCGATGTCGAAATCAGGGGACTTCGCTGCCTGGGTCGGTCGAACGGCAGCCGAAGCGGCGAGTGCGGCGGCAGTGGCGACGAATGAGCGGCGGTCGATCGACATGGAGCACCTTGCGTCAAGGGGAACGCGCGCGTTTCTCCGGACAATGGCCGTCAATCGATGAGTGGTCAACATGTGTAGACAAGGCGCCGCCGTGCTGATACCTTCGGCGCTTCCCATTCAACCCTATGCCACCTTTTCTTGCAGAGCTGCTCGGCACCATGCTGCTGATCGTCCTGGGCGATGGCGTGGTCGCGAACGTGGTGCTCCACAAGACCAAAGGCCAGAACGCCGGTTGGATTGTCATCACGGCGGGCTGGGGGTTCGGCGTGATGGTCGCGGTGTATGCCGTCGGCAGCTTCAGCGGCGCGCATTTGAACCCCGCGGTGACCATCGGCCTCGCCTCCATCGGCAAGCTCGCGTGGGCCAAGGTGCCCGTGTATATCGCGGCGCAGCTGCTCGGCGCGTTGCTCGGCGCCGCGATCGTTTGGCTCGCCTATCTGCCACACTGGCCCGTTACGGAGAACCCGGCAGCGAAGCTGGCCGTCTTTTGCACCGCCCCCGCCATCCGAAACGCGAACGCCAATCTCCTCACCGAGATCATCGGCACGTTCGTGCTAGTGTTGGGTGTGCTGGCCATTCTGACGCCGAAGAACCTGAACCCCGCATACGGCTGGGACGGGGGATTCGGCCCGTTCCTGGTCGGTATCCTCGTGTGGGCGATCGGCCTTTCGCTGGGGGGGCCGACCGGCTACGCGATCAATCCGGCGCGCGACCTCGGTCCTCGTCTCGCGCACGCTGTGCTGCCGATCGCGGGCAAGGGCAATTCGGATTGGAGCTACGCGTGGATCCCGGTGGCCGGGCCGATCATCGGCGGTCTGATCGCGGCCTTCCTTTATAGGGCGGTGTGGCCGGCATGAAACACATCTTGGCTCTGGACCAAGGGACAACGAGCTCGCGCGCCATCGTGTTCGACCACAGCGGGAGCGTTGTGGCCTCGGCGCAGAAGGAATTTCGCCAGATTTTCCCCAAGCCCGGCTGGGTGGAGCACGATGCGACGGAGATTTGGGCCACGCAGAAGTACACGGCGACGGAAGCGCTCGGCAAAGCCGGTCTGACCGCGGCGGACATCGCCGCGGTAGGGATAACGAATCAGCGCGAAACCACCGTCGCCTGGGACCGCGAGACGGGCGAGCCGGTGCATCACGCCATCGTGTGGCAGGATCGCCGCACGGCCGCCGCGTGTGACCGGCTGAAGGCCCGCGGGCTCGCGCCGTTGATCAAGCGCAAGACGGGGCTCGTGGTGGACGCCTATTTCTCCGGCACGAAGCTGGAATGGCTGCTCCGCAATGTGCCGGGCGCGCGCGCCAAAGCGAAGGCCGGCAGGCTGGCCTTCGGCACGGTCGATTCGTGGCTGCTATGGAACCTGACGGGTGGCCGAGTGCACGTGACCGATCCAAGCAACGCGTCGCGCACGATGCTGTACAATCTGCGCAGCGGCGATTGGGACGACGAGCTGCTGGAATTATTCGGTGTGCCGCGCTCGGTGCTGCCTGCCGTCGGTTCCTCGAGCGAGCTGTACGGCGAGACCACGCTGTTCGGCGGATCGATTCCCATCGCGGGCATTGCGGGCGATCAGCAGGCTGCGCTGTTCGGCCAGGCGTGCACCCAGCCCGGCATGGTGAAGAACACGTACGGCACCGGGTGTTTCATGCTCATGAACACCGGCACCAAACCGATTGCCTCCAAGAACAATTTGCTGACGACGGTGGCGTGGCGCATCGGGAACCGGACCGAGTATGCGCTGGAAGGCAGCATTTTCATCGCGGGAGCGGTGGTGCAGTGGCTGCGCGACGGACTGGGCATCATCAAGTCGTCGTCCGAGGTCGAAGCATTGGCCGCGCAGGTGACGGACCCGCAGGGGGTGTATCTCGTGCCCGCGTTCGCCGGCCTCGGCGCGCCGCACTGGGATCAATATGCGCGCGGCCTCGTGGCGGGTGTCACCCGCGGCACGACGGCGGCCCACCTCGCGCGCGCGGCGCTTGAGGGGATCGCGTTTCAGGTAGCCGACGTGTTGCGGGCGATGAAAGGCGACTCGGGGATCAAGCTCAAGGAGCTGCGCGTGGACGGCGGCGCGTCCGCGAACAACCTGCTGATGCAATTCCAGTCGAACCTGCTGGGCGTTCCCGTGGTGCGTCCCAAAGTGACCGAAACAACGGCGCTCGGCGCGGCCTATCTCGCGGGCTTGGCCGTGGGCTACTGGAAGGACCAGAAACAGATCGCGGCGCAGTGGCAGGTGGACCGCCGTTTCACGCCCGTGATGAAACCCGTCCAACGCAAGCGGCTCGAGGCCGGCTGGCGCAAGGCGCTCGACCGGGCACGGCGCTGGGAAGACGCGGGCTGAGGCTCGGGGAGGCTCCATGGAAGTCGTCATCAAGCGAGACTACGAGCAGATGAGCAAGGTGGCGGCGCAGCTCGTCGTCGACGTGCTCAACACCAAGCCGAATGCCGTGCTCGGCATGGCCACCGGGTCCACGCCGCTCGGCCTCTATCAGGAGTTGGTGCGGCTGCACAAGGCCGGGCATGTCGACTTCTCTCGGGTGACGACCTTCAACCTCGACGAATACGTTGGCCTGCCCGCGAATCACCCACAGAGCTACCACTACTTCATGCACGAGCACTTCTTCCAACACGTGAACATCCCGCGGCACAACATCAATATCCCCTCGGGCACGACCAGCAACTACCCCGCCTTCTGCCAATGGTACGAGGGGCGGATTGCGGAATGCGGCGGGATCGACCTGCAGATCCTGGGCATCGGCTCGGACGGCCACATCGCCTTCAACGAGCCGGGGAGCTCCCTGAGCTCGCGCACGCGGCTCAAGACGTTGTCCAAGCAAACCATTGACGACAACGCCCGGTTCTTCGAGCGCCGAGAGGATGTGCCGGTCTACGCGATCACGATGGGCGTCGGGACCATCCTCGATGCGCGGCGGCTGGTCCTGGTGGCGAGCGGGAAAACCAAGGCCAAGGCGATCGCCCAAGCCGTCGAGGGGCCGGTCACCAGCATGGTGACGGCGAGTGCCATCCAGCTGCACCGTGATGCGACCGTCATCGTCGACGACGCGGCGGCCGCCGGCCTGACGATGCGCGACTACTACGAGTTCATCTACGCGGCCAAACCGGCGGCGCCGAGGACGTAGGACACAAGTCGTGAGCGATCGCCCGATCATCCGCGTCCAGCACGTTGTGAAGTCGTTCGGGAAGGTCACGGCGGTGGGCGACGTCTCCTTCGACGTCCGAGCCGGCGAGATCTTCGCGTTCCTCGGTCCGAACGGCGCCGGGAAGACCACCACGATCAAGATGCTCACGACCCTGCTCCATCCCACGAGCGGCTCGCTCGAGCTTGACGGGCTCGATCCTACCACGGATCCGACGGAGGTGCGGCGGCGCTTCGGCGTCGTGTTCCAGGATCCGAGTCTCGACAGCGAGCTCACGGCGTGGGAGAACATGGACATCCACGGCGTCCTGTACCACGTGCCGCGCCAGATCCGGCGGGAGCGGTCCGAGACCCTGCTCAAGATGTTCGAGCTGTGGGAGCGGCGCGCGGATCTCGTGAAAACGTTCTCGGGTGGAATGAAGCGGCGCCTCGAGATCGCCCGCGGACTGTTGCACACCCCGAAGGTGCTGTTCCTGGACGAGCCGACGCTCGGCCTCGATCCGCAAAGCCGCAATCAGATGTGGACCCACGTGCGGAGCCTCAATCAGGCCGATCGCGTCACCGTGTTCCTCACGACGCACTACATGGACGAAGCCGACCGCGTGGCCGATCGCATCGCGATTATCGACCACGGGCGCATCGTCGCCATCGGTTCGTCGGCGGAGCTCAAACAGCAAACCGGCACCGACTCGCTCGAAGCGGCCTTCCTCAAGCTCACGGGCACCACGATTCGCGACGAGAGCGCCACGGCCGCGGACCAGATGCGGCAGGTGTCCCGCGTGTGGAGGCGCTAGCCGCGTGAGCGTCATCTACGTCCTGTGGCTGCGGGAGGTGAAGAAATACCTGCGCTCGCGCGTCCAGATCGTCGCGTCCCTCGGCTCTCCGCTCATGTACCTGGGCGTGCTCGGGTTCGGCTTGGGTCCCGTCTTTCAACGCGCCGGCGAAGGCAAGTATCTCCAGTTCATGGCCCCCGGCGTGATCGGCATGACCGTGCTGTTCACCGCCATGTTCTCAGGGATCGCCATGCTGTGGGACCGCCAGTTCGGATTCCTGAAAGAGACGCTGGTCGCGCCGGTGCCGCGCCTGCTGATCATGATCGGCCGGACGCTCGGCGGCGCCACCGTGGCGGTACTGCAGGGCGCGCTGATTTTTGTCGTCACCCTCATCGCGGGCTTCCGCCCGGAGAGCCTCCTCGCCGTGCCGCTCGCGTTTCTCGTGATCGCGCTGATCGCCGTGATCTTCTCGGCGCTCGCGACGGCGATCGGGTCGAGCATCAAGGAGATGCAAGGCTTCCAGATGGTGATGAACTTTCTCGTGATGCCGATCTTCTTTCTCTCTGGCGCAATTTACCCCCTCGAGGGACTTCCCCGGGTCCTCGCGGCGCTCACCCGCGTCGATCCGCTCACCTACGGCGTCGACGGCGTGCGCGGTCTGCTGATCGGGAGGACGCATTTCGGCGTCGCGTTGGACATCGCCGTGCTGCTGGGGGTTGGCGTGCTGTTCGTGGTCTTCGGTGCGTGGCGGTTCTCGAAAATCGAGGCTTAAAGCGCGTGTCACCGGAGGTCAATCAGTACGAGCCGTGGTGCCCCAGTGGTTGGATCACCGGCGATGCCGGCGAGCCATAGCCCGCCCGGAAGGGCGAAGAGGCGCTCGAAGCTCAGTCCGACCCGCACGTCCTCAACCAGGACCCCGTCCGACGCGCGCAGCTTCAAGTATCCGAAGTCCTTACCCAGATAGACGGAGAGCCCGTCGGGCGCAATTGTGTTGCTGCCACCCAGGTAGTAGCTCGAGGTGAACGTCCGCAACAGGTTCAGGTTGCCATCGAACAGCGACTCGCCGATCAAGAACAGCGAGCCGGTCTGGTTGGCGGAGATCTTGGGGGTGTAGCGGCTCACGGTGGCATGCTTGACTGCCACGGTGTCCGTCGCGGTGATGTAGACGTTCCCATCCTCCGGGCAGCAATTGTTGTCGATGATGAGAAGTAGATCCGAGCGGTCCCCAGCCCGAGCGAGCGGGACAACCTCGGTCACCGGGCCGCCGACGCCGGCGTCCGACCGCGCCCGTTGTGTGCCGGAGACGAGATCGTACTCGATGACCTGGCCACCGAAGCCGGAACCCGAGAAGGAAATGGTCACCATGGCCTTGCTGTTTCCCATGACCCGCACGTTGGCCGGACCCGGGTTGAGCAGGCTGGTCATGTTGAGCCGTACGGTGTCTGTGTGTCCGCTCACGAGATTCACGATCGCGAGATAGGGACTCGTGCGCAGCGCCACCACCAGGGAGTCGCCTCCGACCGTCAAGTCGAGACCCTGCGGCCGCGAAAACAGTTGGATCGGCGGAGCAAACGCCAGCATGCCGATCGAAAAGACCGACACGCGCTCCGGATCCGGTTGCGAGAGATACAGCGCATTGCGGGAGGCGCCGTAGGCGATGTCGTAGACCCATGCATCGAGCGGAAAGACATGCGTGGGCCTACGGATTCCCGTCACCACGGTGGTCGCCCCGAGCGAGGTCTCAGCCAGGTTCCCGAGCGAATCGCGGGCGAACAGCGTCACCGCCGAGCTCCCCATCCAGTTCGACTGCGCGATCAGGGAGAAGGTATGACTAGCCGATGACGTGCTGGCGGCGACCGAGTCCCTGAGCGACGCCGGGGGCCCCAGTCGATATCCCAGCCAGGCCACCTTGAAGTTGTCCGTGGCGTTGATGGCCACGTGCAGCGTGTCACCCGCGACGAGCGTGGGCGTGGGTTCCGGACCCGTGGCCGAGCCGCCGACCACGGGAGGAGCGAGATCGGTGACGAGCACTGGCGGCGGAGATGCGCTATCGAGCTGCACTGCCGGGTCCGCCGCGATCACGCGAACGTTGACCCTGGAACCGAGGGGGGTCGCGGCGGGCACGCGAAACTGCACGGACCGCGTCACGCTCTTTGCGAACGCATGGGCGACCGAGTCGGTGGCCGTGAACGCGCCGGTGAGACGAACAACCGTCCACGCTAGCCCGACGTTGTCGACGGCCGTGTAGCTCACCGTGATCCATTCGTCCGGCTGGACGCTGGGGGTGGCACTCACCGATGACACCTTGGGCGGCACTGGGTCCGACACCTGCAGCGTGGTCTGCGCCGTCCCGGTCACGCCCCCGCCTTCAGCCGTCGCCACGAACGACACGCTGCCCTGCCCCGGCTGGAATGGCAGCACGTACGCCTGCGAAAAAGATTGGGAACCGCTACCCGATACTCGAACTGAGTCGGACTTGGAGATGAGCCCACTCGCGGCCACCCGAATCACAGCGACGGCCACCCCCGCCGTCGGGATGGCGGTGACGGTGACGCGAACGGTATCCCCTGGCTCCGCAAATGCCGGTTGGACGGACAACGATACTGTGATGCCGGCCTCCGGACCGGCCGTGTCTCCCCCGCAGGCCAACCCGGCGATCGTGCCAATCGCTCCGAGCCACGCTATCCAGCGCGCCATGATCATTAAGCTCTTGGCCGAGTGTGAGCACCGCAAGGTGTGTGCACAGCGAACGATGACTGTGGAGCAGCGCGCGGGTGGAAGCAGGCCGCTTGCTGAGGGCGGCGAGGCGGGCGTATCGTCTGGGCACGGCGGTTCTCGACAATCGAGGCTTAAGCATGACGCTCTTGCCCTTATTTCTAGCGGCCCAGATCGCGGGGAGGCAGGCGATCGTCTATACCACCGCCGAGAGTACCAGCTTCCGGCTGACGCCCACCGACACGTTGACGTTCAAGCCATCCAATCCGACGTCCGAGGGGAAGGTGTACGTCTTCGTCGATCCGCGGAAAACCGTTCGCGAAGCTGCCCGCGGCCCGGCAGGACGAATTGATCACGGCGTATTACAGCACCGATCGCGGCATCGGGTACACCCTGGGTCGGACCAACATCCACAGCTGTGACTTTTCGAGCGAGAGCTACACGTACGTTACCGAAGGCGATAAGGACCTAACGTCCTTCTCCATCGCCCACGACCTGCGCTACCGGATCCCGCTGATCAAGCGCGCGCTGGCCGCGACCGGCAACCGGCTCAAGCTGTTTGCCAGTCCCTGGAGTCCGCCGGCATACATGAAGGACAACAACGACATGCTGCACGGCGGCCACCTCCGCCCCGAGTATTACCGTGCGTGGGCCCTCTACTACACAAAGTTCGTCAAGAGCTACCGCCAGGCGGGCGTGCCGATCTGGGGCCTCACCATTCAGAACGAGCCGATGGCGACCCAGACCTGGGAATCGTGTGTCTATCAGGCGACGGACGAGCGAGACTTTCTCAAAGGTTATCTCGGTCCGGCGATGGCCGAGCAGGGATTGCGCGACGTCAACATCATGGTCTGGGACCATAACCGCGACCTCATCATCCAGCGCGCGCAGACGATCCTGGACGATCCCGCTGCCGCGCAGTACGTGTGGGGAATCGCGTTTCACTGGTATGAGGATTGGTCGGGTGGCACGCAGATGTACGACAACGTCGCCCTGGTGCATCAGATCTATCCCGACAAGCACCTCCTCTTTACCGAAGGCACGCCGGCGAATTTTGACTCAACGGCGTATGGCCGCTGGAGCCTCGGTGAGGCGTACGGGCGGTCGATGATCCATGATTTCAATTCCGGGACCGAGGGATGGACCGACTGGAACATTCTGCTCGATGAACGGGGCGGTCCCAACCACGTTGGGAACTTTTGTTTTGCACCGATCCATGCCGACACTCGTACCGGCAGGCTCATCTACACCAATTCGTACTACTACATAGGCCACTTCTCGAAGTTCATCCGTCCCGGTGCCAGACGGATCCTCGCGTCACCGAGCCGCAGCATGCTGCTCACCACGGCCTTCGTCAACGAAGATGGCACGCTGGCGGTCGTGGTCATGAACCCGACACCGCGTGGTGGGCAATACTCCCTCGTTGTCGGCGCTGCGTCCGTGGAGATCAGTTCGCCGCCGCACTCGATCCAGACGGTGGTGTTCAAGGCGAGTTGATGGCGTCGGGGCCCCGAGACGTGTAGCCGGAGGGAATGGAATGAGACTGACCATCGCTGGCGGCCAAACGGGCACGAACGCTCGCACAGTTCCTTGCGTTGCCGCATCCCTGATGCTACTCGCCGCCCTGGCCTGCTCCGATGGCGCGGGCACCTCCAGCAGCTTGCCCCTGAAGGACATCAGCCGGCTCGCCGCGCAGCTCGACACCATCGACGCCGGCTTCACCTCTCCGCAACTCAAGAGTCTCAGCGCCCTCGCGCTGCCAATGCTCACCGCCGGCCTCGAGCTTCAGCACATGGACTCGACCATCCTGGGCAAGACCGTCGAATGGGACCCGATCGGAGAGCGCGTCATCCTCACCACGCGCCCCGGGACGCCGCGGAACGTGCTACGGGTGACACTCTACGAGCTCGATGAGACCGGGTTGCCCCGGTATCCCAAGGTCGAGATCGGGTACGCCTATCTCGAGCCGCTGAACAAATTCACTGGTGGCCGGTCCGACAGCACGTCACTGCGCTTCACGGTATTCAAGCTGCCGAATCCGAACCCTGCGGTGATTGTGGATTGGAATGTGTGGCGCGTGCCCGCCGACACCGCCTGCGGTCAATGCGCGTCAGGATCAACGGCGTCCCGGTGGCGACCGTGACTCGCGCCGCAGTCAGCGCCTCCGCCGTCGACCCTCACGGCCAGGAAATCCTGGACCTCACTGACGCGCACGTGCTCGGGCGTCTCTTCGACGTTCCCGCGGACATCGCCGACTACATCGAGTGGCCGACGTTCGTTCTATTCTTCTGTGGATGTTGAGGAGGAGCTCGAGCCGAAGTAAGAAGCCCCACAGTTGCACCGCGTGGTTCAGGTGTGTAAGGTCAAGCAAAATTGCACGTTGCCGCACCGCATGCACCACCTCTTCGTCGCTGAGGATTCACCCGATGCATTCACGGAGACGGTTTCGGTTCCTCGGCAGTGTGATCAGCGCAGTTGCCGCGACACTGTGTGCTCCCCAGTCTCCGGCGCAGGCTCCCCCGCGCGCGGCCCAACCGACACCGGCTGGCCGCGGCGCCAATCGCGCTCCGGACTATCCGGTGCGTCCTCCTGCTCCTCCCGAGCAGGTTGCGCATGGCCAGCAGGTCTTCAAGAGCAATTGCAGCTTCTGCCATGGCTCGGACGGCAGGGGCGGAGAAACGGGACCGAACCTGGTTCGTGCGCAAGTGGTGCTCGCTGATCAACAAGGAGAGCTCATTACTCCGATCGTCCAGAACGGCCTTCCCGCCCAGGGTATGCCAAAGTTGGCCCTGAGTGCCGCGGACATCGCCGCCATCGCGGCCTGGTTGCACAGCCAGCCGCTGTCCGATCGCGGGGCGCCAAGCACACTCGATATCCTGGTGGGCAACGCCAAGGAAGGGAAAGCCTATTTCAACGGAGCTGGACACTGCACGCAATGCCACTCGGTTACCGGAGACCTCGCCGGGATCGGCGCCAGGTATGAACCGAAGATGATTCAAAACCTGATCGTGTCCGGCGGAAGCGGCCGGAGCTTTGGTCGCCGGCCGGCCGGCTCTGCACCGCCGAAGGTGCCCCCTACGACTGTGACGGTCACGCTCCCCTCGGGGCAGACCATAACGGGAGATCTTGATCACATCTCCGCCTTCGTGGTGGCGCTCAGAGAGCCGGACGGTACGTACCGCAGCTTCGCCAGACACGATGCGATCCCGAAGGTCCTCGTCACCAATCCATTGCAATGGCATATCGACATGCTCCCGAAGTGGCGGGACTCCGATATCCATAGCCTGACGGCGTACCTCGTCACCGTGAAATGACGACAACAGCCAAGCTGCTTCTCCTGATTGCGTTCTGTCTGCCGCGTGGGCCGCTGGCGGGTCAGGCGTTGGATCCCGCGGTGCTGACCAATTCCCAGCGTCGTTACAGCACCCTCACGCAGATCGACACGACCAACGTCAGGCATCTCTCTCTGGCGTGGGTGAGCCGTCTGACGGCGGGAGCCGGCGGCGGCGAAGGGGGATTCTTCGCGCCACCCGCGCCTCCGACGATCACCGGCGGCGTGGCGGAGACTCCGCTGAGTATTCCGGGATCGACCAGCGGATCGCCGCGTCTGTCAGGATCGATTCTGCAGGTGAACGGCATCCTCTACATCACAGCGCCGGACAATGCCTGGGCGATGGACGCGCTGGATGGACACGTGCTGTGGCACTATTGGTGGAAGTCGCGCGGCGGCACGCACATCGGCAATCGCGGCATGGCGATGTACGGTGACTGGCTGTTTTTCGAGACGCCGGACGACTATCTGGTGTCGCTGGACGCGAAGACGGGCCAGGAGCGCTGGCACAGAGAGATCGCTGATTTCAGCCAGCAATATTTCTCGACGACGGCGCCTGTTGTGGTCAGCGATCATGTGCTGGTGGGCACGGGCGACGACCTGGACGCACCGGGATTCCTGCAGTCGTTCGATCCGCAGACGGGCGACCTGCAGTGGAAGTTCTACACGGTGCCGATGCAGAAGGGGGATCCGGGGCTGGAAACATGGGCGAGCTTGGACGCGGCTCGGCACGGCGGCGCACAGGTCTGGATCCCCGGCTCGTACGATCCCGAGACGCATCTGTACATCTTCGGGACGGGTAATCCGACGCCGGCCTACACGGCAATGCTGCGTGCACCGCGCGACGTGCACACGAACCTGTACACCTGCTCGGTGGTCGGGGTGAACGTGGACACCGGAAAGATGGCCTGGTACTTCCAGACCTCGCCTAACGACACGCACGACTGGGATTCGACCCAGCCGTCGGTGCTGGTCGACGGGATGTTCGCGGGGAAGCCGCGGAAGATGGCGATGCAGGCGTCGCGGAACGGCTACTTCTACGTGCTGGACCGGACCACTGGCGAGCACCTGCTCACGTCGAAGTACTCGGACGCAGCGAACTGGGCGCAAGCCACCAACGCCAAGGGACAGCTAGTACGGAACCCGGAGAAGGACAACACGGTCGCCGGCTCGCTGGTATCGCCCGACAACGGGGGCGCGACGAACTGGTATCCGCCCAGCTACCATCCCCAGACGGGTCTCTTCTATGTCGTCGTGCGTGAGCTGTACGCGATGTATTACCTGACGAACAAGGATCCGCGCATGCTCGTCGGGCTCGGCGGGAGCGAACAGGATGTTGTTGGATCGCTCGGAACCCATATCGCCGCGATCGATTACCAGACGGGAAAGGTCGCCTGGAGATATCGCTTCGAAGGATCGGCGGGTGGATTTGGTGGAGCCACTGGTTTGCTCACAACGGCGGGCGATCTGCTGTTTGGTAACGACGGGTCCGGGAATTTGGTTGCGTTTGGCCTGCGGGGGACAGAGCCCCCGGTGCCTCTGTGGCACGCCCATATCGGCTCGATCGAGAACGCCGCGGAGACCTACACCGTGGGCGGCCGCCAATATGTGCTCGTGAGCGCTGAGGGGGCGCTGTACGCATTTTACCTGCAATAGTCAGGCAGTATTGACCAGGGGTGGTGGAGTTGGACTATGGGCACCTTTGATCAACAGCCACAACATGATCGCCAGCTCCCCGAACAGGGCGGGCTGCGAGAAGGCAAACACCTTCGCGGCCGCGTCGCCGTGCACGCAGCCATCTAGCCCACGAGCTGCTGCACCGCGCGATCCGCCTCGCGTATCGAGTTGCGGTGATCGCTCGCGCCGGCAAGATCGGTATTCGCGAACGCGATGCGGCCGTGCGGACGCTGGCGCAGGATGTCCCTCGGCGCCGGCTGGCCGTTGACGCCGAAAAAGAAACCTGGCTGCGGATTCACGTATGCGTGGCCCCAGCGATTAAGAATGATTCCCGCGATGTCCCGGCGCGGATCGAACCCGCCCGGCGCGAACATGTCCGCCAGCTGCTCGCGAAACGCGCGCTCGTACTGCGCGAACGACGTGCCGAGCAGCTGCGCGCGTCCCCGGCTCCCCTGCTCCGCGATCGAGAGCCATCTTCCGTACCGAGAGATAGTCGCCCAGTCCGCCGAACCAGCGGCAGCCGGACAATCCCATCTTGTAGAGGAATCGCCAGTTGCGGACCGCGATATTCGCCATCAGGCACGGCGATCGATAGAACTGTGCGTACGCTGCGCGGTGGCTGGCGGGCAGGTCATGCACGATATGCTTCGCTGTCCAGCTGCCGCCCGCCACGACCACCGAACGCGCTTTGACTCTGTAAAGTCGGTTGCCCTTTGCGTACGTGACGACGACGTGCGACGCGCTCGCTGGATCGCCCGCGTGCGCGACGCGGACGACTGTGGCATTGAGCCGCAGCCGTGTCGATTGGCCGGCGCGATCGAGCGCGCGGAAGTTCACACGATTCTGCCAGACTGCATTGACGGTGCGCGGACCGGCGAAGGCGTCGGGGATGAGCGTCTTCACCATCAGGCGCGCGAATCCGCCGTTGCCGTCGGGGAACATCTGGTCGCCGAGCTCGGCGTCGCCGTCTTCGGGGAACTGGGTCTCGATCGCGTAGTTGCAGTACGCCGACAGCACGTCGGGACCGAGACCGTAGCCACCGCCTTCGACTGGCGACAGAAACGTTCGTACTGTCTCGCGGCTGATGTTGTATCGAGCCATCAGGTGATCTTCGAGCGTGATCGAGTCGAGCTGGCGCGAGATGGCATCGCCTTCGGTCTGCGGTCCCGGAAAGGCGACGCGGTCCGTCCCCCAGCGCAGCAGCTCCGCCCTCGCGACATCACTGATCGGAGCGCCCTCGAGCTTTCGTCCCCACGGGTCCATCACCCACACGCCCCCCCCGCCCCCCGGGCGCTGGCCGAACTGTGGCCCGAAGTAGAAGCCGTAATTCCTCGGCGTTTCGTACGGCGAGTGCGCGAGCGGCATCTCGGGCGACGGTCCGCGCCACGTCTGGTAGTTGAACGCGGACCGATCCATGCCGATCATCTCGTAGAAGCGATCGGTATAGCCGCGTTTCTGCGGCACGAGGAAGATCGCCGACGCCTGGTGCGCAGTTAGCCGCTGCCCGTCGACGAGGAACTCGTTGCGCTTCGCTTCGCCGCCGAAGATCGGGTGGTTGTCGATGACGAGCGCGCGTCCGCCCTTGTATTTCTGGAAGAAGATCGCCGCGGCGAGTCCGCTGATTCCGCCGCCGACGGCGACGAGGTCGTACATCTCGCCGGTGTCGGCGGCGTCGGCGACGCGCTGCTCGAACGCGCCGTCGCGCAGCGCGTGTCCGGCGCTCAGTACATCCCAGGTGTTGCCGTTCGAACGGCTGTAGTCGCCGATGCCGCCGTAGCCGTTGAAGGCGTCGGCCGGGGAGATCGTCGGTGCTTGGCGGTAAAGGAGAAGTCCGGCGCCGGCGAGGAGCGCGCCGTTGAGAAAGTCACGACGTGAGATAGGCTCGTCCATGCCGAGTCGAGCGTGCATGAGACAAGGCTACCGTCAACCCGATTCCCCGTCAAAACGGAGAGTTCCAATGCTCGGCGGAACAACGGGGGGGTCGAACCTTATCTTCGTCAACCCGGTCGCGATCGGACGCGGAATGCGGATCTTCAAGGACCGAAAGGCGCTGCGATCGTTTCCAGAATCGCGCCGAGCTTGCAGGCAAATTCCGGAAGGATGTCTTCACCTTCCAATGCGTCGGCTTCGCCAAGAATCGACTCCGAACCGTCCTGGCGATAGATCCGCGCGAGTCGCCGGTCGGGATCGATCACCCACACGAGTCGAGTCCCAGCGGAGAGCCAGTCCGCGATCTTGGCGAGCGTCTCGCCGGGTCGATCGCCGGGTGAGAGGACCTCGACAACGAGGTCGGGGCCGAGCGGCGGAAAGCCCAAGGGAGATCGCTGCGGCAGTCGTTCCCAACTGACGAAGGCGATGTCGGCGCCGCGCACCGTATCGGGATCCGATTGCAGCTTGAATCCCGCATCCCCTGCCACGACGCGGCCGAGGTTATGTGCGTCGACATGGATCATCAGCGCACTCGCGAGCCGCACCGTGATTTCGCCATGCCGGAAGCCAGCGTGCTCTCGCACCACCAGCACGCCGCGGACGAGTTCCGCGTGCTCCGGGACATCCGGCTGCAACAGGTCTTCGGCGGTCATGGGCCGCGTCATGTTCGGAACGTAGACATGCTCGGCGGGCATCGCAAGGAAACTGTTGATGGACGTCAACTACCGGTCAACCCGCGGTTGCTCGACACCATATGGCCACCCAGGCGAAGGGGCCGTACGTTACCCGAGACGCATGATCCGACCCCAGTAGGCATTCGTCCCGCACATGCAGCACGTTGCGCGTGTCCTCGCCTCACCGCTCAAGGGCGTCTACAGCACGCATATCGACAGCGCGCAGCAGTTCGGCCGGCACTGGCACGACTCCTACGGATTCGGGTTCCTGGAACACGGCGCGCAGGAGTGGTTCAGTGGTCGCGGAACCGTGCGCGGCTACCGCGGTGAGGTCATCGCCACCAATCCCGGTGAAGTCCATGATGGCCGGCCGCTCGGCCCGCCCACGCGGCGCTGGCGCATCGCCTATGTCGATGTGGACGTGATGACGGCCCTTACGGCATCCGAGCGGGGTGCGCCGAGATCACCAGTCCCGTGATCGCAGACCCGCTGCTCTTCCGGATCCTACAGGGTCTGTTTTCGCGTCTCGAGCGCTGGAACAATCGCACGCCACACGCGCGACCGGTGGATTCCCTGGCATTCGAGGAAGCGCTGGTCGCAAGTTGCGTACGCCTGATGGCGCGGCACGGCTCGAGGAGGTGGAGCGATGCGCCATCCCGCGACCTCCAACAGGTCCGCGAGCGCCTCGCTGACGACTCGGCGCGAGTGCCGAGTCTCGCAGACCTGGCCCGGCTCACGGGGCTGAGCCGCTATCAAGTTCTGCGCCGCTTCGAGCGAGCCTATGGGCTGCCGCCCCACGCGTGGCTGCTGCGCCGCCGCGCCGAGCGTGCGCGGGTTTTGATTCGTGACGGCGCTACCCTCGCGGCGGCAGCTCTTGAAACCGGTTTCGCCGACCAGAGTCACATGACGCGCGTGTTTGCGCGGCAGTTCGGCTTCACCCCCGGCGCGTGGCGTCGGGCAGCACGGCTGCAATAACGTCCAAGACGCCGGCGTCCCGCCGGCCGAGCTTTTCCCGGTGTGTACATCCATGGGTACGGCGAGCGCGAGAGCGAGCGCCTGCTGGCGCAGGCTGCGTCGGTCGTTCGCCTGCTCCATGGGGATACTAGGTTTCCGCCCGGCAGTCGCGTGCTCGAGGTCGGCTGCGGCACCGGAGCGCAGACGGTCAGTCTCGCGCGCAATAGTCCAGGGGCGCAGATCGTCGCATTCGATCATGCGACCGCATCGCTCGCGCGCGCGATCGAACGCGTCGCGGCGGCCGGACTGTCGAATGTCGAGTTTCTGCACGCGGATCTGTATGCGCTGCCGTTCGAAGCAGAGTCCTTCGATCACGTATTCGTCTGCTTTGTGCTCGAACACCTCTCCAATCCGATCCAATCGCTGCTGCTGGTGAAACAACTGCTCAAGCCCGGCGGTACTGTCACCGTCTTCGAGGGAGATCACGGCTCCGCCTACTTCCATCCGGACTCCGAGATCGCGCACCGGGCGATCGCGTGTCAGGTGGAGCTCCAGCGCAGGGCGGGCGGGAATGCCTGTATCGGCCGGCAGCTGTATCCGCTGCTCGTGCAAGCAGGCTATGAGGCGCCGTGCGTGACACCACGCGTCGTCCACGTTGACGCGACGACACCGGATCTGATCGACAGCTTCACGCGGAAAACGTTCACGTGGATGGTTGAAGCCGTGCGGGAGGAGGCACTCGCGGCCCGCATCATCGATGCCGCGACATTCGATGCAGGGATCCGCGATCTCTATCGCGCGGCAGAATCAGATGGCGTGTTCTGCTACACCTTTTTCAAGGGAGTGGCGGTGAAGCCGACGCATCTACTTCGGGAGGGCTCCAATGGCCGTGACGTCTAAGCGAGAACGAGCGCTGCAGGTCGTGCTGGTAGTGTTGGGTCTGTTGACGGCCGGCGCCAATATCTATCCGCTGGCCACCTCTTTCGTGGCCGGGCTGCGCCCAACTGGGGGGACGACAGCGCCGATGTTTTATACCATCCTAGCGACGCTGGGCGTTTTCCTGGTGCTCGCGGCACGCAACCCCTCCGCGCATCGCAGCTTGATTGCGTACACCGTATGGTCCAGTTTCGCGCACACGGCGGTCATGGCGCTGATGGCGATTCAACTTCCCACCAAACGCGGCGAGCTGCTCGCCGGCGTGGCTGTGACCGGCCTGTCGGCCGTGCTGCTGTTCGTGTTGGCCCCTCGGAAGGAGCCGGCCTTGGCCAGCTCCTGACCGTGCGGTGAGTCCTCACCCCCTGTCCCCCTCTCCCTTCGGGAGAGGGGGGACGCATAACAAACTGTCACTCCCGCCAGCTCAGCGATACAATTCTCTGCTCTATGCGCGACATCCGTGTGGCGACAGTCCAGTTTCAACACGCCGCGGGCGACAAGGCGTACAACTTCGGCCGCGTCCGCCACTTCGTGACGGAGGCCGCCCGCGCGCGCGTGGAGATGATTGCGTTCCCGGAGATGTGTCTCACCGGCTACTGGCACGTGCGCAAGCTCTCGCGCGCGGCATTCGAGGCACTGGCCGAGCCGGTCCCCGACGGGCCGTCGACGCGGGACCTCCTGGACCTGTCCCAGGAACACGGGATGAGCATCGGCGCGGGGTTGCTGGAGCGGGCGCCAGATGGCGGCGTCTACAACGCCTATGTCGTCGCCATGCCGGATGGGACGTGGGCGGTCCACTGCAAGCTGCACGTCTTCGAGCACCCGAACATGCGCGCCGGGAACCGCTACACCGTGTTCGACACGCCGCACGGTTGCCGCGTGGGCGTGCTGATCTGTTACGACAACAACATCGTCGAGAACGCCCGCGCCACGGCGCTGCTGGGCGCCGAGATCCTGCTCGCGCCGCACCAGACGGGCGGGTGTAACTCGGTGAGGAGCAGGAGACCAGGCGAGTGCGGTTCGGCGAGTGACGTGACCCCCTGTCGTTAGAAGTACGTCTTTCCCTCCTCTTTCCTCAAGGAACGAGCGAGCCTGTCATCCTGAGCGAAGCGCGCGGAACGCGCGCGTAGCGAAGGATCTGCTTTGGGTGATAGGATGTCATCCCATGATTATCGGACTCCTACTCCTCCTGCAGCTAGGCACGCGGCCCGTCTACGACCGCGTGATTCTCGGCGGACACGTGATGGATCCGGCCTCCAAGCTCGATGCGGTCCGCAATATCGGGCTCTTGGGCGGACGAATCGCCGTCATCACGACGCACGCCATACGCGGCCGGGACACGGTAGACGCGCGCGGCCTCGTCGTCGCCCCTGGCTTCATCGACCTGCACGCGCACGGACAGACACCCGAGACATATCGGTTCTATTCGCTGGACGGCGTGACGACAGCGCTCGAGCTCGAGCTCGGAACGTCGGACGTCGACGCCTGGTACCGCGAGCGGAGTGCCGGCGAGCGCATCAACTATGGCGTCAGCATCGGCCACATCAAAGTCCGGATGGCGGTGATGCACGACTCCGGCACCTGGATGCCGGTGAGCGACGGAGCCTATCGCGCGGCGACGCCTGCGGAGATTGGCGAGATCGCGAAACGCATCGAGATTGGTCTCAGCGAGGGCGCGGTCAGCATCGGCGCCGGGTTTCCGTACACGCCGGCGGCAACACGAGATGAGCTGTTGGCCGTGTTCCGCGTGGCCGCCAAGACCAAAACACCAGTCCACGTGCACATTCGCCCCGGCGTCGCCGGGCTCAAAGAAGCGCTTGCGCTCGCGGACGAAACCAATGCCCCACTGCACGTGGTGCACATCAATAGTGCCGGCCTGGCCGACACGCCGGTGATGCTCGACATGATCAGTGATGCGCGAGCTCGCGGACACGACGTGACAACGGAAGCGTATCCCTATGATGCCGGAATGACGGAGATTCAATCCGCCACCATACAAGACACCTATAGATCTGCTCCCGATGAGCGCTTGGCCGAGCTGGAATGGCCGCGTACTGGCGAGCGGCTCAATCGCGAGAGCTATGACCGGTACAGCCGGATCGGCGGACCAGTCGTGGTTCATACCAACACGGAGGAGATGGTCGCCGTGGCGATAACCAATCCACTCACCATTATTGCGAGCGACGCATACTGGCAGAACGGCACGGGCCATCCGCGCACAACGGGCACATTCTCGAAGGTGCTCGGCCGCTACGTGCGCGAAGCCCACTCGCTCTCGTTGATGGAAGCAATCCGCAAAATGACCTTCATGCCGACGCAACGACTCGACGCGCGAGTGCCGGCGATGCGACAGAAAGGACGCCTGCGTGTTGGCGCGGACGCGGACATTACGATCTTTGCCGAAAGCAGAGTGCTGGATCGCTCGACGTACCGGGAACCGTCGCTATCGCCGGTCGGCATTCAGCACGTGATCGTGAACGGTGTGTCGGTGGTCGCGAACGGGCGGGCAGTCGAGGGCGTTGCGCCGGGAAAGGAAGTACGGGCCCCAAGATGACCGATCCTCGCGACCCATCTCGCCGCGACTTCCTGGCCGCGTCGGCGATCGGTCTCATCGGGCTCGCGCGTGGCTCGGTGAGTCCCGCGTTGCGCGACGTGGCGCAGACGAATGGTGATCTCCTCTACGTTGGGACGTATACCGCAGGCACCCGCTCTGAGGGCATCTATCTCGTCCACATGGACCGGCGCTCTGGGCAACTGCAGCGAGTCGGCTCGGTGGATGCCGGGCCGAACCCGTCCTTCCTCGCCATCCACCCCAACGGGCGTGTGCTCTACGCCGTGAACGAGCTCGAGAAATACGAAGGGAGAGCGACTGGGGCGGTGAGCGCCTTCGCGATCGCCAGAGAGACCGGCGTGCTCACCCGACTGAACGAGCAGCCGTCGGAAGGTGGCGCGCCTTGCTACGTGAGCGTGGACCGAAGCGGCCGCGTCGCGCTCGTCGCCAACTACGCCGGGGGCAGCGTGGCGCTGCTGCCGATCGAGGCGAATGGAGCACTCGCGCCAGCCACGCCCGTGGTTCAGCACACGGGAACAGGACCGAACGCCGAGCGTCAGGAAGCGCCGCATGCCCACTGTATCCTTCCCGATCCCTCCAACCGCTTCGCGCTCGCCGCAGACCTCGGCGCCGACCGCGTGTTCGTCTACCGTCTCGACCTCGACGGAAGATCGCTGAGCAAGGTCGACGGGGGCGACGCGGTCATGCGTCCCGGCGCCGGCCCGCGACACATCGCGTTTCACCCCACGCTGCCGCTGGTGTTCGTCGCCAATGAGCTCGACTCCACGGTCGCCACGCTGCGCTTCGACTCGGCGCGCGGCGCACTGTCGTTGCTGGACACACGGTCCACTGTTCCGCCCGGATGGACAGGCACGAATTACCCGGCCGACGTCCACGTCGCATCAAGCGGGCGGACGTTGTACGTGTCGAATCGCGGCCACAACAGCATCGCCGTGTTCTCGGTCGCGGAGTCGACGGATGCGCTCGCGCTCGACCAGATGGTCGACACAGAGGGCGATTGGCCGCGCAATTTCAGCCTGGACCCCTCCGGGCGGTTGCTGCTCGTCGCCAATCAGCGCTCCGACTCCGTCGTCGTGTTCGGGCGCGATCCGGACACCGGCAGGTTGACACCCACGCGCCAGCGGATCGGGATACCGAGCCCCGTCTGTCTGCGGTTCCTGTCGCCTCGCTGAGTCGCGACTCAATGAGAAGAATCTTTATACGAGGCCGGAGTAGAATGACATGCAGACGCGAACGTTAGGCCGATTCGGTCCAGAAGTTTCGGCGCTTGGCTACGGTTGCATGGGCCTTGAAGGTGTGTACGGGCCCGCGGCCGGTCGGCAGGAAGGAATCGCTATCATCCGCGCGGCCGTCGACCGCGGCGTGACCCTCTTCGACACAGCGGAGGCCTACGGTCCGTTCACCAACGAGAAGCTCGTTGGAGAGGCGCTCGCGCCCTTTCGCGATCGGGTGGTCATCGCCACGAAGTTCGGCTTTGGAATCAACCCGGACGGCACGCGCTACGGTCTCGACTCGCGGCCGGAGCACATCCGGCAGGTGACCGACGCCGCGCTCAAGCGCCTCCGTGTCGAATCCATCGACATCCTCTACCAGCACCGGGTCGACCCGAACGTCCCCATCGAGGATGTCGCGGGCACCGTCAAGGAGCTGATCCGGCAGGGGAAAGTACGGCACTTCGGACTCTCGGAGGCGAGCGCCCCGACGATCCGGCGTGCGCACGCGGTGCAGCCGCTCGCAGCTGTGCAGAGCGAGTATTCGCTCTGGACCCGCGACCCCGAGCGCAACGGCGTGCTCGCGACGCGCGAAGAGCTGGGAATCGGCTTCGTTCCGTTCAGCCCGTTGGGCGCCGGCTTCCTTACTGGGAAGATCGACACGACCACGAAGCTAGATCCGAAAGACTTCCGCAGCATTTCCCCGCGCTTCGCCGCCGACGCCCGTGCCGCGAACATGGCGCTGGTCGACCTGTTGAAGCGGGTCGCGGAGAAGAAACGCGTGACGCCGGCGCAGATCGCGCTTGCATGGCTGCTCGCGCAGAAGCCGTGGATTGTCCCGATCCCCGGAACCAAGAAGGTCGCGCGTCTCGAGGAGAATCTCGGCGCTGCGAACGTGGAACTCACCGGTGCCGACCTGCGCGAGATCGAGGAGGCGGCGTCGAAGATTCCCGTTATCGGGGAGCGGCTGCCCGAGGCAGTGCTGAAGCTCACGCATGGCTGACCGCATCGCTACGCCCGCTCAGTCACAGGCGCAGGATCTCCGACGCGTCATCGGGCTCGCCGGCGGAACGGCGCTGATCGTCGGTATCACGAGTTCCCCGTTCATCACCTTTGGAAACGATTGAAGAGGAGCCCCCCCTTGAGAAACGCCATTCTGACCGAGCAGGCATTTTCGTTGCCGGACAGGGACCCATCAATCCCCTGACCGGGACGCTGGAGCTCGGCGACGTGCGGTCGGAGACGAAGCTTGTGTTTGACAATCTGCGGGCGATTCTCCAGGCGGCCGGGGCATCACTCGATCACGTCGTCAAGTGCAACGTGTATCTTCGCGACATCAACGATTTCGCCGCGATGAACGAGGTATACGCGACGTATTTCACTGCGCCGTTTCCAGCACGCACCACGATCCAGGCGGGCGCGCTTCCGGGCGGCATCGCCGTCGAGATCGAGTGCATCGCGAAGCAGGCTCGATAGTGGACGCGCTCGACTTGGACACCCCCGCCCTCTACGTCGATCTTGACGTCCTCGAGCG
>WNFX01002540.1_pt1 | contig 23620 bp, 14 predicted proteins | sample 5400111 | NCBI WGS metagenome assembly WNFX01 (sample SAMN13153363, study PRJNA577476) | soil metagenome | isolation source: 40 cm soil or saprolite under grassland replicate 1 | place: USA:California | collected 2016-06-15
CGCCATGTTCTCGCGCCGCGAGCGATCGAGCAGGAGCCCGATGGCCGCGTCGGCCAGCTCCGCAGCCTCGGCCTTGGTGAGAAGCCCCGTCTCGCCGTCCCGGATCACCTCGTCGACACCCGAGGCCCGCACGGCCACCGCGGGCAGCCCACAGGCGTGCGCCTCGGCCAGGACCAGACCCTGCGTCTCCGTCTCCGAGGCGAAGAGGAAGAGATCGGACGCCTGGTAGTAGGGGGGAAGCTCCCCGCGCGCGACGCCGCCCACGAAGTGGATGCGCTCGTGCGCCCGGCTGGCCGCCGCCCGTCGCTCGAGAGGCCCCGCGTGGCTCCCCTGCCCGACCAGGAGCAGGCGCGCGCCCGAGACGGCCTCGGCGATGGAAGCGAAGGCCTCGATGATCCGCTCGACGCTCTTCTCGCGATCGAGGCGGCCGACGTACAGGCAGATCGGGGCGTCAGGGGGGAGGCCCAGCCCCCGACGCGCCGCCTCACGATCCCCGGGACGGAAGCGGTCGAGGTCGACCCCCGTCGGCACCACCACCACGGGGGCGCGTACACCTCGTGAGGCCAGCACGTGCGCGATGTGGCCCGAGGGCGCCACCACGAGGTCCGTCGCGTCCGCGAAGCGACAGGAGAGCCGGACGGCCAAAGCCGCCACGAGCCGCTCGGGCAGCGGCACGTAGTGGGCGTACTTCTCGTAACGGGTGTGATACGTGAAGACGATGGGCCGCCCCTCCGCCCGGGCCAGCCGCCGGGCCGCCGGGCCCAGGAGAAACGGGTGCTGGGCGTGGAAGATCTCGAGCTGGAGCTGGCGCGCCGTGCGCGCGAGGCGCGGGGAGAGCGGCAGCGGCAGCGCGAAGCCAGGGTACGTGGGGGCGGGCACCGACGGGTAGCGAAAGACGAAGGCCGGCTCGGGCAGCGCCCGGGCGGGGGCGGGGGCGAAGACCCAGGCTCGATGGCCGAGGGCGTCGAGGCCCTCGCGCAGGGTCTCTACCGCGGTGGTGACGCCGCCGCGGAACGGAAGGTAGTTGTTGGTGAAGAGACCGACGCGCATCGGCTACTCATCCTGGCCGGGCTCTTTGCCGCGCTCGATCTTCCCGAAGTCCCCAGGCTTGATCGAGTCGAGCCAGTTCTTGATGGTCGTCTGGTCCTCGGCGAGGCCCTTGCCGAGATCGCGCTCCTTGGTCACCTCGACGTTCTTGGCCTTGAGCACGACCTCCTCGTCCACGAAGATCGACGCCCCCACGCGCAGGGCGAGAGCGATGGCGTCCGAGGGACGGGAGTCGACGGTGATCTCCGCCGAGCCGAGCTGGAGGTGGAGGACCGCGTAGAACGTGTTCTCGCGGAGGTCGTTGACCACCACCTTGACCACGCGGGCGTCGAGCGACTCGAGGATGTTCTTGATGAGGTCATGGGTCATGGGCCGCGCCGTGGTGATCTTCTCCAGCTCCAGCGCGATGGCGTTGGCCTCGAAGAGCCCGACCCAGATGGGCAGCGAGCGCTTCTCCTCCTCGTCACGCAGGATGATGATGGGCATGTTGGACAGGGGATCGAGGGCGAGCTGCTTCACCTTCATTTCGAGAAACATGCCGTCCCCCCTGCGCCGCGGCTACACCGCGGCGGTGGCCAGCACGCGCCCCTCGGAACCCGCGCCGGCGAGCTCGCCGCGCAGGCTGTGGGGCAGCGCCTGGGTGATCAGCACCGGCACGACCTCGCCGAGGAGCCGGCGGCCGTGGGCGTCGAAGTTCACGACTCGGTTGCAGCGCGTGCGCCCCGTGGCCTCGTCTGGATTCTTTCGCGAGACGCCGTCCACGAGAATGGGCAGAACCCGGCCCTCGAGGGCACGGCTCCGGGCGGCCCCCACGCGCGTGGCCACCTCCAAGAGGCGGCTGTTCCGCCGCGCCTTGATCTCCTCCGGGACTTGATCAAGCATGGTCGCGGCCGGCGTGCCCGGGCGGCGCGAATAGCGGAAGACGAAGACGTTGTCGTAGCCCACGCGCTCGACCATGTCGACCGTCTGCTCGAAGTCCGCCTCCTCCTCGCCCGGGAATCCCACGATGAGGTCGGTGGACAGCGCGATGCCCGGCACCGTCTCCTCGAGCTCGGCGATCAGCTCGAGGTACCGGGCCCGCGTGTATCCGCGATGCATGCGCCCGAGCACGCGGTCGGAGCCTGACTGCAGCGGCAGGTGCAGGTACTCGACCACCTTGGGGACGTCCCGGATGGCGCGGATGAGACGCGGCGTCAAGTTGTACGGGTTGGACGTGGTGAAGCGGATGCGCTCGATCCCCTCCACCTCGTCGACGAGCTCGAGGAGGGCTGCCAGATCCGTGGCGGGGGTCAGGTCGCGCCCGTAGGCGTTGACCGTCTGGCCGAGCAAGGTCACCTCGCGCACGCCCGCGGCGGCGAGCTCCCGCACCTCCGCCACGATGGACGCGGGCGAGTGGCTCCGCTCGCGACCCCGGGTCACGGGCACCACGCAGAAGGTGCACCCTTTCTCGCAGCCCTCCATCACGGTGACGAAGGCCTTGAGCTGGCCCACGGCTTCGGGTCGAGCGGTGATCTTGACGAGGGGCGCCTCGCCCGTCTCCAGCACGGGGGCTCCCGTCGCGCGCGCGCGCGCCACCAGCTCACCCACGCGCGACACCGCGGCCGAGCCGAACACGAGATCGACCGAGGGCGCGCGCTCCTGGATCTTCCCCTGCCAGAGCTGGGCCATGCAGCCCATGACGCCGATGAGGACGTGAGGCCGCTCGCGCTTGAGATGCTTGAGCTCCCCCAGGCGCGAGAAGACCTTGTCTTCGCACTTCTCGCGGATGGCGCAAGTATTCAGGAGGATCAGATCGGCGTCCTGTGCGGTCTCCGTCAGCTCGTAGCGCTCATCGCGCAGCAGACCGGCGACGCGCTCCGAGTCGTACTCGTTCATCTGACAGCCGTAGGTGATCAGGTGGAGTTTTGGCATAAAAGATCGGCACTTACGTTAGCATTCGCATGAGAGCCTGTCAAACCGAGCGGGCTCAGACCGACTCTTCGAAGACGCCGATCCGCCTGAATTTCTCCGCGCGCTGGGCGATGAGCTCGCCCGGCGAGAGCGAGCGGAGCTCCCAGAGCGAATCGCGCAGGGCCGTCCGGAGATTCGCCGCCGTCTCCTCCCAGTTCCGATGCGCGCCGCCCACCGGCTCCGGCACGACACCGTCGATGACGCCGAGGCTCTTCAGCTCCGGCGCCGTGACACGCATGAGCTCCGCCGCTTCCGGCGCCTTCGTGGCCTCGCCCCACAGGATGGCCGCACAGCCTTCGGGGGAAATGACCGAATAGACACCGTACTCGAGCATGAGGACCCGGTTACCCATCCCGATGGCAAGCGCGCCCCCGCTTCCGCCCTCCCCGGTGACCACGCAGACGATGGGCGTGGCGAGCCCCGCCATCTCGCGAAGATTGCGCGCAATGGCTTCGGCCTGGCCCCGCTCCTCCGCCCCGAGGCCGGGATAGGCGCCGGGAGTGTCGATGAAGGTCAGGATGGGCTTCCCGAACTTCGCCCCGAGCTCCATGAGGCGCAGGGCCTTGCGATAGCCTTCCGGGTGCGGCATGCCGAAGTTCCGCGCGATGTTCTCGCGCGTGTCGCGGCCCTTCTGGTGGCCGAGGGCGACCACGGGCTGCCCCTCGAAGCGGCCGAGCCCGCCCACGATGGCCTTGTCGTCGCCGAAGACGCGATCGCCGTGGAGCTCGATGAAATCCTCGAGGAGGAGGCGGAAGAGGTCGAGGGTGTGCGGACGCTTCGGGTGACGGGCGAGCTGCGTGCGTTGCCACGGGGTCAGGGAGCCATAGACCCTCTGCTGCAATCGCCGGAGGCGCTCCTCGAGACGATGGATCTCGTCGCGCGCGCCCTGCGGGTCCTCGGACGCGCGAAGCTCCGCGATACGGTTCTCCAGCTCCAGGAGGGGCCGCTCGAACTCAAGCTCGTCCGGCATACTCGACGAGTATACTGCCGGGGCCGAGCACCCCCTCGACTTTCCCCAGGAGCACCTCGTCGGCGAGCACGGACAGCCCCTTGGCCCGCACCACGACTTCCTGCTCGTCGAGGAGGACGTGGACGAAGAGCGGCGTGGGTCCGGGATGCGCCTCGCAGATCCCACGCAGCGAGGCGAGGAGCGCCTGAGGGTCCGCGGTCCCCGCCCGCACGCGGATGCGGCAGGTCTGCGGGCTCTCGCCCGTGGCCGCGCCATTGCGGCGCCCGGGCGCGCGATCGCCGCCCGCGCGGACCTGGGCGATGGTCATCTCGTCGAGAGGCTTGACCTCTTCGGCGAGGACCACCCGTCCCTTGTCGCTGTCGTCGATGCGACCACGCACGAGCACGGGGCCGCGGTGCCGGAGGGCGACGGCGCACGCGCGATAGGGCTCGGGAAAGATCGTGAGGGGCACGGAGCCGTCCACGAGCTCGAGGGTGGCGAAGGCCATGCGATTGCCGCTCTTGGTCGAGTTCTCCTGCAGCCCGCTGACCAGACCGAGGAGAAGCACGCGCGCGGCGACGGGAGAGCCGGCCAGCTCGGTGGCGGAGGCGGCCCGGAGGCGGCCGGCCACCTCGCGGAACTCGTCGAGCGGGTGGCCGGAGAGATAGAAGCCGAGGACCTCCTTCTCGTAGCCGAGGAGCTCCTCGCGGGGCCACTCGGGCACCTGCGATTCGACCCGCGGCGCCGGCGCCGACCCCGCCACCTGCGGCGACGACAGGGACTCGAAGAGGGACGCCTGCCCCTCGTCGCGGTCCCGCTGGCTCCGCTGCCCGACCTCCATGGCCTGGTCGAGCCCCGAGAGGAGCCCTGCGCGCGTCTCCCCGAGCGAGTCGAAGGCGCCCGCTTTGACCAGGCTCTCCACCACACGTCGATTGACGAGGCGGAGATCGACACGCCCGCAGAAGTCGGCCAGGCTCGCGAAGGCTCCCGTCTCGCGCGCCTTGACGATCGAGTCGATGGCGGTGGCGCCCACGTTCTTGATGGCGGCGAGGCCGAAGTGAATGGTCTCGCCGAGCACGGTGAAGCGTGCGCCCGAGACGCCCACGGCGGGCGGCTCCACCCTGAGTCCCATGCTGCGGCACTCTTCCATGTACTGAACGATCTTGTCGGTCTTCTCCATTTCGGAGGTGAGCAGAGCGGCCATGAACTCGACGGGATAGTTCGCCTTGAGATACGCCGTCTGGTAGGCGACGAGGCCGTAACAGGCCGCATGCGACTTGTTGAACCCGTACCCCGCGAACTTCTCGACGAGATCCCAGACGCGCTCGGCCTTCTTGCCCTCGATGTCGTTGGCGCGGCACCCCACGAGGAACTTCGCTCGCTGCGCGGCCATGAGCTCGCGGTCCTTCTTGCCATCACCTGCTCCTGGTAGACCATGATCCCGTAGGTCTCCTGGAGATACTTCTCCATCAGGGGATGCTCGTAGGTGATGGGCGCCCGTCCATGCTTGCGATTGACGAACTCCGGGATCAGCTCCATGGGGCCCGGCCGGTAGAGCGACACCATAGCGATGATGTCCTCGATGCGCGTGGGCCGCAGCGACTTGAGGGCGTCCCGCATGCCCGCCGACTCCAGCTGGAAGACCCCGAAGGTCCTCGCCTCCGAGAGGAGCTGATACGTCTTGGCGTCGTCGAGGGGCAGGGCCTCGGGGTCGAGGGTGATGCCCCGCGACTCCCCCACCAGGCGCGCCGCGTCGGCGATGACGGTCAGCGTCCGCAGGCCCAGGAAGTCCATCTTGAGCAGCCCCAGCTTCTCGATGGGCCCCATGGCGAAGCCCGTGATCAGCTCGGGCCGCTTCGGATCCTTGTAGAGAGGGACGCGATCCATGAGGGGCGCGTCCGAGATGACCACGGCCGAGGCATGGACGGAGGCGTGGCGCGTGCAGCCCTCGAGCGTCCGGGCCACCGCCCACAGCTCGCCGACGCGGCTGTCTCGCTTCACCTGCTCGGCGAGGGCGGGCGCCTTCTCGAGCGCCTCGTCGAGCGTGATGTTCAGAGGGAAGCCCGGCACGAGCTTGGCGATCCGGTCCGCCTCGCCGAAAGAAAAGCCCATGACGCGCGCGACGTCGCGGATCACCGCCTTGGCTCCCATGGTGCCGAAGGTGATGATGTGGGCGACGCGATCGGCGCCGTAGCGCTCCACCACGTAACGGATGACCTCGTCGCGCCGATCGTCGGCGAAGTCGATGTCCATGTCGGGCATGGAGATGCGCTCGGGATTCAGGAAGCGCTCGAAGAGGAGCCCGTAGCGAACGGGGTCGACGTTGGTGATGCCGAGGCAGTAGGCGACGAGCGATCCCGCGGACGAGCCGCGACCCGGGCCCACCGCGATCCCCTTCCCGCGCGCGTAGGCGATGAAGTCCCACACCACGAGGAAGTACCCGGAGAAGCCCATCTTGGAGACGACGGACAGCTCGTAGCGGAGACGCTCGACCACGGCCTCCGGCGGCGAGCCGCCATAGCGACGGGCCAGGCCCTCCGTGGCGAGGTGCTCGAGGTAGGAGTCGAGGGTGTGGCCGGCGGGGACGTCGTAGTTCGGCAGGTGGAATTGCCCGAAGCCGAGCTCGAGCTTGCAGCGCTCCGACACGGCCAGCGTGTTGCGGTAGGCCTCGGGCAGGTCCTTGAAGACGGCCCGCATCTCGTCCGCCGACTTGAGGTAGAACTCCTCCGTGGAGAACCGCCACCGGTTGGGATCGCTCATGGTCGCGCCCGTCTGGATGCACAGGAGCGCCTCGTGGGCCCGGGCGTGGCCGGCCTCGACGTAGTGCGAGTCGTTGGTGCCGCAGAGGGGCGCCCCGATCTGCCGCGCCAGGCGCACGGTCGCCTCGGTCACCCGCGCCTGGAGGTCTATCCCGTGCGACTGGACTTCCATGAAGTAGAAGTCCTTGCCGAAGACCTCCTGGTACCACCCCGCCATCTCGAGAGCCTTGGCGTCCTCCCCGGCCGCGAGCAGCTTGCTCACCTCCGAGTTGAGGCATCCCGAGAGGACGAGGAGCCCGTCGGCATGCTGGGCCAGCAGCTCGTGATCGACGCGCGGCTTGTAGTAGAAGCCCTCCAGGTACGCCTTCGAGACGAGCTTGATCAGGTTGCGGTAGCCCGTCTCGTTGCGGACGAGGACGGTGGCGTGGCTCGCGCCCTCGTAGCCGCCGTCCTGGGGCGAGCGCTCGAAGCGGCTGCCCGGGGCCACGTAGAGCTCGCAGCCGATGATCGGCGTGATGGCGGCCTGCTGGCAGGCCGCGTAGAAGTCGATGGCGCCGAAGAGGTTGCCGTGATCGGTGAGGGCGAGGGCCGGGAAGCCGAGCTGGGCGGCCCGCGCGATGAGCCCCACGTCCACCTCTTTCCTGCCCTGGCCGGGCGCGCGCTCGATCTTCTCGAGCTGAGCGGCGCCGTCCAGCAGGCTGTACTCCGAGTGGACGTGGAGGTGGACGAAGTCGGCGCGGGGGGCGCCGCCCTCGCGGGCGGGGCCGTCTACTCCCATTCGATGGTGCTGGGAGGCTTGGAGGAGATGTCGTAGACCACGCGGTTGACGCCCTTGACCTCGTTGATGACGCGCGAGGAGATCCGCGCGAGGAGATCGTAGGGCAGCCGCGCCCAGTCCGCGGTCATGGCGTCCTGGCTCGTGACGGCGCGGAGGGCGATCACGTCGGCGTAGGTGCGGAAATCGCCCATGACCCCGACCGTGCGCACCGGGAGCAGGACCGCGAAGGCCTGCCACACCTCGCGCTCGAGCCCGGCCCGCCGCACCTCTTCCTGGACGACGGCGTCGGCCTCGCGCAGGACGCTCAGCCGCTCTTCGTTGACCTCGCCGAGAACGCGGATGGCCAGCCCCGGTCCCGGGAACGGCTGGCGCCAGATGATCTCACCCGGCAGTCCGAGGAGGGCGCCCACCTCCCGGACCTCGTCCTTGAAGAGCTCGCGAAGCGGCTCGATCAGCTTGAACTTCATATCCGGAGGCAGCCCGCCGACGTTGTGATGCGTCTTGATGGTCGCCGACGGGCCCTTGAAGGATACCGACTCGATCACGTCGGGATAGAGCGTGCCCTGGGCGAGCCAGGGAATGTGGCCGAGCTTGCGCGCCTCTTCCTCGAAGACGGAGATGAACTCGTTGCCGATGCGCTTGCGCTTCAGCTCCGGGTCCGTGACATCTACCAGACGATCAAGAAATCGCTTGCTTGCATCCACATGGATGAGCTTGATCTTGAAGGTGTCACGGAAGGTCTCGACGACGGCCTCCGCCTCTCCCTGACGCAAGAGACCGTTGTCGACGAAAAGGCAGGTCAGCTGATCGCCGATGGCCTTGTGGATGAGCATGGCCACCACCGAGGAGTCGACGCCGCCCGAGAGCGCGCAGAGCACGCGGTCTCCTCCCACCGTCTGGGAGATGGTCGCGACCTCCGTGTCGATGAAGGAGGCCATGGACCAGCCACCCCGTGCCCCGCAGGCGGCCAGGAAATTCCTCAAGACCGTCTTGCCATGCTGCGTATGGGCGACCTCGGGGTGGAACTGCACGGCGTAGAGCCGGCGCTCGGCATCGGCCATGGCCGCCACCGGACAGTTTTCCGTGGATGCGAGGCGCGCGAAGCCCGGGGGCGGGCTCATCACGGTGTCGCCGTGGCTCATCCACACCGTGACGCCCCCACTCGCCGAAGGCGTCACGCCCGCGAGCAGATCCCCTTCGCGCTCGAGGGCGAGCTGGGCGGGGCCGTACTCACGTCGTTCCGCCGGCACCACCTTCCCGCCCAGCAGATAGCCCATGGCCTGCATGCCGTAGCAGATGCCGAGCACGGGAATGCCCGCCTCGAAGAGGCGCGTGTCGGGCAGGGGCGCGCCGTCATCGTAGACGCTGGAGGGTCCGCCCGACAGGATGATGCCCTTGTATCCCGCCGCCAGCACCTTCTCCACGGGCTCCGTGCACGGGACGATCTCGGAGTAGACGGAGAGCTCGCGGACGCGACGGGCGATCAGCTGACTGTACTGCGCGCCAAAATCGAGAACGCAGATCTTATCCATCGAGGCTCCGGGCACGTTCTGCCGAGCGCACGATCAGCACCGTCCCCCCAAGCCTTTCGGGCGGCGCGGGGGCAGGGGCCGCTCCGCTATCTGGGGGTGCCCAGCTTCTGGGCCCGCTGGAACACCTTGCCTTCGGTCTTGATGGAGGGCGCGATGATGAGCTCGGTCTGCTGGAGCTCTCTGATGCTCATGGCACCCACCGAGCCCATGCAGGTGCGAATGGCGCCGACGAGGTTGAGGGTGCCGTCCTCGGTGAAGGCGGGGCCGAAGAGGATCTGCTCGAGAGAGCCCGCCACGCCCACGCGGATGCGCGTCCCGCGCGGAAGGTTCGAGTGCGGCGTCGCCATGCCCCAGTGATAACCGCGGCCGGGCGCCTCATGGGCGCGCGCGAAGGCGGAGCCGATCATCACGGCGTCCGCCCCCGAGGCAAGCGCCTTGCAGATGTCGCCCCCGCTCGTCATGCCGCCGTCCGTGACGATGGGGACGTAGCGGCCCGTGCGCTTGTAGTAGAAGTCCCGCGCCGCCGCGGAGTCCGCCGTCGCCGTCACCTGGGGCACGCCGAGGCCCAGGACCTCGCGGCTCGTGCAGGCCGCACCGGGGCCCACCCCGATGAGGAGGGCGTCCACCCCGCATTCCATCAGCTCGAGGCAGGCCTCGTAGGTGACCACGTTGCCGACGATGAGCGGGATGGACAGGTGCTTCTTGAGCTGACGGAGATCCATCGGCTTGTACTCGGTGGCGATGTGACGGGCCGTGGTCACCGTGGACTGGACGACGAAGAAGTCCGCGCCCGCCTCCTCGGCGATCTTGGCGAAGCGCTCGGCCCGCTGCGGGATGGAGGAGACGACCACGGGCCCGCCGCCCTTCTTGATCTCCGACACGCGCTTGTGGATCAGCTCTTCCTTGATGGGCTCGCCGTAGATGCCCTGGATGATCTTGGTCGCCTCTTCGAGGCTGGCCGAGGTGATCCGGTCGAGCACCTCGTCCGGATTCTCGTAGCGCGAGAAGATGCCCTCGAGGTTGAGCACGGCGAGGCCGCCGAGCCGGCCCATCTCGATGGCCAGCTTCGGGCTGACCACGCCGTCCATGGCCGCGGCCATGATGGGGATCTGGAAGCGGCGGCCGCAGAGCTCCCACGAGATGTCGACTTCGTTGGGATTGATGGTGAGCGATCCGGGGACCAGCGCGATGTCGTCAAAGCCATACGCCGCCCGGGCCTTGCGCCCGCGCCCCACCCACATGCCCATACGCTGCCGTCCTCTCCAGGCCCGGGTGGGTCGTCCCCCGCCAGGCCCCGTATATGGGAGAACTACCGTATATAGAAAGCAATCGGCTGCGCCCTACTGTATTTAGGGGAGTATACGAGGGGGCGCGCGGAGTGTCAACCCCGGCGGCCGTCTCGCGCCCCCTCCGCGGGATTCGCGCGCTCCCACAGCACGCGCAAGCCTTCGAGCGTGAGATCGGGATTGACCACGTCGATGCTCTTCGCCACTCCGCGCATCTGATCGGCGAGTCCGCCCGTCGCCACGACCTTGACGGGCGCCCCCATCTCGCTCCGCATGCGCTCGACGAGCCCGTCGACGAGGCCCGCCCAGCCGTAGGTGAGCCCCGACTGAATATTGGTCGCCGTGTTGCGGCCTATGGCCTCCTTCGGCTTGAGCAGCTCGACCCGGAAGAGGCGGGACGTGCGCGAGATCAATGCCTCGGAGGCGGTGACCAGTCCCGGGGCGATGGCGCCCCCGATGAACTCTCCCCGACCGTTGACGCAATCGAAGGTGGTGGCCGTGCCGAAATTCACCACGATCAGCGGGGCCCCATAGAGGGTGACGCCGCCCACGATGTCGCAGAGGCGATCGGCCCCCACTTCCTGCGGCGCGTCCACGAGGAGCGGCACATCGCTCATGCCGGGCTCGACGGTGAACGGGTTGCCGCCGAAATACGTTTCGACCATGGCCTCGAGCGTCTGCTGCACGGTGGGCACCACGTTGGAGATGGCCACGCCACGGATCTCCTGCTGGGTGATGCCTCGCGTGGCCAGGATGGTGCGGATGAACACCCCATACTCGTCGGCCGTCTGCTCCCGGCGCGTGGTCAGGCGCCAGGATACGAGGAGCCGGGAGTCCTGGCACACGCCGATCTTCGTGTTGGTGTTGCCGACCTCAATGAGCAGGAGCACGGTCAGCCTCCGTGGTGACTTCGCCCGCGACGACGCGAACCATCGCGCCGTCGTCCAGCCGGATCACGAGGGCGCCGTCGGGGGCCAGATCCACGGCCAGCCCCTCGCGTCCGTCGCCCGCATGCACCCGGCGGCCTATGCTCCACGCGCGCTCGAGCCAGGTCGGCCGGAGCGTGCTCAGGCCTCCCTCGACGAAGCGCGCGTAGCGCTCCTGGAGCGCGTCCAGCAGGGCCGCCAGGACCCCCGCCACCTCGTGCGGCCGCTCGGTGGCGAGCCGGAGCGAGGTCGCCCCCTGCCCCAGCTCACCGGGAAACACGAGCTGGTTGACGTTGACGCCGACGCCCAGGATCACGTGGGCGAGGCGGCCCGCGGCATCGCTCAGGGCCTCGGCCAGGATGCCCGACACCTTCCGTCCGTCCAGCAGCACGTCATTGGGCCAGCGGATCTCGCCCTGGATGCCGGCAACCTCGTGAAGAGCATCGACGACGGCGATGGCAGAGACGAGGGAGAGCTGGGGGGCGAGGGCGGCGGCAATGGGCGGACGGAGAATCACCGACATCAAGAGGCTCTCGCCGGGCGCGTCGAACCAGACGCGCCCGCGCCGTCCCCGGCCCGCGCTCTGATGGGCGGTCGTGACCACCGTGCCCTCGGCGGCGCCGGCCGCGGCGCACCGGGCGGCCTCGACCTGCGTGGAATCGAGCGCGGCGAAGCGATGGATGGTGTGACCGAGGCGCTTCGCGGCGGCCTGGATCACGCGAGGCCGGCCAGGCTTTGGGTGAGCTTGGCCACGATCTGCTGCTGCTCGCCGAGACGCTCGCGTTCGCGGGCGACCACGTCGGCGGGCGCCCGCTCCACGAAGTCCGGTCGCGACAGCTTGCCTTCGAGGAAGGCGATCTCCTTGCGCGCCTTGTCGATCTCCTTGCCGAGACGGGTGCGCTCCGCCGTCACGTCGACCACGCCTTGCAGGTGCACGAACACGTCGACTCCGGGCTCGACGACGTGGGCCGAGAGGGGCGGCCGCTCGGCCCCGGGCGCGATCCGCACCCGGGCCCGCGCGAGGCCGCCGATGAGAGGGGCCGCTGCTTTGAGCGCCTTGGCCGTCGCCGGCGAAGGCCGCACCGTTACTTCGAGCTCGGCGGCGGGCGAGATCCGGCTTTCGCTCCGCACGGTCCGGATCGCGCTGACCACGGCGATGACGGGCGCCATCTCGCGCTCGGCCGCCGCATCGCGTCCCTTGCGCGCGGCCTTCGGAAAGGGCGCCACCATGATCGACTCACCCTCGTGGGGCAGCCGCTGCCAGATCTCTTCCGAGATGAAGGGCATGAACGCGTGTAGCAGCCGCAGCGTCGCTTCCAGCGTCTCGATCAGCGTGCGCTGGGTCACCGCCCGCGCGATCGGATCTTCCGTCTGATACAGGCTCCGCTTGGCGATCTCGAGATACCAGTCGCAGAACTCGTGCCAGAGGAACTGGTACAGCGCGGAACCCGCGTCGTTGAAGCGGTAGGCATCGAGGCCCTTCCGGACGGCGACGGTGGTCGCGTGCAGACGGCTGCCTATCCAGCGATCCGCCACGGACGGCTTGCCCTGGGCGGCCGCGGCCGGATCATAGCCCTCGAGGTTGGTGAGCACGAGGCGCGCGGCATTCCAGATCTTGTTGGCGAAGTTGCGGTAGCCCTCGATCCGCTCCTCGCTGATCCGGATATCGCGCCCCAGGCCCGCGAGGGCGGCCAGGGTGAACCGGAAGGCGTCCGTCCCGTACTTCTCCATGACCACCACGGGATCGGCCACGTTGCCCTTGGACTTCGACATCTTCTGGCCTTCGGCGTCGCGGACGATGGCGTGCAGGTACACGTCGCGAAACGGCACCTCGTCCAGGAAATGGAGCCCGAGCATGGCCATCTTTGCTACCCAGATGTTGAGAATGTCGGGACCCGTGATGAGGACATTGGTGGGATAGAACGTCCGGAGGTCGGGCGTGTCGTCGGGCCAGCCCAGCGTGGAGAAAGGCCAGAGCCCGGACGAGAACCACGTGTCGAGCACGTCGGGATCCCGGCGGAGGGGGCCGCCGCATTTCGGGCACTCCGTCAGATCCGTCCGAGAGACGTGCACGCTGCCGTCCGCGTCACAGTACCAAACGGGAATCCGATGCCCCCACCACAGTTGCCGCGAGATGCACCAGGGTCGGATATTGTCCATCCAGTGGTAGTAAGTCTTGACCCAGTGACGGGGCAGGATCTTGATGCGCCGACCCCGCACGGCCTTGGTGGCGACCTCGGCGAGGGGCTTGACGTTGACGTACCACTGCCGCGAGATCAACGGCTCCACCACCGTCTTGCTGCGGTAGCAGAGGCCGACAGCGTGGCGGTAGGGCTCGATGCGCTCGATGAGCCCGAGCTGCTGCATGTCCTCGACGATGCGCTTGCGGGCCTCGAAGCGATCGAGCCCCGCGTACTTGCCCGCCTCCGCGGTCATCCGCCCGTCGAAGCCGATGACCGTGCGCGTGGGCAGGTTGTGACGCCGTCCGATCTCGAAGTCGATGGGATCGTGGCCCGGAGTGACCTTGATGACGCCCGTCCCGAACTTGGGATCCACGGCGCTGTCCGCGATCACGCGCAGGGTGATGGTGCCCTCGACCGACGGCACCTCCAGCGTCTTGCCCACGTACTTGGCGTAGCGCTTGTCCTTGGGGTGCACGGCTACCGCGGTGTCCCCCAGCTTTGTCTCCGGGCGCACGGTTCCCAGGGTGAGGGGGCCATACTTGATGTAGACGAAGTCCGTGTCGCGCTCCTCGCGCTCCACCTCGAGATCCGACAGCACGGTCTGGCAGCTCGGGCACCAGTTGACGATGTAGTCGTCCTGGTAGATGAGACCTTCCTCGAAGAGACGGACGAAGGTCTCGCGCACGGCGCGGGACAGCCCGGGATCCATGGTGAAGCGCTCGCGCGACCAGTCGCAGGAGGCGCCCAGGCGCTTGAGCTGGCGGATGATGGTCCCGCCGGATTCCTCCTTCCACTTCCAGGCGCGCTCCAGGAAGGCCTCGCGCCCGATGTCGTGACGGGTCTTGCCTTCGGCGGCGAGCTGCCGCTCCAGGATCACGTGCACGGCGATGGACGCGTGGTCGGTGCCGGGGACCCACAGCGCATTGTAGCCGTCCATGCGCTTGTAGCGGATGAGGATGTCCTGCAGCGTGTTGTTGAGGGCGTGCCCCCAGTGCAGCGAGCCAGTGACGTTGGGAGGCGGGATGACGATGCAGTACGGGGGCTTGGGCGAGGCGGGATCGGCGCCGAACAATCCGCGCTCTTCCCATTCGCGGTACCAGCGTGACTCGACGATGCTCGGGTCGTAGCGGTCCGCGATCTCAGCCATGATGATCTATCGTAGCACGGGGGCGGCGTCGCTCAGGCGCCAGTCGGACGCGGCGCGGCCCCACCAGAGCGTCCACGGCACGCGTCGTCCGTTCTCTCCGGGGGCGCTCGCCGCGACCTGCGCCACCCTGGGCATGTCCGGGTTGTGGACGTCGCAGGCGGTCTCGGGGGCGAGACCCGCGGGCAATTTCTTGCGGACGCGCGCCGCGGGCACGAGCCTGGCCATCTCTCCCGCGTCTTGCTTCTCCTGCGCGGCGAAGAAGCGCGTTACCGCCGCCTGCAGCTCCCGGTGCCAGCCGTTGAAGAGCTGGCGGGATACCAGCCTGAGGCGGCCCGTGCCCGGCTCGACGCGATACGTGTCCTCCTGCTCGCTCTGCACGTCGCAGCCCGGCTTCCAGCCCGGATAGCGGAGCTCGTAGCGGATGAACACGGTCTCCCCCTTCACGGCGAGCTGGGAAGCCCACAGTCCGTGGGGATAGATCTCGGCGCTCCGCCACGTCGCCGAGAGGGCGCGGCCACGGACACGCCACAAGGTGAGCCGCAGGGGACGGCTCCCCCACCCGGTGGGCGCCTCCGACCACGCCGCGAGGAAGATGGCCGTGTCGCCCGCGCGCGGCGACGGCCACGGAAAGACCTCGGGCACGCCGTCCTCTCGCCACGCCTCGATGAGGGCGGGCGCGCCGTCGCTCCGGCCATAGAGTCTGATGGAATTGCCCACGCCCTTGGCCGAGAGGAGAAAGCGTCCGACGAGAAAGCCCGCGCCCGCCGGACTGATGCGGAGCGAGGCGCCGCCCCAGGCGTCGGCGAATGCCTCCAGGCGATCGCGGATGAACTCGAGCGATGCGAAGGGGCCGCCGCTGCGCAGGCTCTCCAGCACCTCCGCATCGAGCAGCGCCTCGATTTCGTCCTGGACCTCGGCGTCGAGTCGTCCGCCCGTCTCCTCGACGAGGGCGAGACGGCGCGCGGCGAGCTCGCGGAAGCGCTCCAGACGGTCCCGGGGCGCCGCCGCGCCCGCGGGGCCCGTGGCGAGGAGGCCCGCGAGGAGCGCGAGGGCGAGGGCGAGAAGAGCCGGCGCGCGCATGCGCCTATCGTACAATGGGCATGGTGCTGAAGACGCTCGACCGGTACCTGCTGAAAGAGCTCGGCCCTCCCTTCGTGCTCGGGGCCGGCGTGCTCACCTTCTTCCTCGTCATCGATCGCGTCTACGATCTGACCGATCTCGTCATCACCAAGAATGTCCCGTTCCACCTCGTCATGGGTCTGCTCGCCTTCATGCTCCCCGCCTTCCTCGGCCTCACCCTGCCCATGGCCCTTCTCGTCGCCGTCCTCATCGTGTCGGGGCGCATGGCCGCCGACATGGAAGTGGCGGCCTTCAAGGCCTCCGGGGTGAGTCCCCTCCGGCTCTTCCGGCCCTTCGTGCTCGCCGCCTGCGTGGTCAGCGCCGCGGTGGCGTTCATCACGCTCATCGCGGCGCCGGCGGCGAGCGGGGCCTTCCAGAACCAGCTCTTCCAGATCCTCCAGACGAAGGCGACCACGGGGATCAAGGAGCGCACCTTCACCGCGTCGTTCAACCAGATGGTCATGTACGTGGAGGACATCAGCGCCTCCCAGGTCGCCCTCCGCGGGCTCCTCGTCTCCGACGAGCGCGATCCCAAGCTCTCGCGCGTCATCGTGGCCAGGGAGGGACGGCTCTTCACGGACACCAAGAAGCGGCGCGTGACCATGCGCTTCATCGACGGGGCGGTGAGCGAGACCGATGCCGCCGACGCGCGACGCTTCCGGCTCACCGCCTTCAGCCTCTACGACCTCAACCTGCCCCTCGAGAATCCCCAGAGCGCGGCCCAGCGCATCGAGAAGCCCGAGAAGGAAATGACGCTCGAGCAGCTGCGCGCCACGGTCGCGGAGCTCGAGCCCCTGGGACAGATCGTGACGCCCTTCCGCGTGGAGATCCAGAAGCGCTTCACGCTGCCCGTGGCCGCGCTCGTTTTCGTCACGGTGGGATTTCCCCTGGGCATCCGGACCCTGCGCGGCGGCCGCACCCTGGCCATGGGCTCGAGCCTGGCCATCGTGGTCGGCTACTACGTCATCCACACCTTCCTCGAGGGCCTGGCCCTCCGGCAGAGGTTGCCCGTGACCCTGGCCATGTGGCTGCCCAATGCCCTCTTCGGCGCCGCCGGTCTCGTCCTGCTCTACGGCGCCACCGCGGGTCTGCCCCTGTCCTTCGCTCGACTACTCGTACGCCTTCGCGCCGCTCTCCCGCGGGTGTTGCGGACCCTCGTCCCCCGGCGCTCGCCCGTCGTGCGCGCGCGGCGGGAGCCCGCGGGCGTTCGCGGGCCGCGCGCCTCCACCTACCTCATCGATCGCTATCTCGTCCGCGAGTACCTGATCTACATCGGCACCGGCCTCGCCGTGGGGGCGGTGCTCATCCTCGTGGTCGATCTCCTCCAGTACCTCGACCGCTTCCTCAGGGTGAAGCCGCCCTTTCTCTACATCCTCCAGCACCTGTTTTACCGCCTCCCCGGCTCGCTGTACGAGGGGCTGCCCATCATCGTGCTGATCTCGACCGTCTTCCTCTTCCTCTCCCTGACTCAAGCGCGCGAGCTCGACGCCATGAAGGCGGCGGGGATCAGCCTCTACCGCGCCAGCCTGCCCGTCCTCCTCGTGGCCCTCTCCATCAGCCTGGTCTCGGTGGTGCTCCAGGAGACCGTGCTCCCCGTGATCAACAGCAAGGCGGACGACGTGGACCGGGTGAAGATCCGCGGCAACCAGCCACGGCACCTCCAGCGTCAGACGCAGATCTGGTACCGGTCGTCCGATACCCGCTTCATGCGCATGGAGCTGCTGGACCCCATCGAGCGATCGCTCGACGGTCTCCTCGTGGTGGGCATCACCCCGGATTTTCGTCTGGCCGATCGGCTGGACGCCCGCAAGGCGCGCTGGACGCGCGAGGGGTGGATGCTCTCCGACGGGGTCTACCGCCACGTGGGACCGGGCAACCACGTGAGCGCCGACCCCTTCGCGGAGCGTCTCGCCACCATGCCCGAGCAGATCAACGACCTGATCCAGGTCCAGCAGGGGCCCGAGACCATGAGCTTCCGCGAGCTCCGGACCTACGTCACGCGGCTCGCGGAGACGGGACACAACGTCGGCAAGTATCTCGTCGATCTCTACCGCAAGCTCTCCTTTCCCCTCATCCATGTGATCATGGCCCTCGTGGCCATCCCCTTTGCGCTGAGCTCGCCCCGCACGGGCGGGCGCGCGATGGGGATCGGCGTGGCCATTCTCATCTCCGTCGGCTACTGGGTCATCCACTCCATCGCCATCGCCTTCGCCAAGGCGGAGCTCCTCCCGCCCCTCCTGGGCGCGTGGACCGCCAACATCGTCTTCGCCGGAGTGGGCGCCGCGTTGTTTCTCCGCGCCCGCACCTAGCGCGCCTCCCGGAGCTGGCGGAGAAGTCCTTCGAGCTCCTTTTGCGCCTGGCCATAGGCCGACCAGTCGCCCCGCTTGATCGCCTCCTGGCCGCGCTGCCAGGCCTCCCAGGCCTTCTGGACGAGTCCGGCCAGCGCCCCCGACACGACGGGAGCGGGCCGGCCGTCCGGAGTCTTCGCCGCGGGCGCCTCGTCCCCCCGCACCCGTCCGCCGAAGATGCGCTGGAGGGACTGCTCGAGGGTCGGCTCCATGGCGATCTGGTTGCCGAAGGCGACGATGACACGCCGGAGCTCGGGAAGGGCTCCCTGCTCGGCCGAGAGGTAGAGAGGCTGAACGTAGATCAGCGACTCCTCGATGGGGATGGCGAGGAGCGAGCCGCGGAGGACGCGTGACCCCTGCTGGTTCCAGAGCGAGATCTGCTGCGAGATGACGGGATCCTGGTTGATCCGCGCGTCGACCTGGCGCGGGCCGTAGACGAGCTTCTGCTTGGGAAAGATGTAGACGACGAGCCCGCCATAGTTGGGCGTGTCCATGCGCGCCGCCATGATGGCGATCATGTTGTCGCGCCGCGCCGGGTTGAAGCCCGACAAGAGCACGAACTCCTCCCGCTTCTCTCCGGGCAGCCGCATGATGGTGAAGTACGGCTCGATCTCCCGGTCGCGCCCGTCCTGCTGCAGGCGCGGGATGTTCCAGAGGTCCTCCTTGTTGTAGAAGACCTGCGGGTCCTGCATGTGGTAGGTGCCGTAGAGCTTCGCCTGGATCCGGAAAAGGTCTTCCGGGTACCGGATGTGAGCGCGAAGGTTCTCGGGCATCTGCTCGATGGGCTTGAAGAGCCCGGGGAAGGCCCGGGCGAACGTGCGGATCAGCGGATCCTTGGCGTCGGCGACGTAGAAGGCCATGGTGCCGTCGAAGGCGTCGACGGTCGCCTTGACGGAGTTACGGATGTAGTTGATGGGGCCTTCGGGCTGGGCGAAGGGGTAGCGGTCGGTGACGGTGTAGCCGTCCACGATCCAGACGAGCCGCCCGTCGTCGGTGATGACGAGGTACGGGTCGTGATCGAAGCGGAGGAAGGAGGCGACCTGGCGGACGCGCTCCCCTACTCTGCGATAGAACATGACCCGGCTCTCCGCGGAGATGTCGTCGGAGAGGAGGATCTTGATCTCGCCGAAGCGGAGGGCGAAGGCGAGCTTGCGGAGGGCTCCTCCCACGGGCACGCCGCCCCGGCCTTCGTACTTCGTGTACACGTTCTGATCGCCGGCCGGATAGTTCAGCTCCTGGGACTTCGTGCGAACGATGGCGTACTCGTTGCTGAGCTCCCCGTAGTAGATCTCCGGCCGCGTGATCTTGGGCATCCCGCCCTTGACCGCGGGGGGGATGTCCTGCACGAAGAGGTCGGGCAGCCCCTCGGGGGTGATGCGATTGACAGGCCCCGCCACCAGCCCGAAGCCGTGGGTGAAGGTCAGGTGCTCGTTGATCCACACCCGGCTCGGCAGGTGCGCGTAGGACATCTCCCGCGAGGAGAGCATGATCTGCCGGAGCTCGCCGTTCAGCGTGTAGCGGTCCACGTCCACATCGGCGAACTTGTAGTACGTCCGGATCTCCTGCAGCTGGGCGAAGCTCGTGAGGAGCGGCCGGTGGTCCCACAGCCGGATGTTCTTGATGGTGAGGCTGTTGCGATCGAGGGCGGCCGCGGTCAGCCGGTCCTCGGCGGGAAAATCCTGCTCCTTGATCCCGTCGAGGCCGTAGGCCTGCCGGGTCATCCGGATGTTGTGCTTGATGTACGGCCGCTCGGCCTCCAGCTCGTTTGGCGTCACCTGGAGGCGCTGGAGGAGGGCGGGGTAGATGCCGAGCCCGCCTACCCAGACCACGGCCAGCACCACGAGGCCCGCCACCAGGAAGCCCCAGCCGCCGCGACCGATCTGGAGCACGCAGGCCGCCGCGCAGAGGAGCGAGATCGCGGCGAGGGCCCCCAGAGCCGGCAGGGAGGCGTGGACGTCGGTGTAGGAAGCGCCAAAGACCACGCCGCGCGGCGAGTAGAGAAGCTCGTAGCGGTCGAGCCAGAAGCCGATGGCCCGGAGGACCAGGGCGAAGGCGGCCAGGCCCAGGAGGTGATTGCGGGCGCCCACCGCCATGCGGGGGCCCTGGGCCGTCAGCACCAGGCTGCGCAGGAGCACATAGGTGGCAATGCTCAGGACGAGGGTGCCCATCACGAGGGTCAGGGCCCCACCGTAGATGAAGCGCCAGAGGGGCAGCTCGAAGACGAAGAAGGCGAGGTCGCGCCCGAAGAGGGGATCTGTCACGCCGAAGGGCGTGGCATTGAGATAGCGCAGGAGCATGTCCCACGAAGCGCTGGCCCGGATGCCGGAGAGGAGCGCGATGACGGCGACGGCGGGAACGAGCACGCGCCGGATCAGGGGCTCGAGCACGGCGCGGCCCGGCAGCCCGAGCTGATCGTCGAGCTCCCACAGCACGTCGGGAGCCGCCGTGCGCGCGGCCATCCAGAGATTGGCGTAGAGAAAGACGAAGACGATGCCGCCCGCCCCCAGCACCAGCCAGCCCCGGAGGGTCAGCACGGTGGTGAAGACCTGCGTGTAGCCGACCTCGCCGTACCAGAGCCAGTCGGTGTAGAGGGGCACGGCCTGGCCGATGCCCGCGAGGAGGATGAAGGCCAGGAGAAGCCACAAGCCCAGTCGCGGCGGACGCTGTCCTATCGCCAAGGCGGAGGACCTCCGGCGCCCGGGCGGTCCTCCCGGGAGCCACGCGGTCGAAAGGGGCCGGCGCTACGTGCCGTGCGTCCAGGAGGACAGGTACTCCTCCTGGGCGGGCGTCAGCACGTCAATCTGCACGTCCATGGACGCCAGCTTCAGCCGGGCGATCTCGAGATCGATGTCCCGGGGCACCACGTAGACCTTCTTTTCCAGGTTCCGCCCGTGCTTGACCACGTACTCGGCGGAGAGGGCCTGGTTGGCGAAGCTCATGTCCATGACGGTGGCCGGATGCCCCTCTGCCGCCGCGAGGTTGATGAGCCGGCCCTCGCCGAGGACGTAGATCCGCTTGCCCCCGCGCAGACTCAGCTCTTCCACGAACGGCCGCATGGAGCGTCGCGACTGCGCGAGCTTTCCGAGGGCCTCGAGGTCGATCTCGACGTTGAAGTGCCCGGAGTTGGCCACGATGGCGCCGTCCTTCATCTTCACGAAGTGCTCCTGCCGGATCACCGCCATGTTGCCGGTGACGGTGACGAAGACGTCGCCCACCTCGGCGGCGCGGGCCATGGGCATGACCTGGTAGCCGTCCATCACTGCCTCGAGGGCGCGCATGGGCGCCGTCTCCGTGACGACCACGTGGGCACCCATGCCGTGGGCCCGCGAGGCGACGCCCCGTCCACACATGCCGTATCCCGCCACCACCACGATCTTGCCCGCGAGCAAGACATTGGTCGCGCGCAAGATGCCGTCGATGGTGGACTGGCCGGTGCCGTAGCGATTGTCGAAGAGATGCTTGGTGTCGGCGTCGTTGACGGCGATCACGGGGAAGGCCAGCACCCCCTCCTTCTCCATGGCCCGCAGGCGGATCACGCCCGTGGTCGTCTCTTCCGTGCCCCCGATCACATTCCTGGCCAGGTCCTTGCTGACGTTGCTCTCGCCGTGCAGCTGGGAGATGAGATCGGCGCCGTCGTCCATGGTCACCTGCGGCCCCGTCTTGAGGACGGCCTCGAGATGACTGTAGTACCGCTTGTTGTCCTCGCCCTTCTGGGCGAAGACCGGGATGCCGTACTCCTTGACGAGGGCGGCCGCGGTGTCGTCCTGGGTGGACAGCGGGTTGGAGGCGCACAGGGCGACCTGGGCCCCTCCGGCCTTCAGCGTCATCATCAGGACCGCCGTCTCGGTCGTCACGTGCAGGCACGCGCCGAGGCGTATCCCCTTCAGGGGCTGTTCCTTGGTGAAGCGCTCACGCACCTGGCGCAGCACGGGCATGGATTGCTCGGCCCACTCGATCTTCAGCTTCCCCGCCGCGGCCAGGGAGAGATCCTTCACGTCGTGCTCGGTCATGCGTCGTCCTTTCGTCCAGTCGATCGTGGCGAACCCGAACCCCGGTCAAGCCGCGGCCCCGCGCCGGCATGCCGGACGCGGGGCCGCCTGATCGCGTCTCGTCGCGGGCTCAGACGCCCGCGTCGTCCCGCAGGTCCTTGACCCGGTTGGTTTGCTCCCAGGTGAACTCGGGCTCGGTGCGGCCGAAGTGGCCGAAGGCCGCCGTCTTGTGATAGATGGGCCGCCGGAGGTCGAGGTACTTGATGATGCCGATGGGCGTGAAGTCGAAGTGACGCCGGACCATCTGCTCGAGCTTGGCGTTGGGCACCTTGCCCGTGCCGAAGGTCTCGACCATGACGGACACGGGCTCGGCGACGCCGATGGCATAGGCGACCTGCACCTGGGCGCGCTCGGCCAGCCCGGCCGCCACGATGTTCTTGGCCACGTGACGCGCCATGTAGCACGCCGACCGGTCCACCTTCGTCGGATCCTTCCCCGAGAAGGCGCCGCCCCCGTGCGGGCAGGAGCCGCCATAGGTGTCCACGATGATCTTGCGCCCGGTCAGGCCAGTGTCGCCCATGGGCCCGCCCGTGACGAAGCGCCCGGTCGGGTTGATGTGGTACGTCACCCTCTTGGGGTCGATCAGATGCTTGGGGATGGTGGGCAGGACGACGTGCTCGATGATGTCCTTCCTGATCGTCTCCAGGCTCGCGTCGGGACCGTGCTGGGTGGAGATGACCACTGTCTCCACGCTCACTGGCTTGCCGTCGACATAGCGGACCGAGACCTGGCTCTTGCCGTCGGGGCGGAGGTAGTCGAGGGCCCCGCTGCGACGCACCTGGGAGAGGCGCTGCACCAGCTTGTGCGACAGCATGATGGGCAGCGGCATCAGCTCTTCCGTCTCCGTGCAGGCGTAGCCGAACATCAGCCCCTGGTCTCCCGCGCCCAGCTTGTCCACGCCCATGGCGATGTCGCCCGACTGCTCGTCGATGGCGGTGATGACACCGCAGGTCTCGTAGTCGAAGCCGAACTTGGCCCGGGTGTAGCCGACGCCCTTGATGGTCTCTCGCGCGATCTTCGGGATGTCCACGTAGCAGGACGTCGTGATCTCGCCCGCCACCACCACGAGGCCGGTCGTCAGCAGGGTCTCGCACGCCACGCGCCCGGTGGGATCCTGCCTGAGGATCGCGTCGAGCACCGCGTCCGAGATCTGGTCCGCGATCTTGTCGGGATGCCCCTCGGTCACCGACTCCGAGGTGAACAGATACTCCTCTCGCGCCATCGTCTTCCTCCCGTCCGTTTAGTCACTTCCCACTACCATGTTGACGTCCGGATTCGGACGTACTCACGCGAGGTTAGCATGGCCTCCGGCACCGCTCAAGCGAAATGGGCACGGCGGCCGATATTTCGCGGGAGACGTCGCTATGGCCGACGGCCGGGGCTCCGAGGGAGGACGCGGGGGACGAGGGAGACAGATCCCTCCCACACGCTACCGGGCGCGAGCGTCACGGCCCAGGTCAGGAGCAGCGCCGAGCCCTGGTAGATTCGCTCGAAGCCGCTCTCGGACAGCGACACCGTCTCGATGGGCGCCCAGCCGATGTGGGCGC
>WNFX01002318.1_pt1 | contig 23619 bp, 22 predicted proteins | sample 5400111 | NCBI WGS metagenome assembly WNFX01 (sample SAMN13153363, study PRJNA577476) | soil metagenome | isolation source: 40 cm soil or saprolite under grassland replicate 1 | place: USA:California | collected 2016-06-15
AGAAATACAAAAGTGGATACTACGTCAGTCCGATCTTTCCGCGTTGGAGTATGGAGAAGTGGATCGAAGCCGGTCAGCCACATGTACAGAAACGTTTGAAGGAGTATGGGATTGAATTTCTGAAGGATTTACCCGCGCCAGAAGATCACGATGAGTTAATAAAGAAGGGGGAGGAGTTTATTGAGGAAGTGAAAAGTAAAAGGTGAGTCATAAAAAGGAAGCAAAGGTTACCTTCATCGGCAAAGGTATAATCGCCATATGATTTACATTCTTCGGAGCAAAGCAACTACCGAACAAGTTGTTGAAATGTTGAAGGAATACGAATCCATGATAAAGATTGTCGTAGATATTCGCCACCATGTATTGGCGGGTCGTGGGGAAATGCACTCCGACTGCGAATCTACTTTACTAGATGATGGCAGTGAACAGGATGATTTGTGGGGTGCTAATTGGTTCCCTGCTGAACAGCGTGTTGTATTTGAGTCATTGATCAACATTCGCCCAAAGTTAGGGAATCGTAATATTCTTATTCAAAATGAGGAACTTCGCAAACAGGTTGAATCGATAACCCGAGAAGTTTTAGAAGGTGTTCAGTGACACTTAATAAAGAGAAATTGCGCGAACGATTCTTGCGTGATCCGTTACCGCGGCGTTTGGGTGGTTTGGCAGCAACATTTGGACGAATTTCATCGTCTGCTCGTGAATCACCTGATCCTGTGACTGTAGCTCGTTTGTTGGAAGAAGCAAAGTACTTAATTGAGTGGACAGCCGCTGATACTGAGCCTGAAATTGCCGCCGAGTTAGTATCCATACAAACGTTGATCAATCTCTGGCTCAGAGCTTGGGATAACGCGAGTCAGTACAAAGAACAGCGGATACTGCTTTCTGTACAGGCAAAACATTGGTCTGATCGTGCATTGGATTTTTCAGGATTAGGACAGTAATTTCTGGGAGAAGGTGAAATGCCTGAATTTCATATCGCTCAAATCAACATTGCTCGAATGCTCGCTCCCATTGATGACCCGATCATGACTGAATTTGTCGCGCAATTACCGCCGATCAATGCACTGGCTGACGGTAGTCCTGGCTTTGTCTGGCGACTTCAAACCGATAGCGGCGACGCGACCAGCATAAAAGTTTACGATGATGAATTCATTATCGTAAATCTAACAGTATGGGAAAGCGTGGATGCGTTGCACCAGTATGTTTATAAAAGCGCTCACTCTAGAGTCTTACGTGACCGAAAACGTTGGTTCGAAAAGTTCGATGGTCCTTATTATGCCTTATGGTGGATTCCTGCCGGGCATTTGCCTAGTACAGAGGAAGGAAAGGAACGGCTGGATTACTTGCGCCAGCGTCGGGATTCGGCTTATGCGTTCTCGTTCAAGAATGTATTTCCTGCGCCTGTAGAGTGATACTAAGCTGATATGTCTGAGTTGCGGAAAAATCTCCTTGACTCTCGTACCTTCAAATGATAGACTCTTGTTATCAAAACCTAGCTCTCTTATGAAAGGAGGCACGTACAAATGAAATCTATCACTGTATCCACCCAACTTGTATTGAGCGCGCCTCCTAAAGGTGAATCGTAGTAACGACTTCAGTCGTTCTGATTTGTCATTCAGCCGCAGGCGCGTCTCGTCCTGCGGTTTTTGTTTTAACGCGGGATATGTCACACATCATTGTTAGATAGTGTGTTGTTCGAAAGAATTTCCTTTTTACTATTACGAGGTTAGCTCACAATGAGCAAAAATCAACTTCCTAAGTTCTTTGAAGAGCTCGACGATTCTGATATAGAAGCGGCACCCCCATCGCAGAGGCGTCTCTCCCGAAAGCGTGAGTCGAAGAAGCAAGAGATGGATGCAAAATTATTTCTTCGTGCCCAAGAAATCTCGCGCGAATTTCAGTTCACCTACAAAGCTGCTCGCTTCGAGGAAGCCTGGTTGCTGGATTCTCTGGCCAATATCGCCGAATATCAGTGGATCTCAGATGTGCTTCGCAAGGTCAAAGGTGGAAAGGAAGCCTCGGTGTACCTCTGTCGTTCAGGGCCGTCGATTCAAGCGCCACTAGTCGCTGCGAAGGTCTATCGTCCGCGCTCGTTGCGTAATCTCAAGAATGATAGTGAATATCGCGTGGGACGAATTGATCTTGATGAGAATCGTCAGGCTATTGTGAGAGATAAAGATATTCATGCAATGCAGAAGCGCACCATCTATGGGGAAGAACTCCGTCACCAATCATGGATCGCATACGAGTTCCAAACGCTCGAAATGTTGCACGCTGCGGGGGCGGATGTTCCCAAGCCCTATGCGATGGAGAAGAACGCTATCGTTATGGATTACATTGGGGATTGGGACAGCGCCGCGCCTACTCTCAACACTGTGACCCTCGAGCCCGATGAAGTGCTGCCTCTGTTTGAGCGTGTCATTCGGAACGTCGACCTGCTCCTATCTCACCAGCGAATCCACGGCGACTTGTCCGCATACAACATCCTCTATTGGGATGGCGATATCACGCTGATTGATTTTCCGCAAGTCGTTCCGCCTGAAGACAATGCTGCCGCGTGGATGATCTTCCTACGCGATATGACGCGCACCTGCCAATATTTCGCTTCACAAGGACTCAAGCGCGATTCTCACAAGCTTGCCGCCGACCTGTGGACTTCGCACGGATATAGAATCACCAGGGAAGTCCACCCAGGCGATTTGGACCCTGAGAAAAAAGAAGATAGGCGCTTATGGGAAAAGCAGCGAGTTGCTAAATAAATACAAGCCCGGCAGGTAACCTGTCGGGTTTGTATTTTATGTTCATCAAATAGTACAATTCCATTTACTGATTTCAAAACAGGAGCGGGACATGGAAAAACAAGAAGACCGGCACAAATTTAGACTTTCATTTATATTGTTTTGTGCTATTCTGTTTTTGATAGCCTGTGGAGGGAAGCAAACCATCATCATTCCGACCGCTCAGCCAACTGCAACTGTCAAACCAAATTTACCTGAGATTACCTCTGTCAAGCTGGATCGCATTGAAGTGCCAAAATACGAGTCGATTGAGTTGACTTTAGCAGTCAATGCCAAATACAAAAATCCCTATGATGCGAGGGATGTTGCACTTCAAGGTGTCTTCACGAGTCCGGCAGGTTTGAGTATGACCATGCCAGGCTTTTGGGATACTAATGGTGCTTGGAAAATTCGCTTTACTCCGTCACAGGAGGGCACATGGACTTATGCTATTTTCGTCACAGACGCGCGCGGCGCGAGTCTTCCTAGTAAAGGCGAATTCACAGTAATGCCTTCAGACTTGCACGGCTGGATAATCCCGGGCAATTCGTTCGATCCTAACTACAGTGGTCATTATCTCGTTCATCATGATGGAACTCCGTTTTATGGTGTCGGCCATGGGGATGCGCTCAATATTTTGATTGATGGTTTTGATGTGGAAACCGGTGTCCATCTGTTTGATAACATGAAAGCTGCGAATGAGAATTATGTTGTTTGGTGGCCCATGTATTCCAATTCACTGATCAATAGCAGCTATAGCGATTACTCTTACGCAATTGGACAATTGGAAGTATGAGTGTAATTGACGCGGTGGTGCGCGATGCCCAAAAGAAGGGCATCTACCTCATCTTTACGATTTGGGATCATCCTGAATTGCGCGACGATACCCATGCATGGGGGGCAGGGAACTGGCCTGCGAATGGCTTTAGCAAATTAGGCGATATTAAATCTTTCTTCGTCTCTGATGAAGCTTGGGCATGGCAGGAAAATCTATATCGCTATGTTATCGCTCGTTGGGGCTATAGCCCAGCCATTGGCATGTGGCTGACCGTGTCTGAGATCAATGGAACGAATACGTACGATCAAACTGATCCTTGGCACGAAAAGGTGAATCAGTATTTTGTAGAAAATGATCCTTATCGCCACCCAACCACGGCCAGCGCCTCTGGCGAAGTCGATTGGCCGACGGGTCACCTCGTCATGGATGCCCCGCAGGTCCATCTCTATGAATGGAATAATGATGCAGTCGGAGCCGCAGAACATGCCGCTGACGGGACGAGTAGAATGTGGAATAGAACCGAGTGCCCAAACTGGATCGGTGAATTCGGCGTACCCGGAGATAACTATTATCCAGAATTATTTCACCATGCGATGTGGGGAGCATTGGCCTCCGGAGCGGCAATGACCCCAGCTGAATGGAACAGCGATAGCTCTTGGGGAAGAATGACACCTGAAATGAATGCAGATATCAGCAGACTCGCTCAATTCGTGAGAGCCATGCCACTTGCAAAATGGAAACCATCTCTTTTGCAGATTACCAGCAGTGAACCTGAGGTTGTACGCGGTTGGGGACTCGCAGGTGAGGAGGGCGGTTTATTCTGGATTCAGGATTTCTCCTTGCAAGGGAAACCGATTGATGAGGTACGCTCAAAGATGATACTTCGAAGAGGCATCCAAGCTGAACTGCAAGGCATGGCGGCGGGCTCGTATACAGTCACACCTTATGATACATGGCAGGGCATTTATTTAGACGCGCTCGATGTGGAATGTGTGGCTGATGAGGCTTGCGTGATCGCTTTGCCTGACTTTAAATCTGACATAGCGTTCAAAATCATTCGAAAGTAATGCTTCTCATTTAAATTTTCCCCATAAGCCATATCCCTCATTTCGTCTCTTCTCGCGCCGTTCGTGTTGTTCATGGATTTGCTCAACATGATCAGCTTTTTCTTCGATTGCGGCTTCGAGCCATAAACGGCCCTTCTCTGCCGTCCCATGACTTCCTGCTCCATACGCACCGGTTTTTGTATCATCATCCCAGGGCGGATTCGCGACGAGTGAGCCTCCCTCAATCCAATCCATGTAGTAATCAGGTGTAGCGACAAAATCTATTTCATCTACGACGCGTTCCATGTGACATAAATCAGAGCGTAAATGTAATAGATAAGATGTTTCTAACTCGCAGGCGTGGCCCATTCCGCCAATGGGCGATGTGCGATATTTTGGCAAAACTTCTGCGCCGATTCTGCCTGAAGTGTGAAGCCATGTCGTTGCACAGAAAATTCTGCGATGGCGCTCTCCTGCATACTTCACGATGTTAACAAGGAATGACGTGTTGCCACCATGACCGCTCATCAGATAAAAGCGATCAAAACCGCGCGTCACAAGGACATCGATCGCTGCCAGCCAGAAATCTTCGAAGGCGCGTCCACCTGCATTCATCGTCGCGGCGAACGATGAGCGATGTGTACTGACTCCATAAGGCATGACAGGCAATGTATAACTGCGCGTAGGCAATTTAGTGACAGTACCTTTGGCAATGGCTTCTATAATGATCGTATCCACTGAGAGGGGTAGGTGATATCCATGTTGTTCGGTGTGACCAATGGGAATCAAGATCACTTTGCCGCGTTCGCTTTCCAGAGGCAATTGAGTTATTGCCGAATTGTATGTTGCATGTGGGAGTGTCAAAAGAGATTGGAGATTGGAGATTTTGAAGAACGACTGAGGATCGAGTCCCTGAGGGGTTAAACAATACACGTGTGAAAAACCATCATCGCGCAAACTGTCCAGCAGATTGGAAATATATTGAAAGAATACTGGTTCAGGGATTTCAAGCTCGCTGCCGCGCCAACCAAAGGGAAAGGATGGCAGGAGTCCGATTCGAAGAGGATTGCTTAATTGATCAGCGAGCAGGTCCAAGTCGTAGTTAGAGCCAAGAGGTAGAATCAGCGGTGTATCGCGTGGAAGTTCAGCCACCGCATCCCAAGTCATCTCATCGTAATTGAAGAATGTCGTCATTCAAGCCTCCGCTGATTTTATGATTTGCGCATAGCCAATACCCTACAATAAAACAATTTTGAAACTATATACTTAAACAGAAAACAGCCCAAACTCAGTTGCATACTTTATACTGCTCTGTGCCACTTCACGCTCTGAGAAGCGGATAATCATAAATTCATCATCTACTCCATACTCATTTAGCACGCCGAAGTTACTTGCCTTCTCAAACCCGAAGCGCTGGTGATATTTTGGATTGCCAAGCACAACGCAATAATCATATCCGAGTTCTTTGCAGAGGCTCAATCCTTTGCGAATAAGTTCTGAGCCAATTCACTGCAATTGAAAACCTAGCTGAACTGCAACTAGAGCAAGTCCGATTGCGTTTGCCTCATTGGATGGGGCAGTGGAGACAGGGCTCAACAAAATATGACCAGATGAACTTGAGGGGCTTATCCATATGTCTCATCTTTGAGCGCAAGTATAGCCAATATTTTCAATTTTATTAACTGCCTATTCCCTATCTCAGAATTAAAGTACAATTTTTTATTGTCGAATTTAAGATAGAGGTCTTCGTAAAATCTGATGGACATTACCAGTTTGCAGAACCCACGCGTCAAGCACATTGTGAAATTGCGCGATGATAAACGTCAGCGCAAGGAAGATAGTTTGATGCTTGTCGAGGGATATGATGAGATTCAACTCGCGCTTTCTGCGGGACATCAGCCACAGACGATCCTCTCCGCGCCCGAACTTACTTCAAGACAAATCGATGCCGCCAGTACTGTCAGCGCTGAAAGCATTACCGTTAACCGCGCGGTATTCGAGAAAATGTCCTATCGGGAAAATCCCGATGGTTGGTTGGCAGTCTTTCCAATCCCGCACACAACGCTTGATGATTTGAAATTGAGCGAATCGCCCTTGGTGATTGTTGCCGAATCCATTGAGAAACCTGGCAACCTCGGCGCTATCCTCCGTACTGCGGACGCAGCTCAAGTAGACGCGCTCCTCATTTGTAATCCCCGTGTCGATATCTGGAATCCAAATGTGGTGCGGGCGAGTCGAGGTGCAGTGTTCAGCCGACCAGTCGTCGAATGCGACAACGCGTCCGCCCTAAAATTGCTAAAAGCGCGCAAGATTCGAGTTCTCGCTGCAACGCCATCGGCTGACGTGATATATTCCGATATCGATTTACGCGTCCCTCTTGCGATCGCCGTCGGCACAGAAGATGAGGGCTTGACGGAATTCTGGATGTCAAACGCGAATATGAAAGTCGGGATCCCAATGATGGGCAAGGTCAACTCTTTGAATGTGTCAGTTTCCACTGCATTAATTGTTTACGAAGCTGTTAGGCAGAGAAGTCATTAATACCATTACAATAATAGATACTGACACTAGAGTTTCTCTTCAAGATCAAGGAGAAAATCCATGAACATTAAACTCAAATCTCTCCTGTTATTTATCATACTGGCTCAAATCCTTGCAGCTTGTGCGAGCAATTTAATACCTGCCACCTCAGCACCACTGGCAGTGGCTACACCTACCAACGATCCTTCTACATCTGCGAAAGTCGTCCAGGCTTTTTGGGATGCTCTGGAGACCGGTGATGTCGATATGGCGCTGTCTTATGTCAGCGATGATATCGCTTGTCGCGGTACCTGTTATTTCACAGGCAAAGTGCCATTTAAGACTTACCTAGAGGGGTATCTGATGGCAGGGTATACAACGAAGGTAAGTGATCTGAAAACGATAGGTAGTATTGTCAGGTATACGTGGGAGTGGTATAGAAATGGGTTTTTCGTGCGAAATGGCAGCGAAGACGAGATGATGGAAGTGGAAGATGGGAAGATCGTCTATTGGGAAAGTTACCACCGTTAGTAAGTTTCTCCCGTGCAATCATTAATAGAATAGCTCATACTCGATAGCATCTTCATCAAATTGATTTCATTGCTGCCCATCCATATAGGAATCATCATGGATATTTACATCTGGCTCGGAATCATTGCATTGTCAATTCTGATTGGTAGGGTCCTCGAAAAAGAAATTTATTTTTACGAAGGTGCACATTTAGGTCCGCGTGTACAAGTTTGGTTGTACAATCGCTGGTCGAAAAAATATGATGAGGGCAAACACGACAGTCAACTGTGCGATGACGAAATGCTGGCAAGACCTTTATTGGATACACTACAAAATGTTCATGAGCCTTTTATTTTGGATTTTGCAACAGGCACAGGACGCCTGTCTTATGCATTGATGAGCCGATCAGAATTCAAGGGGCATATCCTCGCACTCGACCTTTCACAGGGGATGCTGGAACAAGCCATCTCGAAATTAAGCCGATACCTGGACCGCGTTGAATTGCTTCGCCATCAATCTCTGCCGCTCCCGTTTCCCGACTCGGCTTTTGATGTGGTCTGCGCGCTCGAAGTGCTGGAACTCTTTCCAGGCATGGATGAGCCATTGAATGAACTGGCGCGTGTCCTGCGCCCAGGCGGAATCCTCTTAGCCACGCGCGGTACAGAAGAATCGGGTCGCAAAGCCAAAGTGAAAAACAAACTGGATTTTGGTCTCATGCTTAAACAGCATGGCTTCGAAACATTTGAGATCGCTCCCTGGTGGAAACTCTTCGATAGAGTCATTGCGATTAAAAATGGATTATCGCTTCCGGTGGGCACGCGAAAACTGTTGGCTGTGATGCACTGTCCAGCTTGCAATCAGACTCAATGGCAACAAGAGGCGAGCATATTGAAATGCCAGAATTGTGAAAAAAAATTGGCTATTACGAATGAAGGGATTGTATTGGCATGAACGAGACCTGGTTACGCTGGAAAGCACGCATTGGGGCCTTAAAAGGATTGGCATTGGTACTCCTGATTGTCGTGGGAGCAATTTTCTTTGGCATCCTTGAGAGCTTAAACCGGGTATTAAAGAACCCACAGGGAAATCAAGCTACAACAATCAGCCAAATTGCCACAAATCAAATTGAAACAGAAAAATTTATTACTGTATCTGGTCTGGCTGCCTATCGCTTAAGTTATCAGGAAACAGAAAATGGTAACCTGAAGGCGATCATCTATCCGCTAATTGACCAAAATGGGAATTATGTGATCTTTGTAAGAACCACACATACGGAATTGGCAAATGCTGAAGATGCCGCGGTGAAAGTTTCAGGAATGACGCAATCTGCGCCATCCGATCTGCAACAGTTGATTCGCCAGGACATGGCCAATATTAATTCGGCTGGTCTCAATACCATTGATACCCTGTACGTTGAGGAAGGTCGTGAGCCTGGAAATCTAATCGTGTATCTGCTGGAAGGTTCGGTATTAGGTTTCCTGATATTCTTATGTATAGTCATATTTTTCTTCCCCGCGACTGTCTTCGGCCCCCATCCTGTTCAACCTGTTACGCCTGACGCGAACGTTAAAAGTGGAATTAGAGCAATAGGCACTCTCCAACAATTGAAGAATAGTCAGCCCATTCTTGAATTTGGCAAATCAAAACGTAAATTCCAAAATGCTGTTGCAAATTTTTTTACCCAAGAAGATAAATGGATCGGGGTATATATCCACTTTGTTTATACTCAACGCGTCTACGGAGTCCAAGTCTCAAGGCGGGAATCAGATTGGGCTGTAATCATCAAGCCCGCTGAAATTATTGCATTGGAACCTGGCAAGCTCTACGGTTGGCATGATCGCTGGGCAATCTCTTTCCGTTATCGCGATGCCAATCATAAGGAGCAAACATTGATTGTTAGTTTTGACCATCCTGCCGCGCAATCACATTTTGTGAATTATTTGCGAGAGAAGGGCTATCCTGTCAGTAGCGGTCAATACGCTGTGACAGGCTCAACAGCGTGGACATAAAAACATCCTAAATGAACTAAAGCCATCTCTACAAATCTATATTCATGGTATGAAAAAGTAAGAGCATATCGCCTATAACCTCTTTTGCATATTGTAACAAATTCAGGGGAAAATTCGCGCACTAATGGTATGATTTGCTTAGACAAGTGATAAAGGTTCAGACGATGTTCCTCGCGATTGAGGGGCGATCTTTTCTTCACCTCCCACAAAATTACTATCTACCACTTTAGAAAGATGAATCGTGAAATCGCCATTACGTGTTTTGGTTGTTGAAGATTCAGCTGACGATGCTCAGCTAATAGTACGGGAAATTCAGCGCAGTGGATACACTGTTGAGTTCGAACGTGTGGAAACAAAGCCTGCGATGCAGGAGGCACTTTCAAGACGCTCATGGGATGTGATTCTATCCGATTACTCCATGCCAAAATTCAGTGCGATGGCTGCACTCGCGACGCTTAAGGCAAGCGGCCTTGATCTCCCTTTTATCGTTGTTTCCGGCACTATTGGCGAAGAGACCGCTGTGACAGCTCTCAAAGCTGGAGCACATGACTTCCTGATTAAGGAGAAGCTGGCTCGGCTTGTTCCAGCAATTGAACGCGAGATGAGGGATGCTGAAACCAGACGTTCACAACGTGAGAGTGAAGCGAGATACCAGTTGCTGGTAGAACAGCTTCCCATCATTATTTATGTGAACCCACTGGATCGAATCGGAAGTACAACCTATGTTAGCCCACAGATTCAAACAGTACTAGGCTATATGCCTGAGGAATGGCTGGCGGATCCGGAATTCTGGCAAAAAAGAATTCATCCTGACGATCGTGAGACTGTAATGAAAAAGATTGAGCAGAGTGATCGCACGGGCAAGCCTTTTGATATGGAATACCGTATGCTGGCGCGCGATGGGCACGCGGTTTGGTTCCAGGATCAGACTGTTCTGATTCGAGATGACAAAGGGAAACCATTATATTGGCAGGGTTTGAAGATTGATATCACGAAGCGCAAGCAAGCTGAAGATGAAATTCTTAAATTGAATGCTGAATTAGAGCAACGTGTGGAGGAGCGGACGAAGGAACTGGAACGCGCTCTACGTGCCAAAGATGAGTTCCTGGCTAGCATGAGCCATGAGCTACGTACGCCTCTTAACGCTGTTCTCGGTCTCTCTGAAAGTCTTGCAGAGCACATAGCTGGTCCGCTCAATGAGAAACAGCAAAAATATGTGATGACAATCAGCGAAAGTGGTCAACATCTTTTATCTTTGATCAACGATATCCTCGATCTTGCAAAAATCGAGTCTGGTCAAATTGTGCTGAATATTAGTGAGGTGGATCTAAAAAAAGTTTGCCAGGCAAGCCTGCGAATGATCAACGAGTTGGCGCACAGAAAGAAACAGGAGGTGACGTTAGAGATCGATGAAGGCATTAGCTCGATCTGGGTGGATGAACGTCGCATCAAACAAATATTAGTGAACTTGTTGAGCAATGCCGTTAAATTCACACCTGAATATGGAAAACTTGGGCTTGAAGTTCATGGAGATCGCGAAGAAAGGAGACTGATATTCACCGTTTGGGATAACGGAATTGGCATCAGTGAAAGCGATTTGACTCGCTTGTTCAAGCCCTTTGTGCAATTGGATTCCAGTTTGGCGCGCGAGGCAACAGGAACCGGACTTGGTTTAGCCCTGGTAGCACAAATGACTCGCCTACATGGCGGCAGTATGACTGTGGATAGTCAACCTGGTCAAGGCAGCCGTTTTACCATTGTCCTACCCTGGGAGCCTGCCTTGGCTACAGATGCTACGTTGAGGTTGAGAAGTACCGGGAAATTCCGGGCGATCAGACCGGATGCAAAGGATAGACCCATCATCCTTCTCATAGAAGACACTAAAGAAGCGACCATCATGATCTCAGATTATTTGGAAGTGAATGGATATAACGTTCTCACTGCACATGATGGCCCCACTGGTATCGAACAAGCCAAACGCACACGCCCTGACATTGTCCTGATGGATGTTCAGATGCCAGGCATGGATGGGCTGGAAGTTACACGTCGCTTGCGTGCGGAGCCTAGTTTCCGTAATACTCCCATTATCGCTCTAACTGCGTTAGCGATGCCGGGTGATCGTGAGCGCTGCCTGGCTGCCGGCGCGACAGATTACTTGGCGAAGCCTGTTAGCCTGAAAAAATTGGCACAGATGATTGAAGAATATTTGTTGAGATAGCAAAGAACATCAATCTCTTGCTCTCTGCGCCATCGCTGGCGTAGATTGGAAAGATGCCGTTCCAGCGGGATTCTTCAAAGACCGGCGGATTTTGTTAGTATTTAGATTTGTTGGATGTGGATCAAAATAAGTAGTAAATCTTGTGGAGCGGGATGACATCCCGCTCCGCGTCGAATCTACCTTTTTGTAAGTTTTGTTTCGTACCCCTTTTAGAGAATCTACGTCATGTAAACAGAAATGAAAAAGCCGCGTGCGCGGCAAGACGGAGTTCAACATGACTACAATTCTAAAATGGATCCTTGGTGCACTGCTTGCTGGGCTGGCGTGGCTAGTCGCGTTATATACGGATGAATATTTCAGGCCATATAAAAAAATTAGAACAACTATAAAGAACAAATAAACTTGGGGTTGCAAGCGGGGATAGGAAATCAGCAGGGATGGACATCAGCGTTGTCCATCCCTGTTATTTAAGCCCCCTCCGTCCTTTTGACGGCCTCCCCCATTTTCGCACTTCAGAAAATGGGGGAGGCCGTCAATTCCCTTTCCATTCATAATCATACACAGTCGTTAGATGTTGAAAACCATACTTTGCCACAATAGGCTTGCTCATGGCTCCAGTCTCGACAACCGCGTAAGGATAACCGCGTTCACGGATCTCCTGTAGTCTCCTCGCGAGGAGACTAGTGTACAGTCCTTGCTTGCGATATTCCGTGATCGTAGATCCGGCAAACAGTGTGGCGAAGTGACCGCGAGGGAAGTAAGCCCATGCGATAGAGGCAGGTCGATCCTCCACATAAGCAACGTACACACTCAAATAGCCGGGCACGTTCAGATGCGCACCGAGTCGGTCATTGACCCAGGTATTGTGCCCACCCCAGACGTTGTCCAAAACGTAGATCACATCCTTGAGTCCAGCCAGGTCTGTAACGCGGCGGATATCTGCCTTCCCGCTCCGCTTTGCTTTGGGGACTATAGTTGCAGGTTGAAATAAATGTGCCGGCGCGTTCTTCACATCAAGTACCATGACATCCGTGGGATGATCGTCATGCTCAAAACCATGAGAGATGAGTTCCTCTTTCAAGGTTGGCAGCAAATCATGATCATAGACTTTCCACGTAAATGGCTGTTGCATAGGTGTAAAGTAGTCCACTTCGCGATGAATAACATCGTGCAACTTTGACTCATTCGCAAACGTGAACGCCACCACGTTCATGCCGGGTGCCTTGCGGATGATTCTCACCACATCTCTTGTGATTTCCTTGCGCGCTTCTGGATACATGATCCGTAAGCGCAAGTCTTTATCGTACTGTACTAATAAGTTATTTGCGTTCATGATGTTTACCTTTCTCTCCCTCTCCAAATTCAAAGAATTTGGGGAGGTGTCACGTAGTGACGGGTGGGGCTTAATCTGCAGCCAGCGCTTCAGGTGCTTCTTCTGGCTCCTCAATGCCAACTGCCTCTGCCAATCCATACTGTGTCTCCAGTTGGTGACGGAATTGCTGTGTGTACAAGTGATAATAATGTCCGCCAAGTCTGAGAAGTTCAGCGTGTGTGCCTTGCTCAGCGATCTTTCCATTCTCGATGACGAGAATTCGATTTGCACGCCGAATAGTGGACAGACGATGTGCAATGACGAACGATGTGCGTCCTTTCATCAGTGCTTCCATACCACGCTGGATTAATGCTTCAGTCAATGTGTCTACTGAAGAAGTGGCTTCATCCATAATAAACAACTCAGGTCGAGCTAGCACCGCGCGTGCCAGGCTGATCAACTGCTTCTGTCCAACCGAGAGCAGGTTACCGCCTTCGCCCACATTCTGGTCGTAGCCCTTTTCGAGCGTCACAATGAAGTCGTGCGCACCGGCGATCTTTGCGGCTTCGATGATCTCCTCATCGTTGGCGTCTAATCGTCCATAGCGGATATTGTCGCGCACGCTGCCTGAGAAGAGATGCGGCGTCTGAAGCACGATCCCGATTCGGCTGTGGATGGAAGCGAGCTTGTAATCCATGTAGTCATGACCGTTGATGCGGATCATCCCTTCACGCGGCTCATAGAACCGGCACAAGAGATTCACTATCGTAGATTTGCCTCCACCGGTCGGCCCAACCAGAGCGATCATTTCACCGGGCTTCACCTTCAACGAGAAGTCCGTGAGGACCGGTTTGCGGTCTTCATAGTAAAAATCCACGCGATCGAATTCAATCTCACCCAGCAGTGTTTTTGCTTCGATGGCATCGGGCCTATCGTGGACCTCAGGCGGGGTGTCTATTAATCGAAAGATTCTCTCTGCCGAGGCAATTGAGTGCTGCATCTCTGCGTAGACACGGGCAAAATCCTGAATTGGCCACATCATGAACGTGAGATACGACACGAACGCCTGAATGCCGCCAATGGTCATCAGACCCAACGTAATTTGTGTGCCACCATAACCAATGATGAGACCCAGCGCGACGGCAGCAACGATCTGCACAGTCGGGAGGAAGAGCGCAGAGAGCCATGCCGCACGATAAGAGGCTTTATACATCTTGGTCGTCAGGCCCTGAAACTCTTTCGTATTCTCGTCCTCGCGCAACAACGCTTTGACCACACGTACGCCTTGGAAGTTTTCGTTGAACGCACCGGTGATCTTTGAGTTCGTGCGGCGTGAAACGCGGTATTCCACCAGGATTCTCTTACGGAATTGAACCGCGATGAATAACATCACAGGGATAGCCGCAGAGACAATTAGCGCAAGCCTCCAATTAATGATGGCCATGAAGATCAGCGACGTGGTGATATTCATGATCGCCCAGGTCGTATCCACCACGCCCCAGGTGAGCAGTTCAGAAACACGACCTGTATCTGAGGTGACGCGTGCGATGAGGCGCCCTACTGCGTTCTGTGCATAGTAAGAAAGAGAGAGATCCTGCAAGTGGTTGAACAGCATCTTACGCAGGTCGTATTGCACTCGCTCGCCGAGAACGCCAGCCAGGTAGATGAATGTGAACACAAACCCGGCCTGCAATAACTGGAATGAACCATAGATCAAGGCAATACGAGTCAATGTGTGTCTGTCTTTCAATGTGATGCCTATATCCACGATCTGTTTGTTAAGGTAGGTAAAGTAAGCATCCAGCACCGAAGTCAGCATGATAGTAATGATGAAGCCCACGACCCATTTCGAATGTGGTTTGAGCAAACTCACAATGCGCTTGAACACGGCACCGGTCAGTTGTGAGGTATGTTCTTCTTCTTCTAATTCAATAATTTCGTCTGACATTTTTCATTCTCCGTTACATACGGTGGTTGAGTAGGGCGAGTGCGCGAAGCGTCTCGCCCATATCGAAACCACACCTCGTAATTTCTTGTTCACCTGTCATTACTGGTTTCGACTGCTTGCGTCTCAACCAGTGAGTTTAATTAACACGTGATATTTCCATCTCCAACTCTTCATCAATCCTGGTCTGGATATCGTAAATCCTGCGATACATGCCATCCATTTGAGAAATCAATTCTTCGTGTGTTCCCATCTGAATGACTTCACCTTTATCCAGCACAAGGATCAAATCCGCGATCATCACAGATTGAATGCGATGAGCAATGATGAATGTTGTGCGGTTCTCCATCAGGTCGTTCAGCGCATCACGAATGGTTGCTTCCGTTTCTGTATCCACCGAAGAGGTCGAGTCATCCAAGATCAAAATACGTGGATTCTTCAACAGCGTACGTGCAATCGTTACCCGTTGCTTCTGTCCGCCGGAGAGCGTCACACCCTTCTCGCCAACCAGTGTGTTATAGCCATCAGGAAAGCCAAGGATCACATCATGAATTGCGGCAGCCTTGGCAGCGCGCTCTACTTCTTCTTGCGAGACTTCTCGTCCGACACCATAGGTGATGTTCTCACGAATCGAACGGCTAAAGAGGAACGGTTCCTGCTCGACAATGCCGAGCTGTTTTCGCAGATAAGCACGTGGATAATCTTTGAGTTCTATGCCATCCAGCAGGATGCGCCCGCCGGTATATTCATGAAAGCGTGGCAACAAATTCACCAGCGATGACTTGCCTGAACCAGTTGATCCAAGCAAAGCGACGGCTTGCCCAGGCTTGACTTGAAAAGAGATGTTTTTCAGCACATCTTCCTTGCCATTTGAATACATGAACGAAACATTCTCGAAGATCAACTCGCCTCTTACAGGACCCTCGGGCTGGACCTTGCCATCGAAGAGCGGCTCGCGTGCCTGCCGGACAACTTCCATCAAACGGCCATACGAGACCATGCCCGATGAAGCATTCACGATGATGCGTCCCAGGTTGCGAATTGGCCAGATCAGCCAAACCACCAGTCCAACATATGCAATGTACATTCCAACTGTGATCTCTCCATTGATCGCCATCGTTGCCGCGTAGACAAATCCAAACAACATCTGGAGGCCAAGCACGATATCTGAAAGAGGCCAGAACATGGAATGCATCAGGAGTAAGAACTTGCCTTTTACATATTTGGTCCAATTATCTTTTTCGAATTTACCCTTTTCGTATTCTTGGCGTCCAAAAGCCTTGACCACACGTACACCGGTTAAGTTCTCCTGTAACGTAGTGGAAAGAACAGCTTCTTGTCCTTGATAGGCTTCGAAAGCCTTGGTAACTCTCTTGAAGAACCAAACAGACACTAGTAACATGAAAGGGATTGCAATCACTGAGAGTAATCCCAGCTTGACGTTCAGGTTCAAGATCGCGATGAAGTTAATCACGAAGAGGAGGACGATACGCCCTATCCCGATGCCTTGTTCACTGAAGAAGCGGCGCAGGGCATCTACATCGGATGTCACGCGTTCGATCAAATCACCAGTAGGTGTGGTGGCATGATAGGAGAAACTCAAACGCTGAATGTGGTCGAAGAGAAAGTCACGCAGGCGGCGTATAATTCCTTCAGCAGTGTAGGCTGCCAGGCGTCCTGAGAGGAATGAGAATCCACCTTCCACCACGGCCAGACCCACGAACCCAACTGCAATCCAGAGAAAAGTCCCAGTCAGGCTGTTGCCGATATATTTGCCCTGCGTCAAAACATCATCTGCAAAATAGCGCAGCAGCAAATAGGTGAGCGTCTTCGCCAGCGCAGAGACAGCGAGCGAGAGAGTTGCAGCGAAATAGGGCAAGCGATAATCCACCATCATCTTCCAAATACCCTTAAGATGATTCTTATCGACGGCTTGGCGGAAATCAAAAGTAATTGCGGGTTCAATTGTGGTCATGTGCATTCTCCAAAGATTTGTGTAAAAGGCGTTCTCCAACACGGTTGGCGTAAGAGAGCACTTGCTACACCAACAACATAAATAAAAAGGCTGTGGCGGGTGCGCCACAGCCTAAAAAAGACAGACAATGAAGACCTAACAACGGTCTACAGGCGCACTACGAATCGGTAACATACCAGCATCTGGACTGGTGAAGACAATGGTCAAGCTAGAGATATACATGCAGTGCGCTCCTTTCTTTATAGATTAACGAACAATGAGACGAGTTTACATCATGCAAGCCAGATATGTCAAGGCTTATCCACAGGATTGCTTCGCTATATAATGAAAATCATGATTCGAACATGGAAGCTCGCAAATAATTTAATTGATGAAATACATTTTGTGGACATGACCTCATTGGATGCGATTACGCGTCAATTGCCTGAAGGATATTACAGCACTTTTCGAACTTTTGATGGATGTACGCGTGTACTAGGACTCACTACACATTTACGACGGCTTTATGACCCAGTTGCCACGCCAGAAGTTAGCGATCTCTCATTACGCCGACAGTTACGTGTGTTACTTGAGCCTTATCACCCCGACGAAGCGCGCGTCCGTGCCATTATGACGAAGCAAGGAGAGGCTTACATCGCGATTGAACTGTTAAAGAAATTACCGAGCGAAATTTACGAAAAAGGCGTACGGGTGGAAACGATAGAAATGCAGCGCGAGACTCCGCGTTTGAAATCTACTGCGTTTATCAGTGCTAGTGATTCAGAGAGAAAACATATTGCGCAGGAAGGAATCTTTGAAGCGTTGTTGGTAAAAAACGGGAAAATACTTGAGGGAATGACAAGTAATTTCTTTTACGTGAAATATCTTCGCGCTGAGCGAAGCGACGAGTACTCTCCGAGGAGCGTAGACGAAGCGCAAGCTTTACCGCAACTCCGCGCTTCGTCTACGGGTTTCGATGATTTCGCATCTCAACCCTCCGCTCAGCGCGAGGCAATTTTATACACAGCTCGAGATGATATTCTGCTCGGCATCACGCGCAAAACGGTCATCGATCTCGCGCGGGGCAGGGGATTGGAAGTGAAGTATGAACCTTTGAAACGGAATCAACTTGCGGCTGTGGAGGAAGCATTCATCACATCCAGTTCGCGGGGCATCGTCCCAGTCGTCCAAATTGATGATGTGATGATAGGGCAGGGGAGACCGGGTCTGATCACAAAAGAGTTGGCATCAGCGTATGAGGCGTATGTGATTGAGAAGGCGGAAAGAATCTGAAAGGACAGTTCCTTATTCGGCCTGCACAACGCCTGTGTCCAGACCTTCCACATGAACCGTTAAATTATTGATCCATCTACGTGAGAAATACCGGTTAATTCCCAGGAGCCATTGGGTCGCGTCTGCCGACATCGCACATAGATAAACAAAATAGACGGGAAGATTGAAAACGAACGCCCCGAGATATGCCATTGGCACACCCACGATCCAGATGATGATACCATCTAGAAAGAGAGAATAGCGCGTATCGCCGCCCGCGCGCAAGATGCCAATCACTGTCGTCATGTTATTGACGCGAACCCACAGGAATAAAGAAATTACATTGATAATGTTACTCGCGTCTTGGATTACCTCAGGCGATACTTTGTAAAGCGAAAGAATAGGAGTCTTTACCAATTGCAGAATGAGTCCTAAGAAAATCCCACCTAAAATACCAATGCCCAGGGACCGTCCAGCGTAAAGATAAGCTTCCTCTTCCTGTCCTGAACCAATACGATTTCCAACCAGAACAGACGTGGCATTGGAAATGCCAATAAAAACTACGAATGCCATCTGTTCAATGGTTGTAACGATATTCATCGCCGCATAGGATTGTGTGCCCATGCGTCCATAAATAATGTTGTAAGTTGTGATTGCCAACGACCAGAACAATTCGTTCAATATAACCGGCAGCATCGGTTTGAGGACTTTCTTGAAAAACACCATGTCAAAGCCTATGAGCTCACGGAGAGATGCAGCCACGGGTGATTTGCGCGCGTAAATAATGACTAATAAGGTAATGCATTCGAGAAACCGAGCAATTACCGCAGCAACTGCCGCGCCTTGAATCCCAAGTTCGGGCAAACCAAATCGTCCGAAGATCAGCGAGTACGAGAGGAATGTACTAATAAGCAATGCGCCGACACCTATTATGGTAGGCGTTTTGACATCCCCTGTGGAACGCATCACTTGGGATATCATGCTTGCCCCAGAATTGCGCGGTGAACATAGCAGCGCCGCTGATAATGCCGAAGTGAACCAGGTTCAATAAGAACGCAATTTGTCCTGCGAGTCCAACCGCGGCAACGGACGCGTCGCCTTTTTGCCCAATGAAGATGACACCCAGCATGTTTAAACCGGAGAACATCAGTTGCTGAATGGCAATGGGCAAGGCGATCTTTTGAATGTTTCTGAAATATTCGGGATCGTTATAAAACTCTAGGACTTTGCGAAAAATTGACACAACTCCTCCAGGGAAGCCTGATTATAAGCGGCTCTAAGAGGATTATGTCAACTCTTGTCTAAACTCATAAGGAGGTTGGCTGGCATGTTATTCAAAAGCTGTGGTTTGATTCTTGCCATTATCCTTTGAATGTTTCGCTGCTCTTTCGACTGCTAGTAACAGCTCTTCAACCGTTTTGCCATTCGATGGATAGATTGAAACCCCAATTGAGATCGTAATGGGTATTTCCCACAATTTCGATTTCGACTCGACGGCAGCGCGTAATCTTTCCGCAACCACGAAAGCTTCGTCCCTAGCTGTGTCAGGAAGCAAAACTAGAAACTCATCTCCTACCCGCCAGCGAGCAATAAAATCGCCCGGACGAAGATGGTTCAAGAGCAATTCAGCCAGCCGCCTCAACATATTATCGCCAGCAGAGTAACTGATGTCGTTGTAGAAGCGTAAATTGTCGCCGTCAATGAATAAGATGGAAAACACATCAGTAGCGCGTTGCGACTGTTCTATCGCATGTTTCATTTCCCTTTCTGCAGCAACGCTGTTTGGAAGTTCTGTCACCGGATCAAGATATGCGAGCTGATGAGTCTCATCCAAACGGTTTGCAAAGGAAAGCAAACGCTCGGTCAATGTGTTGAGTACACGGGTTTGATAATTGTTTCCTGCAGAGGCATGGGAATAGGTATTGACGACAAACCCATGTTTTTCATACACTTTCGCGTCGAACAACGCGTCACTGATGGCAATCCATAAATCGGCGATCTCCAGTTTTTCATTCTGAAAGTGGATCAGCATGACAGAAGCAGGGTTCGACCAAGAAAACTGCACGCTTTCCCGATGGAGACGATCGAACAATCCCTTAGCGATGATTTCCCTCTCTTCGTGATTTCCCTGTGAAAGAGTAGCTACAAATTCATCTCCACCAATCCGATAAACTGGAACCTTGATATCTTTCATTGCGATGCTAACCCAATGCAATACTAAATCGCCTTGTTCATGGCCACGCTCTTTATTGAAAAGCATGAAATTATTCAAATCGACAAGTAAAAGTGAAAAGTCATTACACTCAGAGGAAGCTAGCCGACTCGTAAAGGTTTCAAGAAAGGATAGCAGGTTCCCTGATTCAGTTAATGGATCAATCCGCTCAACGAATTCACTTTGTTCATTCATGATTTTTCTCGAAGATTTCGTAATAGCCTTTATCTAATTCATCATCGTTGATGTGGGCATATCGTTGCGTGATCTGAATATTCTCATGCCTGGCTAGCGCCTGTGCAAGTTTGAGATTACCCGAAGCACGCAAGATTGTTGAGACAAAATAGTGCCTGAACGAATGAGGGGTGATATGTCCTTCTGCCTCATTTCCCAATGCTTGTCTTACCCGTTCGGCAACGATATTGCGACCAGTTGTTGGCGTGATGGGCTTGATCTTTTTGCCTGCACCTGTGTCATGACGGGCGAAGAGGGGCAGGGGAGTCAATTGTTTTCCTGAACTACCATCGAGTTCTGCGCGAAGCGAAAGATAATCTTTCAAGGCGCGCAGAACTCTAGTTGTAAACCGTACTACGGCTTGTTTGTTACCTGTACCAATAATGATTGCTTGTTCCTTATTCCAATCCAAATCTCCACGTCGCAAATTGCAAGCCTCATTAACGCGAAGTCCTGTATCCGCCAATGTAAGCAAGAAAGCCCGATCGCGCATTGCCCGTAATCTTTCCGTTTCAGACTCTGCTGAGAGAGAAGCAATATTAGACACAAAGTTAAGGACGCGCTCAACATCGTTTGTAGGAAATTGCGGCAAGCGGATGGCAGCCTTGCGGGTTTGCTGTTTCAACACGAGTTCCATACGTGGCAAATTAATTTCTGCTAGCTCTTTGCTAACCAGATGTTTGTAGAAACGTGCGACGGCACCGACATAAAGCTGTTCCGTGGCTGGTGAAGTTGACCTGAGGTGCAGAATAAACCTAGAAATCAGGTCTTCCGTAAGGACCGTAGTGGCGGATTTTTCTGGGTTGATTTTCGCTTTGACTAAAATTTTCCTGAATTCTTTCAACGCCTTGCCGTATGTCAGAGCAGTGTTTTCGCTGCGCGTTAGCTTAACAAACTTCAGATAGTCTGTGATAGCAGAAGCAATGGTGAGCGTTGTTTTTGCTTGTTCCATCGGCTTAGTATAAACTAAGTCCTTTTATCAAAAATCTTCTTATACATCTCATCAAGGAATTTCTCGTGTTCGATTTCCTTTTTGCTTTTTGGCGTAGTGTCTTTTCCAGGATGTAAGTTGTAAGTGCCATTCAAAATAGGGGATAGTTTTTGAATCATATAAGGTTCTATGGAATCAATGCTTGGAATACGAGTTGTAGGCAATATATCTCTGCAAAACTTTATGCAATCTTCAAGCGTCCACAACTGTATTTTCCATTTCAAAGAGTTTGGCAAATGATCCTCTATTTTCCGACCTACTGGACTGTTTCCCTCGATAACGTGATCTACCCAAAGCATATGCCCATTCCAGCCAAACCAGCGTTCCCAAATGCTTTGCTTAGAAATACCCACATACAAAACATCGCTAAGCCCGTTTTTCACCACGTAGAGGTCATATCCTTCTTCTATATAATCCTGATTATGAAAGCTTTCGAAATCAATTTCTATCACGTGCAAGTTCCTGTGAAAGCTTTAAGTTGCCTTTCGCAAGGTAAGTCATAGTAACAAAATAATGCCGGAAATCGTGAATACGAACCATGTGCCGGTCCACACCAGCCTCCGTAATGCGTTCTTTGATTGCTTTCCACATTCCGCCTGAAGTAATAGGTCTAATCTTTTTACTTGCCCGTATATCATGCCTAGCAAACAGTGGTTGAGAGGCAAGAGGTATACGCGAGTTTGGGTCTATAACGGCTCTTGCGTGTAGATATTCTTTGAGCGCTTGTATAGAGCGATTCGAGAAACGAACCACGGCTTGTTTATCACCTTTGCCAATGATAATTGCGCGTTGTTCAAGCCAGTCAATATCGCCGCGTTTGAGGGAACAAGCTTCAGATCAGTGAGGCGCAATAAGCAATGACTTTCTCCACTGCCTCACGGTTGAAATTTACAATACGCTTTCCAGGTTTGCGCGTGTAGTGTTGGGTGGCGTCCTGCAGTTCAGCCCAGTTTCCAGTCTTGCAAAAGGCGTAAAATTTTAGCACGGCAGTTCTGTAAACTCGCTGTGTGGAAGGGGATTTATTTTTCAGCGAAGTTAGAAACTTGATGTAGGTTTCTGTGTTTAGTTGTGCGTCGTCGCCAACAATTTTAACGAACTGCACAAGACCATTTCGATATGCGAAAATGGTCTTGGGAGACCGATCTAGAGTATCTAGAAAGTGATTAATTTCCGTTTTCATACTATTCCATGTATTGTTAATTATATCGAATGATAAGTGAAAAGTCAATCCTTTATATGATTTAGTGATAAAGCGCCTCCCCCACTCTGAAAAGCCGAAGGATGGATCGTCACATATGAAATAATCCAGCGCTTTGTGTACAGACGACAGTTGATTCTGTTTTCCCTCGAAGCGTTTATCCTTCTTCCTTTTGGATACCTCCCCTGCCCTATTGCGACTCAACAAGTTTCTGCAAATAATCTTTCATATAAAGCGTAACTGGATGGTTTGGGTCAATCTTTTCCCCTAGAACCACAGCTTCATTTAGCATTTTTATTGATTCTTCCTTTTGTCCTGCTGAAGCTAGAACTTGCCCAACGAAAAAATAAATATTGGCCTGGCTAATTATTGCGCCAATTTCCTCATATAAGTTTAGTGCTAACTGAAGCTCACTTAATCCGCCCTCTGAATTTCCGGTCATCACAAGCATCCTGCCTCTGGAATAAAGCACGTTGGCTTCGCCCAATTTTGCACCAACTGCTTTGAAGAGCTTCAGAGCTTCGTTATAGCTTTCCAGGGCAGCATCATTTTCTTTGCGGAACTGTTGCACATCCCCAATCGCTGGTAGCACGTTGGCTTCGCCCAATTTTGCACCAACCGCTTTGAAGAGTTTCAGACC
>WNFX01003307.1_pt1 | contig 23608 bp, 21 predicted proteins | sample 5400111 | NCBI WGS metagenome assembly WNFX01 (sample SAMN13153363, study PRJNA577476) | soil metagenome | isolation source: 40 cm soil or saprolite under grassland replicate 1 | place: USA:California | collected 2016-06-15
ACGAGATTCGGGAGCGACCAGGCATGTCCAGGATCATCGGCAACAACGCCACCATCCACCGCACGCCTCAGGTAATCCGCGCACATAGCAGCGTCACCCAGCAGAACGCCCTGCTCATAGGGCGCCAGCGAAGGGCGTCGTTCTTCGTCGTTCCGCCGGCACCGGTCGAGGAGGAGCAGCCGCAGGTGACGAGCCTGGGCCTCGAGGTGACCCGGACCTTCACGATCCTGGAGGCGCAACTCGCCGAGGACGTGGCGCTCTACGAGCTGCGCGAAGGGGACAAGGTTCTCGAGGATCGTGGGCTAGGAACCATCACGGACGCCCTGCTCGGCCTCGCCATTCGGTTGGAGGAGGGCGAGGACCCGGACCTGCCGAACGACTAGGACCCCGACTCGCGCGCCTCGGCTGGACCGGCGAGCAGCGCCTCAACGCGCCCCGTACGGCGGGAGGTCTCCCTGCTGTCGTGTAGTCGTGCAAAACTTAGCCGTCCTAGATCGCTTTACGGAGCCGAGCAGAGCGCGAGCATCAGGGCGAGGTGGTGAAACATGGGCAGGCGATCCTCTGAACCCGAACCCGATGTGCGCTTCGAGACCCCCCTGTACCGTATGGCCGACGCCGCCAAGTACCTGGATGTGTCAACCGCGACGTTCGCGACCTGGGCGAAGGGGTATGTTCGCCAAGCTCCCGGCCGCCCCGTGGTCAAAGGCCAGCCGATCGTGACTGCTCTGCCAAGCCACGGCAGGAACTATCCGACGATCCCGTTCATCGGGCTCGCGGAAGGGATGGCACTGGCCGCGTTTCGCCGCAAGGGCGTCGCGCTGCAACGCATCCGACCAGCCCTCCAGGTCCTCGCCCAGGTCTTCGGGCTTAGGCACGCCCTCGCCTCCAAGGCGCTGTACACCGACGGCGCCGAGGTGCTCTACGACTACGCCGAACAGCAGGGCGATACCCCAGAGGCGATCGATGCCCGCGAGCTGGTTGTCGTGCGCAACAACCAGCGCGTCTTCACCCCGCTCGTCCAGGACTACCTCGAGCGTATCGAGTACGGGCCGGACAACTACGCGCGGCTGATCCACCTTCCCGGCTACCGAGACGCCAAGGTCGTCGCCGATCCCAAGCGCTCCTTCGGCCAGCCCATCTTCGCGCACGGGGCGGCGAGGGTCGCTGACGTGCTGGAGCGGTTCTGGGCGGGCGAAGACCTCAGCGTGGTCGCCGAGGAGTTCGGCGTTCCCCCGGCGGAACTGGAGGACGCGCTACGTGTCGCATCCCGCCGGGCTGCCTGACCTCTTCCTTGATCGCAGCCTGGGCCGCATCCAGGTGCCTAGGCTCCTGCGAGCAGCGGGACTTCGCTTGGTGACCCTCGCCGAGCACTACGGTGTCCCTGCCGACCAGGACGTCAGGGATGTGATGTGGCTTCAACTGGCGGGGGAGCGCGGCTGGGCGGTGTTGATGAAGGATGGCGCCATCCGTTACAACGTCGCCGAACGGGAAGCGGTCAAGGGCTATGCCGTCCGTTGCTTCTGCATCCCCCGGCAGAACCTCACCGCCCAGGCGATGGCGGACCGGTTCCTTCACAACCTGTCCGCCATGGAGGCGGCATGCGCCCACCCTGGCCCCTTTGTCTACGCGGTCGACGAGCGTCGACTACGTCTGCTGCCGCTCAAGTGACGACGGCAATGCGGCCCCCTCTGCAACCCTGGTGCAACCGCACGCCGCCGGACCGGGCCGGACGGCGGCGGACGGACGGCTGGCGGCAGAAGCGTTCTCCCAGCTCAGGGCGGATGGGGCCGGACCGGGCCGGACGGCGGCGGACGGGGCTCTGCGGTCTTCAAAACCGTTGAGGCGGGCGTCCCCCGCCTGGCGGGTTCGATTCCCGTCCGCCTCCGCTACCTGCGGTTTCGCTCATGGTATCCTGCAGGAGCCGTCCTAGCACCCTGCCCTTCTGGCACAGTCGCTGGCACGGTAAACCGCCCGGAGTACACAGGCGAACGAGGTTCGGAAGCCATGATCAGCGAAGAGACCCTTGGCGATGCGCTTGGGCTGGGGCGTGTTCCCGACGAGGAGCTTGTCAGCATCCTCAGGGATGTGCTCCCGCTCAGCCGGTGGGAGTCGGGAGAGCGAGTCACCTACTTCCACCCAGAGCGAGGGCATGCGCTCGATGTGGTGTACGGCAGGCATGGCCAGATCGTGCGCTACGAGCCCGGACCAGGGCTGACGGACGAGCTAGTCAGGACGTTGCGAGAGTGCGCTGAGGCAGCCTTCGCCGCGGATGCCGGGTTCGAGGTTCGTCGCGAGGTGCTCTTTAGCTTCCCGGAGATCAAAGGGTTCTGGCGGCACGGCAGCGACTGGCAGATCCTCCCCGCTCCTCCGCAGGCACCCCGACCAGGGTTCCTCATGGGCGAGCACCCGTTCGTACTTGAGTACCGGATGCGCAGCTCAGCCAACTTCGCTGTTGCGGAAACGCGACGGTGGAGGCGCCTCTGGGAGCTCCACCTGCTGCTTTCGCTGCTGCTGCACGGTCAAATCACGCGCGAGTCGCTTGCACATCCCCATCACTGGGTGCTGCTTCATGAACCGACTGCTAGCGGCCTATATGCGACGTATGTGAACGAGGGCTACATGGTCGACGGCTTCATCGCTCGAGCCGACGACTTCTCTGACCCGGCTGGACATCGGAAGCTGACCGTCGTGCCCGACGACAAGTACTACGCCCGGGATAGCGTTCGCTCGGATGACGACTTGAGCGTGCCCGCATGCCTCGATGTGGTCTTCGATCGCTTTGAGAATGCCGACCTGCGAACGCGCGATCAGCTTCTGCGTGCCAGCTACTGGTTCGACACTGCCGGGCGCGTCTGGCACACCTCGAAGTCGCTCAGCTACATCGCTGCGATCAACGCTATCGAAACCCTCCTTCCCGAGCAGAAGGCTGACCCCTGCCCGTGCTGCAAACGCGACCGTAGCCCTGGTCCGACCGCCCGCTTCCGCGACTTCATCGAGACCTACGCTGCCGCTGAGGGAACGGAGGCCCGCGCGGCCATGTACGGGTTGCGGTCGGCGTTCGTGCACGGCGGCACGCTCCACGGTCTCGACGCCCCACGCTCCCCGACGGGGACGCTCGTACCCGGCGACATGAAGCATTGGGAGTTGCATAACGCTGCCCTTGCAGTCTCCGCCACTGCGATTCGCACCTGGTTTCTCAACCATGACGCTGTCTCCAGCTAGGCAAGCAAGATGATCCGGAAACGCAGCGACTACTGGCAGGTCAAGGTCTACGCCGGCCGTGATCCGCTGACCGGCAAGGAGCGGTACGAGTACGACCGCGCCAGGACCAAGCGCGAGGCCGAGCGCGTCGAGGCAGCTCTGAAGACCAAGGTGGCCGAGGGCCGCCACCGTGGCACCGCAGCGCGGACTGTGGCCGATCTGGTGGAGCGCTGGTTCGAGTGGCGCCAGGGCGTGAAGGAGATCTCCCCCACGACCCTGCAGGACTACCGGCTCCAGATCGACCGGCGCATCATCCCAGCGCTTGGCCGCATCCCCGTCCAGCGCTTGGACGTGGAGACGCTGGACACCTTCTACGCCGAGCTGCGCAAGCGCGGGAACCAACATGGCGGCCCCCTGTCGGCCAGTCAGATCCGATCTGTCCACACCGTACTGTCCGGGTCGTTGCAGCAGGCGGTCGCGTGGGGTTGGATCGCCCACAACCCCGCCCGGCTGGCGACACCCCCGTCCGTACAGCACGCCGATGTCGCACCACCAGCCGTGGAGCAGGTCGCCGGCCTGCTGGCGACGGCTCTCAAACGAAGCCCGAAGCTCGGGCTGTTTCTACGGCTGGCGGTCGTACTGGGTGCCCGGCGCGGGGAGCTGTGCGGGTTGCGCTGGCAGCACATTGACTTGGACCGTGGTGAGGTGCTGCTGGAGCGCGGCATCGTGTACGTGACCGGCCAGCCGTTGATCGACAAGGCCACCAAGACCCGCAGCAAGCGGCGCCTGGCTCTCGACGTCAAAACGGTCGAGTTGCTTCGCGCCCACCGAGAGCGCGCCGAGCAGGTCGCCTGCGACCTGGGCATCACCCTCCCGGCCGATGCCTACGTCTTCAGCCGCGAGCCGGACGGGTCGCGGCCGATGAGCCCGTCCTACATGACGCAGCAGTTCGTCGGTGTGGCCCGGTCGGTCGGGGTGCGCTGTCGCCTGCACGACCTTCGGCATCTCATGGTGACCTACCTGATCTCGCAAGGCGTGGACTGGCGGACTACCGCCGGCCGGGCCGGGCACGCCGGCCCGCACATGACGCTTGGGACCTACGCGCACTTCCAGCCCGCTCAGGACCGCGCCGCCGCCGAGCTGCTCGCCGCACTCTGCGACGGCGACGCGGCAAAGGCCGCCAGGTAGGCTGCATGGCAGCATACACGGATACTGGAATGAGCGGGTCGTCCCATTGGTGAGAGAGGTGACGCAGATGGGCAAGCCGGCTTCCCGCGGCATGCTCTACATCGTCGTCTGCGCGGCGCCCCCTGCCGCCGAGGTCCAGGACCTCGTGAAGTTAGCTCAGGCGGCAGGCTGGGAGGTTGCTGTCACCGCTACCCCCGATGCGCTCGCGTTCATCGACGCGCCGTTGCTCGCCGCCATCACCGGCTTTCCGGTCCGCTACCGGTGGCGGGAGCCTGATGAGCCTGAGTCCGTGCCCGAGGCGAACGCTATCGTGGTTGCCCCCGCGACCTTCAACACGATCAACAAGTGGGTGGCCGGCATCACGGACACGGTTGCGGTGGGCACACTCTGCGAATATCTCGGCCTCGATGCCCCGATCGTCGCCGCACCGAACGTGAATCCTCCCCTGGGCCGTCACCCCACGTTCCGGGCGAACCTCCGCCGACTCCGCGAGTGGGGGGTACGGGTGTTGTTCGACGAGTCCGCCTCCCGGGAGGCCCGAATGGTCTCCTGGGACGAGATACTCGAAGAGATCAACCGAGCACACGAGGCTACCGGGTGGCCGCCACGAGGGACTCCAGAGACTGGCCCAGCGGCCAGCACGGAGGGAGCAGCACCGTGATGGAGCCTGTGGACTACATGTCGGTTGGCGAGCGCATCGCCATTTACCGCCGCCGGCGTGGCCTGTCCCAGGTTGCCCTGGCCAATCTGATCGGCCGATCCGAAGCCTGGATGAGCCAGGTCGAGCGCGGCATTCGCCACGTCGACCGACTGTCGATCATCATCAGGCTTGCTCAGGTCCTCAGAGTCACGGTGGAGGACCTGACGGGACAGCCGTTCTCGCTCGCGCCCAACGGGGGCGCCGAGTACCGAGCAATCCCGGCTCGGCGAGCGGCACTCACCGACTACGAAGTCATCCCCGCGACCTTGGGCACTCTGACGCGCGACGATGGCCCAGTCCGGGATCTGACGCATCTTCAGCGGAACGTCGACCAGGCGAACCGCCTCTACCAGGCCGCCCACTACGAAGAAGCCGGCCTGCTGCTCTCCCGGCTCATCGGCGAGACGCAACGCGCAACACGTGAACTGCCGAGAGACGACCACCGCGCTGCCTTCGGTGTCCTCGCCCAGATCTACCACATCACCGCGAAGACACTGACCAAGGTTGATGAGACGGAGCTGGCCTGGATCGCCGCCGAACGCTCCCTCCCAGCCGTCGAACACGCGGAATCCCCGCTGCTGATGGCAGCCAGCGCCTACCACCTTGGGCACGTCTTCCTCCGGGCCGGTCAACTTGACCAGGCAATCGGCGTCACGATGGCCGCCGCGCGAGCTCTAGAGCCCGGCTTGTCAGCCGCCACACTCGAGCACCTGTCGGCATGGGGCGCGCTCCACCTAACGGCGGTGATCGCTGTGCCCGCCAAGACGACCGGGTGGCGGTTCGTCAGCTCCTCGGCGAAGCGAGGACCACGGCTGACCAGCTCGGCCAGGACCGCAATGACTTCTGGACCGCATTCGGTCCCACCAACGTTGCGTTGCACGAAGTCTCGACCGCGGTCGAGCTTGGCGATGCTGGTGAAGTTGTGCGCAAGGGTGAGGCGCTTGATCCCGCGCGATTTCCGCCGGGACTGCTTGGCCGGCGTTCGCAGGTCCTCATTGATCTGGCACGGGGCTACACGCAGCAGCGGAAGGACGCGGCTGCGGTGAACATGCTCCTGGAAGCAGAGCGGATCGCGCCCGAGGCGGTCAGGTACCAGGTGATCGTCAAGGAGATGCTGCGCGAACTGCTCAAGCGAGAGCACCGCGCGAGCACGCCGCAACTGCGTCCGCTCGCGTCCCGGGTCGGCATCATCGGCGGGGACGCCTCGTAGCCGACTCCAGCGCCCAACTGCCACAACCCGTACTTCTGTGATGCCCGTACTTTCGTACGGGTTGGTCTCCTTCGACCGGCTTACTGTTTTCGCGATAAACGGCAAAGCCGGCAGTGTCGCCCGTGGTGTCGGCAGCACCCGGAGACGCAAGAAGGAGTTGGCCCCATTGCAGGAGAAGCCCATACAGAGGCCGCTCAAGCGGGTGGCCTATCGGCCCCGCGAGGTAGCCGAGATGGTCGGCATGTCGGAGTCCGGCGTCCGCAACCTGATCAGGCGCGGGACGCTCCGTGCCGTGCAGTTGGATGGGCGCTGGCTCGTCCCGGCCGCCGTCATCGAGGACAAGCTCGGCATCCAGCTCGACGCGAGTCCCCCATCCGACACCGCCCCCCAGGCCGCGCGGACCTTCGCGTAGACAACAGCCCGGGCGGTGTCGGCAGCACCAGCCCGGGCCAGGCATCAAAGGAGTTGGCCCCATGACGCATGCCGATGGTAGCGCGTCTGCGCTGCTGTTTCGCCTCTCCGTTCACTCCCTCAATTGCGAGCTGACGTTGGGGGGTGGCCCGGATGTGGCGTGACCCTCGACCTCCGGTGCCTCCCAACGGACGGCACATCCCCGAGCCGGGCATGACCGAGACCGAGCAGCGGCTGATCGGCTGGGGCCTGGCCACCACCGGGGCGGCCGGCGCACTGGTGTGGGCCTCCGGCCAGCTCGCCGGCCTGGCGTTCGGGCACACCTGGATGCACCTGTCCCCCGCCGACGTGGCCTCGATCATGTGGCACCTACCCCACACGCTCAGCGACCCCGCCCTGGCCTGGCCCGCCGACGTGCGCAGCGCGCTGCCCGGCCCCGTCGGCCTGTACGGCTCCGCCGGCACCGTGGTCGGCGGCGTCGCTGGCGGGACCGCCGCCACGGTGCGGGCGGTCACCCAGTACCTGCCCGGGCGCGCGCCAGGCCACCGGCCAGGCCGCGAGCACACCCGCCGCCACCGGCAGGGCTCGGTGTGGGCCGGCGGGCGGGAGCTGCGCCTGCTGTTCGTCCGGCGTCCAACCCCCGGCCGGGTGATCGTCGGCCGCACCAGCCGCCTTGCCGGCCTCGGCCTGGGCGGGCGGCTGCTGGCCTCCGAGGACTGCCACTCGGTGCTGGTGTTCGGGCCGACCGGCAGCTTCAAGACCTCGGGGCTGCTGGTGCCAGGGATCTTGGACTGGCAGGGCCCGCTGCTGGCCACCTCGGTCAAGCTCGACGTGCTGCGCGCCACGATGGCGCAGCGTGCCCGCAAGGGCGAGGTCACCATCATCGACCCGCTCGGCGCGTCGGGGGAGCCGGTGGCGCAGTGGACCCCGCTGGCCTCCTGTGCGACCTGGGCGGGGGCGCAGCAGATGGCGGTGATGCTGGCCAACGCGATCGAGCAGACCCCTACCGAGGAACAGCGGCCCGAGCACCGGTTCTGGAGCGATCGATGCGTGGGAGGCGTCGCAGTCCCGCACCGACCGGGCCGTGGACTCCCTCTACGCCACCGCCGAAGAGGTCCTGCACGTCTACGGCAACGAGCGGGTTGCCGCCTGGACCGAGGGTCACAACCTGGACCTGGACTACTTCCTGCAGGGCGACAACACCATCTACCTGTACGCCCCCGCCCACCAGCAGCGGCTGCTCCGCCCGCTGTTCGAGACGATCACCCAGCAGGTGGTCGCCGCCGCGCAGGAGAAGGCCGCGCGCTCCCCAGACGGGATGCTGGACCCGCGGCTGGGCCTGTTCCTGGATGAGGCCGGCAACTGTGCGGCGCTGTCGGAGCTGGACGTGCTGGCCACCACCGCCCGCGGGCAGGGCATCCAACTCGTCACGGTCTGGCACGACAAGAGCCAGCTTGAGGCCCGCTACGGCACCAAAGCCTCGACCATCCTCAACAACCACCGCGCCAAGCTGTTCCTGTCGGGCCTGGCGGACCTGTCGGCGTTGGAGCTGGGAACCAAGCTGATCGGCGAGCGCCAACAGGTCGAGCAGTCCCGCTCGATGGGCTCGGACGGCCGGCACTCGCTGAACGAGTCGTCGCTGTACCGGCCGCTGCTGCCGGTGGAGGACCTGCGGCGGCTGCGGCCGGGTGAGGGGGTGCTGCTGTACGGGCACCTGCGCCCCACCCCGATCCGGCTGCGCCCCTTCTACACGCCGGCCGAGCGGCGCCGGCGCCAGCGGCTGGAAGACAAGGCCGAGCGGCAGCTCCGCCGCGGCGAGCAGCGCCGCGAGCGGGCCACCATGCGCGCCCGCGAACGCGCCGCCACGGCACGGACCGGGCAGCCATCGTGGACCGAGCGGCTCAACCGCCGCCTTGCGGGTGGTCGGCCGCGGGCCGAGCGGGAGGGGGCGCACGATGACCGCTGAGCACCTCCCCAGCACGGCGGCGCCGGCCACCGAGCCGCCGGCGGACCCGCGGCCGGCGTGGGAGCGGGTCGCCTACACCTGGCTGGCGCGTGAGGTCGACGGCGGCCACCAGGTGGACCCCGCCGCCCTGGCGGCCGAGGTCAGCGTCACCCCCCGACTGGCCGGCGACCTGGTGCGCGTGCTGCGCGCCCAGCGGCAGCGCGACCCCGACCTTGGGGAGTTGCGCGGGCGGCTGGTCCGCGACCGGATCAGCGAGGCGTACCTGGCGCGTGAGCTGCGCGGCGGCACACCGCTGGATGCGGCCGAGCTCGCGGGTGAGGTCGGCACCACCACCCGGACCGCCCAGCAGTGGCTGCACACCCTGCGGGTCGCCCGGTCGGGCGACCCGCGCCTGGCGGCGCTGCGCACCGAGCCGGCCAGCCACGGCCAGCCAACCCCGGACCAGCTCGCCGGGTTGCAGGCCGCCTTCGCCGGCGGGGGCCGTCCCGAGGTCGAGCCGGCCGCGCAGCCGGCCGCCAGTCCGCTGGAGCGCATCGAGCAGGCATGGCGGACCCGCGAGGTTGGCCACGGCGAGTACCTGGACCCGGCCGCGCTTGCCCGCGAGGTCGGCGTGGGCCGCGCCTACGCCGCGCAGACCCTGGCGGCGCTGCGGGGCGGGGAGCTGACCAACACCGAGCGGATTACTCAGCTCTGGCGGGTGGCCGAGCACGAGGGCGGCCAGCGCCTGGACGCCCCGGCGGTCGCCCGGATGCTCGGCATCCGTGAGGGCCGCGTCCGCCAGGTGCTGGGGCCGCTGCGCACCCAGCAGCGCCACGCCGCCGACCAGCCGGCCACCCAGGAGCAGCGGTTGCCGCTGGTCCCGGGCGAAGGCCGGCTGAGCTGGATGGACGAGGCCGCCTGCAAAGGGCATGGACACCGACCGGTTCTTCCCCGAGACCGGGGAGGGCCGCAAGGCCAGCGAGGCCAAGGCGATCTGCGCGGACTGCCAGGTCCAAGAGCCGTGCCAGGAGCTGGCCGTGCGCGGCGCCGACTCCCAGGACACCGACCACGGCATCTTCGGCGGCACCCTGCCCGCCGAGCGCGGCCGGCTTCGGCCCAACCGCTTCCCGGAGCCCAGCGCCTACCGGCAGCGTCGAGAGGTGGCCGAGCACGCCCACGAGCTGGCAAGCCGGGTCGGGCTGCGGCAGGCCGCCACGCAGCTGGGCGTCAGCCGCGACACGCTCAAGGGCGCGTGGATGCACTGGGGTCTCGCGCAGCCCGAACGCAAGCCGACCAACCCGCCGAGCCGGTTCCTGGCCGACCGTGGCGAGGCCGAGCGGGCGTTCCGGCTGGCCGAGCAGCTTGGCAGTGTCAACGCCGCCGCAGCCCAGCTCGGCACGACCTGGCCGTCGCTGCGCAAGGCGTTCCAGCGTCACGAGCTGGGGATGCCCCAGCCCAACCCCGGAGCGGTCAGCCGGCGCAAGAGCGCCGCGGCGCTGGCCCGCCTCGGCGGTCGGCGGCCGACCGCGCCCGAGCTGGACCCGACCTTCGTCCAGCTCAACCCCGGCAACGTCCCACCAGATCGCGGCCTCACCGTTGACCGGGCGGTACGGCTGCGCCGCGCCGAGGAGATCGAGACCCTCGGCTTTGGGGTGGTGGCCGATATGAACACCGAAAGCCGCGCCAACCGCCCCGCTGTGCGCCACCACGCGGTGCAGCGCCGCGCGGAACGCGCCCAGCAACTGAGCGCCGAGCGGGCCAGCCGGCCGGCGCAGCGGCAGGCCGAACGTGCCGAGCGGCAGGCCCAGGCCCGCGCCGGCCAGGCGGTGCGGGCTCTGCGCGCCCACCATGCCGACCGTGACGAACGGGAGGTGTTCCCCGATGCCCGCTGACCCGCTGTACCCGGGCGAGGTCGGCCCGGAGCCACGCCCCGAGGGCCGGTTCCGCGCCGATCTGGTCCGCTACCTCGACGCGCTGCCGGTCTCGGAGCTGGGCAGCCTGCTCAGCGAGCTCCCCCGGACCCGGCCGGGCATGCTGATGGTGGAGCTGAACGAGCGGCTGCCCGACTCGGGCAAGCTGCTGCCTCCGGTCGGCACGCCAGGGCCGGGCGAGGGCCGGCGGCGGTCGCTGCGCGAGTGGGCGGCTGACCGCCGCGCGGCACGCAACCAGCCCCAGGCCAGGCCGTCCGATGTGGTCGATCGGCACCGCTGGCGCGTAGGCGGCACGCCGCCGCGGGCGGTGGACCCGACCCCCCGAGCGCGGCTGCAAGACGCGGTGCGTGCGCTCGGCGAGGAAGCCGAGGCCAACCGCGCCGAGCTGGAGCGCCGCGCGATCGCCTACAACGATCCAGGCTGCCCGCCCGACAGCTTCGGGCCAAATGAGCCGGGCACGTCCGAGCGACACCACGAGCGCGGCCGTCGTGACCGCGGCCGGGACGACCGCGACGATCGCGGCAACCGCTGAGCATCCGGGCTTGCAGCAGACCCCGACGCGGACGCCGGGGCCTGCTGGCTGCTCAGCAGACTAGCTACCTCGTCGCCGTTCTCCGTGCGCTCGAACCGGGCGCCGACGATGCGGCCGCCGCCGTCGAGGCATGCGGGTCACCGGCGGCCAAAGCAGCGCCGAAGAAGTCGCCGGGCTCTGCGCTGCTGGGCACCCCGGGGCTGTCTTGGGTGAAGATCTGCCCGCCAGTCTTGGTCAGCTTGGCCGCCGAGCCGTACAGCACACTCACCGCACCCACATCGGACGTGCTGCCCGCGTCCTCGAAGGGCGCGCCAGCGGCCAGATCCGCGAACCCGTCGTGGTTGAAATCCCCCGCCGCCAACGCGAACCCGAAGCTGTCGTCGACCTCGGGGGCGCTGCCAACCTGGGTGAAGATCTGCCCGCCAGTCTTGGTCAGCTTGGCCGCCGAGCCGTACAGCACACTCACCGCGCCAGCAAAGGGCGTGCTGAACACCCCCTCGAAGGGCGCGCCGGCGGCCAGATCCGCGAACCCGTCGTGGTTGAAATCCCCCGCCGCCAACGCGAACCCGAACTCGTCGCCGGTCTCGGGGGCGCTGCCAACCTGGGTGAAGAACTGGCTGCCGATGCCGGTGAGGCCGCTGGCCGAGCCGTACAGCACGTTCACCGCCCCCGCGACCTGGGCAGTGCCGACGCTCTCGCCGGGGACGCCGACCGCCAGGTCGGTGAACCCGTCGTTGTTGAAGTCGCCGGTCGCCAGCGCGTCACCGAAGAAGTCGCCGGCCTCGGCACTGCTGCCCACACCGGGGGTGTCCTGGGTGAAGATCTGGCTGCCGGTACCGGTGAGCTTGCCGGCCGAGCCGTACAGCACGTTCACCGCGCCCGCGTCAGGGATGCTGCCGACGTCCTCGCCGGGGACGCCGACCGCGAGATCGGCAGCGCCGTCGTTGTTGAAGTCGGCCCGCACACCCCCGGCGGGCGTGGCCTGCGCTGCGGTCGCGCCGTGGGCGAAAGCGGGTGCGGCTGGCCAAGCGCCGGCGACCAGGATGAGGGCGAGCATGACTGTGATCCGTCGCATTTCCACCATCCTCCCTGTTGAGCGGGAGCAGGTCCGCTCGACGAGCAACAAAAGACCCCTCCTGGGTTGCCTGTAGTTGCCGGGAGACCGCGAAGCGCCGCTCAAGGGAGCGAAGCGCCAGGACAGCGCTGCGGCGTTCAGCGACTCAGCTGCGCATCCACCTTCGTCTGGTGATCATTCAGCCATAGGATGATAATCCCGAACCACTCGAACCGATAGATCTGAAAAGCGACAACTTCGGCTGGCGGTCCGTCAGGCGACGTCGCCTTGTACTGGTTGCAACAGCCGATCACCTACTCGGCTTGGTCGCAGGGCGCACGGTGCCGCACACTGCGGTCTGGCCGCATGGTCGCTGCCGCTCGGTGGTCGCATTCCGTGCGCCAGTGCCGCCGGCGCAAGGATGGTCGCTGCGGTAGTCGCATGGTCGCTTCCGATACTGCGGGCGGTGATCGCATGGTCGCCCGGCATGCCGGCGGCACAGTGCCGGATAATCGCCTCCGCACCACGATGACACTTAATAGGACTCTGTCAGGTCGGCGCGTGGGTTCGTCCTCGGCGGCGTAGCTGGCGGGGCGCGGAACGCTTGGACAGAGTCCTATTGGGGCGTGGGGGCAAGATCACGCAGGCGAGGTTCCCGCGTGGTGAGCATGCTGATCGAGGTCAGCAGCACGAACAGGCCGAACGCGATCAGCCCTGCAAACCGCAGGGTGAACAGGACGCCGTCGGGCTCGCCCTCGATCGGGAACGCCGCCCCGGCCAGGTGCAGCACGCCCGCGATCGAGCCGATGCCGGCAAGCCAGCGGGGAAGCGCGCCGGTCGCCCACACCACCGCGGAGGCCGCGAAGGCGAACAGGGCCATGGGCAGTCCGATGGCCGCGATCGCGACCGCGTTCGCGTCCAGTAGCGCGTGGATCGTGGAGTCATCCAGCTGGGGACCGCCACCGGCTAGGGCCATGGCGTCGGTGAAGACCGTGGCCGCATCGCCGATGAGGATCGTCGTCACCCCTGCGACCAGCAGCAGGCGGGAGCCGATCTGCAGGCCGCCCTCTGCCCTGCCCAGCAGGCTGCGCAGACCGACGACAAACGGCAGGAAGCACAGGATGAACGCCAGCCCGGCAATGTAGTCACCGACGAGATAGCGCCCGCCACCGGCCGCGAAGAATTCGCGTGCCTCGGCCACGGGCTGGTCGAAGGGCGGTGGCTCGCCCTGCAGGATGATGCCGCCTACCGCGAACAGGACGAACCATCCGATTCCAAAGGCACCGGTCACGCGCCACCACTTGTCCGTCATGGCTCCTCCTCGTTCCGCCCGGCGGGCAGTCGGCAAATTGCGTGCCCTCAGCTCATCCGGCCCTCATGCCACGATTCTGCGGCCGGGCTGCTCGACTGTCGTCGGGCTGCGGGCGGCTCTTGCCCTACTCCCCCGCGGATAGCCCAGTGGCCCCGCGCTACCACGCGGGGAGTAGGGACCACCTGGAGCCGGTCGACGTGGATGCCTGGCTCACGTACTAGTGGCGGCCTTCCGGCCCCTGCGCAACACCTGATCCGGCCGCCACGGGGCCGCACCTCGCCGACGGTGCCGTCCGCAAGCTCACGGACCATGTCGAGGCGATCGACGTGGCGGCGTGTCCCTGCGGCACGTGGAATAGGGCCCAGCCGCACCGACCTGACAGAGTCCTATTAACAGGCCGTTGCGGAATGGACGCGCCGCCATGTCACTGATGGTCCCCGGGCGCTCTGGAGCCTCGGGCGACGGCTCGGCTGGCTGGTCGACGGGTCTGGCGGCGGCCCCTGTGACCCCGCCGGGTCGTCGCTCAGGCGGTAGCCGGCCTGGTCGCTGGTTGGGTGACGGTGCGCCGCCACAGCTTGAGCAGGTTGTGGGTGCCGCACAGCAGCTTCCAATCGGCCTTGCAGGCGGGCATGCCGCGGCGCAGGAAGCGGCGGGCGCTCTGCTGCTCTTTGATCTGGCCGAACGTCGGCTCGACGGTCTCCCGGCGTTTGGCATAGCGGGCCTTACCCTCATCGCTGGCCAGCTTGGCCTTCATCGTCGCGCGGAGCCCGTCGCTCCGCGATGCCGACGGCTTGCCGTCCTTCCGGGGCTTGCCCTGGCGGCCGTGCCTGGCCGGCGGGATCAGTAGCTCAGGCGCGCCATCGATGGTGGTGAGGTTGTCGATTGACCAGTACCCGGAGTCGGCGAGCGCCGCCTCCGGCCGCTCGTCGATGCCGGCGGCGGCCAGCGTGGTTGCGGTGGCTTGCAGCATGGGGCCGAGCTGGTGGATGTCGTTGGCCTCGTCGGTGAGCTCGGCGGCGACGATCACCTGCTCCAAGGTGGTGACCGCCTGGGCGTTGTAGCCCTGCACGGTGCCGTTGCGGGTGTGCAGAAAGCGGCTGTCGGGGTCTGTGAGGTTGGCGGTCGCCTCGGGGTTGGAGGTCTCCTGCGGCCGGCGCTTGAGCTGGCGGGGCGTGCGGCCTTTGGCTTGCACTGCCGCGGCGTGGGCGGCAATGCGCTGCTGGTAGGCCTGCTCCCGCGCGGCGGCCTCGGCCTCCAGCTGGGCCTTGGCCTGGCGCAGCCGCGCCAGCCGGTCGGCCTTGCTGGCCAGCGTGGGGGGCAGCTCGTCGCCGCGGGCGTCCCCGAAGAGCCGATCCTCGTGCTGGTCGGCCGCGGCGGCCTGCCGCAGGATCTCGGCGACCTCTCCGTCGAGCTTGTCATGGGTGCGGTTGGCCTTGTCTGAGGCGTTGCCGGCCAGCTTGGTGCCGTCCAGCGCCACCGTGCCGACGTGCACCATGCCGGCCGCGGCGCACAGCTTGAGCGAGGCGACCAGGAACCCGGCCAGGGCCTGCTCGTGGCGGGCGCGGAACCGGGCGATGGTCACGTGGTCGGGGGTCTGGTTGGCGGCCAGGACGCGGAAGGCGAGGTCCTCGTGCAAGCGCCGTTCGATCTGCCGGGAGGAGCGCACGCCGATGCAGTAGCCATAGAGCAGCACGCCGAGCAGGAGCTTGGGGTCGTAGGCGGGATGGCCGTGCCCGTCGTCGCGGTGCGCCCGGTAGAAGGGGGCGAGGTCGACCTGGTCGACGACGTCGAGGATGAACCAGGCGAGATGATTCTGGGGGAGCCAGTCGCGCAGGTCGGGGGGCAGCAGGAAGGGCTGGTCGCGGTCGCAGCGCAGGAAGTTGTAGGCCATGGCCTATTCTACTCTTCTATTACGTTCATACCAAATGTGCTGCTGCTCAGGTGTCAGCCGCGGTGTCGGAGGCGGCCATGCGGCCCTGTGCCGCGCTCGTGCCGGGCGACCATGCGACCAGTGCCGGAAGCGACCATGCGACCAGCGCCGCGAGCACGCGTACGGCGGCACTGGCGCGCGGAAGGCGACCACCTGGCCACAGGCGACCACGCGGCGCCGCGGCACGACGGCGGAAAGCGGTACCCGGGGCGAACAGCGAACTATTCGCCATGCCAACAGCAAGCGGAAGCAAAGGCAGCCCCCGAGCGCAGGGATTGTTTGCCAGCCATCCACAGGCGCCGGTGCTTGCCTGCCCGAGGACCGGCCATCACCCTCCCGCCACTCTCCGGTCAGCGGTTCTTGCGTCGTTTTGGGGGGCTTGATTTGCCGCGGGCGGAGGCCGATGCTTTGCGCGGTAAGGGTGAGGAGGTGACCCGGCGTGCAGTGGCCGCAGCGCGCGCTGGCGGCGGTCGTGCTGGCCGCCGGGCTCGCGCTCGCCATCCCCGCCGCATCCGCCGGGGCGCAGACCGCCGAGTGGGTCCGCGGCTACGACGTCGACCTGCGTATCGAGCCCGCCGGGACCCTGCTGGTCACCGAGCGGGTCGCCTACGACTTCGGCACCGAGGAGCGCCACGGCATCTTGCGGGACCTGCCTGTGCGCTTTCGCTACGACGGCCGCTACGACCGTGTCTACCCCGTCCACGTGCTGGGGGTCTCGGGATCGCCGGGGACGCCCGATCAGTACAAGGTCGAGGACGTGGGCTCCACCCTGCGGATCCGGATCGGTGACCCGGACCGGACCATCACTGGTAGGCATGGCTACACCATCGTCTATCGGGTCGAGGGGGCGCTGAACGGCTTCGCTGACCACGACGAGCTGTACTGGAACGCGATCGGCACCCAGTGGCAGGTGCCGATCGAGCGGGCCTCGGTGAAGGTCAGCGCCCCGGCGGCCGTCGGCCGGGTGGCCTGCTATGCCGGGCCGCTCGGCTCCACCACGCCGTGTGCGTCCAGCCGGGCGGACGGCACGACCGCCTCCTTCGCCGCCACCAACCTGAGCTGGAACCAGGGCGTGACCGTGGTGGTGGGGTTCCCGACCGGGGTGGTGCCGGCGCCACGGCCGATCCTTGACGAGCGGTGGAGCCTGGCGCGGGCCTTCGCGGCGACCCCGGGCACGCTGGCGGTGGCCGGCGGGGTGCTGCTGGCCGTGCTGCTGATGCTTGGCTGGCTGCTCGGCATGACCGGGCGGGACCGCCGAGACCGCCGGCCGGGCGGCGCGCCGGTGCCGGTGGCCGGCGCGGTGGTCGAGGCCGCCCCACCCGAGAGCATCCGCCCGGCCCAGGCCGGGCTGCTGGTGGACGAGGTCGTCCGCCCGGTGGCCCTGACCGCGACCCTGGTCGACTTGGCGGTGCGTGGCTACCTGCGGATCGAGGAGCTTCCAGACCGTGGGGAGTGGATGGAGCCCGACTGGCGGCTGGTCAAGCTCAAGGCCGCCGACCAGGACCTGCTTGGCTATGAGCGCGTGCTGCTTGATGGGCTGTTTGCCTCGCGCCGCCGCGCCGAAGACGTGGAGGTCGTGCGGCTCTCCGACCTGGAGGAGCACTTCTACGACCGGTTTGAGCGCGTCCGCTTGTGGCTGTACCGGGATGCGGTGCAGCGGCGCTGGTTCACCCAGCGTCCCGACAAGGTCCGGGGGAGGTGGGTCGTGCGTGGGCTGGCCGTGACGGTCGTCGGCGCTGCCCTGACGGCCCTGGCCATCCGGCTGACCCACTTTGGGCTGGCGGCCATCCCGATCCTGCTGGCCGGACCGGTCCTCCTGGTCGGAGCCCGACGGATGCCCACTCGCACGCCCGTGGGCGCCGAACTGCTCCGTCGGGTCACCGGCTTTCGGGCCTACCTGGAGACGGCCGGGGTCGACGGTGCCGGCCCTGCCCAGGACGCGGACCAGTTCTCCCCCTACCTGCCCTACGCCATCGTGTTCGGCCTCACCGAGCAGTGGACCCGGACCTTCGCGCTGGTCGGCGCACCGCCCCAGACTCCCTGGTACGGCGGCCGCGACCCCTACTTATGGGACCGGTTCCCCTCGCGCATCCACCGCTTCGCGTCGTCCTCCGCGGCGACCCTCACCGCACCGCCGGCGGCGGTCTCGGGATCCAGCGGCTTCGGAGGGAGCGGCTCCGGCTCCTCGGGCGGCGGCGGCTCCTCGGGCGGCGGTGGCGGTGGAGGCGGCGGCGGCTCCTGGTGAGTCCCGCTGGCTTGTGCTGGGTCGGGTGCGGTTGCTGGTGTGCCTCGGCGCTCAAGGCCGGACTGCGGCGACCCAGCCGAGCACGAGGATGTCCATCCCGGCGAGCAGCAGCCAGTAGGTGATCCGGCGCGCTGGGCCGCGGGCGCCCGCGAGCAGGATGGCAAGCCCCAGCCAGCGGCCAGGGCCGGGTTGTCTCCCTGCTCAGAACCGTTCTGGACTCTTGACGATTACCAGCCTGCTTCACAAGCACGCCAGTCATGGAGCTTCCCCGACCGCCACCGCGGTGATCCAGTCGTCGTGGCCCACCAGCGGCCCACCCAGCCGGCCGCCCGCCTCCAAGTCCCACACCCACACCATCCGGTCGTTGCCGCCGGACACCGCGATCGGGCGGCCGCCCAGCGCCCCGACGGCCACCGCGTTGACCCAGTCGTCGTGGCCCGCCAGCGGCTCACCCAGCGGTTCGCGCGCCTCCAGGTCCCACACCCGCACCGTGTTGTCGTTGCCGCCGGACACCGCGATCGGGTGGCCGCCCAGCGCCCCGACGGCCACCGCGTTGACCCAGTCGTCGTGGCCCGCCAGCGGCTCACCCAGCGGTTCGCCCACCGCCAGGTCCCACACCCACACCAGCTTGTCGCAGCCGCCAGAGACCGCGATGGGGCGGCCGTGTAGCTCCCCGACGGCCACCGCATTGACGAAGTTGTTGTGGCCTTCAAGCGGGTCACCCAGCGATTCGCCCGCGTCCAGGTCCCACCCCCACAGCGTGAAGTCGTCGCTGGCGGACACCGCGATCGGCCGGCCGTGCAGCTCCCCGATGGCCACCGCCAGGACGTTGCCGTGGTGGCCCTGCAGCGGCTCGTACACCAGTCCCCCGGCGTCCAGGTCCCACACCCGCACCGTGTTGTCGTTGCCGCCGGACACCGCGATCGGCCGGCCGCCCAGCGCCCCGACCGCCACCGCCAGGACCTTGCGCCGGTGGCCCACAAGCGGCGCGCCCAGCGATCGTCCCGCGACCAGGTCCCACACCCGCACCGTGTTGTCGTTGCCGCCGGACACCGCGATCGGCCGGCCGTGCAGCGCCCCGACCGCGACCGCGTTGACCTTGCCCTTGTGGCCCTCCAACGGCTCGTACAGCGGCCCTCTGGAGTCTAGGTCCCACACCCGCACCGTTGCGTCGTGGCTGCCGGAGACGACGATCGGTCGAGTGTTCGGCGTGCGCATCGACATCGCTATGCCCCAAGTCGTCAGGTCAGCCGAGATTGGAGGGTCGGGGACGGCCACTAGGTGGTCCCGTGCGCCATCCGCCGTGCGCCTTCCTTCGCTCCCCACCCTGAACCGGCAACAGTGTCTGCCAGGACGGGCGCTGGCGCCAGAGGAGACAGCCGGCATGGCAAGGCCGTCTGCATCCCGCGGCCACGAGGCGCGTGCGAGCTCTTGAGGTCCAAGAGGCCGTCGGCGGCCTGGTCACGCCCTCTTTGCGCAACACGCTGTTAAGAATCAACCCATTTGGTGTCAATAACGCGAAATAATAGAATGGCGTATGGCTCATCGCTTCCTGCGCTGGGACCGCGACCAGCCTTTCCTGTTGCCTCTCGACCTGCGCGACTGGCTCCCCACCGACCACCTCGCCTGGTTCATCCTCGACGTTGTAGGCCATAGCCCATTCTACCTGCTCGCGGTATTAATACCAAATGAGCTGATTCTCAGGTGTCGATTCGAGCCTGGCGACTGCACTGCACGTATAGCAGACGACCCTCGATATGGTCTCCGCTCAGCAGGTCTTAGGCAGTGCGGCTGCCTACTGGTGCAGGTATTGGACGACCCCGGCCACAAGCAATCCCAGTCCGCTCAGGATTACAAGCGCCCGAAACCCCCACATGATCGCACTGTCTATCTCGGCTTGCTCGGGGTCTTCAAGAAGATAGCGAACTGGCAGAGAACGTCCCACGTCGGGCTTGCTCGTGGAGCCGAACGTCGACGTGAACACGACCGTCCGGCCGTCCGGCGTGATGAACTGCACCCTCGGGTAGTAGGTGACATTCTGGATCCCTGTCTTCTGTTCTGCGCCCACCACCGTGCCTCGGGCCTTGCCACCGCTCTTGAGCAGTCGCAGCGCCGGGAGCAGTACCACCAGCAGGAGGATGACGCCATATGCGGCAAGGATCATGCCCTTGGCGTGCCAGTTGAGCAACGACCACCGCCAGGACACCAGAAAGACGCTTCCTATGAGCAGAAAGCCAATCAAGGTCTGACGGGGACCCCGCCACGGCGTCCATCGCACCCCCAATTGCCCCCAGGGCACCTGGCACCATCCTTCACGCAGCTGGTAGTGGTGACCCCCTGGCCAATTGTGAGCTGCGGACCACTGGCCCACAAGCCCCACTTCACGCATGGCTCCCAGATGGTCAGCTCCGGAGGCGTCGGTCAGTCCGGAGTGTCATTTCCGCTGTTCAGGTGCTTGTTCACTGGTGAGTCATCTTGGAGCTAGCCCACGAGGGCATCGCTGATCGCCAGACAGCGACGCGGCAACAACGAAATAAGCTCGAAGCGGTCACGATCACCGACCGGGGTCGAGCACGACTGACTGGCCACCGAGGCGTTTCCGCAACAGGCCGGTACCAAGGGTGAGTTGTATAAACGCTTGCGGCTGATGGTTGATGGGCCATCCAGCGGACCGATCGCCCGAAGCCGCGACGCTTAGCCGAACTTGGCCTTGATCTCTTCGCCCTTTGTCTCAGCATCGGAGAGGAGGTTGCTACCGTCCCCCGCAGCTGCCCCGCCGCAGTCGATCGCCCGCGCCTGCGTCCGCTCCTCGGGGGTGCCGGCGATGACCCCGCCGTCCGCCATACTGACGCTTGCGGCCGTGGCCCAGCATTTCGCACCCTTGTCGAGTGTTCGGCATGCCTTCTTGACGATCACATAGACCGGCTGCAGGCGGTCGCTGGGGGAACCAATTCGCGCCAGCTCACGACTGCAGGCGCGAAGCGTGTTCGCATACGACGTCATCTTTGCGCGCGTCAGCGTGACGGAACCAGCCTGATTGAAGACCTTGTCGATCTTCTCGTGCAGCCTCGTGACCGCCTTGAGCCAGGCAAGCTCCTCGGCGGTCATGGGCGGGACCGTGGTGGTGGTCGGTGCCACTGTCGTTGTCGTGGGGGTGGTGGTTGCGGCGGCGGTCGACTTGGCCGTCTTGCCGGCGCACCCACCGACCAGCAGGACAAGCAGGACCGTGGCGGCGAGGCGGGCAGCGGAGCGGCTGGTGCTGGCTGGCATGAGGAGACCCCCCTCCAGCGCTGCAACGCGGCGAGGGTCGCGTGCCACGCGACGTGGTGTGTGATTGGCGAGCTGGCGTCGAGCCAGTCAGGGGACGGGGCCGCAGCTACAGCGACCTCCTCAGACGACGCACCCTGCCCGACCGGGTGGGCAGCGGCTCCCTCGCGTCGCGGTCCGCAGTCCTCGCGAGGAACGCTACACCTTGCCTTGCCGTCGAGAAAGAGGCGAACGTGGAGGTTGTCACAGGGCTGTCACCGAGTCGGGGAGCTGAGCCAACAGACTCGGTCCGCGCTGGGTCCGCGCGGCATCGGCAACCGGCGGGCCGTGGCGCGCACGAGCGGTCACGGTCGGTGTGCAGAAATCTCAGGTAATAGCGCCTTCACGCCGACAACCTCGGGAGGTGAACCGGGGGGGCGAGGTCCAGCCGGCGGCTCTGCTCACCTGCCAGGGCAGAAGTCAGGCTCACTGCTTTGTGAAACAGGCTGTTAATTGTCAACAGCACGAGGCTCTGACCAGGGCAAACAGGCCTCATGCCCGGATCTGGCATGCGCCCGTCGCTGTTCGCATGGCGTGCAGGTCGCTGTTCGCGCAGTGCCGCGTCCGCAGTGCCGCATGGTCGCCGGCAACCTGTGTCGCACGACCGCGGTCTGGTCGCATGGTTACCGCCGCGCGGTGGTCTCATTCCCCGCGCCAGTGCCGCCGTACTCGGGTGGCTGCGGTGGTCGCATGGTCGCCTGATACCGCCCGGTGGTCGCATGGTCGCCGATATGACCGCACGCCCGAGGACATACGGGCGTCGTGGTCGGCTACAGGAAGGTGTCGCCTGGGCGGCGGCTGGTCGGGTGCAGCCAGCGTAGGTACCGGCGGCTGACCTCACGGCCCAGCCGGCCGCGGAGCTGCTCGCGGACGTAGGTCATCGCGGGCCGGCCGAGCGCGCGGGCCTCCTCGACGCTCACCCCGTCGAACTCCAGGCCCTTGACATGCCCGCCGCGCCAGCAGTCCACGATGGCCAGCAGGGCAGCGTCGGGGCTGACGCCCACCGCGGTCCAGGTCTGCTGTGGCCAAGCGCGCAGCTCGACGGTGAGGTCGGCCAGGAACACCAGCTCCCGCGCTGCTCGGTCAGGATGGCCGGTCAGCAGGTCGTACAGCACCTGGCCGTCCGGCTGGGGGATCTCCTCGTGCAACAGGGCGGCCGGGGCGACCACCAGCACCCGGCCGGGCTCGGGTGCGAGCTCGGCGAGCGGCTGCTCCAGCAGGATACCGAGGGAGCAGTCAGCGACCCGGCCAGGCTGGAGCCGCTCGCCGTAGGCGTTAGTACCAAGCCGCCGCACAGGCGCTCCTTGGGACTCGACACTCCGGGCACTAGGCTTAGGCTACCTGGCCGCTGCGGCGGCGTCCTCCAGGCGCCCACCCGGCACACATGCATAGTCCAGCGAGGCCCCCAATACGGTCACAGATCAGGCAATTGACGTTAGTCAGCGACGACGCATAGTCCGGGCCTCGCCATCGGCCTATTCGGCACGCATGGCCTATGCAATCGTATCCAGCATCGGCAGCGCCGAGAAACAAGGGAGGGTCCATAGGCCGCACAGTACGATGCAGGCCGGTCCGACTTATCGGGTCGGCAGCCCGACCAGATTCGGGAGACCCTTCAGAGCCGGCAGGTCGCGCCATTACTGAGTTACCAATCTTGGCCACTGCCTGGACAGGTTCCTGCTGCGGGTGGGCGTGGCCCAGGGACATCTCCGAGGAGCTGGTCAACGCCGCAGGCGGGAGGGAGCACCACATCGTCGGCCACCTTGTCACGCCGCAGGGTCCGTGGCGTGCGCGGCTGTGGCTCAAGCCGAGCCAGCCAGATGCGCCGTTCTCCAGCACCATCGATCTACACGCGCTGATCCCTGGCGGCGCCGCGAACTCCTGGGCGCAAGCCGTGTCACGGTACTTGTTTCCAAGCCTAGTCGTCGGGACCTTCGCACGGGGCGACGGCGTCACCGAGGCGGTGTTGTGGGAACGGAACCGCACCACGGTCCTGCCGCCACTCATCCCCGGGGGACCCATCGCCCCAGGACGTAATGGCACCGAGGTCCTGCCGCCGCTCATCGCCGGACCCTGCGTCGCCGAGGGTATTAACGATCAGCGGCAGATTGTGGGGTGGTGCGTCACCGGAGGCGAGCGGTTGGCGGTCTTGTGGGAGGAGCAGCAGCCGGGCCAGTGGACGGCCCGCGAGCTACCTGGGCTTGGAGGTACGCCCCGCTTCAGCTGGGCGGCGGGGATCAACGCGACAGGTCGGATCGTCGGCATCTCGAAGGACGGCAACGGGCGGTTGATGCCGACCATGTGGGAGGCCGCGGCGGGCACCGCTGTTGCCGCACAAGCGCTGCCACTGCCTGGCGGCTATCACGGCGGCGGCGCGCTTGGCGTCTCCAACAGGGATCACATGGCCGGCTTCGTCACTGGCGACGGTCAGGCCGCAGCCACCCTTTGGCGTCCCGAACCAGAGCGACTCTACGGCATTGGATCCCGCGCTAGCTACCGCGACATTAACATGCGTGGTGACGTGCTCGGAGAGTCCAGCAATGGAGCCCAGCTGTGGGCGACCGACGTCAGCATCTACGACCTGTCTGGCCTGGCACCAGCCTTCACTCCGTTCGCCTTCAATGACCATTGGTGGCTGGCCGG
>WNFX01004085.1_pt1 | contig 23581 bp, 25 predicted proteins | sample 5400111 | NCBI WGS metagenome assembly WNFX01 (sample SAMN13153363, study PRJNA577476) | soil metagenome | isolation source: 40 cm soil or saprolite under grassland replicate 1 | place: USA:California | collected 2016-06-15
AGTGGTCGGGTCCAATGAGGATGTAGTCCCCCGTAACCAGGTGGAACACGCGCAGGAAAGCCGCGGCAGGCACATTGCATGTAAGGCAGGTAATAACGCGTGACTTCAGGTCAATCAACATGGCATCGCCGAAACTCTTGGCCATGAACGCGACACGCTGGTTGTCGGGTGAGATGTCGGCCCGCTCTCCGAAATGCGTGAGGACTTCGATATTTTGAGGGAGATGGTCTAGCGGATTCTCGGGGCTTCTTGCCTGCTTTTCTTCGGCGCAAGCCGTTGCCAGACACATGGTAAGGAGTGCATGCAGGAATTTCATGCGGGGAATCCTATCAAAGCGACGGCTAACTGTCAGCCGCGGTACAATTGGCTTGGTCTCCGGAGGGAGATCATGCAATGTACCTGGACTCCCACCTCCACGCCCCTGATTAGTTATGAATCCGCCGCTGATATCGGTCATCACTCCGACGTTCAACAGTGGAGCAAAAATCGCCGCCACGGTGGCTTCGGTTCTCTCGCAGAAAAAAGAGCTGTACGAATTTCTCATCATTGACGGCGGCTCGACCGACGGCACCCTGGCGCATCTGCGCGCGCAAGGTTCCGCCTTGCGCTGCCTCTCCGAGCGAGATGAGGGCATTTACGACGCGATGAATAAAGGCATTCGGCTGACGAGCGGCGAATTTCTCTATTTCCTCGGCGCAGGTGACCGGTTGCTGCCCGGGGTGCTGGAAGCAGTGGCTGCCGAGATCACGAAATTGCCGTGCCAAGGGGAAACCTCGCGGCCGACGCTGCTCTACGGAAATGTGGACTGGTCGTTGTACAGCCGACCTTACGATGGGCGCTTTAACCGTTTCAAGTTACTCCGCCGCAACATTTGTCATCAAGCCATTTTCTATCAACGTTCGGTTTTCGAGCGACTAGGTTTTTACAACACAAAATACCGGTTACTAGCGGACTGGGAGTTCAACATCCGTTGCTTTAACGATCAAGGTGTCCGCACGCGGTACATTCCTCTTCGGATCGCAGATTTTGAGGCGGGTGGTAAATCTGGGACGACGCCCGATCTAGCGTTTCACGCGGAGTTTTCACGCCTCATACGTCAGCAGTACGGTGTAGGCATTACATTACTAATGCACCTAGAATTTCTGCTCTCTCATCCGCGCGTTTTGATCCGAGAACCGTCGCGCCAGATCCAGCGTTTGCTCCGTGCGTGTGCTAAGTTTCGCTGAAACGACTGTTAGCTCTGAAGAAGAAGACGTGATTCACAGTCACTTTCCTTCCATCGCATTGTTTTACCGGGAGCTGCGCGCGCCAGCCTACCAAAAAACCCGTTTGCGCATCTCAGGACGAGCGTATCTTGACATTTGTTGATAAATAGATTGCGGTGTCTTGCGCGTTTGGTGCGACTGCGTCTCTGTTACGCAGGCTGTTAGTTTCATTCTATGAAAATGGATTGTCAGAGAAAGGAAATAAAAGTTGGGTTGGGCCGTCGGATGCTCGTTAGGGATATGAACGGTATCCGGAGGAATATCGATGCACGATCTTATTAATACACCAAAACACAAAGACCTCATCTATGACGTTGGAATGCATAAAGGAGAAGACACAGAGTTCTATTTGCGTAAAGGATTCCGCGTTATCGCATTTGAAGCAGACCCGAATTTAGTAAGTTTCTGTAAGGACCGACTGCGGGAATTTATCGTCCGAGGTCAGTTGGTTATCATAGAAGGGGCAATAGTGGAGACGGATGCTATAGATGCTGTCAAAAAGAAAGTTCAGTTCTACGAGAATGATGATGATTCTACGTGGGGAACGGTGTCTGTTGACTGGGCAGAGCGTAACGCGCGGCTTGGAACTTCATCTACTCCGATAGAAGTCGAAGAGGTTGATTTTGCGGAGGTGATTCAAGAGTACGGCGTACCCCATTTTATGAAGATCGATGTCGAAGGCTGCGATATGGTCTGCATAAATGCATTGAGATCATTGTCGGAGCGCCCAGATTATGTCTCTATTGAGTCAGACAAGACTACCTTCGCGAATATCAAGCGTGAAATCGACGCGCTCACAGATTTGGGCTACGACTCTTTCCAGGCTATAGAACAGTCAGCTATACCCTTGTCCCAATCCCCTCCGTATCCACCAACAGAGGGAAAATACGTAGCTCAACATTTCGAGAAACATTCCTCGGGATTGTTTGGCTCTGAACTTGGCGATAAATGGAAATCGAAGCATGAGATCCTTCGCCAATATCGCGCGATTCTGCTGGGATACTACCTTCTGGGTGATGACGGAATAATGAATCAATGGAAGTTTCGAGGAGCTGGGAGGCTACGAGCGTTGGCGCGTAGATTTTTGGGCCTGCTGACAAGGGCTGTCGTTCCTGGGTGGTATGACACTCATGCCCGCCATTCCTGTACGGATGCTGCCACGGTTTAGCGTTTGCGGTGCTGCGGCCAGGCGGCGCTTATCGTTGTCTAATGGAACGCCGTAATGGCCTTCATTTGGCAGCAACCGAAACGTTACAGGACAATCGCCCTAGTATTAATGACAAAGGTGCGTTTGCCTGGCCAGGTTGTCCAGACGTCATGATTGAGCGCCACCACACGTCTCGCCCCGCGCCTTTCGCGCTCGAAGCTGAAAAACCCGTCCCACGCGCCGATATCGAGGACCGTTTTGCCTCTCAGGTCAGGAAGTCGTAGCGATTCAAATTCATACTGGAGAGTTGCTGGCGTCTTATACCGCTTGGTGACTATCCCCTGCCCCACGTCAATGCTGTGCCACCAGTAGCCGACAGACTCAGCCATCTTCTCAAGCTCTGCCTTGTTATGCCCAGGTCTCTCAACGGCTTCAGGATTAAATTTCGTTGGCCTTCCCGGTGTTCGCGTCGGCCCCCTCCGCCGAATAGTTGCGCCCGCGCGCACGCGCCGCAAAGCTGTCTACTGTGTAAATAAAAGTAGCTGATGCATAGCCAGTCAACTTCAAGGTATTGGCATGTGCCCCTACTCGATCGCGTACACCGATCCGTTTTCTTCTCCTCCAGAATTAAAACTCATGATGATGATCAAATCTCCGTGTTCCATTCGACCCGTCACCAATCACGTCTTCCTTTTCCTTTCTCAAAGCCACGTATCCTGGACCACGTAGTCCTAGCTTGTGATCAGGCTGAAGTATTTCGGGCTTAGCAATGCGTCTCACCTGTTTTGAGAATACGGGGAGGTTAAAAGCAAGCCAGCGTTTTAGTGACACTTTATGGCTTGCCTCAGCGGCGAGTTTCTCAAAGACACTGTAAGGCAGATTAGTCAAAATATACCGAAATACTTTTCGAATACTAGGGTAATATACATCATCAAAGACTACTACACCACCGACCCGCAACATCTTATCAATGTAAAAGAAATCGACCATGACGTAGTCGAACGTATGGCACCCGTCAATGAATGCGAAATCAATCCGAAGCCCGTCAGCCTCAAGCTTGGGGAGTACCTGAAAAGACGGAGCCTCGTGAAGTTCTATCATTTTCTCATACCCCGCCCGCTTTAGATTAAGAAGTCCAATTCCCTTCCACTCCCCGTGCTGAAATGGAAATCCAGTTCCCTTCGATCCCTGGTGCTGAAATGGATCAATAATGATATGTCGTTCCGCTTGTACTTTAGCTAGCGCTTCACAGATATACAGTGATGCGATCCCGTAAGCGAGCCCGATTTCAAGACTCACTTTCGGCCTGACCTCCGATATGATCTCCTGCAGCGATTCGCCTTCCTTTTTGCTAATCTGTGAGTGCACCTTGATTATTTCCCCACTAGCTGAAGTGGTATTGCCGGTCCGCAAAATCTTCTCGAGTACAGGATTCATAACAGCTATTTCCAACTGACCCGGTAAATGGCCAAAGAAGGTAACCCTCTTCGCGATTCAAACGCTTGTCAATGAAGCACCTATTGCACAGCCGTCTAACGAGCAGAGAAACATGCGCAGGGGTTAATCGTGGCCGTATGTTTTTTGCTCGCTTAGTGAAGCACGCCAGCCAACTGTAATTCGGTTGTAAAATGTCGTCAAAAAGGCCGCATCCCGCCAGTAGTCTCAAACCTCCGGCAATCCGCGTATTGCCGGTCGAGGACGGCCGCCCTCTCTGGTCCGTAATGATTCCGACGTACAATCCGCGCGCAGATTATTTAGAGGAAACTTTACGCAGCGTTCTCCAGCAGGACCCCGGCCCTGAGCACATGCAAATCGAAGTGATCGACGATCGCTCAACCGACGATTTGGTTCCGCAAACTGTACGCCGCGTCGGTGGCGGCCGTGTGTCATTCCACGCTGAACCTCAAAACCGAGGTTTGGCGAATACCTGGAATCGATGCATCGAACGAGCGCGAGGTCACTGGATCCATATTCTGCACCAGGACGACATGGTGTTGCCGGGGTTTTACGATCAGTTGCGCAAAGGAGCCGAGCAGAGCGACGCTGGCGCGAGTTTTTGCCGGTACGCGATGGCAAATTCGAAAGGACATTGGATGGGTATATCCGAGCTGCACCGGGAATCCGCCGGCTTGCTCGACGACTGGCATGCGAGAATCACCGTTCAGCAACTAATTCAATGTCCAGCCATCGCTGTTCGAAGGCTCGTGTACGAGCAGCTTGGCGGGTTTTTGCCGCAATTGCGCTACGCTCCTGATTGGGAGATGTGGCAACGGGTTGCCTCTCAATTTTCGTTCTGGTTTGAGCCGTTAATCCTCGCCTGTTACCGAGTACACCCGAACTCTGCCACATCACGCATGCGGCTCGACGCTGCGGACATACGCGAAGTACGCGAGGTGATCAATCTGGCGACGGCTTACCACAGCCCTGCACGCGGTCGCGTGCTTGCCAGGAAAGCGCGCTCGTTTTACGCCGGAGTAGCTGTTTTGCACGCCCGCGATATGCTGATGAAAGCCGGATTTCGCCCTGCTTGGAGGCAGATACTCGGGGCCCTGCGCCTGTGTCATAGCCGACGCATCATTCAGCAGATTTCCTCGTTTCTTGTTTTATGGTTTCGAATCATTGCATCGCGGCTTAAACGTCGGATGAAGTGGAAATCCAATGCGCCTATTCACAGTTAAGGAACAGCCAATTTGCCGTACAGAGGCGCAATTGGTCCCAGCCGCTGCCGAATAGCCGGTTGATACGGAATCCATTCTCGGTTTCTTACGACGCGCCAATCCAGCCTGGCCGGATGCTCAGGTACGTTATCGATTGGCCCGCATCGGGCGTTTGGATGCAAAGGCAAAAGGACCGGACATGCTTTTTGAAGTTCTCCAGCGGGAGAAATGGAGGAACAGGCCGCTGGAAATCACGCTCTACGGTCAGGGGCCGCAGGAAGAGTCTTGAAACGGTTGAAGAAATTCTGGGACATGGACCAGGTGCAATTTGCGGGCTATTCGGACGCCGTGGAATCAGTATTGTCGCAACACCATGGCTTGATTCTGCCTTCCCGATTCGAAGGTCTTCCGCTGGCTATCGTAGAAGCCATATTGTGCGGTCGCATCTGTATCACCACCGATGTCTCGGGCAATACCCAATTGCTGGAGGACAATGTGACGGGGTTGTGGCCCAAGCACCGACAGCGTTTCATTTCGACGAGGCCCTAGCGCGAGCATGGCAGAAGCGAGAGACGTGGCAACCGATGGGGCGGCGCGCGGCGGAAGCGGCGCGCAAGCAAATCCCACCAGAACCGCTCGGATCATTCCTTAAAGAATTGGAGAACCTGATCTGATTTTCCTCCTGAAGTGTGTGCTTCTGCTTCCATTTCCGAGATCTTTTCCCATTACTTGTGGAAGCTCACCCAGGGCAAGCAAGTGAAGCAGCTGCTCGCGCGCGGCAAATGGGCGACTAGTTTTTGTTGATGGATGGGTTGTTCATGTATACTCAATTTCCCAATGGCATCTCGGTTGTTCTCTGCTGCTACAACAGTGCAACACGCGTGCCCGAAACCCCGCATCGCTCGGCCCGGTTGGAGCCTGCGGCCAAGGAACAGGATGTTTTGTTTCAAGTGCTGGCACGCCCCGCAATGGCGGGAGCGTGCTTTGGAGGTGAACCTGTACCGCACCGGGCCTTGGGAGCAAAGTCTGAAAAAGTTGCTGAATTGCTTGCAGATAAAAAATCTTCACTTTCGAGGTCATGTGGCGAATGTCAGAAACATCTGGGAGGAAAATCATCTACTCGTTCGGCCTTCACGTTCCGAAGGTCTGTCACTTGCTTTGGTGGAAGCGATGTGGTGCGGGCGTCCGGCTGTCGTGACAAACATCGGCGGCAACGCGGAAGTGTGTGTGGATGGAAAAACGGGGTTTGTTGCCGCTGCGCCGGAAGTGAAACTCCTTGAGGAAACTCTGGAGCGCGCGTGGAATAGCCGGACTGATCGGCAGCGCGTGGGGTTGGCTGCGCGCGCGCGGGCGGAACAACTCATTCCGAAAGACCCTCTGGGGGATTTTTGCGGGCAAATGGTGGCATGTGCAGAAAAGCAGAAAATGGAAATCGGAAAACAAAAATGATTTCAGTTTTCAGCTTTTGTATGGACCTTTCCGTAATCATCTGCACGCACGACCCCCGTGAGAATTACCTCACTCGCGTACTGAACGGGCTAAAGAGTCAGACGCTTCCCGCTAGCGAGTGGGAATTGCTCCTTGTCGATAACGCTTCCGCCTCGCCGGTGTCGGCTCGGATCGACCTATCTTGGCATCCACACGCAAGAACTATTTGTGAAGAGCAACTAGGTCTGACGCACGCACGCCTGAGGGGAATCCGGGAGTCAAACGGCCAAATACTTGTTTTTATAGACGACGACAATGTCCTGTGTCCCGATTACCTTGCTGTTGCCCTTCAAACCATGCGCAAGAATGCCCTCTTAGGCGTTCTAGGTGCAGGTCGAATCTTACCAGAGTTTGAGGCGCCTCCGGCAGCGGAAGTAATACCGTTCCTGAACAGCCTTGGGCTCCGAGATGAGCCGCGCGCCCACTACTCCAACGAAACCACGCATCATACTCCCGCGCTCCCCTATGGAGGTGGCTTGTGCGTGCTTCGGAAGTTCGCGCAATCCTATCTGGATTCCTGCCGTATTCGTACTGTAGCAACGAGTCTTGGCCGGAGCGGGGAGGACCTGCTCTCCGGAGAAGATATCGATCTTGCCCTCCATGCTTGTCGTGAAGGGTACCTTGCCGGAGTCATTCCCGAGTTGCAGCTGACTCACCTAATCCCATCATCGCGTGTGGACCCAAACTACCTTGTAAGACTCGCAGCAGGACACGCAGTTGCGAATTATCATCTTGCGCGGCTTTGGGGTTGGAACTCGGGGGACATGCAAAATCCCATTCTGAAACGACTTAGGTATTGGAAATCCAAAGCCAAGCTAAAGGGGCTCGCTCGGCGGATATTTACTGCTATCAATCAAGGCACAGAGCAAGCACGGCGACAGTGGCAGGAGAACAGCGCTTCGCAGTGCAGAGTTGATTAGACAGCTCGGCTACGATGAGCGAACTCAATCGAATATGGTTCTACCTTAAGCCAACGGAATTCCCGGCTGGCGATCTTGAGGCACAGTCAGTCGATACAGCTTTGCGGAGCCTGGGTCCGGACTGGCAAACGGTCACCGCATGGCACTGGACTTATCAGACATATCTCCGACTGCGCTCGGTTTCGAACGACTACAGATTAACTCGAAATCTGCCTGAAAGAGGCATCCTCGTTGCATTCCGTGGATCAATCCCATTCGAATACAAACCGCCTGCTAGGGTGTTATTCGTCTGCATCTGTGGAGACGGGGGACCGCATCCTTTTGGACATCTTCAGATAGTCCAGAATCCGTCCCAACTCACCATGGTCCCGGATAGCTTTCACCTACCGCACTGGCCGCAATTCGATATTCTCTCGCGAGATCCATCTCGTGGCGACGTTTTTGAAAACATCGATTTCTTCGGTGATGAGCCGAATCTGCAGGAACAATTTCGGTCATCCGAGTGGATCGAATTTCTCCGAAGTATTGGGTGCGTTTGGCGCGTGCGTCGATCGCAAGAATGGCACAACTATCGGGAGACGGACGCCGTTTTAGCGATCCGTTCATTTGATCGTAATTTGCACCACAGGAAGCCGGCATCGAAGCTGGTGAATGCATGGCACGCGCACGTTCCGGCCATTTTGGGCCGCGAATCCGCATATCGAGCACTTCGCCGCAGCTCACTCGATTACATCGAGGCGAGCTCGTTTGTCGAAGCCAAGGCCGCTGTCGAAATGTTAAAGAGAGATTCCGGCTTGCGCCGTGACATGGCGGAGAATGGCAGACGCCGAGCTCCTGAAACCAACGTCGAAACGTTGACTGCACAGTGGCGCGAATTTTTCACCGAAGTTGCTCTATCTAGTTATGAACGCCTGCTTCAGCGAGGCCCGGTATGGCGGGCAGCATTTTTTGGTAAGCGCTATGCCGCTATTCGTTGGCAAGGATTGAAGGCGCGCGTTTTGCGTTAGTCTTGAACGCGTGGAGAACTCGAACTACTCCTTACCGAAAACGCGACCGGCCGATCCTGCGCGGGATGTCGAACCTGCGCGCGCCGTTCTGACGCTGGCTCTTGGAAAGCCAATCTACTTTGAAATGGCTATTAATCTCGCGAGGTCATTCCTCTGGTGGCACCGCAATTCCGATATTCGCTTTTTCATGGCGACGGATCTAACGACGAAGTTGCCACCGGATTTATCGGGTGTCCGGACGATCAGACTCGATCCCGGGCAATTCGGTGCCGGCTTTTCCTCTAAGCTGCATCTCGACAAGCTAGCCCCCGCCCGAGAGACACTTTTCGTTGACGCCGATTGCTTGTGCGTCGGAAACCTCGATGACGTATTCGAGAGGTTCCGCGGATGCGATGTGTCGGTCGTCGGAAGAGAAGAAAGCGAAGGCGAGCTCTTCGGCGACATCCGGAGGCGATGTCAGGCAGTCGGCGTCCCCGCGGTCCCGCGCTTCTGTGGCGGGCTGTATTTCGTGCGAAAAACACAAGTGTCTGACGCGGTATTTGCCACCGCACGCGAGCTTGAGACGCGTTATGAAGCGCTTGGAATGATCCGGCTTCGTGGGGTCCCTAACGAAGAACCCCTCATTAGTCTAGGGATGGCGATTCACAAACAGCACCCGGTTTCCGAAGACGGTACTATCAAGGCCGAACCGATGTTCTTTTCTGGGCAAACGAAAATTGATATATTCGAGGGCAAGGCCCGGTTCAATTGCGAGTTCGCTGAGCAGCCCCCTTACACGACCGAAGCATGCCGCTTAAGGCTTGTAATGCGCGATCATTGGCCTCTGCTGCTGGCTACGGTTTACGCGCAGTTGACCCAAGCCCTCCCATTCTGGGTTTCACAAAGATTCAAAAACATCTTCCGCCCAATTTATCGGTATTGCTTTGGCGTGCGCGCCATAAGACCTTCTGCACGTCTGCCGGAATCGAAATAGCCCTTTCCAATGAATACCCGCGCCTTCCGCCGGAACTGCGCAAAGGCGAGGATACATATCGCGAAGAACAGTTTCATGAGGCGCTCAGAAAGGTGAGCGGAATGATCTTTTTATGCGAGCACGAGACGCAAGGGATCGCGTACCAGCAGGCGCTGTCTGCGGGCATACCGATCCTCGCTTGGGATCGCGGTGGTTATTGGCAGGATCCTGATTACTATCCTTACCGAGTGAAGTTTAAGCCTGTGTCTTCAGTGCCCTATTTGGATGATCGTTGTGGCTTGAAGTTCGAATCAGCGGCTGAGTTCCCTAAGCGGTTGTCGGAGTTTCTTGGAAAACTCGACGCAAACGGGTTCCACCCACGTGCGTACATTCTTGAGAATCTTACCCTAGAACACTGTGCCAGCCGATATCTGGAAATTGTTGAAAACGTGCAACAATCGCTCGCCGAATGAAGATCGTTCATGCCCTTAGCTGGTACTTTCCACACCACTTAGGTGGAACCGAGGTTTACGTGGCCGAATTGTCACAACGACTCCGAAAAGCGGGATACGATGTTTTGATTGCTGCGCCGCTCGCGGGGGCCGAGGCCGAGCAGCGATACGACCACGAAGGCATTCCTGTCTACCGCTACCCGACGCCACGGAATCCCACGCGAAACGAGTGTCAAGCCCGCACGGGTGTTCGCGGCGCTGAACGATTTCACCGCTGGCTTCAGCGCGAGCGGCCCGATTGGGTACATTTTCACAGTTTCAGCACCGGCTTGAATGTTCCTGAAATCAAAGCCGCTCGTGCCGCGGGCGCACGGGTTCTAGCGACAAATCACTTGGCGAGTCTCGGGTTTATCTGCCAGCGAGGTACACTAATGCGGTGGGGAGAATACTTGTGCGATGGTATTTGTGAGCCGATTAAGTGCGCCGAATGCGAATTGCAACACCGCGGCCTGCCCAAGAACCTGGCCCGGATTACGGCGCGCGTGGGAAACATGCTCCGCATCCGCGGTGTCCCCGGGAAGATCGGCTCCGCTCTAGGCATGCCCGAACTCATCCGGTACAACCGCGACCTTCAACATAAAATCTTCGATTTGATAGAGTGGTTCGTCGTCCTCAATAGATGGGCTGCCGATGCGCTCGTGGCAAACGGTGCGCCGCGCGATAAAGTTCTGCTGAATTATCTCGGTGTCAGCAACCTGAACTGTGATGCTAAGTTGCGCATCCCTCGGGCTGCGGGTGCCCCGGTAAAGGTCGGATATTTCGGCAGAATTGTGGAGCTGAAGGGAGTCGTGGAGCTTGCTCAGGCTTTTGCCCTCTTGCCAAGTGATCTAAACATAGAATTAGAGTTTCGAGGGCCTCTAGATGGCAAGGAGGCGCAACTTCTCGTTGCAAAGCTGCAGGAGATCGTTCGCCACGACGAACGCGTTATCTTCTCGCCGAGCGTTCCCCCAGCCCAGGCACCACAAGTCCTCGCCAGGTTCGATGTTCTCTGCATTCCGTCTATCTGGTTCGAAAACGGCCCCACCGTGATGTTCGAAGCGCACGCTGTGGGGACTCCGGTCCTGGGTTCGCGCATCGGCGCGATGGCGGAGATCATCTCCGATCGACTCAATGGCCGCTTAGTAGCTCCCGGCAATGTCACCGAATTAGCAGCGGCGCTCGAGGAGATCGTTCGACATCCTACCTCGACGATTGATCAATGGCGAACACGGCTGCCTGTCCCGCGAACGATGGACGACATCGCGCTCGATTATCTTAGGCTTTATCAGAGTTGATCGCCCTATCAAAAGACTGATGCGGAACATAATCAAAGCAATCCTACGCGGAATTTTGCCCGAGCGGCTTCTCACGAGTCTGCGCTGTCTAGTGTACCCACGACGATTCGCGTATCTCCCCGGCCTTACGTATTGTGCAGATGGCATGGCTTGCGTTCACAGCACCGCAGCACTCGAAGAGCCGAAGTTTGTGGAAGGGTACGAACTCGTTAAAGCTAGTGGCGCATGGGCAGGTTGCGACCTGCAATGGCGCGCGTATGTAATTTGCTGGGCCGCCGATAAAGCAGCGCGACTCACCGGCGATTTTGTCGAATGTGGCGTTAACCAAGGTGGGTATTCACGCCTGGCGATGCATTACATCGACTTCCAGTCGATGCCAGATAGGAAGTTCTATCTCCTGGACACATATTGCGGCACGCCTGTTACTAGCTACTCACGAGGCGAGAACCCTGCTACTCGACACGCGTTCACCGAATGCTTTGAGCATTCCAAAAATGTCTTCCGGTCATTTCCCAATGCAATTCTAATTCGTGGCGAAGTGCCGGGAACGCTCCCACAAGTCGCTTCAGAGAAGATTTGTTATCTTTCGCTGGATATGAATGCCGTTAGACCAGAACTGGCCGCGGCGGAATACTTCTGGGACAAGCTTGTGCCCGGTGCGCCAGTGGTTCTGGACGATTACAACTGGATTGGCTACGAGGAGCAAAAGAAGGGCTTCGATCTCTTCGCCGCGCAGCGTGGTGTGGAGGTCCTTAGCTTGCCAACCGGCCAGGGATTAATTTTTAAGCCGTGATTAACCTTTTCTATGAGCAGCCGGACAACGATCGATGGCTTCCGCTCGATCGCTATCCTCGCCGCTTGATACGGCGGGTCGTCCGCGGGAAGCGCCGGCCAGGCGGCCATGATCTTGTCTTTTTGAATCTAAGACAGGGCCTTGATCGACTCGGTATCCGCTACCGCGTGAACGATTACCGCCACCTGCGGCGGCATCCTGGAGAGGTCGCCTGCGTTATCGGTAAGCCCCATGTCTTAGAGAAGGTTCCCTCCAAGACTCCGGTGCTATTTGGTGCGGCGCAGTTCTCGCATCCCGATGAACAACCGGGCTTTTTTGCTCGTCATCAAAACATTCGGAAGATTCTCGTTCCGGGAGAGTGGGTGCGGAAAATGTGGGAGCCATACTTCGGTAGCCGAGTTTCTGCATGGCCAGTTGGGATTGACACACATCATTGGATACCGGAAACCGGTGAGGCGAAGAGCGTTGACTTTATCCTCTATGACAAGGTTCGTTGGGAGCACAACAGGTTCGAATTAGAACTCATCAATCCCATCGTTGAGCGCTTGCGCGACGATGGATTGACGTTCCATGTGTTCCGGTACGGCGCGTATGAAGAGTCCGAGTTCCATACGCATCTCAAGCGCGCTCGGGCTATGATCTTTCTCTGCGAGCATGAGACCCAGGGTATAGCATATCAGCAGGCGCTCGCTTCTGGAGTGCCTATCCTGGCATGGGACCGCGGCGGCTTCTGGCGAGACCCTAACTTTTATCCGCGCGTCATTGAATTCGGTCCCGTTTCCTCAGTGCCTTACTGGGACGAGCGATGTGGCATCAGGTTCGAGAGCGCTCCTGATTTTGCGTCTTCGCTAGCAAATTTTTTGCAGCAGCGGGATTCATTTGATCCTCGCGCCTACATACTTGAGAATTTGACGCTCGAGAAATGCGCGGCCCGCTACCTCCAGTACCTCACGGAAGTTGAAAGCTATGGTTAATCTGGCGCGGGCTTTCGCGCAACTTCCGTCTAACCTGCAGATCACTCTAGATTTTCGGGGACCGGTCGTTGGTCCGCACGAGCAGGGGCTGGTAACTCGCTTAAAGAAAATTCTGCGTGTGGAGCCGCGCGTTAACTTCTGCGATCAGGTTACCCTGGATAAGGCCGCTAAAGTTCTAGCGGGTTATGACGTTGTCTGCATACCGTCGATCTGGTTCGAGAACGGGCTGACAGTCATGCTGGAGGCGCTACCTGTTGGAACACCAGTAATTGGAACAGCGATCGGAGCAATGCCGGAAGTAATCTCGCACGGGGTGAACGGTTGGTTGGTCGAACCGGGAAACACTGAAGCGCTGGCGGAAGCGTTGCGAGCGATTGCACAGGATCCAGCGGAGACGATCGATCGTTGGCGGCAGCATTTGCCTCCGCCCCGAACAATGGATGATGTCGCTCGCGATTACCTGAGACTGTACGAACCCCTGTAGAATGCTGCCTTGGCTCAAAGAAATCGTAAAGGTTCGTGCTCCGCGATTAGCTATGGCATACCGGCACTTCCAGTCGTACTGGACAGGACGTCGATGGGTTGGCAAAGGAATGGACGCTTTCAGAGAGATCCACGACCGCAATGTGTGGAACGAGCCCGAGTCGAAATCGGGAATTGGATCAAGTTTACGGGCTACAGAGGCAATACGCGCGGAGTTACCGAGTCTGCTTGATCGTCTGGGCGTGAAATCGATCCTCGACGGGCCTTGCGGTGACTTCTATTGGATGGCCAAGACTGACCTCGGAAACCGGAGTTACACGGGAATCGACGTTGTGCCGGCACTTATCGATGAGTTAAGCCGAAAATATCAGGCCGATAATCGGCATTTCATCTGCCTCGATCTATCGAAGGCCGATCTGCCACACGCTGATTTAATCCTCTGCCGCGACTGCCTTGTCCACTTCTCGTTCAGTGACATCAAAAGGACGCTGAAGAACTTTCGCCGGTGCGGCGCCAGGTTAATTCTTACCACGACTTTCCCCCGGCATCCGTTCAACGTCGATTGCCCGACAGGGCATTGGCGTGCAATCAACCTGGAGCTTCCGCCGTTTAAATTTCCGCCACCCATGGAAATTTTGAACGACGATGTAGGAAAGCCTGGCGTGTTAACAGACAAGAGCCTTGGGTTGTGGAGGCTGGACACGTTACCGTTATAGCATTCATGTTAAGAACGCGTGCGAAAAAGCTGCGCATATGCGTCGTGACCGCCGGTCAATTGTCTACCTGCCCCAGAATGGTCAAGGCCGCGGATGCACTGGCAGATGACGGATACGCAGTAACGTTGGTCAGTAGCAACGGTTGGGCAGATTGGGCTGCGGAAGCAGACCGCGAGCTGTATGCCACGCGCAACGGGAGGTGGCGTTGGGTGTGCGTGAACTGGGATCAACGCTCCGCGTCGACCACAAGGTTTCGGAGTCGTATACGCTCAAAGCTCGCGAAGGAGCTGGTTAATCGTTTCGGGGCGAAGCGATTGCCTCTGCGTATTCTGGGAGATGCCCACATTCGGATCAATCGCGAGTTGCTTGCTGCGACGGTACGGCAGGAATGCGACTTTATTTACGGGGGAGGTTCAGCGCTCGTCGCGACCGCTGCTGCAGCGGCGAAGAGTAACACGCCGTTTGGCTTAGACCTAGAGGATTTCCACAGTGCGGAAGAAGTCGGGCAGATTGGCACAGTAGAGGAAATCGAGCGCAGGCTGCTGCAACGATCCGTCTTTCTGACCGCAGGGAGTGCGGCGATCGCCAAAGGATACCGCGCGAAATACAAGCTGCGAGTTGAACCCATTAACAACACCTTCCCACTCCGACTGTTGGCCCCATCTCCACAGGTTACTCGCGAGCCGCTAAAGATTTATTGGTTCAGTCAAACCATCGGTCGGGGACGCGGTCTCGAGGAGGCTGTTCGCGCGCTGGGGCTGGCCGACATATCTGCCCAACTATATCTGCGGGGTCGACCTGCGAGCGGGTATGTCAGCGATTTGTCATCGCTTGCCCAAACTGTCGCTCCGAAGCTTGCATTACTCGTGCTGCCGCCGGCGGCGCCGGATCGAATGGTCGAGCTCGCACAAGGCTATGACGTCGGATTATCTCTAGAGCAGCACTGGCCATTGAACCGCGAACTTTGTCTTACCAATAAAGCTTTTATCTACATTCTTGCGGGCCTGGCGGTCGTTTTCACTAATACAGCTGGGCAACGCCACATCGCTTCCGAGCTTCGCGAAGGGGCGTACATTTACGAGCAAGGAGATGTCGCGAGCCTGGCAGCCGCTCTGCGCCGATGGGCCGATGACAGGAATCGCCTCCAGAGGGCGAAAGAAACATCATGGTTGGCAGCGCAGCGAAGATGGCACTGGGAGCACCATGAGGAGCGCGGTCGATTACTAAGTATCATCCGGAACGCTATCGCTGAAAGATCATGAGAATTGCGATCACAGCGGATCCATACATCCCCGTTCCACCCATCGGTTACGGTGGCATCGAGCGTACGGTTGATTTCGTGTGCCGGGGATTAACGCAACGCGGTCATAAGATTACGCTATTCGCCCATCGCGACAGTTCCACGATTGCGACGCTGATACCCTATGGTGTCCCGCCTCACCAAGGTGTGGTGGCGCGGCTGAAGGAGCTATGGCAGCTTGGCACTGGTCTTTTTACAAGACGCAAGGAGTTCGACGTGGTGATTAGTTGGGGTCGTCTGGCAGCCTTACTCCCAATCTTGCCATGGCGTACCATTCCCAAAATCCAGCGCTATTGCCGCACCAGTGTCCCATGGACAAGTGTCCGAATAGCGACGGCACTTGCCGGAAAATCCATCGAGTTCGTGGGGGCCTCTACCAGCGTATATCACGAGGACAATAAAATTCCCGCAGGCTCCTGGCGGACGATTTTTGACGGTGTCGAAATGGATCGCTACACCTTCGTACCGTCTGTTTCACCCGATGCTCCGTTGGCGTTCCTGGGACGCCTTTGTCCCGGGAAAATACCTCACGTCGCGATCGCCGTCGCGAAAGCCACAGGGCGTCAACTCATTCTCGCGGGCAACCGGGAGCCCGATGCTGACGATCCCACCTATTTTGAGCGCGAAGTCGAGCCGCATATCGACGAGCAACAGATCCAATACATCGGTACGGTAAATGACGAACAAAAGAATTCATTGCTCGGACGGTCAGCCGCGCTCTTGTTTCCAACCGCATTCAAAGAAGCCTTTGGTATCGTAATGGCAGAAGCGTTCGCATGCGGAACACCGGTGCTTGCTTCACCACGCGGAAGTGTCCCGGAAGTCGTTCGAGAAGGAAAAACAGGATTTATCTGCGCTACGGTTGATGACTTCGTCAGAGCGGTGGCTAAGGTGCCAACCTTGAATCGTCGAATAATCCGTCAGGAGTGCGAGCAGCGCTTCAGTGCTCAAGTGATCGTCGACCAGTTCGAACAACTCTGTTTTGAGATGACGCGGAGACGTATTCGATGATTAATGCAAGGGAGGCGCGTCGTCGCATCGTACGCAGATGTGGATACCGCATCACGCGCCGGCAGCCCGGCGTTCGTGGCCAAGCCATGGAGGAGGCATTGGCCGTGATGAAGTCAATGGGCTTTCATCCGAATGTAGTAATCGATGATGGAGCGAATTTTGGCCAATGGACGCGCTCCATTCATCCGCTCTTCCCGAACGCGCGATGGCATCTGATCGAACCCCAACCAACTTGTCATCCCGAGTTGGCTCGATTCGCCGCGAAGCACCGCGATATGGCGCTCCATCGGGTCGCACTTACTCAGCCCGGCGTCCGGGAAGTTTCTCTCACGGGCATTGGCGCAGATGGCGGATCTTCAGGAGCGTACATATCTAACTCGGAGCAGTCGCTGGAAGCTACGGGCACGATCCGGTGTCCCGCCGCGAGCCTCGATGATCTATTCAGTTCGACTATTTCGTCCGCTGATCGCAGCCTGCTGAAACTTGATCTGGAAGGACACGAGTTGCAGGCATTGAAAGGCGCCATACAACTGCTGGAGCGGATCGAAGTCGTCGTTTGCGAGGTCGCATTCTTCGACATCAATGACGGCGGCCGGCCGCTGTTTACCGATATATCTGAATTCTTGCTCAGGCACAGCTTTGTCTTATTTGACTTGGCCTCCTTGAACGGACGGCCCCGGGACGAGCGGCTTCGAACGGGCGACGCAATCTACGCCCGGAAGAATAGTTTCTTGGTGAGGGATAATCGGTTCGATTGAGACTCCAGAATCAGGACGCGCTTGGCCTAAGAACGCAACAGTGACCTCTCCACCGCATCACCCTCTGGAAGCATAAAATTACCGTTCATCTTTGTCTGGTTGTCGCGGTCAGGTATAAGAAAAGAAATATTGGAAAGGTTGCAAGTTGAAATGTAAGGAATGGGATAACACTACTTGCGCACGGACAGACTTTTTGCCCAACATAAACTCGAACTTTCTAAATCTCGGATGCGGTTTAAATGCGCCGCAATCGTGGCTTAATGTTGATGGCTCGTTGCAGGCAGCGTTCGCGCGCTGGCCACGACTGAAGAGTTTGCTCGTGTCCGTTGGCATTTATCCCAGATCGCAAGCTGCGATTGTGTGGCCCAGAAACGTTTTGCGGCTTGATCTTCGTTATCCATTGCCGTTTGCAGATGGTCGCTTCGAGGCCGTTTATTCGTCACATACTTTTGAGCATCTTTATCGCGATCAAGCCGCAGCGCTTGCTCGCGAATGCCATAGAGTCCTGAAGTCGGGTGGTATCTGTCGCATTCTCGTGCCAGATCTTGCGGCTGCTGTCGCGCAGTACCAGGCATCCTCCAGTGACGACGAGGCGGCTGATCGGCTGCTTGACAGGCTGCTTATGCATCCACGTTCGCAGGCCAAAGGCTTGCTGGCAATGTATCATCGCATAATGAACGCGCATCAGCATAAATGGATGTACGATGGTCATAGCTTGGCCTTCCTGCTTCGCGCAGCAGGTTTTTCGGACCTCAAGATGTATCATTCGGTTCAAGGCGAGCTTCCGGGCCTAACGGCTATCGAAGACCCCAGCCGAATCGAAAACGGTGCTGGTGTAGCAGTGGAGGGAACAAAACGCTAGTGCGTCAAATTCTCATCGTCTCGCCGCATTTTCCTCCTGTCAACGCCCCAGATCATCACAGGGTACGGATGAGCCTGTCCTTTTTCCAACTATTTGGCTGGGCCCCAATTGTTCTTGCGGTCGAGCCGCGCTACGTCGAAGCGCCAGCAGATCCCGTGCTGCTGCAAACCCTGCCTATTGGTGTTCCCACATATCGAGTCAACGCACTCGATCAGCGATGGACGCGCAAGTTAGGTTTGGGTAATCTCGGTTTGCGCGCGTTCCCGTTTATTTTGGAGAAGGGAAATCATTTAATCAAAGAGCACACGATCGATTTGGTCTATTTCTCCACAACGATGTTCGCGGTAATGCCGGCCGGACGGATATGGCGGCGACGCTTTGGAGTTCCGTTCGTCTTGGACATCCAGGACCCCTGGTTGAGTACCTATTATGAGCGGAAACCAAAAGGTAAGCGTCCTCCCAAGTACTGGTTTGCCCACACGCTCGACAGGATTCTGGAACCTTGGACAATGCGGACGGTGTCAGGCGTCACGGTCGTTTCTGACGCATACGCAAAGATCCTGCGGTCCCGTTATCCGTGGATAGCCGAGGAAGATTGGCTGACCATACCGTTCGGCGCGAGCGAAAGAGACACGGAGCTAGCTGCGTCACTTCCGGATGCGAACCAATTGTTCCAACGTGACGACGGGTTCGTCCATGGCGTCTATGTGGGCAGGGCGGGGCGAGATATGGATTTCGCCTTATCGGTGCTATTTAGCGCGTTGCGGGACGAACGAAGAAACGCCCCGGAGCTTTTCGCGAAGATCCGCCTCCACTTCATCGGCACTGACTATGCTCCAGCTGATAAAGCAAGGCGGTGGGTGATTCCGATCGCCTCCCGTATAGGTGTCGAACAGTTTGTCACCGAGGAGCCTAACCGAATTGGCTACTTCGATGGATTGGCGTTACTGAACGACGCTGATTTCTTGCTTGTTCCTGGGTCGGACGACCCACAATACACGGCGTCGAAAATTTATCCCTACATCCTTGCACGAAAACCGCTTCTGGCAGTCTTCCATGAAATGAGCAGCGTTGTATCAGTGCTCCGGCAGACGCGGGCGGGCGAAGTCGTGACCTTCTCCGAAAAATCCGATCTGGCTGCAGTATCCGCGGAAGTGGGTCGCGTGTGGCGCAGATTACTGGAGCGGATTCCCTTCCCTCCGGCCACTGACTGGGAGGCCTTTCAGCCATTTACCGCTAAAGAAATGACACGCAAGCTATGTACGTTCTTCGACGGTGTGATGGAACGTAATCGGGTGCGATAGAGGCCATGCACGTCGGCATCCTAGCAAGTCATCCGATCCAATATCAGGCGCCTTGGTTCCGCTCTCTAGCGGGAAAGGCCGATATCGAGGTTTTCTTTGCGCATCGCCCGGGTGCGAGAGAACAATCCATTGGATTCGGAAAAGCATTTCAATGGGATGTGGATTTGCTCTCGGGATACAATCACGCCTTCTTACACAACGAATCGCGACGCCCGGGAACAAATGGATTCTTTTGCAGTGATACACCTGCGATTTGGCAGATCATCGAAACTCGGAATTTCGACGCGTTCATTGTATGCGGATGGAATTTGAAAAGTTATTGGCAAGCCATCCGTGCTTGTCGGCGTCGCTCCGTGCCGGTGCTCGTCAGAGGCGACTCACAGTTAATGACAGTTCGCTCGCTCATGAAGCGATGTGCAAAGAGTGTTGTTTACAGGCGCATCCTTCGGCAATTTGACGGGTTTTTGTTTGTCGGTAAGCGTAATCTTGAATATCTCCAGCATTATGGAGCTCCCAACGACCGATTGTTTTTCGTTCCGCACTTTGTCGACAACGAGCGGTTCAGAGCAGAAGCAGGCAAAGCACTGGCCTATCGAGAACAGCAACGGGAAGTCTGGGCCGTGACTCCGCACACAACCGTTGCGCTTTTCGTAGGAAAAATGATCGAAAAAAAGCGACCGCACGATCTCCTTCGCGCTTTGGCTCACCTGCGAGATAGTGCTCGCCAAGTCGTAGCAGTTTTCGTCGGCTCGGGCGAGATGGAGCCAAGCTTGCGTGCTGCCGCGAACGATCTTCAGGTGAGAGCCCACTTCGAAGGCTTTCAAAACCAATCCGAACTTGCACACTACTATGTCGCTTCCGACGTCCTAGTCCTGCCATCCGATGGCCGCGAGACATGGGGCCTTGTCGTCAACGAGGCGATGGCGTGCGGCCGTCCAGCTATCGTCTCAGACGCTGCAGGGTGTTGCCCAGATATGATTGAAGAGGGAAAGACCGGATTCGTATTTGAAATGGGAGGTGTGGAGGCGCTGGCGGAATGCCTGATCCGTGTCTCGTCGCTTATACGAAGCAATTTTGATTTCAAGACCAATTTGGACGAAAAATTGGAAACCTATTCCATTGCGTATGCGACAGAATCGACTCTGTCCGCTATCCGCTCTATTGCTGGACAGGCACGATGATAGGAGCGAATCTTCTCACCTACAACAAATGAATGCTGTCCGATCAACCTCTGAGAGCGATATCATTACTGAGCGGCGTTGGCTTTTGCTTACAGGGGAACAATGGAAAGCAGGTTTAGGAATTAGCGGTGTAGCAGCAGCGGGCGCGGCTGCCGCCTCTATTTCGATTTCGGTTTGGATCAGCGTGACGGTTTTTATCGTCGCCCTCACGGTCTACCATATGGCCTTTGCCTCCAGATACATTGTGCCATTGCCGCACGCTGCGATACTAGTTTCGGCGCTTCAGTACGTGCTCGCCGCCTGGGCTAGTACTTTCTTTCAGCCGACATTGTTAGCGGCCGACACTACAGGCTCGCTTCCGTACTATCTGACCTATGCAGGCCCCGTTATGCTTGCTATTGTCGTTGGTTGGTCCTGCGCTCTTGTTCGATTTCGCGACCGGCGTCCACCATCAGTTGTCGCGCACTCCGGCCTGTTACTGGAGCTAGACATTCTATTTGCCGTGGGTTTAGGCGCGGCTTTCTTCGGTCGTCTTGCACCGAACCAAGGGAGCCTGTCGTTTTTAGTGCTGCTCGTCGCCAGCTTGCGCTACATTGGTGTCTATGGCAGAATGATCGCGGGTGCCCCCGGGTGGGAGTGGCGACTAGTGATCGTATTAGTTGCCGAGATTTTGTTCGCGGTAAATGCGGCAATGTTCCATCCGCTGCTCCTGTGGGGGATGTGGACCCTTGCCGTTTTTCTTTATTCTTTCCGGCCATCGCGCCGGGTCATATTCATAGGTCTAATCGCCGCTTGTGTCAGCCTCCCAGCGCTCCAGGAAGCGAAGTGGCGATTCCGTGGAAGCCTTGACGAAGAGGTAGCCAACGGAGACGACTTTAACTTCGAAACTTCGCTCGGACGTTCAATAACTGGGTTGCAGTTGTTGGCAGATGGTTTGTGGCAGACAATAACGCTGCAGCTGAGTCCCGAGTTCCTGTCTGATACCACAACGCGCTACAACCAAGGATGGATCGTCACTCGTGTCATGTTGTTCGTTCCCGCGGTTGAGCCTTATGCCGAAGGTGCGACCTTGCGGGAGTCTGTCATCGCCGCCGTGCTACCGCGCGTAGCTGCGCCTGACAAGCTACAAGCTGGCGGCCACGAACTCATGGCGCGCTACGCGGGAATGGAGCTTGGCGAGAGCACGAGTATGAATTTGGGATATGCGGGAGAGATGTACGCAAACTTTGGCCCAGTCGGCGGCGTTCTTGCGTGCGGATTATATGCGCTGACATTTGGCTTGTGTTTCCGTTTCCTCTCCGGCCGTGCATCTGCTCATGCGATGTGGTGGAGCGTCGTGCCGTTTATTTTTTTCCCCGCCGTCAAAGCGGAAGATGATATCGCGTTCGTTCTAAACTGGGCCGTCAAGGGTTCTATAGTGCTGGCAGCCATAATACTGCTGCTTCCGAACCTCCGGCGCTCATTATTCTCTCGCGTCGGAACATCATTTCGTTCCACTAGCTCGACCGAGCGGGTGCTGTCCGGTCTCCCATCGCGATAAAGCGATGCGAATTCTGTTCATCACTCCGTATTACCATCCTCAATTGAAATTCGGCGGACCGCCGCAAAAGATACATTCCATCGCCTGTGGATTAACGCTCCGTGGCCATGACATGCGGCTCGCCACGTTCGATTCCGAGAATGCAGCCAATCGCGAACGGAGATCAGTTGACAGTATTCCCGTCCAATATCTGCCGTGGATCGGCAAAGGTTTGAGGCAACTTCCGCTCGATCGGCGCTCGCTTTCGACCGCCATCAGGGGCGCAGACCTAATCCACTGCTATGGGTTATATAATCTCATCTGTCCGATCGCCATGCATTTTGCGCGTCGATCCCGCAGACCTGCCGTGCTCGAGCCGCTCGGCATGTCTGCGGGATCGACGCGCAAAATCGCTGCGCCAAGCGCATTTACAATGCTGTTCTTACGAGGCGAATGATCCGACAGTCACGAGCCGTTGTCGCTGCCTCCACGGGTGAGATGAGGGACCTCCAGGAAATCGTTCCGCCAAGTAAATTGGTCTTCCGACCCAACGGGATCGATCTGGAAAAATTCAAAAATCTGCCTCCCGGCGATAAGCTCCGAATCTGTTGGAACCTATCGCCTCAAGAAAGAGTGGTACTCTTCATCGGCCGGATCAGTCCCATCAAAAACCTTGAACAACTGATCGTCGCGTTCGCGGAAGCTGAAATTCCTAAAACGCAGCTGATCCTCGTGGGACCCTCATCGGAAGAAAGATATATGCGGAAACTTCGTTCAATCGTGTCTGCGAAACAGTTGGAACGCCGCGTAAAATTCGCTGGCCCACTCTACGAGGAAGAGCAACGCGCAGCGCTCGGGCTGGCCGATCTTTTCGTGCTGCCTTCTCTTAACGAAAGCTTCGGCAACGCCGCTGGCGAAGCAGTCGCCGCCGGCGTTCCCGTGCTCCTGACGAACACATGTGGAATCGCGCCGTTGATCGACGGAAGAGCAGGGTTGGCGGTTCCACTGGGCGTTGAGTCTCTCGCTGAGGGATTGAAAGTGATGCTGGATCCGGCGCAGCGCGATGCTTTGACTGCGCAGCGCGAGCGGGTGAAGTGGGAGCTATCTTGGGATGATCCAGTTCGACAGACCGAGCAATTGTATCAGCGAATAATTGAAGAAAAAGGAGAAAGGAGGACTTAGAAAGTAGAAATTAGAAAGTGGAAAGTAGGAAGTAGAAGAGATGTAGGGAGGCAAGCCATGCCGCAGATCAAAGAATGAAAGTTCATGTCTGGATGCCGGACTACGTTTCGGCCATGGGTGGTATCCAGGCTTTGTCCCGGTTTCTGGTTCGCGCGCTCGGTGAATGTTTGCCTGACGCCGAGATCGTCGTCCTTACGAAGAACGATCGGTCGGTCCCCGATCCTGAAGAGAATACGGTAACGCGATTCTCGACGGTGGGCTGGTGGGCGCCCTCGC
>WNFX01001557.1_pt1 | contig 23572 bp, 23 predicted proteins | sample 5400111 | NCBI WGS metagenome assembly WNFX01 (sample SAMN13153363, study PRJNA577476) | soil metagenome | isolation source: 40 cm soil or saprolite under grassland replicate 1 | place: USA:California | collected 2016-06-15
TACCGGGCGAGGATAAACCTCGTCCCTACGGCTCTGGTGTTGCAGCCTGAAACTTTGATGGACATTTGGCAAGTAGCGTTTGAGCTTGAAACGGTCCCTGGCCTGTATAATGACCCTCCACAACCACCGTAATACCGGGGCGAAAGATATCAGGCACGATGCCGCTATAGATGACGGGAAGCGAATGTCCGCCATCTGAGATCACAAAACTAATCTGTTGTTGCTGGTCGTTGCGCACAACCGATTTCTTTTGAACGACACCAGCCACACGCACCGACTGCGAGGTACAAATGGAACAGCTTTTCAGCTCAGAAACAGTAAAATAGTAAACAGCATTGGCCTGTGTATTCGCATAGACGAGATAGATTACCGCTCCCAGTATGGCAAGTCCGCCCAGGATAAAGCTGATTGGCAGACGCTTGCGCCGTCGCGACAAGGGCTTTTCTTCTTCCTGTGGCACACTTACATCAGTTTGCATGTTGCTACCTTCCAAATCGGGCCCTACGTTTGGCCGATAAATCGGCGGTGGGCGCGATAAATTGGCCCCTACATTGGTGCGATGGTCGCCTCGAACAATCCGTTGAGGAGCGCACCTAACAAAAATACCAGTATTCCCAGGGCTAACATCAGTTGCGGCGCAGCTTTAGATAGCCTTGTCGTGCGTTTAGCCAGCCGGCGTATATTACTCTGTCCAAGATAGATCGCCAGCACAAACATAGCGAGAGCGGCTATAATCTTCAGACCAAGAATTAGCAGGTACGGCCACGCCAGGGCTGTTGATGTCAGACGATCAAACATCAGGTATGCGCCACTCAGAAGCAGTACTCCTATGCAAATATTCACCATCCGCCGGAAAAGCGTGGCAATTTGTGCAGATACTTCTGGAGCGGGCCCTCCACTACGCAATGCAGGCAAGACTACAACAAGGTACAGGATACTGCCACCCACCCAGGCAGCGGCGGCCAGTAAATGCGCCGTCCGAACAATCAAACGAATTTCAAACATCGGATTTCCTGAAAACCGTCCCTGGGCGTATTCTTGCGCTTGCCTGGGAAGCTCAACGAGAAATTAATTGCAAGTTGCTCTGCAACGTTTGCTCGGTAAGCTCGAGGGGGACTCTGCTGACCACCACTCCTTGACGGTCAATAAAAATCGTTTCAGGTGTGCCTGTTACCCCATAACTGATAGCAGTTGAGCCACTCCCATCTAAAACGTTTGGATAGGTGATGCCATATTTCTGTAAAAAGCCCACCCCGTCGCTTCTGGTATCTTGAAAATCGATACCGATAAAGACGATTCCCTGAGACTTTACACGCTGCCACTGAGACTGCAGGAGCGGAGCTTCATTTACACATGGCCCACAAGTTGAGTTCCAAATGTTAAGCACAACAGGCTTCCCTTTGAAATTCACCAGAGAAATTGAAGCTGCTGGATGCAGACTTAAAGCATCTAACGTAAAATTCGGCGCAGCATGCCCTATCAAGGGATCATGAACTTGAGCAGCATTCTGTGCGGGTGTCAACAGTTGCGTCCAGAGAAACACAAGTAGCCCGACATTCAATAGGCTTACAACGATAAATATTGTAATGCTGCGCTTCCGTGAGCCCTTTTTCTCTCGTACAGGCGTTTGTTGTTTCGCTTGTACAATTTCAGACGCTGCGCTTTTAGCTTCCATGCTTCCTATTTATTTTCTGCAGGCTAGAAGATACCAGCCTGATTATTGTGCCTGAGCCTGATATATGACTTGCAGCTTGAGAAGCATTCCTTACAAGAACCTGAATATTCAAGAAAGAAAAGTTTATATTTTGCTCAATTCAATGGCCAATGGCTCACCCTCGGTCTTTGTGCCGATTGTCCACCATAACAGAGCAACAATGATGATGAGCAATCCCAACGCGCTAATGGTGATCTGCGTCATCAGGCCAATGAAAGTTAGGAGCAATCCCACAGCAGTAATAAGCGGCCAGATACTTGGAGCTGAGCTTACAGAACCTGCAGCCAGCAGTGCCTCCTGTTTGGAAGTAAGACTGGTTTCTGTACTCGCGTTTTGGATCTGTTCGATAGTTGCAAGTAGGGTGCGCGCATCAAAGGGCTTTGTCAAACAGGTTACGTGAGTTTGCGGGGTATTTTGATGGCTCCCAATTGGTATCGGGTAGTCCCAGGCCAATGCCACTACGGGTATTGAAGAAAAGCCTGGTTGCGACTGTAATGTGGAAAGAAGAGCATAATCGCTTCCTACTTCACTGTCAATATCGAGCACTATAACATCCAGCTGATACGATGCGAAAATTTTCTGTAGCCACCCCTCCAACGACGCTGGCACGTCTATTTTTGTGAAGCAAAAATCAGAAGGTGTGAAATGATCAGGTAAATCAGTAGGAAAACTGGCTTCGATAACTTGCATGCCACGATACTGTAAACCAAGGGCAATCAGTCGCCGTAATGATCTGTCAGCTTCAATCAGAAGCACTGTATGCCCTGTTCTTTGCAACATGTCTACCTCTCAAAATTTGTGTGATTTAACTTGCTACGCGCTTCCAGCTATATTTGCCCTTTGACGAGAGCATACCTGCTGTACATTACGGTTGCTTTGATACAGGCAGCCAATCCCTTACAATGGCCTGAACAGAAAGGATTTTCCTTGACCACCGGGGGAACCCTCTCGCCTTGCCAGCGGGTGGCAGGAAAGTACCAGGTTTTGGTTAAGATATCTTAACCAAAACCTGGTACTTTCCTGCTATCAATTGAGTATGGTAAGCAAATATAGTGAAAATGCTGTGGTAATATCGCAACCGTACAAACTATTCAATATGTATCAAAATATTTCACTTCAGTCTACAGTGTTTCATCTGTAGCTGCCTCTTTATAAATATAAAAAGCGCGTTGTCAGGTGACTGAATATGCTTGTGAGTGATGCAGACTTTGCTATCGGTCTCAGAACAAGACAGGCGAAGCTGGGCTAGCGGATTTTACTCGGCGGAGCAAATAGAACGGAAACCTGTATAGGGGTGTGACACGCAGGATTCAACAACATTGTGACGAGAAGCTTCCCCAATTGTGGTGAGCTTAGCATTGCTATGCCCATTTCCCGAAATGGTTATTTCGTGCTTACACGGCATAGCACACAAATAATGAAGGAAAAGGTAGGTAATTATGCGAAAGCTACGACGCAGCGCTTTCGGACCTCGATCAGCACAGCGCAGGCGCTTCTCACCATTAGTACTGGTTGGTGTGATGGTATCACTTGCTGTAGCGCTCATTGGAGCGGTGGTCTTCGTGCTACCACATAAAGGATCACACGCGGCAGATGCGGTAAATGGGGATTGTACGTTAATCGTGCCGCCCCAGCCTCTTACGGCCCCCGGTCTGGCAATACCATATCAATTGGTGGCGACGAATCCCGATAATGGTTCGTGTAATGAAGCTAATCCCGCTCAGACAGCCTTTGTCCAGGCAGCGGTAATCGATCCCACAACAGGGAAAATTGCTATCTACAATCCACTAGTGGTTGACCAGGGCACTCAGCCAGCCGCGGCGCCTGTAATGCCAGCACTACCTAATGGGGCAGTAGTAGGCATCTGGTTCGGGTCCAACGGGAACAATCTGACATTGAAGGACACAAATAATAGCCTGCAAGCTGGAAAGTGTGTCAATGGCATAAATGGCTCCATCTTTGGCCAGTTTGCCTACTGTAATGCTCCGGCCTTCTTCCAGGCAGCGAACCAGGCAATTCAGGCAGGTAAACTCGTTCCTCCGCAAATAGGGAAAGCAAAAGACGGGCTTCCCTGCCCTACCGTGCGCGATTTCGCGGTCGTTGATCAGGATCAAAGCGATAATGTGACGACTACGTACCTGGTGAATGGCAATGGGCAGACAGCGCAGGTGAATGCGGCCAATGTCGCGTCCCTGCAAGGTACGCATATACAGGTCAATGGCAGTGATAACCGACTCCTTGCAGTCGCGCTCGATGGAGCATTAAGCTGTACACCATGGATGGCTCCCGACCTTGCTAATTCGGGTCAGATGGCAACAGCTTTGCCGCTTAACGAACTTCAGGCAGCAGCGCGTCAAGCCCCTCCTGTGGCGCTTGTACCATCCCGCGATCCCATGGTGTTAGTGGATAACCACATCAGTCTAACTAAGACCAACAGTTATCGTTTGGGCGTAGATCAGCCAATGGCGCAGGCATTGACTACTGCTAATACACGCCAATATTGCTCAAATCTACTCGCTATCGCTCCCCAACGTATGCAACTAGATGCCCATCTGACGAAGGCTTTGCCTTCACCTGATCCAGCAGCAGCGAATACGCTTTTCACCTTCCTGGCCCAGCGTTTTGTCAATACATTTGAAGCCAATGGTCTTAATTGCATGAAGTTGCTTGGGCAACCTGATCCGATCACGGTGAAGACAGATAGGGATGGTGTGGCAATTGACGCAACTATTAACGGCACAACGATTTTCACACCGTTTGATTGCTCGATTAATGGGACTGTGATGGTTGGATGTACTGGGACGACAACCATTAACGGTCAATCATGCTCGTTTGTGTACGATAGAAATGCACACCAGGTGAAAATTACCTGTCCGGCAGGGCAATAGAAACTTTCTTCCCGCTCGTTCTCTGGGGCATCGGCCTTTCCAGGGTGGGGGCAAGCCCCACCCCTACTATATATGGGCTTGGGAAGCCGATTCGTTTTATAGTAGGGGTGGGGCTTGCGGTCGCCCTGCACTTACTCAAGCGGCCATCCTCCATGCTTTTCAATTACCTGGTCAATTTCACACATCACCAGGCTCGTCTCTGCCAGTATCGCTATGACCTGCTGATAATGGGCCAGTTCATCAATATCCAGCTTACGCCCTTTACGATCCTTCAACCATTTCCTGCAGACCTGATAACCGCCAATCGTGAAGTTCCAGACTTCTAATGGTACATTATCGAAGTATTGCGTTGCGTTGATCCATATCTGTCCTATCACCCCTCCTGATTTTTGCGGAGTAAAAATACTTCCTTGCATCTGACCTGAGTGCGCAGCACTAGAGGCGCAGCCTCGTTGGTGAGATGGTAGAGAACTTGACACGTTAGCGTCGTTGGAGGGGTGGCTAGAGAAAAGTTCTTTCTGTTGGCTTTGTGTTGTGTAGCGCACCGCCTCAACACGATTATCACCTGGGATAGGAAAACATGAAATCAGAGAAATAGACTGTTCCATCAAGTGCAGGCTGACCAATCTATTTCCAATGGAGCATAACGCGTGAAAAAGAGCTTTATTTGAAGTCAAAGGTAAGCGTGGAAAATCTATCTTAAGGAAAGGCGCATAACGCTTGCGATAGGTCGGTGAATAGAAAATGGCGTACATATAGGCAAAGATATCCTCCGGGCCAAAGGTCTGCTGGAGATCACCATGACCATCCGGAATCCATATCATTCCTAAACGTGCAGTGCAATCCGCTATAAAGTTGGCTGCGAGATTCGCTTTTCGATTACGCGGTGAAGCTTCATTATAGAGATAAAGCGGAAAGAGATTGTTTCCACCCCGCCTATAAAGGTTGAACTCCGTGATAAGACGTGTGCAAAATACAATATCCCATTCATCTTGAGCAATTACCTGTCCGGCCTTGCCAATCGTCAGTCCAATATTCTCTCCGGCCAGCATATGGCGCATTACACGCTCGCGCCGGTGTACTGCAACGTAGCGGTTGAAGATCGTCCAACGCCTGTCGAAAGGTCGGTAAAGAATCTCTGTAATATCTTGATGCCACGTGCCACGCTGCAGCTCGCTTTTTGCAATAGCATACTGCCATTGATCCTGAGCGCACAGACGAAAAAGCCGCCGAGCTTCGTCTTCTGCCTGAGTCGATAGAAAGCGTTCAACTTTGCGGCGTGCCTCAATTTCAGTCCAGGAAATGGCGAATTGGTCGTGGCAGGTCACCATGCCGGGAGCTGGGTCACCATTGGGTCGAAAAATATCTGCTACGCTCCATCCAGTTTGGTACTCGGCTAAATACCTGTTATCCTGTGGCGCAAAGAGGTAGAAAGGAGCCTGGGGATTGAGTACCTTCCACGGTGTGCTGGCAAGATCGTGCTCCGCGAGCCAGGAGTATTTGCCGCCCGTTAAAACAGCTTGTCCCTGAGCATCAAGCTGGTAGACTTCTCGAATGCCCCACAAATCGGCATGATGAACTGTAGCAAAAGATTCCGAATCTCGCCTTTTCACGAAAATGCTGATAGCAACCCCCTGTTGAATGTCGAAAACGTTCTCATCTTTCGTATCATCAGGGGCTTGCTCTTGCTTTTTAGTATTACCGTGCAGATCAAGGATGTAAATATCATCGAAACTCTGTAACAGACTACTGCGCATGCCACGGAAGGTAGGGTTATCAAGGTAGCTGTGATTGGTGATGAAGGCCAAAATGCCGTAACCTGTTTGCTCAATGTGCCACTGCGCGAAACGCATGAACTTTACATAGTCGTCACTCAACCATTTTGCTTGACCAGGTTTCTTCAAGTCTGGGCAACCCTCTTTGTAGCTGTCTACCAGCATATTGATCCATTGGCCTTTGTTGGGCGAATGCCCGGCATACGGCGGATTCCCAAGGATTACCAGGATGGGGTTGGTTCGAGCAGGGTAGGGGATATCCAAAGCAGAACGGGAGGTATCCAGAGCAGGGCGGGGGCAAGCCCCGCCCCTACTATACTCGGAAGGATGCTCATCCTGAATCGTATATAGTAGGGGCGGGGCTTGCCCCCGCCCTATTCTCTCCTGTTTCCGCCCTATTCTCTCCTGCCCCCGCCCTGCTCTCTCCTGTTCCCGCCCTATTCTCTCCTGCCCCCGCCCTGTTCGCGTTTCTTCTACTTGTTCTAACGCGTTGGTCAAATAAATATTCAGGTGCTCGTCTTTCTCAAAGTGATAGGCCCATGCATGCCGTTCCGGCTCTGGCAAATCCAACGCGGCAAGTTGTGAAGCAAGCTTAATGTGAGCAAGGATATATGGGACCGTGAGTAATTCAAAACCAAAAAGATGTGGTAGTAGATGTGAGTGAACGTAATCTTGCCATCTCTGAAAGTTACCCGTTTTTTGGAACTCAGCGCGAATGTGCTTTATCACCGCCTGCAAGAAAATGCCCGTGCCACATGCAGGATCGAATAGCGTTATATCTTCTGCTCCCTCAGCCAACCCATTCTGACAGTTAAAGTTGGCGCGAAGTAGAAAGTCTATGGAACGCACTATATAGGAGACTAAAGGCTCGGGAGTGTAATAGACTCCGCGCGACTCACGTAGCTGTGGGTTGTACTGTTCTAAAAACTTTTCATGAAGATGGCTCAGAGCATCTTTGTGGCTAGAATATTGGTTGGAGCAAGTTAGGATGGTATCTACACTGGTCTCTGCTAGCAACTCTACAAGCTCACTAACATAGTCAATGAAAGGTTCGTTGTGTAGTTCCGGTGCGATGATTGTTGTAAAAAGGTCCTGTAGAAATGGGTCGGTATTCAAAATCGCGCTACTGGCTTGCTGGCGGTTGAACCTGGTTCTATTGCCTGTTCGTTGGATATGTGCACTTCGCTTCATCTAGTACTCCGAACTCCAAGTATTACTTATACTGGACAAATGCCTGTCCAGTGTCTATACTAGAAACAAGTCAATGTACCAATGTGTTTCAAGGAGAGTTTTGCTGCATGGGTGAGACGCAAGCAAAGAAATCCGGCCCCCGGCCTTTCCTTTCATTTGTATTTGTCCGCATCAACGATGGGAGCAACCAATCTCCCATGCACCTGCAATCGGAACCCTGGTGGCTGCGCTTTAGAAAATGGCTGCAATACCACAGTATTCAATTGCGCTGGGATATCGAACGCCGTCTCGCTCGGCTCTTCAATCGACGCTGGGGAGGATGAATCTACTCTTCTGTGAAGAAGCGCTGAACGAGCATCAACCAATCGTACGAATCATACGCGATCGAACTTTCTTAGAACGCACATAGCCAGGGCGTTTCCGTTCTCGACGTTGCCTCAATTTGCGCTCTTTGGCATCGAGAAACTCATTTGAGAGGCGACGATAGAGCGCTTCCCACTGATCCAGTACCAGCGTGCGGTCATGTCTGGCTATGATTTCAAGACTATTTGCCCCCATTTGCTTGCGTAGTGCTGCATCTCCTACCAGTCTGTCGAGATACAATGCCATCTCGTCAGCGTTCCCTCGTTGGAACAAGAAGCCATTTACTTCATGATGCACCAGTTCTGGTAGCGCGTAGGCATTAGCAGCAACTACAGGTAGTCCGCATGCCATTGCTTGCATGGTTGCCAGGCTCTGTAATTCTGCTTCCGATGGAATAGCAAAGACATCTGCCAGGCGGTAAAGGGGTGCAAGGTCATTATCATGGATAAATCCCAGAAATGTCACTTTATCCTTCAGACCTGATTGTTCAACTTGCTCGCGCAATTCCGCCTCAGCAGTGCCAGTACTGGCAATGGCGATGTGTGCATCCTGTGTCATCTTTGCAGCGGCATCAATGAGTACATCGATACGTTTTTCTTGACTTAAGCGATTAACCGAGAGGATCAGCAAGCAATCCTCTGGTAGCTTGAAACGCTGCCGTAGTCGCTTATCGCGTTCACCTGGTGAAAATCTCTTCAGATCCACGCCGTTCGAGATAGCCTGAGTGGGAGCACGCAATCCATGTTCATAGAGCAGATTTAGTGCCGTAATTGTTGGAGCTGTTACATATTCGCAACGGTTACAAAAATACACCAGGTAACTGTACGAAACAGTCATGAACGTCTTGCCAAAGAATGGATCTGAGCTGAGAGAGCGACTAATATTTATGGGCAAGTAGTGGTTAGTAGCGATTACAGGTTTTCGCAAACTGCCAGCCACAATCTGAGCGATATTGCCCAGGACGACTGGTGAGTGAATGTGGATAATGTCCGGGTCAGCCTTTTTCAATATCCTGCGGAATGGTAGAATCGGCAAAAATGGGATACGGAGTTCCCCGTAGGTAGGCCATTCAAATGACGAGAAGCGATGGACGCGTACCTTGTGCTCAATACGGCATACATCTCGCTGACCATAACTGGGCGCGATAACCCATACCTGGTTTCCGCGATTAGCCAAGTCAACCGCAAGTCCCTGGGTGACCGTTGGAACACCGCCGACCATTGGAGGATACTGATCAGTAACGATCATTATACGCATTGTTATTCTTCAGAAGTGGTTTCGCCTGTTTCTTCAGCAGCAGGAGCCTCGGCGGGCGCAGCGGCTTCTTCAGCTTCAGCAGCAGCAGCTTCCTCAGCTATCTCGGCGCGTGTAGCAGCGACCTTCGCTATACCCTCTTTGGGGTCCGTAATTAGCGTAAAGTTTGCCGGTAGCCGGACATCTTCGGCGTGTAGCATAGCGTCAATTTCGGTCAGCGGCGAGATATCGACTTCGAAGTAGTCAACAATATCACGCGCGGTACATTCTACTTCGAGCGCGTCAAGGAGGTGCAACAAGACGCCGTTCTCATTCTTCACTGCCGGAGCTTCACCTACAAATCGCAGAGGAACTTTCATCGTAATACGTTCGGTCAGGCTCACACGGAAAAAGTCTATATGTAGAATTTTATCTGAGCGGGGATCGCGTTGCACATGACGAATCAGCGCTGTCTGGCCGCCTTTGCTACCGGGCGTACGCAATGAAAGGACGTTTTTTGTACGATGCGCGCGTCTCAGTGCTTCAAAGGCGAGCGCTTCTACCTGAACAGCCTGTGATGCTTCCTTGTGGCCATAAATATTGGCTGGAATGATGCCTGCCTTGCGTAACCGCTTCGTGGCTTTTCCTTTAACTTCACGCGGACTAATTTGTAATACTGTTTCTGGCATGGATTGAACTCTTTCTTTGCATGGGCACTAACTACATTACGCCCATATCCTAGCTTACGTATGTCACACTTCTCATTATCGCATATGTGATAAACATTTATGCTCATCTTACCATATTGGTACTACGTGCCTCTGTCTTCAATAGTAACAAATCAGGTAATTATTCGAGGTTTCCTTTCTCCTGTGCCACCTGCTGCGGTGAAGAGAGAAGATATGATCGCGAACGCCTCACACCCCGGCAAAGGGCGGCGCCAACTGCACTCCCATTTTGAATTCTCTGTTAAATAGATACTAAACTAACCTGTTCCGTCTCTCCCTGAAGAAGTCCAATAACGCTTCAGTGGACATCGTATTGAGCACGTCGCTGGCGCGTAACCAGCCTTTACGCGCAATATTCACCCCATAACGCATATCATCCAGACCATCAATGACATGTGCATCGGGATTAATCGGTATCTTGATACCCTTGTCTCTTGCGCGGTGCAAATAACGCCAATCCAGATCCAGGCGTGATGGGTGGGCGTTGATCTCAATACAAACGTTATGCTCGGCAGCGGCATCAATCACTGCGTCTAAATCCAGTGTGTACCCTTCTCTCCCAAGAAGAATACGCCCTGTGGGATGTCCAATGATATCCACATATGGGTTGGAGATCGCGCGTAGCATACGCTGTGTCTGTTCCTCCGGTGAGAGATTGAACAGACTATGAATTGAGGCGACCACAAAATCCAGGCTTGCCAGCACATCATCAGCGTAATCGAGCGATCCATCGCGCAGAATATCACATTCGGTTCCCTTGAGGATACGTATACGGCCAGCATATTCTTCATTCAGACGGTCAATCTCTTCGTGCTGGTTGCGCAAGTCTTCCTCAGTCAACCCACCTGCATAGGCTGCGATTTTGCTGTGATCGGTGAGACCTAAATAAGTCAGTCCACGCGCAATACATGCATCAACCAGCTCGCGTATCGTGTTTTGTCCATCGCTCCAGGTCGAATGCACATGCAGCACGCCGCGCAAGTCGCTCTTCTCCACCAGTACCGGTAGGGTACCATTAACGGCTGCTTCAATCTCTCCCATGTCCTCACGTAACTCTGGTTCGATATAAGCCATGCCAAGAGCGGTATAAATATCGGCTTCATCCTTGCAAGGAACAAGCTCCAAATTTGGTTCCTTCCCCCGAAAAAGGCCATAATCGTTGATGGTCATGTTCATACTGAGCGCCCGCCTGCGTAAGGGTATGTGGTGCTCTTTGGAACCTGTAAAGTGATGGAGGGTATAGGGGAACTGGCTATCGTTAACAACACGCAGATCCATGTTCATGCCGCTGCTCAGCACAACACTGGATTTTGTCTCGCCTTTACCTGTGATTGCCTGGACAGTTGGCTGGCTGGTAAAAACGTCCATGATGTTACGCCTCACGTCGTCACTTGCGGAATCAGCAACACTCGCTACCATATCAATATCCCCTATTGTCTCGCGGCGACGGCGCAGACTGCCTGCTACTTGTAGGCGCACAATTTCGGGCAGTTCTTTTAGGGCTGCATAAATATGCGAGGATTCCTCTTCGGCCACTGGATAGAGAAAACGGCCAGCATGTTGTGCTAGAAATGCAATACCCTGTAAGATCTTGTCCTGTGTTTTTTTGCCAAACCCGGGGAGTACGGCCACTTTATCCTCTTTGCAGGCTTCTACTAAATCAGGGATGCTGGTAACATGCAACTGGTTGTAGATGGCATTGATTTTCTTGGGTCCTACTCCTGGGATACGCATCATTTCAAGTTTAATGGGTGGCGTAGTCTCGACCAGTTCGTCATACAAAGCGATATGTCCGGTCTCGACAACTTCTTCGATGCGTTTGATGATCGTTGATCCCAATCCTTGCACACCTTTGAGCTTGCCCTGGCGAGTCAGTTGTTCGATGTCTCCATCGAGCGCGTTTACAGCGCGGGCCGCATTCTGGTAAGCGCGTACTTCAAATGGGTTGCTTCCCTCCTTTAGTTCCATCAAGGAAGCGATTTCATCCAGCAAACTGGCTACCTGATTCTTATCCATTCGATATCATTCTCCATGCTACTTTAAACGCATATCAAAAAACTCGGGTGCCTGTAATGCCACTTCAAATGGGTTGCGACCTTTGAGATCACGGCTGAGGTAACGCTTGCAATCATAATGCACGAGCAGCCAGCAATACAACTCTTTGGTGACGAAGATGGCATCCCAGGGTTTTTCTGGACCCATGTCTAGCACCTGGTTACAGACAAAGCAACGGCCCTTACCGGCAGCTACAGCCTTTTCAAACCATTGGTACACAAAGCTATTGAAATCGTCCATAGTCATCATGTCGAGACAGGATTCAGGATAGCCAAAGAGTACCGGATCGGGACATTCACGGAAGTCATCTCTATACTTGCTCAGTGCTATAATCGGTGCTTTGACTGTGACCTTGACTTCATCATGTTCCGGGTCTTCCGCCGATGTTGTGATATTTTGTAGCAGGAGTCCCTCCCGCACAAACCATGCCAGTAGTTCGTTTCTCATTGATGTGCTTTGTGCTTATTTCTGGGTGACTGGTTTCAATGTATCACCTGGAGAGGAGGGAGTCAATTGAGGGAGGAATGCCATTGCTGCTCATTGTGTGCTCAAACTAGATGCGCAGTGAGCACCCTCGCGTTCTTTCTCCCTCGTCAATGTACTCCCTACTGGTGTCGAAATGTAAAGGTGAAGATAGGGCTATTATATAAGTCATTACCGCGTAATCTCAGCCAGTGCCTGCTCATGCGCCTTGTATGAAGCCTCGCCAAACAGTACTATGACTACCTGCTCCAGGCTTGTGGGCTTCTTAATATGCTCAACAATTGTACGCAATGCAATCGGGGCTGCTAACTCCAACGGATAGCCATATATGCCTGTGCTGAGCGATGGAAAGGCAATGCTCCTGACCTGGTATTGCTCGGCGAGGTCGAGACAGCTCTGATAGGCGCTTGCCAGAAGAAATTCATCGTCGTGGCTGCCGCTGTAGATAGGGCCGACGGCATGGAAGACATACTTCACTGGTAGTCTTCCTGCCGTTGTTGCCACGGCTCTGCCTGTGGGACAACCGCCAATCTTACGGCATTCTTCCATAATGCTCGGCCCGCCAGCGCGGTGGATTGCACCATCGACGCCACCGCCGCCGCGTAGTCCCGAGTTCGCGGCGTTGACAATAGCATCTACCTGCACTTCCACAATATTTCCCCGCAGAAGCGCCAGCGTGACCCCGTTGATAGTGTGTGTGGACATAAAGACCTCTTCCATCTACAGTAGCAAGCCCAATGGCTCCTCCAACAAGCGCCTGAACTCCTGCAGGAAACGCGCAGCAGTTGCTCCATCGATTGCGCGATGGTCAGATGAAAGTGTTACTTTCATGCGATTGCGCACAACTACCTGTTCATCCACCACTACAGGTGTAGATGTGATCGAGCCAACCGCCAGAATAGCGGACTCCGGCGGATTGATGACGGCGGTGAAACTATCAACATCAAACATACCCAGGTTACTTACCGTAAAGGTGCCGCCGCTGAAATCCTCCGGGCGCAGCTTGCCTGTGCGAGCCAGCTCGGCCAGCCGTTGCGACTCACGTGCTATATCGAGGATACTTCGCTTGTCAGCGGTGCGTATGACAGGAACGATCAGACCTTGTTCGAGCGCTACCGCCATGCCGATATTTATCTGTTTCTTCTGGATTAATCGGTCTTCGGCAAATGAGACATTGACCTGCGGAATACGCACCAATGCGAGCGCTACGGCCTTAATGATCAGATCGTTGAAGCTGACCTTCACCGGGGCGGGATCCTTCTCTGCGTACTCGTTGATCTGCCGCCGCAACTCGGCAAGTTTGCCGGTATCGATGATGCTTGTTACATAGTAGTGCGGCGCTGCCTGCATGCTCTGGCTAAGACGTTTCGCAATAGTGCGGCGCATAGCTGTGAGCGGTATCTCTGTCACCTCACCAGTCTCAATAGTTGAAGGCGCGGCTTCAGGTGCAGGTGCCTGGATAGGTGTTGGCGCTGCAGGTATTGCCTGCCTCTGTACCAGGGCCGCCTCGACATCCATCTTAATGATGCGCCCATTGGGTCCTGTACCGTGAATACGGCTAAAGTCCAACTGTTGCTCTTGTGCCAGGCGACGCGCAATAGGGGAAATAAAGATGCGCCCCTGGCTTTCTGTGGTGGTTGCCGATTGGGGAGCTGCTTGTGTATACCCTACGCTTCCCTCCCTTAGAATTCCTTCTGGCTTCTGTGCAGGGGCCTCAGACGTTTTCTCCTCTTTTTGCATCTCAGCTAGAGTAGTCGCGGCGGCTTTAGCAGCCCCGTTGCCAGCCAGGCTGTCAGGTAGTGGCTCTTCAGGTGCGCCAATCAATGCGATGCCTGCGCCAATTGGCGCAGACTCGCCTTCGGGGACCAGAATCTTGCGCAGCACACCACTGGCAAATGCTTCTATCTCGATATTGACCTTATCTGTCTCGACCTCTGCGAGCGACTCTCCTTTATTTACCGGGTCACCCTCGTGTTTGATCCAGCGAAGAATCTTGCCTTCTTCCATCGTATCGCCCATTTTGGGCATTTCAACAGTTTTCATCGTTTCACTCCGAATCAACCATGAACCAGCGCCTGTGGTATAACGGCTTTTACAGCGTTCACAATATCGTATTTCTTGGGCAGGGCAGCGCGTTCCAGCACTTTTGAGTAGGGCATCGGCACATCGGCGCTATTGACATGTTGAATCGGCGCATCCATGTAATCGAAGGCAAATTCGTAAATCAGGGCGGCCAGACCCTGACCAGTTCCATAGTATTTCCATCCCTCTTCGGCAATTACTACGCGATTTGTCTTCTTGACCGAGTCGAGGATCAGGTCGATATCAATGGGTCGGATACTTCTGAGATCGATAACCTCTGCCTGAATGCCTTCTTTGGCCAGGTCTTCTGCAGCCTGCAACGTGACATGCAGCATGCGTGAGAAGGTAATGATCGTCACATGCTGGCCCTCGCGTTTCACTTCTCCTCGATTGAGTGGTACCGTGTATTCAACGCCTTCGTTGGGAACCTCGCCTTTCACGTTATAGAGTAGTTCATGCTCGATGAAAAGCACGGGGTTAGGGTCGCGAATTGCCGATTTGAGCATACCCTTGGCATCGTAGGGAGTGGCAGGCATAACGACTTTGAGACCAGGGATATGCGCGTACCAGGACTCCAACATTTGGGAGTGTTGCGCTCCTCGCTGCGCTCCTCCGCCTCCTGGCATCCGTACAACAAGAGGTATTTCAGGCTGCCCCCCGAACATGTAATGGAATTTGGCCGCGCTGTTCACCAGTAAATCGCTGGCAAGCAGACTAAAATTGATGGTCATCAATTCGAGAATTGGACGCAGACCTCCAAGAGCGGCACCAATAGCGGCTCCCGTAATGACTTCTTCTGCTAGAGGAGTATCGCGCACACGCTTTTCGCCAAACTCTTCAAAAAGTCCTTTAGAAACGGCATAGGTGCCGCCATACCCGGCGATATCTTCGCCTAGAATAAAAACGCGCTCGTCGCGTTGCATCTCTTCACGAATGGCCTCTCGCAGCGCGTCACGATATGTAATAGTTCGCATAGTGATTTATTTCCTCTCGTAACGGTAGCTGAGCGCGGTGGAATTATCGACCATAACATTGGTGTAGAGTTCTTCAAGCGCCGGGTCAGGACTATTCTCGGCAAATGCGGCGGCATCCTCCGCTGCCTGGGTAGCCCTGGCATCATTTTCGTCAAGTTCGGATCGGGTTACCAGGTCAAGATCGAGCAACTTCTTCTCAAAAAAGCCGATGGGGTCTCGCGTTGTGCGCCATTGTTGTTCTTCTTCACGACTGCGGTAATAGGCTGGATCTGTCATAGAATGACCCCGGAAACGATAGGTTTTGATTTCAAGTAGTGAAGGACCTTGTCCGCTGCGCGCTCGCTCAACAGCGCGTTTTGTGGCTTCGTACACCTTGATTACATCCATCCCTTCAATCTGTTCACCGGGCATATTGTAGGCCGCAGCGCGTGGGAGCAGAGAATCGACTGCCCAGGCCTTTTGTACGGACATGCCCATCGAATACTGATTATTTTCACAGAGATACACGACCGGCAATTTCCAGATAGAAGCCAAATTAAGCGATTCGTGGAACGCCCCTTCGTCAACAGCTCCATCACCAAAAAAGCAGGCCACGATGGTATCGAGGCCCTGGTATTGCATGGCAAATGCTACTCCGGCGGCTATCGGCATCTGCGCGGCGACAATTGCGTTCCCTCCCATCATTCCTAGCTCATTGCTCCACATATGCATGGAGCCGCCTTTGCCTTTGCTGCACCCCGTGTTTTTGCCAAAAAGTTCCGCCATTACAACTCGTGGGTTCATGCCTTTAACAATAGCATGTCCATGCTCTCGGTAACTTGATAGAACCTTATCGTCAGGCCTTAAAGCAGTAATAGCGCCTACTCCGACGGCCTCTTGTCCTATATAAAGGTGCATGAAGCCACCTATCTTGCCGCGTGTATATTCCTCTGCGCTCTTCTCTTCAAAACGCCGCAGTAGGGCCATCATATAATGCATTTCCAGTAGTTGTGTTCGGGTAAGACCCGCAAGCATCAAGTTGCTGATCGCCATAGGCCCCTCTTTCTTCGAGTGTCAAATGCTATGTGAATGCATGACCTGGGATACTTCCTTGTATTGAGGCCAGGATTTTCACTTCTCCGTTTTCTTATTTTACTCCATTGGTGGATGATATGTATAGAAGGAAATGAGGAAGATGCAGCCGCATCTTCCTCATCAGGATGCAAGGAAATAATAAAAGATGGCAACCCCTGCTGGAGAATGGCTATGAGATACAGGCGGGTATTGAAAAAACCTGCCTGATTCATATCGTTACCAATGCCAACAGGGGCGATAATGGTCTGGCAGCGAGGAACAACATTTTGTAAGGGCAGTATTCTGCCCCCGTTCACATAATAAAAGGGCTACCCTTTGGGGTGTCCCTTTATTACTTTTTGGTCTTGACGACTGCTTCCGAGAGTTCTTTCCCAGGTGAGAAACGCACACGGTTTTTTGCGGGAACCTGGATAGGCTGGCGATCTCTGGGGTTTACACCCTTGCGAGCTGCGCTCCTGCGTACCTTGAACGAACCAAAGCCCACCAGACGTACCTCGTGACCTGCATGCAAAGATTCACGAATGTTATCGAGTGTAGCTTCTAATACTTCTCCGGCTTTCTTCTGGGTCAATCCAGATTGCGAAGCTATACGCTTTGTCAATTCTTGTCGACCGACAATAGTCGAAGTAGATTTTGTTGTAGCCATGGGTTTGAAATCCTCCTTACAACGAACAACACACGTCGCTTTTCATCCCGTCATTTTTCTGCTGGGCCTGTAGAGCGGCTTCACTACTCACTGCCGTAATGGAGTATAGCACGCGATTTGCAAGAATTCAAGGGGCTGAACGTGCTTGAGAGCTAGTCTGATGCCATGAGTCGCCCTGGCAGGTCACTCTAAAACAAGCAAGCAGTGAGAAAATTGGCTTCGTGGGCGGCGTGAATAGAGCGTCTTCAGGTTCTTGTCTATAACACAGCATACAGGATAAGCCCATCTGCTGTACGACGTTGCTCGACCTGTCCACCGAATCGCAGATGCTCAAGGTGTGACAATGTCTCGGCAACTGCCATACGACGAGCCTCGCTGTTCTTCCAACGATGTCCAAAGAGTTGTTCAGCAAGTTCGTAAGCATGCTGTGGTCGCCCGTCGAGCAGGACTAAAATCTGCATCTCACGCTGCCTGTGGTGTTCGGTGATTTCTGCAGCACGACCCGCCAGGTCTGTAAATGGTTCTTCATGTCCCGGAAGAACGATACTGGCTGGCAGCTTAGCAACCTTTTCCAGTGAGTTCAGATAGTCACCTAGAGGATTAATGCGGTCACGCTCGGAGTAGAGACCGATATTTGGTGTGATGCGTGGTAAAACGTGATCGGCTGCCAGGAAGACGCCATCGCGTTCGCGGAACAGACATATATGCCCATCAGAGTGCCCGGGTGTCCAGATCACGCGGTAATGTTCACCCACCAGGTCGACTTCCTCGCCATCTTCAACCAGTGTAATCACTTCGTGTGGTGGAACGCGAATGATAGTGCGCATGACCTCAGGGTCTACCTGGGTAAACCAGAAGTCAGTGGGGGGTAGACCATGTTGCTTGAAAAACTGTGAGACACTCCGGAACCGCTCAGGCATAGTACCAGTCCAGATGATCTGCACACCGGCTTCATCAATAGGATGCATGTAGACAGACGCGCCACTCTGTTCCTGGAGTTCACCTGAGAGACCGATATGGTCGGGGTGGTGGTGTGTGAGTACCATAGTGCGGAGTTTGTCCATGGTCAGTCCAACGTGTTCTAATCCTGCCCAGAATGCTGCGCGGGAGTCAGGCATACCTATACCAGCATCAACCAGCGCCCACCCATCATTGCCAACGAGAGCATATACATTAACGGTACGTAGAGGAAATGGGATGGGTAAGGTGATTTTCCAGATACCTGGAGCAACCTCACGAGCTTCGGGAAGCGGCTCATCCTGGCTGTGAGGCTGCACCGGGGAAGTTTGTTTCATGTTAAGAACTTTCTTTTGTTTTCTAATTGTATCGATATACAAGCTTTTCTGACTTGATTGTATGGTGTGGGTAGGCAGGGTGTCAAATAATGAACCCTCTAGTTGCTTCTCAACGATGCTTTTGTTACAATGTCCTTACAATCTTCGAGCACGAGATAGAGCAACTTGCAAATAGGCTCCATCTTTCAGAGGAAATACCCTTCCCGTAGGGGCGAGTGTCGTCCTTGCAGCACTGCTGAGTGCGCAGCACTAGACGCGCCAGCGTCGTTGCAGTGCTGGCTAGCGAACAGAGTGGGGAGTGGCCGGGTGGGCCTTTATGGTCGCCCGCTGTTCCTTTCAAAAAATGTAGAACCTGGTCAGACGAAAGGTACGGAAGTAGCCTGTGTCAAAAGTATATGCAATCACTAATCAGAAGGGGGGAGTTGGAAAAACCACTACCTCCATCAACCTGGCTTCCTACCTGGCTGCCGCAGGTCGCAAAGTGTTGCTCGTCGATATGGACCCGCAGTCCAATACCAGTAGCGGTATCGGAGTTTCTAAGAACCTTCGAACTCACACTATCTACGACCTGCTGGTACAACAAGATGAAGAGTTAACTATTTTTGATGTAATTGTACCTACGCAACGGCGCGAACTTGTAGTTGCTCCCTGCACAGTAGACCTGGCTGCTGCCGAGGTCGAACTTGTGGGCGTGCTGGCGCGCGAGAGCAGGCTCCGCCATGTACTGGAACCAATTCGGCAGCGCTGCGATTATATTCTCATCGATTGCCCTCCTTCGCTTGGGCTGCTCACAGTGAATGCCCTGGTTGCCGCTGATGCCTTAATCATCCCTATACAATGTGAATATCTGGCCCTCGAAGGCCTCAGCCACTTGCTCAATACTATTCAGATCGTCAAGAACAAGCTAAATCCTGACCTGTATATTGCTGGCGTTGTGCTGACCATGTTTGATCCACGTACTCGCCTGGCAGGAGAGATTGTACGAGAAGTGCGTACCCACTTCCCCAAAGAGGCATTTCAGACGATTATTAATCGCAATGTTCGTTTAAGCGAGGCTCCCAGCTTTGGACAAGCGATCATTGATTATGATCCCTCCTCTCCTGGAGCGGTCGCTTATCGCACATTAGCTGAGGAGGTGATTGCCCGTGGCTAAACAGAAGTTTGGATTGGGGCGAGGATTGGACGCTCTGATTTCCGGGGCATCCGAAGTAATAGCTGCGCAGCAACCCTCGCGAGTTGACGAAGAGAACATCTTGCATGTCGCAATTGAGGCCCTCATTCCTAATCCTCGCCAACCGCGCAGGATTCTAACAGAAGACGATCCCGGGCTGCTAGAGTTGAGTTCCTCTATCAAGCAATATGGACTCTTACAGCCACTGGTAGTTACACGCCTGGATATGGGCTATGCCACAACAGCCGCCAGCCATCAAGAGTCAGCGAACGATCCCTGGTCTCTTGTTGAAGACCAGCAAGGTGAAGCCCCCCCCACGGTCATACGATTTCAGATCATTGCTGGCGAACGTCGCTGGCGGGCCTCACGCATGGCAGGTTTGACAAAAGTTCCGGTGGTTCTCAAAGAAGCTACTCCGCAAGAGATGCTCGAGCTGGCACTGATCGAGAACATTCAGCGTGCCGATCTGAATCCTATCGAGGAGGCTCTGGCATACCAGGCGCTGATCCAGGAATTTGGTCTGACTCAGGAGACGGTTGCTAAAGCGGTGGGCAAGGATCGCTCGACCATCACCAACGCTCTCCGCCTGTTAACATTAGCTCCGAAGGTGCGAGAAGCGCTGATCAATCAGTATGAAAATTTCAGTGAGGGACATGCGCGCGCGCTCGTTGGTATTAACCGCGAGGAAGACCAGGTTGCTGCTATGAGCAAAATCATTGCTTTGAAATTGAATGTGCGCCAGGCTGAGGAATTGGCAGCGCGTATCAAAGCAACAGAACGAGCTGATGCCACTGCTCTGGAGGTTTCTGCATCTCCTCCCCGTCGCTCCGCTGAGCTAGATGAGCTGGAAACACAATTCCGTAACGCGCTCATGGTAAAGGTTGATTTGAAGAGTAATGTAAAAGGTAAAGGGACTCTAGTACTACATTTCAATACTCAGGATGAGCTTGAGCGTTTATATAACCGACTGGTGAAACGCGAAGACTAGTTGTTGGAGGGACTCATGGCAAAACTGGAGAACCCTTTTGATAAGGTGCGGCACAAGATGGTAACCGCTCGTATAGAATTTATGGGACAACTGGCTAAGTTTAGTAACGATGAGCTGACCAGGGAACCAGGCGGGGACGAGTGGTCTCCACTTCAGTTAGCCCATCATCTTTATATTGCGGATGGCCTTGCTCTGGAGCAGATGCAGATTGTACAGAATGAAGATAACCCTCTTGTAGCTAACCTTGACGAAGAAACGCCACGCCTGACACTCGCCTCCGAACCACCTGCGTCACTTAATGTAGTTCTCGCGGGTATGGCAGCACGCCGCGAGGAGCTTTTAGAGTACCTGGCAAGCTTGCCTGCCGATGCCTGGGAGCGACCGTTCCGCCATCCAAACTGGGGTCAACTGAAGTTCTATCAATTGGTGAATGTCTTGCCAGCACATGAACGCACCCATGCTCAGCAACTGACCGAAATAAAGGCCAGATACTCATAAGGGCGCAATTTACCACACTAATTCTTTTCTGAATTGATCCAGGTAGGCATACATAAAAGCTGTGCGTTGATCAGCCAGGACACGGCCAGTTTGTGTGGACATCGTGTTGCCCAGCTTGAGTAGTTTTGAGAAGAAGTGGTCAAGCATGTAGCGACGATCATCGAGTATGTGCCGTTCAGCAAAAGGATCGTCAGGGTGATAGGTTTGAGTGTCAGTAGTGCGTCGAATAGTCCCTGTTATCGCCCAGCGTAAGATGCCAATAGCACCCAGACTATCGAGCCGATCAGCGTCCCGCACAACTTTAGCCTCCAGTGTAAGAGGCTCGATACCCAAACTGAAGCTATGAGCCCCAATAGCATGCAAGATCGCTTGTTGTCTATCGGCAGTAACGTCGCAAGCAGAGAATATTGCGCCAGCCATTATCACTGAACTATCAGCATGATGTCTCGTTTGCTCACTTGAAAGATGGCCAATATCGTGCATCAAAGCAGCCATAGCCACAATAAAAGAGTCTGCGCCCTCCTGTTCCGCAATATACAAGGCGAGTTTATAAACTCGTTCGATATGTTCCCAACCATGGGCAGGATCATCAAACTCCTTGAATCGTCGCTGTATCTCCGTATACACTTTTGACAATACCTGCGATTCGCCAGATTTTGCTTCCATTAATGAAACCCTGTTCCTGTAATGTAGAGCGAGGTCGAGGCGTTCCCAGCGTTTTTCTGATTGAAGAGGAATCCTCGTATGGTCAGCGTTCCCCCAATCCCTGTAGCGATAGTGAGAAGCGCGAGGAGCACAATAAGAAATTGACGCCTTTTCATAGCTTGTCCTCTGTAATCACTAATCGACTCATACAGATGGTGCGGGAGCGATATTAGTTTCAACGCGCCAGATCTGGAAGCCGCGTGATCCTAAATCTTGTTCCCACTTTAGAGTATGTGTAAGCAAGACAGTATGTCAAGGGTTATGTGGGTGAAGAGGCCAACATGCTTATGTCTTTACTGGCCATCGTTCCACTTAATCTCAAAGTGACTGTATATAAGAGTACAGGAGTTGGATTATCAAAGTGGGTGAGAATAACGTTTTATGCTTTCTGTTGTCATGAAGACAACAAGATAAGAGAAACAGAAACTTTTTTGCTCACAGTCTTCACGAGATGAAAGGGGAAAATGTGATGGGGCAATACGGACCAAGGCAAAACAACAAAACGATAGGAGAGCGGAGTGAGGCTATTATCATGGCAAAGTTTTTAGAAGTTGGTTATGGTGTCCTTATGCCCTTTGGTGATAACCGTCGCTATGATCTTGTAATTGAAGACGCCGAGGGGAACTTCTTCCGTATCCAATGTAAGACAGGCTGGGTCGAGAACAATGGTGCTTATATCCAATTTAAAACCGCCAGTTCCTACTACCACACAAAGGCAGGAAGGACGAGCCATGGAAGAAGAGATTATCGAGGGCAGGTTGATTATTTCGCCGTCTATTGCCCTGAAACAGTGAAGGTTTACCTTGTGCCCGTGGATCATGTTGGTACAGCAAGCGCGAGTCTGAGAATACTACCAACAGCAAACAAGCAGGAAAAGAACGTGAGATGGGCGAAGGATTATGAAGTATAGTGAGGGCGGAGGGGATCGAACCCTCGGCCAGACGATTAAAAGTCGTCTGCTCTACCACTGAGCTACGCCCTCAGGGCTGGCTATAGTTTATCATGCTTGTCAATTCCTGGAAGTGATCTCTCACGCCGATTTTTCAAAAAAGTATTGACGAATCTTTACAGGGTAGTGTATACTGCAAACGTTCGTTAAGAGCATGTAATCCTCGATAGCTCAACGGTAGAGCGGCCGGCTGTTAACCGGTAGGTTACAGGTTCGAATCCTGTTCGAGGAGCCAAAAACCCAGGGAGCCAGTTCCCCAACTTTCATGTTGACATTCTTTCATATTCAAGTCTTTCCCTCCTTTTCACCAGTTCGCACGTTTGGCAATTTACTATTGGCTTGCAACAACATCTGTTGCGATTGATCAATACCAATAACTGATCGACCACTGTCCAGGATCAGAGGCCAATTATGATATACTTCTGCTAACATGAAATTTCCACACCAGTAGCGAGGCAACGAGACTTCTCCTTACAAGGAGCAAGACGATGACAAATGGGGCTCCTGAAGGCCACGCTGGCCTGCACATACACCTGCTGGGTGGATTTTCGCTTGTTTCCGATGACACCCCTATAACCAGCGTCGAGTGGTCCCGCCTGCAGTCGCTGCTGGCCTACCTGGTGCTCCATCGTCACTCCCGTCAATCCCGCACGCACCTCGCCTCTCTGCTCTGGCCCTACTCAACCGAGACCCAGGCGCACACCAATCTCCGCACGCTGTTAACTCGCTTGCGGCACGCCCTGCCGAACGCCGACACCTT
>WNFX01001950.1_pt1 | contig 23567 bp, 23 predicted proteins | sample 5400111 | NCBI WGS metagenome assembly WNFX01 (sample SAMN13153363, study PRJNA577476) | soil metagenome | isolation source: 40 cm soil or saprolite under grassland replicate 1 | place: USA:California | collected 2016-06-15
GGGCTCTGCGACTACGCGGTTGTCCTCCAGGGTGCAGGCCGACCCGCTGACGCTGAGCGTCTCCTCGAAGAGGCGTTATCGCTCTACGAGCGCAAGGGCGCGTCCGTGCTCGCAAAGCGGACACGGACGCGCCTCAGCCAGCTCGCAGCTCGTGCGGCTGCTGCGCGCTAGTAGCCGATGTGGCCGTTCCCTGTATCCCAGAGGCAGACCTGAACTGTCGAGTTGGTGAGCTTGGCGGCATAGAGTGCCGGCGACTGCGAGGGCGGGTTCAACGGGTCGCAAGACGTCGTCTTCTCCGACTTCTGGTCGCCGATCACTCGAATGCATGACGCGGAAAAGTCTCCGCTCTCGGTGAAGCTGAGAGCCTTCCCGTTTGCTGCGCTTGCCACCTGGAACGAGGTCGCCGTCGCGTTCACGACGAAGTAATCCGTGTTGGCACTTAGCGGTGACGGGGCCGTCGCGAAATTGACGCCGTCGCACGCCGCGAAGCTCTTGGTCGACGTGAACGTCTTCGGCGGCGAGGCCGTGACGGCAACCGGGTCGTAGTAATGGAATGCATCGACGTTCGCGGTCGTCGAGTTGAGCGTCGAGATCCAGAGAATCTGGTTGCCGACTGAGAACGTCCCCCCGGAGCCGCTTAGATCGGTGTCCAGCCGCAGCCCGGTGCACGTGATCCCACCGAAGCACGTGGTCAGTCCCGAAGACGCCGCGAGCTTCGCGAAGAAGGGGTTCGTACCGGGCGGAACGACGAACTGGACCGAGGAGCCGGACGCGTTGTAGCTACTCAGGAGGGCGTTCAGCTTCAGCGGGCCGCCCAGAGCAACGGATGTGCTCGTGGTCGGGTCGCTGCCGAAGGGCATCGAGGCCGTTACTTCCTGCCTCTCCAGATTGGCGGCACCCCCTGGACAGCCGTCGTTGCAGCTCTCTTTCGCCGTCCCAGTCGCAGTGAAGTTCACGGCTGAGATAGACGCGTCCGCCGCAACAGTGAAGAAGAGCCGCACCGAGGGAGACAGCCTCGGGGCACTCGACCCGGCTCCTGCGATGTTGGCGAACGAACACGTGATCGTAGTGGCACTCGGGGAGCAGGAGGAAGGCATGGGAGAAGCAGGCTGGAGGTTCAAGACCCCGGTACCGACCGCCGCCCAGCTCAGCACGATCTTGGGATTCGTCAATGTGCTCCCATCCCAGTTCTCTAGCTGAAGATCGACCTCGATGCCGCCGTTACGGGCGAGCCCGTTGTACGTCGTCAGGTCGACGCAGAACAGACGCCCACTCGTGGGTGGGCAGGGCGAGCTCTTGGACGTCGTTCCGTCTCCCGTAAGAGATGCTGAGCTCGAGCCGCTCAGCGCCGCCACCGCGAGCAGCAGGACGAGAAGGGGCGCAAATCTCATTCGAAACATCATTTGGAACTCCTTGCCTTTGTAGGCCGCAGGTCGCAGGTCGGTGCTGCGCAGAAGGCGCAGTAGCGATCAATGGTCGCACCTTCCCTGTCCGGGGTCAATGGATCCCGATGCCCCGTCGGCCTTCAAGCAGTTGCCAGCGCCCAGATCGCCCGGCCTGGCCACGCCCTCGGGTGGCGCCCGTAGGTGCTGACGGTTCCCATTTGGACGCGGGGCCCCCTAACCGTCAAAATAGGGGCCGTGAGGGTCTACCAGCGCGAGACCGAGCTCCGAACCGCAGGCGGTCTGGCCGTCCGGGACATCACCGACGAGGTCAACGAAGCCGTCGAGGAGAGCGGCATCACCGAGGGCATCGCGTGCATCTATTCCCCACACACGACGTGCTGCGTCCGGGTCAACGAGTTCGAAACAGGCTTCATCGAGGACTTCTCCGAACTGCTCCGCCGTCTCGTTCCGAGCGAGACCTACTACGCGCACGACGACTGGGACAAGCGCACCGAGAACATCTGCCCCGAGGACATGGACTTCGGCAACGGGCACTCCCACTGCATGGCGATGCTGCTCGGCACGGCGGGCGAATCGGTGCCCGTTCGCGACGGCGAGCTCTGCCTCGGGACCTGGCAGCGGGTGCTCTTCATCGAGCTCGACCGCGAGCGCGACCGGCGCTGGCTCGTTCAAGTAGTCGGCAACTAGACGCGGTCGTGATTGGAGCAGGGCCGAACGGCCTTGCCGCCGCGATCACGCTCGCCCAGGCCGGACGCTCGGTCCGCGTCATCGAGGCGCAGGAGACGATCGGCGGCGGGACGCGCACCGCGGAGCTGACACTGCCCGGATTTCGCCACGACGTCTGCTCCGCGATCCATCCGTTGCTCCTGGGCTCCCCGTTCTTCCGCTCGCTCGAGCTCGAGCTCGACCTGATCGAACCGCCGGCCGCTGTCGCTCATCCGCTGGACGACGGAACGGCCGCGCTCGTACGGCGCTCGCTCGAGGACACGGCGACGCAACTCGGCCGAGACGGCGACGCCTATCGAAGTCTCCTCGGGCCACACGTCGCGCATTGGGAACAGCTCGAGGGCGACCTCTTCGGGCCGATCGTTCACGTTCCCCGTCACCCGCTCGCGCTTGCGCGCTTCGGTCTCGCCGCGCTTCGCTCGGCAAAGAGCACCGCCGACGCACATTTCGAGACGGAGGCAGGACGCGCGCTCTTCGCCGGCGCGGCTGCGCATTCGTTTCTGCCGCTTGAAAAACGGGCGAGCGCGTCATTCGCGCTCGTGCTGCTCGCGCTCGCGCACGTCTCGGGCTGGCCCTTCCCTCGGGGCGGCTCACAGGCGATCGCGGACGCATTCGCCGCACGCCTGCGTTCTCTTGGAGGCGAAATCGAGACCGGAAATCACGTGTCGTCGTTCCGCGATCTGCCGCGCAGCAAGCTCGTGCTTTGCGACGTGACTCCGTGCGTTCAAGCTCGACTATGCACTCGACGGGCCGATCCCGTGGCGTGCTCCCGAAGTCGCAGAAGCGGGAACAGTCCACCTCGGTGGCACGCTCTACGAGATCGCCGACTCGGAGCGCGCGCCCTGGGAGGGACGGCACGCGGAACGCCCCTTTGTCCTGCTCGCGCAGCAGAGCGTGTTCGACGAAACGCGCGCGCCCACGGCCAAACACACCGCCTGGGCGTACTGCCATGTTCCAAACGGATCGACGTTCGACATGCGCGAGCGCATCGAGGCTCAGATCGAGCGCTTCGCGCCCGGCTTCCGTGAGCGCATCCTCGCGTGCACGCCGCGCAACACGACCGACCTCGAGCGCGAGAACCCGAACCTCGTCGGCGGTGACATCGCTGGGGGCGCAAACACGTTTGGACAGCTGCTTGCACGTCCAGCTCCGCGACTCGTTCCGTACTCCACGCCGCTCCCCTGGCTCTACATCTGCTCGTCTTCCACGCCGCCCGGCGCAGGCGTGCACGGTATGTGCGGCCACCTCGCAGCGCGAGCAGCGCTCAGACGCGGCTGAGCCAGTGAGACGAGCGCGCGCCCGCGGGTGTTTCCCGCCGCCGTTAGTCGGCGCTCTCGACCTCGAGCTCGTACTTGCGGACGCGCTCGAAACCGGCGGCGCCGAGTGCGCCGCTGTCCGTCAGCCTGCACATCCAGCCGTGTCCGCTGACGGCGTCGAACTCGTCTTCGTAGGTTCCGACCGTGGCGAAGATGCGCCCACCCCGGAACTCCCACTCCTCGATCTCGTCGTGATCCCCTTCGACGTCGTTGCGAAATGCCTCGAGGTCCGCCCGCAGGCGCTCCTTCACGATGCCGAGCCACGTCTCTCGCCGGTCGTGGTCAACGTCGACCCCGCACTGCTCGAACAGGTCGTCCTCGATCTCCTCGAAGATGAGTGCGTCGATGTAACGCAGCGACTCCGGCCAGTCAGGCTCTTCTCCGGGGTCGAGTGCGACGAGCTCGACATCCAGCCCTTCCTCGACGGCTCGCGCAATCGCCGTCTCGGCGCCCGAAGGGAGGCCTTCGTCGCGCTCTCGTTCCAGCGCGTGCTCGAGCTCGTGGTCAGGTAGCTCTCCCTCGGCTTCCGCGTAGTCGCGCTCTGCGATCAGGTCGAGGAACGGATCGCCGTCGTCGGCGCGGGCGAGTTGCTCCTCGACAACCTGCCAGCTGATGGGCTGGCCGGCCTCGAGCGTCGTGAAGGCGTGCCCCAGCCGGGGCGAGCCCGCCCGGAACCTGCGGAGGGCGCCCAGCTCTTCGCGTCCGTCGGGATGCCTGAGGCGGAGCCGGTAGCGCGCGGGCTTCGCGATCGCGCGCGGGACATCACTCTCCCCATCCGGCTCATCGGTGCTCTCCACCAGCCAGAACCGCCCGCCGAGCTGGAGCACCTCCCCGGGGCTGAGCGGTTCCTCCGACGCGTACTGGCGGCTCCGTCGCTTCGCGGCAGCACTGCGCGTTACCAGTTCGTAGTTCACCGACATGCTTGGGCTCATTCTGCGGGAGGAAGCACCAGCTAGACAAGCACGGCCTGAACCGCTCGAGACGGGTGCTAGGAGCGAGGGGCCGGCGGTGGGACCGGCCCCCTCCCAGCGGCCCCCCTCAGGCCGACTTGACCTCGATGCGTCGCCGTTGCGCACCCGCCGCCTTGGGGATGCGAACCGTGAGCACACCGTCGTTGAGCTTCGCGTCGACACCTTCCGGGTTGACCTCGCTTGGAAGCACAACCCGGAACTCGAACTGGCCGACCCGGCGCGCACGCCGGCGGATGATGCCTTCGCGCTCGCGCTCCTTGATCTCGCCGCTGATCGTCAGCTCGTTGCCGGAAACCTCGATGTTCACGTCTTTGCGGTTGACCCCAGGCACCTCGGCCTCGACGACGTACGCGTCCTCCAACTCCTCGATGTCGACCGCCGGGATCCATCCCGCCGGCTCGTCGAGCATGCCTCCGAAGGTCTGATCGAGCATCCGCCGCATACGTTCGTTCAGTTGGCCGAGCTCGCTCAGCGGGCTCCAGCTCTCGGATCCGGTCCTGTTGCGTTCTGGAAGAAGTTGCGACATCTAGCTATCTCCTTTCACTCGCTCTCGATTTCCCTTTGCCGCTCAGGCGGCCGCGGAGCGCTGGGCGATCCGTGGACCGCCGAGGCTCGCCGAGCCGTTGCGGTACTGCGCCCGCGCCTCGGTCACTTCTCTCGAATGGAGGTCACCCCATTCCGACAGCGCGATCAGGGGCTCCGTCATCGTCCACCCGAGCGGGGTAAGCGAGTACTCGACCCGGACCGGGACCTCGGCGAAGATTCGCCGTGCGACCAGACCGTCGCGCTCGAGTGCGCGCAACGTGTCGGTCATGACCTTCTTGGACACGCCCGGTAGGCACGCGAGCAAGCGACCGTGACGGCGCACGCCACGCGCCATGAAGAACAGGAGGTGCACCTTCCACTTGCCCTGCAGGACGTCGAGCGCCTGGTCGACGCGCTCGATCAGGTCGAGGTCATTGCGGCAAGGCCTCGGCACCTTGGACAAGTCGGACTTGCGGAGAACTGCGACCCCGTCGTGACTGATGGCGGACACGCTTCACCTCTCTCCCAATCGGTGACAGAACCAGTGCGGCTTCGACTGGGCGAGCATCGGACAGCCACCGGGGTGATCGCGTCCGTGACCTCCCTAGTCATGTCTCAAAATGGAGCAGCGGATTCGCGAGGCTCTCGCAGACTGGTGGCTCGAATCTGCGGCTTCCTTCGTCCGGCCCGTCTACTGGAGCTTCTCTTCCTCTGGGTCGAGGGGGAGCCGCATGAGATCGGCGCGCGAGCCGACACCCACCTTTCGGAACACCTTGTGCAGGTGATACTCGACGGTACGGGGGCTGATGAACAGCTGTGCGGCGATCTCCGGGTTCGACGCACCATCCGCGACGAGCCGCGCAATGCGCGCCTCTTGAGGCGTCAGCAGATCCTCCGTGCCCACCTGGCGCCGGCGCACCCGCTCCCCGGTCGCGACCAATTCGAGGCGAGCGCGCTCGCCGAAGGCCTCGGCCCCCATGAACCGGAACATCTCATGCGCGGTCCGGAGCTGGCTGCGGGCGTGGCGGCGACGGTTTTGCCGCCGTAGCCACTCGCCGTACAGGAGGTGCGCACGACCGAGCTGAGGCGCCGCCCGACAGTTTTGGAGGCGCTTGATCGCCGCTCGGTACAGCGGCTCGGCTTCGCCGTCGGAGCTGATCAGGGCCCGGGACCGGGCGAGCATGCCGCGGGCCCATTCGGTGCCGCTGAGCGTCCGGTCGGCGAGCTGGTCGGCCGCTGCGACAGCGAGCTCATGCTCGCCGCCGCGGACGGCGGCCTCGACGAGCTCCGGCAGGGCGAAGGTACTGAGATACAGCGCCTGATCCTGGGCGGCCGACCGCGCTGCGCCCAGCGCCTCCTCGTAGTGACCGAGGCCATTCTCCAGCACGGCCGTGGCGTACTGCGTGAGCGTGACATAACGCCCGAGCCCTCGTGCGATTGCGTCTCGCATGTTCGCCTGTGCAAGGTCGCGTGCTTCCGGCGTCCGTCCGCGCCAGGCCGAGACGATCAGCGCTCCTGCGCTCGCGTGGCTTGCGATGCCCGCCTCCCCCGTCGCCTCAGCCAACTCTTGGGCTTCGGCGAAGTTCGCCTCTGCAACTGCGAACTGGCCGCTGACGACGTTATCGCCACCCGCGATCTGGTCGAGGGCGATTGTCAGTGGTGTGAGCGCGGCGGCCTCGCGAGCGAGCACGAGCTGCGTCGTCGCCAGCGTGTGCAGTCCGGCGTCATCCCAGATCTCCATCGCCGCGAGGCAGCCGAATGCCTGCCAGCGCAGTTCCGGAGTCTGTTTCAGCACTTCGATTGCCTTCTGGATGACCGGCACGCCCCTGCCCCGGTTGTCCAGGAGGAGCTCCGCAACGCCGTCGAGGAGAAGGTCTGCGGCGGTCTCCGGCTCCGGCGCCGCCGGCCCGGCACGCGCCGCCGCGGCCGCCTTGCGAATCGCCCCACCGTTGCCGTAGCGACCGCTGTAGACCGATGCTTCAAGTGCTTCCAGATATGCCTCGCGCGCGGCGCGCACGTCCAGCGACTCGAGCGCTCGTGCGGCCTCGAGCAACATCGCAGCGCTGTCGGCACCTTGTCCGAGCGCGAAGCCGATTGAGGCTCGCAGCCTCGCTGACTGCACTCGCTCGAGATCGCTCAGCGGGAGCGCGGTCGCCTGCGCGAGCAACGCCGTCGCGCGGCCCGCGTTCGCGGCAGCGAGCTCGGCCTGGGCACCGGCAAGCATGCGCCCACCTCGCCGTGCGGGATCCGGCGTGAGTGCCGCAGCCCGCTGGAGCAGACCTGCGGCAGCTCGATTGTCGCCGCGCCCTTTTGCACGCGCGGCCGATACCTCCAGCTCGTGCGCGACCTCCTCATCGGGCCCGGACGAGGCTCCGGCACGATGCCACACGCGGCGATCAGGATCGACGTCTGCATCGATGACGTCGACATATGCTCGATGGGCACGTTGTGAATCGAGCACCGATGCGTCTGCCGAGATCGCCGAGCGCATCAGGGAATGCCGGAACCGCACGCGCGGGCTGATCTTCAGAAGACCGGCGTCCACCGCAGCGCGTGCAGCCTCGGCCGAAATTCCGAGGTTCGCTGCGGCAAGCCAGAAAACGTTCGGATCTCCGCCCGGCTCGACGGCCAGAAGCAAGAGCAACTTTTTCGTAGGGGCGGGTAGCTGCCGAAACTGGTTCAAGAAGTACTGCTCGAGGCGGACTCCCAACGGAAGCGTTTCCGGCAGCGTGGCGACTCCAGCCAATTGGTCGGCGCTGAGCTCGGCCGGCAATTCGACGAGCGCGAGCGGGTTGCCGTCGGTCTCGGCAACGAGGCGATCTCTGACGCTCAGGTCCAACGGCCCGGCCACGACCCGACTGAGAAGCTCCCGGCTCTCGTCGGCTGCGAGCCCGAGAACTCGAAAATCCGAGATGCCGTCGAGCGGAACTCGCGACGCCGTCGGCTCGTGCACGCCGAAGAGAAAGGCGATCGGCTCCGCGTCGAGCCTGCGGGCGACGAACGCGATCGCCTCGACAGAAGCTTCGTCCAGCCACTGGGCGTCGTCGAAGAGATAGAGGCATGGCTCCTCGCCGACTGCGTGGCCAAGAAGCGTCAGCACGGCAAGCCCGACGAGAAAAAGGTCCGGCGAATCTCCACCGTTGAGCCCGAGAGCCGACTCGAGAGCCGCTCGCTGCCGGTCGGGTAACGCGTCGAACCCGTCGAGCAGAGGAGCGCAGAGTTGCTGTACACCGGCGAAGGCGAGGTGGAACTCGGTCTCGACGCCGGGCACGCGAACCACGCGCATGTCCGAGGCGGCCCCCTCGGCGTAATCAAGCAACGTCGTCAGCCCGATGCCCGGGTCGCCCCTCAGTACAAAAGCGCCGCCCTCGCCCGCCCGCACATCGGCGAGAAGACCGTCGATGAACTGGAGCTCCTGCTCCCGGTTGAGCAGCACTGAGGGGAGACTACTCTTGGGGGAGCCGTAGGTTCCCGGAACGCCTGGAAGAGTCGGAAGAGGAAGCTACTCTGTCGGAGCGGCGGCACGTCCCGGACCATGACGACGATCTTTCGAGACTCTTATGCAGGGGGAGGAGCTCGGCACGAGGCGCTCCTCTACACCTCAGCCGACGAGTTCGGTTCCCTGACCGCGCACTTCGTCGCCGCCGGTCTCGACGAAGATGAGAGCGCCGTGGTCGTCAGCTCGGCGGAAAATCTCGAGGCATTTCGGACGGCGTTGGACGAGCCTTCGCCGCTGGTGCTCCTCGTCGACGGCGAAGACTGGTATCGCAACCCCGCCGAGACGGTCGGTCGCTGGGTGGGCTTCGTCGAGGGACAGATCGCGAAAGGACGGTCACGCGTACGCGGTGTCGGGGAGATCGCGCCTCTTCGACGCAATCATGCCGTGGAGCAGTGGCTGCTTTACGAGTCGATCCTGAATACGTTGCTGGCGCCCCTACCGCTGTCGGTGCTCTGTGCGTACAACACCGAAGTCCTGCCGGAATCGATCATCGACGACGTTCGCACGTCGCATCCCACCGTGATCGAACATGGATCGGCATCGGCGAGCGAGTCGTACCTGCCGTCGAGCGGGCCACCCACGCGGCCCCTCGCGCTGGACGGTCGCCAGACGCTGACCCACCAACCCGTGGACGTCGCTGACACCTGCGCCTACGTGGAGGCTGAGGCGCGCCGGGCCGGACTGGCCGAGCCGCAGGTGCAGCAACTACTCGCGGCGGTGGGCGAGGTCGCGCACAATGCCTTTGTCCACGGTATTGCCCCCGTTTTCGTGACTGCGTGGGAAGAACACGAGAGCTTCGTCTGCCAGGTCGAGGACGACGGCGCGGGCATCGTGGATCTCGCCGCCGGCTACAGGCCTCCCACGAACGGGAACGACGGCTGGGGGCTGTGGCTTGCGCGCCAGCTGACGGACTCGCTCGACGTCGGACGCGGGCCTTACGGCAGCGCCGTACGGCTCACGATGCACCGCCCCCGCCCCAAACCGCTCAGGGGAACGCTCCCGACCCGGCTCTGATCCTGTTCGGGAGAGCTACACGCCCGGCGTTGATGACATGCTCGCGCCATCGCGAAGCGGGTTCTCGATCTGATCGTCGCAGCGGCGCTCGTCGCACTGCTTTCTCCGCTCATCCTGATTTTGCTTATCGCGATGGCGGCCGACATGATCGTCTCGCGGCGGGACCGAGGGGGCTTCTTCTATCGCGAGCCCCGCATCTCGCGTGGGCGTCTGTTCGGGCTACTCAAGTTCCGCACGCTCAGACGAGACGTGCTGGACGAGATGCGCGCCGCCGGTGGTCACGCGCGGCTCTACGAGTCGGACCCGGCCAATCTGACCTGGGCCGGCAGGCGGCTGCTCAAGCCCTGGTACCTGGACGAGCTGCCGCAGCTCCTCAACGTCCTGCTCGGGGACATCAGCCTCGTGGGGCCGCGACCCTGGCCGCCCGAGATGGTGCGACGGCAGGTCACCGAGGGCCTGGACTACCGGAATCGGATCCTCGCGGGCCTCACCGGCCCCGCCCAGGTGACAAAAGGCGAAGGGATTCCCTACGAGGACCTCGACTCCCGGTACCTCGAGCGCACTAGCACGCTCTCGAGCTGGGCGCTTGTGCGTTACGACCTGCGAATCCTCTGGCGAACCGCGGTGGTCATCGCCCGTCGAGAAGGACTGAACTATTGAGCCCTCGCTGCCGATAGAAAGGCCGTGGAGAGTGCAGCGCTTCAATTTCCCTGGCGTCAGCTGGGCGAGCTCCTCGTCGCCGAAGAGCTTCTGACCGAAGACGAGCTCGAGCAGGCGCTCGCCGAGCAAGCGAAGAGCGGACGCCTCCTCGGGCAGATCCTCGTTGCCAACAGCTACCTGTCTGCGTTCTCGCTCGCGCGCGTCCTCTCCGAGCAACACGGCGTCCAGCTGTCTCCCAAGGAGGGCGCACCCGCGCCGCCGGCTCCGGCGGCGTCGCAGCCCGAGCAGGCGTGGCGTCCGCTGGGCAAGGTCCTCGTCGACCTGGAGTTCCTGACGGAGTCACAGTTGGAACGCGCGCTCGCCGCGCAGCGTGAAGAAGGCAGCCGTCTCGGCGAGATCCTCGTCTCGCGCGGCCTCTTGTCCGGTGCCGAGCTCGCGCAAGCGCTCGCAGAGCAGCACGGCGTCGAGCTCGCTGCGCAGGACCAGGTCGAGCTGCAAACCGTCGTCCGGCCGATCAGACCCGAGGAGCCCGTCTACAAGCTCTTCGAAGTGATCTTCGAGCCGGGCTACCAGCGGCGCACCGAACTCTTCGAGAGCGTGAACTTTCTCGAGACCGCCGATTACGCGTTCGAGTTCGTCGACGAGCACGACCCGGCCGCACTGGAGATCCACCGCACGCACGGCGCGGCCCAGGAGACGGTGTGGAACTACAGCGCGAGTCGAGCGGCTGCGGTCAACGCCGAGCGCAAGGATCTCGCGCAGACCTTCGGCTTCGATCCAACTATCTGGGGCAAGAAGAGGTAAGACGCGCTACTCGGTGACCCGCGCGGCCTCGACGAGCTTCGGAGGAGCGACTTCGGCGTAGGCGTCCTCGACGATGCCGGCGAGCTCGTCCCAGTCCAGTCTTCGGTCGAGCCGCACCCCGAGCCATCCTCTGTGCCCGACATACGGCGGAACGAAGAACCGCTCTGGGTCGGAGTCGACCAGCACCTTCTGCATTCCATCGGGGGCGGCGCACCAAATGGCAAAACGTCCGTCACCGTGATGGTTGCTCAACACCATCACGAAGGCGCGCTTTCCCTGGACGAAGAACGTCGGCGCTCCGTGGCTGAGCCGCTCACTCACTTCAGGTAAGCCGAGGCAGATCTCGCGCATCCTCGCCAGGACGGCGTCCTGATCCATCACGTCCATGTTGACACGAACTACGCCGAGAGGGAGGATCGCTGGCATCTCGAAGCCTCAAACCACCGAGACGGCGCACGTCGGCGCGGACCGCAGAGACGGGTCCGCTCCGCGCAGCGGCGGGCCGGGGACTCTCCAGGGGATGCTCGCCCTCGACGAACTGCGGCACGAGATCGAGGCCGGAACAATCGACACAGTCGTCACCGCCTTCACCGACATGCAGGGCCGGCTGATCGGCAAGCGCATCCAGGGCGAGTATTTCCTCGAAGACGTCATCGACCACGGCGTCGAAGGGTGCAACTATCTGCTCGCGCTCGACATGGAGATGGACCCCGTTCCCGGCTACGCGATGGCGAACTGGGAGCGCGGCTACGGGGACTTCACGATCGCTCCCGACTTCGCGACGCTACGCAGGATCCCGTGGCTGGACGGAACGGCCCTCGTGCTCTGCGACGTCGCCTGGGAAGACGGGAGCCCCGTTGTCGAATCCCCGCGCCAAGTGCTGATCAGGCAGTTCGAGCGCGCCCATGCCATGGGATACGCGCCGATGATGGCCTCGGAGCTCGAGTTCTATCTGTACCGAGACAGCTTTGAAGAAGCGGCGGAGATGGGCTACCGCGGGCTCACGCCAACGGTGCCCTACATCATGGATTACCACGTCCTCGCGACGACGCGCGACGAGAACTTCATGCGACAAGTGCGCCTCGGCATGCAGGGCGCAGGCATTCCCGTCGAGTTCTCCAAGGGCGAGGCGTGGTACGGACAGCACGAGCTGAACATGCGCTACGCCGACGCGGTCACTTCGGCGGACCGGCACACGATCTACAAGAACGGCGTCAAGGAGATTGCGCACAAGAACGGGCTGTCGGTCACGTTCATGGCGAAGCCCTCCGAGAAAGACATCGGCAGCTCGTGCCACATCCACTCCAGCCTCGTCTCGCTCGAGACCGACCAAAGCGCATTCATCGACGGCCACGACGAAACGGACGTCTTCCGCCACTATCTCGGTGGCCTGCGTAAGCACATCCGCGAGCTCGCGCTCTTCGTGGCACCGAGTGTCAACTCGTACAAGCGTTACGCGGCGGAGAGTTGGGCGCCGACATCCGTGAGCTGGGGCCGCGACAACAGAACCTGTGGCTTCCGGATCGTCGGCCACGGCCAGGCGCACCGAGTCGAGTGCCGAATCCCCGGCGCGGACGTGAATCCGTATCTCGCGTTTGCTGCGGTGCTGGCGGCAGGGCTGGACGGCCTCGAGGACAAGACCGACCCTGGGCCGGAGCTCAAGGGCAACGCCTACGAGGCAGGAGAGGCTGAGGCATTCCCCTCGTCTCTACGCGAAGCCGTTGACCTCTGGGAGCAGAGCTCGTTCGCCAAAGAGGCATTCGGTGAAGAGGTGTGGGAGCACTACCTGAACTACGGGCGCACCGAGCAACGCCTGTTCGACCAGGTCGTGACCGACTACGAGCGCGCGCGCATGTTCGAGCGCGGCTGAGCGCCGCGCCCGAACACGTGCTTTGAGCTAGGCCGCGGGGGTCGGGGCCGGGCCGGTCTCGGACCTGTCGCCCGGAATGTCCATCGGCGCTTCGTCGATCGTCCGCACCGGGCCCTTGTACTTGTTCTTGGCGTCGACAACCCACCAGATTCCGACAGCGACGCCGACCAAGAGGACCAGCGGCGAGTAGTTCACGGCGGTCCAGTCGAACTCGTTTTTCCACGGGACCCCGCCGGGGACGATCGGGATGTCGAGCGAATACACAACGAGCAGGACGAACACGATCGCGCCGCCGTTTATCCAGCGGTAATGGCGCCCCAGGGTCCATGGACCGGGCTGGAAGCTGGCCCCTGCCCTCAGCCGCAGGTAGACCGGGATGATGTACGCGAGGTACAGACCAACGGTGCAAATCGAGGTGATGGCGAAATACGCGAACGGGACGCCGAGCGCGCTCCCCCAGATCGCGGGAATCGTGATGATCAGAGACGCCGTCGAAACCGCCATCACGGCGTACAACGGCACCCGTTGCCGGTTCAGGCGCCGGAACAGCCTCCAGCCGGGCATGCCCCGGTCGCGCGAGAACGCGTACCAGGTACGTGATGCGCTGGTAAGCCCGGCCGCGCCGCAGAAGAGCTGACCCACGGTGGCGATCAGGATCACCATCTTGGCTGCCCACATGTGGTTGTTCATGGCGCTCGTGAAGATCGAGATCGAAGTGCCGCCCGCGCCGTTAACGGCCTTGACGTCTTTGGCCGCATAGAGGAACGCGAGCAGCACGAACCAGCCGGCGATGGCGGAGTAGAAGACCGACTTCCAGACGCCCTTGGCCGCCCCGAGCGCAGCCCCGCGCGTCTCCTCGGCGGTATGCGCGGACGCGTCATAGCCCGTCTGGGTGTACATGGTCAGGATGAAGCCGACCGGAAGGATGTACAACCAGAAGAACGACCCGCCGATCGCTCCCCCGTGAAAACCGGTGTTGTTGAGCCGTTCGGTGAAGACGAACGTCGTGTTCTGGTGCTGATCGGGGACGAAAGCGAGGATGCCGATGATCGTAAGCACGCCGAGCACGTGCCACCAAACCGAGATGTTGTTGAACATTCCGAGGAGATTGTCGGCAAAGATGTTCACGATCGTGTAGAGGACGAGGATGATCACGAAGAGTGCGAACGTCTCGCCCAGGATGTGCTTGCTGTCTCCGAAATCCACACCGAACACGTCGAGACCGTAGAGGCCGAAAAGCGCATTGGCGAAGATCGCGCAGCCGTAGCCGACTCCGGCGACGATGCCGACGACACCCACGATGTTGAACCAGCCCGTAAACCAGCTCCAGCCTGCGCCGCCGAGTTTGGCCGACCACCAGTAAGGGCCACCCGCGGTCGGATATGCGGAAGTCAGCTCCGCCATCGAGAGCGCGACGAGGAGGACGAAGCCGCAGAGGATCGGCCAGCCCCACGCGATCGCAGCCGGGCCGCCGCCGCCCCACGCGAAGGAGAAGTTCGTGAAGCAGCCCGCGAGGACCGAGATGATCGTGAACGAGATCGCGAAGTTCGTGAAACTGCTCCACGCACGGGTGAGCTCCTGCCGGTACCCCAGCTCCGCGAGCTTCTGAACATCGTGGTCTTCCATCCCTCCTGACATCACCATCCTCCTGTTCTAGGAGCGGCGAGCGTAATGCCTTATGCAACAAAGAGTCAATGCCGCTGCGCGGCTAACTGAACGTCGATCGCGCTCCCATGCGGGTCGACCTTCTCGAGCCAACTCGCCGGCAGCGAACTCGACCGGCCGGGGACGATCCTTCGCAGGCGGCCGGTCCAAAGCAACCGGTCGTGCTGGCGGATCTCGATTCCGAGGCCGGCGAGAAAGGCGCTCGACCGAAGGGCGAACCGGTCTCGAGGCGGCGGCTCTCCGCCGCTTACCGCGTTCGGCGAGATCCACAGCAGCGGGGGACGGCAGACGATCGGCACGCGCTCCGGCCAATGATTGTTGTGATTCAGCCAGCTCACCACCGACGCCGCTGCATGACGCCCGCTCAGCGCAGCTACGTCGGCCGGCTCCGCGCCCTGGAGGAGATTGCCGGCGGCGAAGAGACCGACCTGGGTCGTGCGCAATACCGTGTCCACCTGCGGCCCGCGCGTCCCTGGGTCGAGCTCGAGGCCGGCAGTGACCGAGAGCTCGTGGTCCGGGATCCAGTCGGCGGTGAACACGACGGTGTCACAGGCAACCGCCCTGGTCTGCCCCGTCCTGAGGTCTCGCAGCTCGACCTCCTCGACGCGGGGACGTCCACGGATCTCGGTCAGCACAGTTCGCGTCCAGAGCGGCACGCGGTAGCGGAGGCCCACGCCCAGGGCCGCGCCGGGAAGCGACTGGTGTCTGGGCAGCTCCGTCGCCATGCCGGCGACCTTCACGCCGGCATGAACGAGCGTGAGCAGCGCCGAGAAGCTCACGTGTTCCGCGCCGACGATCACGGCCCGCGTACCAATGCGCGGGCTCCGGAGCTCGACCAGCTGTTGCAGCAGGCCGGTCGTGAGCACGCCTTCCGGACGTGAGCCGGGGACGAGCCGTGCGGGTCGGGGGCGCTCGCGGCAGCCGGTCGCGAGAACGATCGCGGACGCGCTCAGCGAGGCGCGACTCTCGGGAGTTGTTACCTCGAGAGATCCGTTCGCCGTCCAGCCCGTGACCATCGTCTCGGCGCCGATGTCTACACCCACGTGGTGTGCGAGCGCGACGTATCGCTGCGCGTAGCTCGGTCCCGAGAGGACGCGGCGAAGGTCGCGTGCGCCGAAACCCTTGTGCGCGCAGTGACGTGGGATTCCTCCTGCCCGTTCCTCCCGGTCGAGCACGACGACGTCCGGAATCCCTCGCCGCCGAAGCTCGATCGCGCACGCAAGGCCTGCGGGACCGCCGCCGACGACGATCACGTCCGTCACGCGGTGCCCTCCCGCAGCAAAGCTGCGACGCGTGCCCCGCAGTAGAAGCCCTGGCACCGTCCCATCAGCACACGCGTGCGGCGGCGCAGGCCGTCGAGGTCCACGGGCGGGATCGTGCTGCCCAGCGCAGCCTCGATCTCTGCAAGAGTGACGCGTTCGCAGAAGCAGACAATGCGGCCGGCCTGTTCGTAAGGGCGTGGCGAGAGCTCGCCGATGTTCGGCATGCGCACGGTCGCCGGGCTCTCCTTCGCGCGAAGCTCCAGGCCTGCGGCGCCGAGCTCCGTCCGGACGTGCTCGGCGATCGCGAGCGAGGCGCTGAGCCCTGTCGAGCGGATGCCGCCGATACAGGTGTAGCCCTCCGCTGCATGGATCGTGAGCTGGTAGTCGGTGTGCTCGGTCGCAGCGCGGAGGCCGACGTAGACGGCGGTCACTTCGTGCTGCGCCAGCTGGGGCAGGATGCGCTTGCTCTCTGCGCGCAGGTAGGCAAGGCCTTCGGCCGTGGAGGAGGTGTCATCCTTCCACGGGACGTCCTGCGCGGTCGGGCCGACGAGGATGTTCCCGTAGACGGTCGGTGAGACGAGTACCCCCTTCGTCGTACCGGTCGGCACGGCAAGGACAATGTGGTTCAGCAGGGGACGCGCGAGCTTGTCGTAGACGATCAGCTCACCACGGCGCGGCGTGATCGTGAAGCCGTCGTGGCCGGCGAGGCGATCGAGCTCGTCGCTGTAGAGGCCGGCGGCGTTGACGAAGAAGCGCGTGATGATCGGACCCAGGGTCGTGTGCAGTTCGAAGCCGCCGTCGCCGCGGTGCTCGACTCCGATCACACGTACGCCGCGCCGGAGCTCGCAGCCGTTCAACACCGCTTCGGTCGCGTACGCCAGCGGCGTGGTGAATGGACAGACGATGCCCTCGTCTGGAACGTCGAGCGCGCCATGGGCGCCCGGACCGAGGTGTGGCTCCCGTCGGTAGAGCTCTTCGACTCCCACTTCCCGAATGGCGGCGTCGCCGTTCGCGTGTGCACGCTCGACGATTCGGGGGAAGGCCGCGCGCTGCTCCGGAGTCCAGGCGACGAGAAGCGCGCCGATGCGTGCGAGCGGGATGCCGGCCTGTGGTGCGTACGCGGAGAGCAGCTCGTGTCCGCGTCGCACGAGCCGTGCCTCGAGCGTGCCCGGCGTGGCGTCGAAGCCGGTGTGCAGCAGCGCTGTGTTGGCCTTGCTCGTTCCTGCGCCGATGTCAGGACCAGCCTCGAGCAGCGTGCAACTCAGGTGGAAGCGCGACAGCTCGCGCGCGACCGCCGCACCCACGACGCCCGCACCCACGATGACGACATCGCGGTTCAGTTGCCGTTGGGCGAGAGATCGGCGAGTGCAGCTGCCGCCGCTTCCCAGCGCGCGAGCCGCTCGTGTGCCTCCGCCGCCGTCATCCGCGGCTCGAACACTTCGGCCGGAGTCCAGTCCCCGACAGCCTCTTGCAGCGTGGAAGCCGCGCCGCTCCCCAACCGCGCGAGTGCCCCGGCGCCCAGCGCGGTCGCATCGGCCGACGGATAACGCTCGACCGGCGCCTGAAGGAGGTCGGCCTGTGCCTGCATCAGCGCCTTCGATCGCGTGAGACCGCCGTCGACGCGAAGCCGCTCGAGCGGGCGGCCCATGTCGTCGCCCATCGCACGGGCAAGGGAGGCAACCTGCGCGGCAATTCCCCAGATCACAGCCCGCACGAGGTCGTCGCGGCTCGTCGCGAGGGACAGACCGAGCCAGCCGCCGCGGGCGTCGGGCGCCCAGAACGGCGCGCCCAGCCCCGCGAGCGAGGGAACGAAGAGCGCCGCCTCCCCCTCATCGGAGCCGATGCGGTCGAGGTCGGCCGCCTCCTTGATCAAGGCCAGCTCCTCGAGCCACGAGACGGCCGAACCCGCGCTGTACACCTGGCCGTCGAGGCAGTAGGTCGAGTGGCCGCCGAGCCGCCACGCGACACACGCGGCGAGCCGCGCCTTCGAGTGCAGCGCCTGGTCGCCGGCGGTCGCCAGGATGAATGCTCCGGTGCCGTACGTGCACTTGGCCTCTCCCGGCGCGAAGCAGGACTCGGCGAACAGCGCCGCCTGCTGGTCGACGACGAGTCCCGTGACCGGGAGCGGATCGCCGAACACGATCGTCTCGCCGACGGAAGCTGCGCAGTCCACGATTTCGGGCTGGGTCGCCGGATCGATCTCGAATAGCGCGCAGGCCTCGTCCGACCAGGTCGTGCTCTCGAGATCCAGCAACAATGTCCGCGATGCCGTCGCTGCGTCCGTGACGAAGGCACCTGCCAGCTGCTGATTGAGCCACGCGTCGATCATCGTGATCACGCCTTCGTCGCCCGTCTCCCGATGCAACCACGTCATCTTCGGAGCACCGAAGTACGGGTCGAGCGGCAGGCCGGTGATTTCCGTGAGCCGGTCGGCGTGGCTCTCGAGCTCGCGCGCAATGGGAGCTGCGCGCCGGTCCTGCCAGCTCAGGGCTGGGCCGAGCGGCTTGCCGCTCTCACGATCCCAGCGCAGGACCGTTTCGCCTTGATTCGCGATTCCGACCGCCTCGACCGCGACGCCGGCCGCCGCGAGTGCTGCGCGGCCCGCAGCGACGATCGACTCGAGGAGCTCCCGCGGATCCTGCTCGACCGCACCGCCGCTCTTCGCCTCGGGATTGACGGATGCACTGCCCTCGCCGAGCACCTCGCCCGCGTCAGCGACGACGAGCGCCTTGGTCGACGACGTCCCCTGGTCGATCGCCAGGATGTTCGCCACGAAGCAAACCTATAACGTCACGTCAATGGCCAGGCCGGTCGTCGGGATCACGACCTATGTCGTCCCTGCAAAGTGGAGCTACTGGGAGCTCGAGGCGGCGCTGATCCCTGCCGATTACGTGCATGCGGTGGAGCAGGCCGGCGGTCGCGCTCTGCTCGTACCCCCTTCTGCTGACGGGATCGAGGAGACCCTGGACGCAGTGGACGGCCTGGTCTTCTCGGGTGGCTCCGATCTCGATCCGGAGCTCTACGGCCAGGCCGCGCACGCGGAGACGTTTGGGATCGCGAAGGAGCGCGACCGGGCGGAGCTGGCACTGCTCCAGGCCGCACTCGAGCGCGACATGCCCGTGCTCGCGATCTGCCGCGGCTCGCAAGTCCTCAATGTCGCTCGTGGCGGCGACCTGGTTCAGCATCTGCCCGAGGTTGTCGGCGACGAAAAGCACAAGCACACTCCGGGAGCGTTCTCCGACCATGAGGTGACCCTCGAGGACGGGACACGACTCTCCGCGCTGCTGGGCGACCGGACCCCGGTGAAATCGCATCACCATCAAGGCTTCGGCCGAGTCGGGGAGGGTCTCCGCGTCTCAGCGCACGCAGAGGACGGGACCGTCGAAGCGGTTGAAGATCCATCGCATCGCTTCGCGCTGGGAGTCCTGTGGCATCCGGAAGCGGGCGAGGACATGAAGCTCTTCGAGGAGCTCGTCCGCGAAGCCGGTGAATACCACGCCCGAGCCTGACGCCCTTAGCCGTCTGCACGAGCCGGCGCCACTCGAGCCACGGCCGGGTGTCGGACACCGTGCCGGAAGTGAGACGCCGGTAAGGGAACCGAGCCTTGCCGTTGGGCGTCTGTCCCGTGGCAGATCCCTGAGAGCTGTCCTTTCGGGCCGGCGCAACTTCTTCCACGGCCGGGTGTCGGACACCGTGCCGGAAGTGTGACGGAGTTTCCAGGCAGGCGATCCGAGTGTGCAGCGACGCTAGGTTCAGCAAATGGGCCGCAAGCTCCGGATCTTCGAGCGCGATGCCTACTACCACCTCACTTCTCGCGGGAACAACGGCGAAGCGATCGTGCGCGACGACCTCGACTGCCTCGACTTCATGCGCTGGCTCTCGCGCATCGTCTTCGAAGAGAGGTGGCGCGTCATCACGTACTGCCTGATGACGAACCACTACCACCTCCTCGTCCGCCCAGCCGACACCGGTTTCGCTCGCGGGATGCAGCTGCTCAACTGTGGTCACGCACGTCGGATGAATCGCAAGCACCGACGTACGGGACACCTGTTCAGAAACCACTATTCGTGGCGATCCGTCGAGAGCGATGCTCATCTGCAGGAGGCGATCCGCTACATCGTCCTGAATCCAGTTCGAGCGGGAATCTGCAAGAGACCGGAGGACTGGCCCTGGAGCAGCTATCGCGCCTGCGCCGGACTCGACGTTGCCCCGGATCTGCTCGCCGTCGGCGAGCTCCTGGCTCTGTTCGGGAGCCGCCCTGCCCAAGCACAGGCCGCGTACCGCGCCTTCGTAGCCGCAGGCATGCTCGACATGTTCAAATGCACAGGATGAGCCTCGCTGTGATCAACCCGGCAACGGAGGAGCCGATCGCCGAGCTCGACGAGGCCGGCGTCGAGGAAACCGATGAGGCCGTTGCTCGGGCGACGGTTGCCTTCAAGGAATGGCGCGCTGTGGCTCCGACCGACCGCGCCCGCTTGCTCCGTCGCCTCGCGACCCTCGTCGAGGAACACACGGAAGAGCTCGCGCGGATCGAATCGCAGAACGTCGGCAAGCCGATCGGCGGCGCACGCGCCGAGGTCGGCATGGTCGCACAGGTCTTCCACTTCTACGCGGGCGCCGTCGACAAGCACCACGGCGAGACGATCCCCGTAGCCGGCGGCGTCGACCTGACGTTCCGGGAGCCGCTCGGAGTCGTCGGCTTGATCGTTCCCTGGAACTTCCCGCTCAACATTTCGAGCTGGAAGCTCGGGCCTGCGCTCGCCTGTGGGAACACGGTTGTGCTCAAACCAGCGGAGCTGACACCTCTGTCCGCGCTCAGGCTCGCCGAGCTGATTCTCGAGGCGGGCATCCCGGAAGGCGTCGTCAACGTCGTCGTCGGGCCCGGCCGCATCGTCGGCCGGCGTCTGGTCGAGCATCCCGCCGTCGCCAAGATCGGCTTCACGGGCTCGACCGAGGTCGGCCGCACCGTCATGCAAGGTGCTGCCGAATCGGTCAAACGCGTCACGCTCGAGCTCGGCGGCAAGTCCGCGAACGTGGTCTTCGCGGATGCCGACCTCGAGCAGGCTGCCGCCGCCGCCCCGTACGCCGTCTTCGACAACGCCGGCCAGGACTGCTGTGCACGCTCGCGCATCCTTGTCGAGCGTTCCGGCTACGACAGGTTCGTGGAGTTGCTGGTCGAAGCGACCGGAAACGTCAAGGTCGGCGATCCGCAAGACGAAGCGACGGAGATGGGGCCATTGATCTCCGCGCAACATCGAGAGACCGTTGCGTCGTTCGTCGACGGCGACCCGCTCTTCCGCGGCGACGCCCCCCATGGACGCGGCTTCTGGTTCCCGTGCACGCTCGTCGAGGCCACCAACGACGACCGCGTTGCGCGGGAGGAGGTGTTCGGCCCGGTCGCGGCGCTGATCCCGTTCGCCGACGAGGACGAAGCGATTCGAATCGCCAACGACACGCCGTACGGGCTCTCCGGTTCCATCTGGACGGAGAACGGCGCCCGCGCGCTACGGGTGGCGCGTGCGCTCGAGACCGGCGTGCTCTCGATCAACTCCAACAGTTCGGTTCGCCCGTCCACGCCGTTCGGCGGGTTCAAGCAGTCGGGGTTCGGTCGCGAGTTGGGAATGCACGCAATGGACGGCTACTCGGAGATCAAGAACGTCTTCATGGCGACGTGATGGGACGGCTCGACGGAAAGGTCGCGGTGATCACCGGCGCGGGCGGCGGGATGGGCCGTGAGGCAGCACTGCTCTTCTGCGAGGAGGGAGCGCGGGTATGCGTTGCAGACGTCGACGCCGATGCCGCGGAGAAGACCGCCGCCGAGGCGGGTGACGCGTTCGCGATCAAGGTCGACGTAGCCGATTCCGACAGCGTGCGCGAGATGTACGAGCAAACGGCCGAACGCTATGGCGGCATCGACGTCCTCTACAACAACGCCGGGATCTCGCCGCCGGACGACGAGTCCATCCTCGTGACCGAGCCCGACGCGTGGCAGCGCGTCCAGGACGTCAACACGAAGGGCGTCTACCTGTGCTGCAAGCACGGCATCCCCCATCTGCTCGAGCGCGGCGCCGGCTCGGTCATCAACGTCGCCTCCTTCGTCGCGCTCGTCGGCGCGGCGACGTCGCAGATTTCCTACACCGCTTCGAAGGGGGCGGTTCTCGCCCTGAGCCGCGAGCTCGCGGTCCAGTTCGCACGGCAGGGAATCCGGGTCAACGCGCTCTGCCCCGGGCCCGTCGAGACGCCGCTGCTGCTGCGGATCTTCGGCGACGACCCGGCGGCGTACGAGCGGCGCCGCATTCATCTGCCGATGGGCCGGCTCGCGAAACCGCGCGAGATCGTGAACGCGGCCTTGTTTCTCGCGAGCGACGAGTCGTCCTACGTGAATGGGACGACGTTCCTCGTCGACGGCGGCCTGACGGCGGCGTACGTCACGCCCGAATAACCGTCAGTGATTTCGAAAGTCGACGATCAGCCGACTCGGCGACGTCGCAGTCCGGACCCGAAAGTCGACCTTGTCCGAGAGCCCGATCGCCCAGCTCAGCACCGCTTCGAAATCGCCGGTGCGGACGAGCTCCTGCACGACCGAGGTGCCGGCCGCCGCGCCGTCGATCCGCTTCGGCCCTTTGTAGGCCATCACGCCCTCGGCCGTATTCAGATCGAAGCCGGAAGCCGGCTCCATGCGCACGAGCACGATCGCATTGCCCTGCACGCTCACCGGGTTGCCGGACCCGTCTTCCGTCAACGGCGGCTTGACGTACTCGATGCGAAACCCCGGGAGGCTGTTCTGGAACTCGAAGACGACGCGGTCGTAGCCCTCGTGCCGGCCCACGGCGATGCGGTCGAGGAGCGCGATCTCGCTGCCGCTCGAGGTGCCCGCGACAGGGGTCGTGCCCGCGTCCTCGAGCGGGTCGATCCCACCGGTGTTGGTCGTCGTCGGCGTCGGCGAGGGAACGGAATAGCCGCCCTGCGGAGTCGAGGACTTGTCGGACCCGCCGCAGCCGGCAACCGCCAGCAGGGCCGCGGCGACGACACCGATGGAGAAGAGCCTGCGGATGGGGCGCAGCCTACTGAGGTCTTGTTAGGGAAAATGGCGCCATGCTCGAGGTCGCACCTGGGTTGCGCCGCTGGACCGCGTTCCACGACCACTGGGAGGAGGACGTCGGCTCGCTCACCGTGGAGACGAGCGACGGGCTCGTGCTGATCGACCCGATCGATCCGCCCGGCGAGGTTGCGGCAGCCGACCATGTGCTCATCACCGTCTACTGGCACGGACGCAGTACGGGTACGCTCGGCGCGAAGCGAGTGTGGTCCTCGGCGCGTTCCGAACGGCCGCTCAAGAGCCGAGGGATCGAAGTGACAGATCCGTTCCGCGCCGGCGACGCGCTTCCAGGCGGCATCCGCGCGTTCCAGACAGCGCGATCGGCGGAGGTCGTGTACTGGCTGCCGGACCAGCGCGCGGTCGTGGTCGGGGACGTCCTCCTGGGCGCCGGCGCGAAGCCGCGTCCGACTTCCGACCCGTTGCGCCTGTGCCCGGAACGATGGCTGGGAAAGGGAACGCACGACGATCTGCGCAGAACGCTGCGCCCCCTCCTCGACCTCCCGCTCGCGCGCGTGCTCGTCTCGCACGGCGTCCCGATTCTCAGCGGCGGCAAGCAAGCGCTTGCCGCCGCGCTGGATTAGATCAACTACGGAAGCGTGACGAACTGCCCGAGGAATGACCGAGCGGACGGCGTGTCCATCCGGTAGTCGACGTTCGTCGCCCGGCACATGAAGTCACCGGTGATAGTCGTGCCCGCGACGATGTTCGTCTCGGTGTCGCCGGCCCCGAGAAAGTTCGGGCCGCCCGAAT